>Ga0207646_10002548_pt1 | contig 21522 bp, 13 predicted proteins | sample KBSK5502metaG_FD_184343 | JGI IMG/M metagenome (GOLD analysis project Ga0207646, IMG submission 184343) | Corn, switchgrass and miscanthus rhizosphere microbial communities from Kellogg Biological Station, Michigan, USA - KBS K5-50-2 metaG... | ecosystem: Host-associated > Plants > Roots >... | reverse complement strand
CGCCGGGATGGCCTTTCGCTAGATCGGCGGCGTGCGCGGCGATCTTGTAGGCGATGACGCCGTCTTTGACGTCTTTCTTGTTCGGCAAGCCGAGATGTTCTTTCGGAGTGACGTAACAAAGCATGGCGCACCCGTACCAGCCAATCATCGCCGCGCCGATCGCGCTGGTGATGTGATCGTAGCCAGGCGCGATGTCGGTGGTTAAGGGGCCGAGGGTGTAGAACGGTGCTTCGCCGCACCACTCGAGTTGTTTCTCCATGTTCTCTTTGATCATGTGCATGGGGATGTGACCCGGGCCTTCGTTCATCACTTGCACGTGTTGTTTCCAGGCGCGCTGGGTCAGCTCGCCTTGCGTGTAAAGTTCGGCGAACTGCGCTTCGTCGTTCGCGTCCGCGATTGAACCCGGCCGCAAACCGTCGCCAATGGAAAAGCTGACGTCGTAGGCGGCCATGATCTCGCAGATCTCGTCCCACTTCGTGTAGAGAAAACTTTCCTGATGATGGGCGAGGCACCATTTCGCCATGATCGAGCCGCCGCGCGAGACGATGCCGGTGGCGCGCCGGGCCGTCATCGGGATGTATCTTAATAGTACCCCGGCGTGGACGGTGAAGTAATCGACTCCCTGCTCCGCCTGTTCGATGAGAGTGTCGCGATAAATTTCCCAAGTCAGTTCCTCAGCGCGGCCGCCGACTTTTTCGAGCGCCTGATAAATCGGCACGGTGCCGATCGGCACGGGCGAGTTGCGAATGATCCATTCGCGGGTGGCGTGAATGTTTTTGCCGGTGGAAAGATCCATCACGGTGTCGGCGCCCCATTTCGTCGCCCAACGCATCTTCTCGACTTCTTCCTCGATCGACGACGCGACGGCGCTGTTGCCAATGTTGGCGTTGATCTTCACCAAAAAATTGCGGCCGATGATCATCGGCTCGGATTCGGGGTGATTGATGTTGGCCGGAACTATTGCTCGTCCTCGCGCAATTTCGTCGCGGACAAACTCTGCTGTAATTTTATCCGGAATTTCCGCACCAAACGAATTGCCGTCATGTTGATGCGCAAGGTGATTGCGAGCGATACCGGATACCGGATTTCGGATACCGGATAGATCAGAACCAGACTCGCCATTTCCATTGCTTTCCGGTTTCCGGTTTCCGCTTTCCGCTTTCCGCGATTCGTGTCCGATGTTTTCGCGAATCGCAATAAATTCCATTTCCGGCGTGATGATGCCGCGACGCGCATACGCGAGCTGCGTCACGCAATTGCCGCGCTTTGCGCGCAATGGCTGTCTCTGAAGTTTTCTACTTTCTAATTTCGACTTTCTACTTCCGTTCGCATGCTTTGCATGCGTAACGGAAAGATATCCATTGTCCTGCGGGCGAACGGCGCGCCCATCGATCTCTTCAACATCGCCGCGATCGCGGATCCAGTCGCGGCGCAGCGGAGGAAGCCCGCGCGTCACATCAAGATCGACATCGTCATCGCCCCAAGGACCGCTGGTGTCGTAAACGCGGACCGGTTCGTTTACTTCGATCTCGCCGGACATGGTCTTTGTCGGCGCGAGATTTATTTCGCGAAACGGAACGCGAATATCGGGATGAATTTTTCCGGAGACGTAAATCTTCTTCGAATTGGGTAACTGCTTCTCTGCGCGCACTTCTCCGTTCTTGTCTTGTCCAGTCATATGTCAGCCACTGATTTACACAGATGAAACACAGATGATTGAACTCAATACCTTCTGAAATCCGTGAAAATCTGTGTCCATCTGTGGCAAAACTAAGTCATGCAGACGAGCACGGCTGACGTCCCTTCGGCGGCATTACCCGCATCAGGTTCAAGGGGTCGTCCATTTTTTTGTCGGACCTCTCAGCCATCCGGCTCCCCCGCACTTTCACGCGAAACTACGGCGCGTCGCATCGAAGTCAAAGCGTGAAAGCGCGAGAGATCAGATGTCACAGGTCAGAGAACAGACGCCAGAAACAAATAACCAATAACCGATAACGACACTCGCGAGCGCTGCTGGACAATCCGCAGCGCCTCGCGATGGTTGTCGGATGAAGAAATCGTTTTTCGTTTCGCTGTTGAGTTTCGCGGTCGCGTTTGCTTTTGGATTGCAGGCGCAAGCTGAGCCGGAGAAAACGCCGCCGACCGGAAAATCGAAAGCCGGCGACAAAAAATCATCCACAAATCCGGCGCCAATTCCAAGTAGTGGCGCCAAAGGCGGAGCGGCAACCGTCAAGTCTGACGAAAACGCGAAGCCAATCGACGCGTCGAACTTCGACACCTCGGTCAAGCCGTCGGACGATTTCTTTCTTTATGCGAACGGCGGTTGGATCAAGCGCACGGAGATTCCGCCGGAATTTTCGCGTTGGGGCAGTTTCAACATCCTGATCGAACACAACAACGACGCGCTCCACGCGATCGCGGAAAAAGCGGCGGCGGCAAAGAGCGGCGACGCCGATGGGAAAAAGGTTGGTGATTACTACGCGAGCGGAATGGACGAGAAGACGATCGAAGCGATGCGGACCAAACCGTTGCAGGATGAATTCGCCAAGATCGACAACATCAAAGATCGACAAGGTGTGCTCAAAGAGATCGCGCATCTGCACATAAACGGCGTGAACGCGTTCTTCAACTTCGGCTCGAGCCAGGATGACAAAGACAGCACGCGCGAGATCGCGCAGGCGGTGCAAGGCGGGCTCGGAATGCCGGACCGCGATTACTACACGAAAACAGACGACGCTTCGAAAAAACTTCGGGACGCGTATGTGGTGCATGTAACCAAGATGTTGACGCTGCTCGGCGAGTCCGCCGAGAAAGCCGATGCCGACGCGAAAAAAATCCTCGCGCTCGAAACTTCGCTCGCCCAGGCGTCGCGGACCCGGGTAGAGCTGCGCGATCCGGAAAAAAATTACAACAAGATGACTCCGGATCAGCTCCAGCAGCTCACACCGGATTGGAAGTGGGCCGATTATTTCAAGGAGATCGGCCTAACGACTCCGGGCGATATCGATGTCCATCAACCGGATTTCTTCAAGGCGGTGAACACCGCGTTTACATCGACATCGATCGACGATTGGAAAACTTATCTGCGCTGGCATCTGATCAACGGCGCTGCGTCCGCGCTCTCGAGCGATTTCGTGAACGAGGATTTCAACTTCAAGGAAAAGACGTTGCGCGGGACGCAACAGATCAAGCCCCGCTGGAAACGCGTGATCACTTCCGAAGACGGCGAGCTCGGCGAGGCGCTCGGAAAACTTTACGTGGCGGAATATTTTCCGCCGCAAGCAAAAGCTCGCGCGCTCGAGCTGATCAACAATTTAAAAGAAGCGCTGAGCGATCGGATCAAAACACTCGAGTGGATGGACGAGCCGACGAAGAAGGCGGCGCTGGAAAAACTGGCGGCGTTTCAGGTGAAGATCGGTTATCCGGAAAAGTGGCGCGATTACTCGACGTTGATGGTCGATCGCGGCCCGTTTGTTTTGAATGAGCTGCGCGCGGAAAATTTCGAAGCGAAGCGCGAGCTGAACAAGATTGGCAAACCGGTCGACCGCACCGAATGGGGAATGACGCCGCCAACGGTGAACGCGTACTACAATCCGAAAATGAACGAGATTGTTTTCCCGGCCGGAATTTTGCAGCCGCCATTCTTCTTCGCGAGCGCCGATGACGCGGTGAACTACGGCGGGATCGGTTGTGTGATCGGTCACGAAATGACGCACGGCTTCGACGATCAAGGCCGCCAATACGACAAGGTTGGAAATTTGACCGATTGGTGGTCGGCACAATCGGGTGAAGAATTCAAGAAACGCGCGCAGGCTATCATTAATCAATACAACGAATACGAGCCGCTGCCGGGATTGCATGTGAACGGATCGTTAACTCAAGGCGAGAACATTGCCGACATCGGCGGAGTGAAACTCGCTTACGCCGCGCTGCAAAAGGCGCTCGATAAACATCCGGAAGAGCGGAACAAAAAGATCGACGGCTTCACGCCGGAGCAGCGGTTCTTTCTTGCGTTCGCGGGAATCTGGCGATCGAAGATTCGCGATGAAGAACAAAAGCTGCGGCTAAATGTCGATCCACATTCGCCGGGACATTTTCGTGTGAACGGTCCGCTCTCGGATCTGCCGGAATTTCAAAAGGCGTTCAATGTTCCGGACAACGCGCCAATGGTCCGCGCCGCCGACAAGCGCGTGAATATTTGGTAGCAGGTCGGAGCTAGGAGATAGAAGATCGAAACGGACTCGCGTCGCGGGAACGCTACGGCTTCGCGCTGATGCGTTCCCAGAAATCGAATGGCTCTTCATCGGCAGGCGCGCCGGTCAATGACTCGATTCGCGCCGCGGTGACATCACCAAAAAATTGAAACTTCCGGCGCTCGCGCTCCGCCGCCGGAACAAAACCAAGATAAAGCTGCAAACCGGCGTCACGCGCCTTGACCCATCCGCGTTGACTGTCGCGCACGTTCGGCGCGCGATCCCCTCCCAGTTTCTTGAGCTTGGTTGAATAAGCTTCGTTCAAGCGCTTATCCAGCGTTTCGGAACGCGTTTTCAGTTCGCCTTCCGACGGCAAGGGATCAGTCGGCTCGGCACACGCCAGTATCGGCGATTTCGCCGCGTTCAGTTTTCGAAGATAATCCGTCATCTCAAATTTCTTGGTGCGGGTATCGAAATAAAGATAGCAATGGCGATTGTCGCGCCGGTCTTCGCCTCCGAGCAATCCAACGAGAAGCCGGACCGAATCAATGCTCCAACAACCGATGAAGGTCATCGCGCAAGAGCCTTCTGCGGAATAATCGTGCTTCAGCCCTTTCAACTTCAGCGCATTCTGCCAAACCAAATCGTTAAACGATTCGAAGATGTCGATCTTGGCCGGACTTACGCGCTGATAAAGATCAGCGGCACGCAGGCACGAGCCGACATGTTTGGCAGCAAAAATCCAATGGTCGTCCGGTGAAAAATGAAATTCGTCATCGATCGGCGAATCTTCCGACTCGACCGGCATCGGCAATTTCACCTTCTGCGAAGACTCTTTGGTCGAAACTACCCACGCCTCCATTCCGCTTGTTTCAAGACGAAACGCGCCGCTCGGGCTGATGTAACTTTCCCCTGAGTCTTCCTGAGCCATTGCGGCGTTCGATTGGAAAACGAGCGACGCGACCGCACTCAGGAAAATAAATCGGGTCGACGTCATAGCGCTTCACTAATCAAAGCACGGTCGATTGGCGACGTTTTTTACTCCTAAGCCACTTTGCCGCCCCAGCTCAGAATCTTCGCCTTGGTTCCGGCGGCTTCGGCTTCTTTGATGTTGCCGGCGCGATTGTAAAATAGCGAGAGACTGGTCCAACCGATTTGGTCGTTCGGTTTTAGGTCGACGGCTTTTTTGCCGGCTTCGATCGCTTCCTCGAAGCGGCCGAGTTTCATCAACGCCATTCCGAGCGCGTGCCAGCCGTCGAAGAAGTTTGGATCGACATCCACGCAGCGCTGGTATTTTTCGACCGCGCTTTTGAGATCGCCGACGGCAAGGTCGCCGTTCGCGTCATCGAAGATTTCGTCGCGCGTCGGCATTTCAGCCATCGGAGTCCCGCCGCGGCTCAGCCCTGGGATTTCGTTTCGGCCATTTGAACGCGCGCGTCGCGCTGGCGATCACGGAGCCACTCGAAGAAAACGATCGTGCGATTCCGCGTGGCGACATCTTTTTCAAACTTCGTTCGGGTTTCCTGATACTTCGCGGGATCGGCCGGGTCGCGTTTCTCCATCAGAACGATGAATCCTCCATCGGCCCACGGAACAAATTCGCTCGTTTCGCCCGGCTGAAGTTGGGCCGACACATTTCTAATCATCATCATGTCGGCCGGTTCGTCCTTTGGTTTGTCCAGCGGATTCTTTGCGTCACTCTCATCCGCGATGATAAACGGCTCGATCTTTTCCGGTTTTAAACCGCCGGCTTCCTGCAACGCAGCCGGCAGCGGCTTTCCGGATTTCAACGAGGCCTTTAACTTGTCCGCTGCTTCTCTCCCCTTGGTCGCCGCCGTTTCGCGGGTGCGTTGATTTTTAATTTGATCGACAATCTTCGGTTTCGCCTCGTCCACTGTGAGCGGGCGCGCCCCGACAACTCCGGCAAGATGGAGAATCGCAAAGCCATCGGCGCTTTGAATCGGATCGCTGTTTGGTTCCTGCTGGGTCAATTTGAAGGCGGCCGGAGTTACTTGCGGATCGCTCTTCAACTTCGGGTCCGGCGCCGAAATGGTGAACTCGCCGGTTGAATCAACCGGCAACTGAAATTTTGTTGCCACTGGATGGAACTCTGCGCCTTTCTCGAGCAGCGCCTGCGAAACGTCGTTTGCTTTGTCCGCTAGTTTCTGAAGCGCGTCGATGCGCTCCTTGTCTTTTAATTTCTTTTGCTCGTCGGTCAGCGCCAGCCGGACGAACTCGACTTTCCGTTTTTCTTCAGTCTTCAGCTCGCTCTTGTGCGCTTCGTAATATTTTTTGACGTCGTCATCGCTGATTTTGATGTCCTTCGCGAAATCGGCGGCATGAACGCGCATAACGCTGACAAAATTCCTGCCGTAAAGCTGCTCATACTCCGATTGGAGTTCGCTTTCGGGGACAGACACGGACGAAACGAGAATTTTCTCGATCCGGTCGAGCGACAATTCGTCCTGCGCGATTTCCTTTAGTGGCTCGTCGTTAAATCCTAAAGCGGGCAGGACGGTTTGAGTAAACGCGTCGTACTTCGTGGCGTCGAATCCCGATTGGCCCTGAAATGCCGGGAACTTCCGGACGGCATCAAGAATTTCTGATTCCGATGGTTCAAGACCAAGCGCTTCGGCTTCGTGGCGGAGAATGATCAAGTTGATCGTAAACAAACTAACCGCCTGCTCACGGCTCTGCGCGCCGCGCAAAAGCTCCTCCAGAAAATCCGACAGCCCGAGGCGTTGCGCCAATTCCATCAAACGCGCATCGCGCCCTTTTTCAATCAACGAAACCTTTCGGCCGTAGACCTTTGCGAACTCGTCGGAACGAATGAGATTCGTGTCGCTCTTGACGAAATAAAGACAGAACGGCAGGGCCAGGATCGCGATCACGATCATGAGCCAGTTACGATGTTTGCGGAGAACTTTGATCATGGATGGGCGGGCAATTTACGAATCCGCGGGCGCGCGCCAACTGATTTTTGCTACAAACCTTCGGCCGTTTTCCGGATCAGCTCCCAGAAATTCCGCAGGTGCTGTTCGGTCGTCAGGACATTGCCGAACCCGACCCGCATGACGGTGCGGCCGCGCAATTTGGTCTGCGTAAGATACGCGCGCCCGGAAGCGTTGATTCGCTCCACGATCTCGCTGTTCACAATGTCGATCTTCGATTTGTCTGCCGCAACGAATCGAAAACAAACAACCGGCATTACCACCGGCGCCGCCAGCTCGAACCGTTTGTCGGCTTTGATCCAATCGACGAGCAGATTCGTCAGCCGCGTTTGTTCGCGCAATCGATCGGCCATCCCAGCTCGGCCGAGAGAACGCCAGATCACCCACGCTTTGAGCGCGCGGAATCGGCGACCGAGTTGGATCCCGTAATCCATGTAATTCTTTTCCGTCTCGATCGCGTCCGCGCGCAGATACTCGGGCACGAGGGTGAAGACGCGGCGGAGTCGTTCCAGGTCGCGCAGATAAAGAAGGCTGAAGTCGAGCGGCACGAAAAGCGTTTTGTGCGGATTGATCACGATCGAGTCGGCATCGCTCCAGCCCTTGGTGATCCATTCGTATTCCGGCAGAATCGCAAATCCGCCACCGTAAGCGGCATCGACGTGCAGCCATATTTTATGTTCACGACAAATCTTTGCGATGTCGGAAACAGGATCGACACTTGCGGCTGAGGTAGTTCCGACCATCGCAACCGCCGCGAGCGGCTTAAATTTTTCTGCGACGTCGTGTTCGATCATTGCGCGCAGCGCGGCCACGTCCATTCGGAACTCGGCGTCCGTTGGAACGCGCTGGACATTTTCTTCACCGAGGCCGAGCGCGATCGCTGCCTTCTCAACCGAGCTGTGCGCCTGATCGGATGCGTAAATGCGAAAGCGCGGAAGAAGCCTCCCGCTGAGTCCGAGCTTTCGGGTCGAGGGGGCGACTTCTTCGCGAGCGACGGCGAGGGCGTGCATGATTCCGACCGAAGCAGTGTCGTAGACCACTCCGCCGAATTGCTCGGGCAAGCGCATCCATTGTCGCACCCAATCGACGACCAGCGTTTCCAATTCAGTCGCCGCGGGTGATGTGCGCCACATCATCGCATTCACATTCAACGGTGCGGTCGCGATTTCGCCGAGAATTCCCGGCGCCGTCGTCGTCCAACCGAAATAACCGAGAAACATCGGATGACTCCAATGTACCATTCCCGGAACGATCAGCCGGTCGATGTCGGCGAGAATTTTCTCAAAGGCTTCGCCTTGTTCCGGTGGTTGGGCCGGCAACGCCGCGCGGATGGCACCCGGTTTGTCATCGGGTGCAACGCGGATATTGGCAATGCTCTCCCGAAAATCGGCGATCCAATCAGCGAGCTGATGAAGTTGTTTCCGGAAAATTTCCGGCGGCGTATCGCCGGGCGGATGTCGATGTTGCATTAGAAAGCGAAACCGAAACTGAAATGGAACGCGCCGAAATCTTCGCCCGCTTGTCGATCCGGATTCCAGCCGTAATCGAGCCGGATTGGACCGATCGGCAGTTTATAACGCAGCCCGCCGCCGAGTCCGTAGCGCATGAAGTCCAAGCCCGGCTCTTCCGAAGTCGGCACGAGATTTCCCGCATCGAAAAACAGCGCGCCCTGCAATTCGCCGTAAATCGGAAACGTGTATTCGACGTTGAAGATGGTGAAAAATTCGCCGCCGACCGGATTTCCTTTCCGGTCGAGCGGACCGAGGGTGCGTTCGCCGAAACTGCGCACCGTGGTCGCGCCGCCATTGAAGAAACGTTCGTCGATCGGCAACGTCGTTGGCTCATCGGGGCCGCTGTTGTTCAGTGAGTGCTCGATCCCGACGCGCGCGCCGAATGCGAGCGAGGATTGCCGAAACCAACGTTGCAGCGCCGGCAGCGAGCGGTCGGGTTGATCTTCAACAACGCCGGGCGTGAGCGCTTTCGGCGCGAACGGCAGAAAGTAAGCAATGCGCCCGGTGCCGCGGATGAGTTGAATCTCGCTGCCGAGCGCGGTCGAAGCGACATCGAGTGTGCTGTTGAAAACAAAACCGCGCGGAGCGACCAGTGGACTGTCGCGCAGGTCGAGCGTTTGCGTGAAGCCCAGCGAGTTTATCAGGTACGAAGTGTCGCCAAGAAATCTGTCCGCGATCGATGCACTCGTGACTTCGACGTGGCGAGCAGCGAAAACCAAACCGACTTCGTATTGTTTGGTAATCTTCTTGGTCAGTTCGACGCGATCGCCAATTTCGAATTTTGTGTAGCCATCGTACTGAAAAGTGAAGGCGGCGGCGCGGTTGCGGAAATACAAATCGGTGTCGAACAAAAATGGATCTTCGAAAACGACCTCGCCCTTGTAACTGCGTTGCGAAACTTCGACCGAGAGGGTGATGGGACGGCCGTAGCCGAACAGGTCGCGTTCGCGAAATTGCGCGCCGATGATTCCGCCTTCAAACGTTCCGTAGCCGAGCGAAAGACCGAATTCTTTGCTCTTCGCTTCTTCCGCCGAAATATTCAGCAGAAGCGCGTCTTCGTCGGCGATGGGCGTCGGCTCAATCTTGAGCACGTTGAACAAACCGGTTTTCATCAACGTGCGAAACCGATCGTCCAGAACCTCGGGACTGTAGGTTTGGCCTTTCAGCGTCGTGAAACGCTTTTGCACAAAGCTCGGATGCAATCGCGTGAGACCATTGACGAAAACTTCGCCGCTGAAGTGATAAAGCTGGCCGGGTGAAACTGCGAGGTCTACCGGAATGCGGCCGTCGACCGCCGCGCTCGGATCGGCCGGGGTCGCTTCGACTTTCACTTCGTAATAACCGCGCGTCTTATAAAAAGCTTGGAGCCGGCGCGGAATGTCGGCCACGCGCGCGTCGGTGAAAGGTTGCTTCAGTAAATCCTCGATCTGTCCACGGAGCGCGTCTTCGCCGTAAATCGTGTTGCCGCGAAATCGAACGTTGCCAAACGAATAGCGGCGGCCTTCGCGAATCGGAATTGTCACATCGACTCGATTCGCTTCGTCGCGAAACGTGTAGCGCGGCTCGTCAACTTTGGCGTCGAGAAACCCTTCCGCGATGTAGAGCCGCTGCACGAGGTCGACGCCTTCCTGAACGTCGGCCGAAACGAATGGAAGATTCTTCTGCAGTTTTGAATAACGTTCGCGCGTTGGGCCAACCACGAAGTCGAACAATTTTTCTGTCGGCTCGTTAACGTTTCCCTCAAACGTAATCGTTCCGAGAGTCATCAACCCGCCTTCGTTGATTTCGAGCCGCAGCCGGTCGCGACTCTCGATCTTGTACTTCACACTCGCTTTCGTGTAACCATGCTTGCGATAAAAGACTTCGATGAAGAACGCGAGGTCGTCCGCGCGCGCAGGCGTCAGGCCATAGCGATCGATCGTCGCGAGTTGTTCCTTCACGGCCGAACGCAGATCTTTTTCTTTGAATGCTTGCTGGCCATTGAATTCCACTGCGGTGGTCGCTTGCGCTTTTTTCTCCTGCTCCTTCGCCACCGCGTTTTGTTGTTTTTGTTTTTGCTCGGCCTTCTCCGGAACATTGACGGCAGTCTGCGCCACCAAGAGAGCAGCGAGAGCAAGGCTGCAGAAAGAAGCAAAACAAATGCGGCCCATCACCGGAAACGAATCAAATATTTCACCATACCACGATAATCGCCGCCGACTCCGAGATCGCCGAGCAGCACAAACTGGTCGTTGATTTTGAAACGCGCAATCGCTTGTTGCTGGCCCGTCCGCGGATCGACCGTGCCGACGTCCAAATCCAAGCGATCGAAAACAGAACTGCTTTGTGTTCCCTGCCCTTTCTTGAAGACTTTTCGGTAGAGCTGCTGGACGAGCAACATCGCGGCGCGGCCAGCCAGCACGTTGTTGTTGCCGGTTAATTCCTCTCGAGTCGTGCCGGTTGCAAGCAGAGAAATAATTTCTTCCTGTGGCAGCGGCGGCTCGCTTGTGAAGATCGCCTCGGGCGCGAGCACCGTTCCGTACATATAAACATGAATCGTGTAATCGCGGATCACCGACGTGCCGTGCATGTCGATCTTCGGATTGAGCGGATCGCCTGGATCGAAATAAAGAAAGCCGGAAGAAATTTCGAGCCGGCTGAACGGCAGCGTCGCGTCGACATTGTCGAGTCGCACATAACCATCGAGTCCCGGATGCAATCCCGTGCCGGTCAAATGAAGATCGCTGACTGCGCCACCGTTCGCGAGATTGCCGCGAATCAGAACCGGGTCCTTGGTTTTAATCGTCACGTCGAACTTCCAATCGCGCAGCGGCGGCTGCGGAATTGAAAAATCAGGGCGCGAAGACGGTGGCTGCGGCGCCGGACGACCCGGAAGTCCGATCGGAATCAAATCGAGATTTTTTAGAAACTGACTGTTCGTCATGGCGACTGTGCCGCTGACTTGCGCGCTGTTGAACGGACCGGAAACTTTTATGTCCGCGTCGGCCCGCGCGGTCAGCGTGTCGTTGCGCGCGACCAGCGCGCTCTCAGCTTTCATTTGCAAATCGAGATTCGGCTCGGTCAGTTTCGGAAACGTCACACCGCCGGTCACTTTGAAATTTCCGCCGGAAAGTTCGCCGCCAAATTGTTCGAGCGTAAGCTTGTCGTTCGCAAAATTCACGCGCGCTTTGAAATTTTGCACCGCCGGAAACGTTGGATCGGTCATTCGCGCGACGTTGATCGTCATGTCGCCGCTGCCGCTCAAAACTGGGTGTGCGATTGTTCCCTTAAGATCGACATCGAGCGTTGCGTCGCCATCGAGCTCTTCAACGCCGGGAATAAACTGCCGTAGAAAATTCACCGAGCTGCGCGGCAACCGTAGCTTGGCATTTACCGGCGTTTCGTCGGCGAGCTTTCCGTCATGCGTAATCTTTGGAACGTCGAACGGAAAACTTGCCGTCAGCTCGAGCGGTTGAATTTTCGCCTGCTGCAATTTTCCGGAAATGTTTAGCTGTTTTCCCTTCGCCTCCGCGCTCAGATCTAAACTCGCCGGCTCGAACTTTGGCAAAGTCAGGCTGCGCAGGTCCCGCATCTGCACGTCGAGACGCGCGTTCAGGTCCGCCAGAGTTCCGCCGGCGTCGAGTTTCACGTTGACCATGCCCGACGCAGCCGGTTTGAGGCCGATATCCTGAAAAAGTTTTTTGATGTCGAGATTCTCGGACTGAAACGTCGCCGTGACTTTTCCGTTCGGCGGCAAAACGGACGCGTCGCTGCCGAGATTTTTCCAAACAAACGGAATCGAAATGTAGCCGCCGGCGTATTTCGCCTGCCCCTGATTCAACTCGATCTTGCTGATCTCCAGCGTTTCGCCTTTGGCCTGAACAATCGCCTGGAAATCCATTTTATCGCTGCGCAGAAAAATAGTTGGAACATCGAGGCCGTCCGGCGAGTAAGTCGCGTCCGCGGTCGCGAGCAACGAGCGCGCGTTTCCGTAACGGCCATTGTCCAACGCCAATCTTAGTTTGCCGGTCTTCAACTTGTTGGTTTCGCCGTCGCCTTCCCATTCGAAGACGAGCGAACCGCCGAGCTCATTTTGATTTCCAAAAGTCCGGAGCAACGGCTGCAATTTCGACAAATCGGAAACGTTCGCGCGAAACTTTCCGCTGTAACGATGCGAGCCGCGAAGATCGACAATCGCGTTGCCGTTGACGAAATCCTGATCGTTCAGCTTCGCGCTAATGTCGTTCAAATAGACAACGCTGTTCCAGATCTCACACTGCGAATTGACTTGGGTGAAAACGAGATCGCGCATCCGCAGGTTCGCGCCGAAGATCGACAACTGGCCATTGGCAGTTCCGTTTTTCCATTCGATCTGGCCGCTCGCTTGCAGCGGGCCGGAAATTTTGTCGGGGGAATTTGGCACCCAAAGGTCCGCCAGTTGCACGGCGTTAAATAAGATGTCGATCTTTGCCGGCTGTTGATGGACATCGCGGAAATCCTTCGGCAATCGATAATCGCCGCTGAGTTTGAATTCGTTCTCCTTCCGCTTAATAACCAGGCGATCGAAACTAACGAGATCGTTTTTGCCATGCATCGACCCGACGACTTCGTCAGCGAGATAGTCGCGAAACCGCAGGTTTGAAATCGCGAGCGTCGCGTCGGAACTGAGATCGAAAAACCATGGCTTGTCCGAATCTGCCGGCGGCATCTTCTTCGAAAATTTGATGCCGGCGCTCAAATTCTCGCAGTGACCATCTTGAAACGTCAGCTTCGGCGCGGTGATGGAGAAATCGCCATCGACGATTGCATTCTTAATATTAAGCTTGCCGCTGACTTCCGCGGCGCCGTTGATCTTTTGCGGCATCGACGCTGTTACTTGCTCCAGATCCGGAAGCGTGGCGACAAGATCGACAGTCGCCGGCGCGCGACCGAAATCGTGAATGTCGCGCAGCAACTCGGCCGAGCCGCGCAGATGAAATTCGTTTTGGGCCTGCGTGATATCGCCTGATTGCAAAGTCGCCACGCCCTTTTTGGCCGTGATTTGAAATGTTCCGCGATCGAACGCGGTTTGCTCTTGATGAAAATTTGCGATGTCACCCGCGAGATTTCCGTTCCACGTCGCCGGCGAGCTCAGCAATCCGCTAAGATCGACATCGAACTTTTCTAATTGGCCGCTCATCCAGCCTTCCGGCAGCGCGACGAATTTGTTGATCGCATCCAGCGGAACTCTTTCGCTCCGGATTCGAACGTTAGTATCGAGCGACGACTGCGCTTCGCGTAACGACAGCGAACCCGCAATTTTTCCATCGCCGATCACGTAATCGAAATTAATCCCGAGTTTTCGCGCGGCGATCTGCGACGCGTCGAAATTAAGCGAACGAAAGCGCTCGTTGTCCGCGAGAATCAAATCGCGCACGATCAAGTTCCGATTCGAGTAGGTTGCCGGAGTCGATAGTTTCAGCCAGGTTTGGCCGCCGACGAGCTGGAGTTTCTCGACCGTAATTTTGCCGGTGCGTTGCGGGTCGAGATCCACCGCGACATGTTCGGCGACAAAATCGTGTGGACGATTGCGGACAATGATCGTCGCGTCGGCGACGTGGAGTCGTTCCGGAAAAACATCGGGTAATTCGATTTTCTTTTTCGGATTCGGCGGGCGCGGACGCAACGGCTCTTTCGCCGGATTCATCGCGACGCGGACCGAATGGACATCCACATTCTTGATCGCGCTCGAAATTCCGTGCCGCAGCAAGGTGAGCAGTCCGTAATCGACTCGGGCAAGATCGACATCGATCGATTCGACATCGCTCGGTCCAGTCGGAACGGCGTGGAGATTTTTAACAACGAGGTTGGTGAAAACGCTGCCTTCGAGCTTGAACTCGAGTTTGAGATTTTCCTTCGACGCGTAGTGAAGCGCGATGCGATGCCCGACACTTAACAACAGCGGACGGTGAAAAATGAGAAAAAGTCCGCCCAAGATCCCCAGCGCGACCAACGCGCGGCGACGCCATTTTCCATCGTGGAAACTTCTCTCACCGTTTCCGCCCACGACGGATTAACTCCACTGCCTCAGGGCAAAGCGCAACTCGGCATCCGACCATGACATGACTTGCAGGCGAACGCTGCTCGCGGCACGCTTGTCCAACAACGGAAATGAATCCGGATAAGCTTTTCGATTATCTCGATGGAAAACTCTCGCCAAACGAGCGGGCCGAGCTGGAGGAGCGCTTCATATCCGATCCGCAAGCGCGCAAAGAATTGGCCATCGCGCGGGAGATTCATAGCAACATGCGCGATTCGCGCGAACTGGTCGGAGTCGCAACTCCGGAGCAGGAGCGTGGCGCAGTGCTCTCCCGACGTATCATGATTGCCTTTTCAGTTTTGGTTTTCGCAAATGTTCTTTTCGGGATCTACGCCATCGCGTTCATGAAGAAGAAGGATCGCGCGCGCATAAACGCGGAACAAAATCGGACCGAGCTTGCGGAAAGTCTGGCGCGCACTGCGGCGGTCGCGTTGCCGACTCCGAGTCTCAATGTCGAAGAAATCAAATTCAGCGCGCCGGTGGAGGAACAAAACGAACTGGCAAACACAATCCTCGACGAAGCAAAGAATGCGGGTGGTTCAGCGGCCAAAGGTCTCGCGGATGAGCATGGCATTCTCCTTTTCGCCGAAATTCCAAACGCACACATCAATGAATTTCGGGACGCGATGAAGAAACTGGGCGGAACACTGCCAGCGCCTTCCGCGGAACCGATTGGCGGAGAGAAAAGCATTCTTCAAGTCCGCATCGTCACCCCGCAATGATCGGGATCACATTCGCCCTGCCGTCGGAAAGCTCTGATTTAATCCGGCGACTTCGAGAAATTGAACGTCACGACGATTTGATCTTCGGAAAGATCGGCAATCACGACGTGGCGATCGCCCATACCGGCGTCGGCGCGAGCAATTGCAACGCGCGGCTTGAAATGCTGGTGCACAAAGCGAAGCCGAGATTAGTGATTAGCTCAGGTTTTGCCGGAGGAGTTTCTGAGGAATTGTGCGTCGGCGATTTGATTCTGGCTGAGAATTTTTCCGATCCAACTCGGCTTTCACGCGCGGAACAACTTTTACAGGATCGTCCAGCGCGCCGCGTAAAACTTTTCACAGCGACATCGATCATCGAGTCGATTGCCGAGCGAAATGAAATTGCGCGCGCGTCGGGCGCGGCGGCGGTGGACATGGAGACGGGCGCGATCGCGGCCGTTTGCACCGCTCATGGATTGCCGCTGCTCTCTTTGCGGGTAATCAGCGACACGCCAAGCAAACCATTTCCAGCGCCGATATCGATTCTGTTCGATGTTGAAACGCAACGGACGGACCTGAGAAAGCTATTCGGCTATATAATAACCGGCCCAACGAGAATCATTCGCCTGCTCCATTTCTTCCGGCAAACCCGGCAGGCGCGTGCACACCTTACAGAGGCAATCGTCGCGCTGGTCCGCGAGCTTTAATTATTTTTCGCGGGCTCGATGTGAACAAGGACGTCGGCGATGCGCGGATCGCTTTCCTGAATCGCGCGTTTGACTGCGTGCGCGATGTGGTGGCCTTCACGAACCGAAATGTCGCCGTCGACTTCAACGTGAAGGTCGACATAGAAACTCAAGCCCATCTTCCGGACAAAGCTCTTGTCGATTTTCACAACGCCTTTTACAGACGCGGCAGATTCGCGAACCCGATCAACGATTTCGCCGCGCGGTGCGGTGTCGAGGATTTCATAAATTGCGGGGCGAAGAATGCGAACGCCGACGCTGCCGATGACGAAGCAGACGAAAATGGCAGCCCAATTGTCCGCGCCTCGCCACGCTTCTCCGCCGACCAGCGCAATCGAGATTCCAATGAAAGCCGCGATTGAACTAAGAACATCGGCGCGATGACGCCAGGCGTCGGCCTCGATCGCCATGCTCTCGACTGATCGACCAAAACGCAGAACGTACCGAAAGAGCGATTCTTTGACGACGACGACGCTGATCAAAATGAGCAACGTCAACGTAGCCGGCTTTGAATGCGGCAGGAACATCGTGCGCGCGCTCTCGATTGCCATTCCAACGGCGGCGAGCAAAACGATGCACGCCACAAAAATCGCAGTCAACGGTTCAGCTTTGCCGTGCCCGTACGGATGGGTCGCGTCGGGTGGTCGCGCGGCGAATCGCAGTCCGCCCCAAATGACAAGCGAGCCGGCGACGTCGAGCACGGATTCCATTCCATCAGCAATCAGCGCGTAAGAATTTCCAAAAATGCCGCCGAAAATCTTGAGGATCGCGAACGCGACGTTCACAACCAAGCCGATGAGCGCGAGGCGCGCGCCGGTTTGCAGACTTCCCGCAGCAGGTTGAGGCGTTGGCATGGTTTCGGCAAAAGCAGTTATGAAAATAAATTCCGGCCGACAGTATAGGAACAGCTTTCGCACAAACACATGCCAACTTTACGGCGGGAGTGCCGGAGAGGAGCGACTGGCACTAGGGAAGCCGGGCGACCTACACTATGTTCCGTCGCTAGGCCCGCCGTAAACGCTCCACGTGCTACGCCGTGTAGCGCTGACACTAACAAAGAAATTAGTGTAGGATGCGGCGCCGAATTCATCGATGACTAAAACTATAAAGGCGATTGTTTACGAAAGGCACGGAAATCCGGCGGACGTTTTGCAAATTAAGACCGAGCCATGGCCGACGCCCGCGCCGGATGAAGCCGTCGTCGAGATGCGCGCGGCGCCGATCAATCCGGCCGACATCAACGCGATCGAAGGAAAATATCCGGCGCGGCGCGAAGTCCCGGCAGTGCCGGGATTCGAAGGCGCAGGAATCGTGACCGAAGTCGGCACGAATGTGAAAACGATCGCCAAAGGCGCGCTGGTGATTTTGCCGCACAACATCGGCACGTGGCGCGAAGCGGTTGCGGTAAAGGCAAGCGAGCTCGTTGCCGTGCCGCCGGAGATCGAGCCCCTCCACGCAGCAATGTTGAAAATCAATCCAATGACCGCGTGGCGGCTGCTGCACGATTATGTAAATCTTGCGCGCGGCGATTGGTTGATCCAAAACGCGGCGAACTCAGCCGCCGGGCGCGCGGTGATTCAAATCGCGCACGAGCTTGGATTCAAAACGGTGAACATCGTCCGGCGCGCGGAGTTGATCGATGAACTTCGAGCTGAAGGCGGCGACGTCGTTCTCGTTGATGGCGAAAAGTTGCGCGACGAAGTAAAAGCGGCGACGAACTCAGCGCCGATTCGTTTGGGATTAAATTCTGTTGGTGGCGACAGCGCGCTGCGAGTGGCGAACTGTCTCGCGTTCGGCGGAACCCTCGTTTCTTTCGGCGCGATGAGTTTGCAACCGCTGAAAATTCCGACTGGCCTTTTCATTTTCAAAGATCTGCGCTTCCGCGGAATTTGGATCAATCATTGGTACGACAACGCGACCATGCCGCAACGGATGGAAGCGTTTAAGCCGCTGTTCGAGATGGCGAAGCGCGGTTTGTTGAAGACCAAGATCGAGAAGTCGTACTCAATCGATGAAGCCAAGGCGGCGGTCGCGCACGCGATGCAGGACAAACGCGGCGGCAAAATCGTTTTCGAATTCAGAACGTGACGATAATCGTTGTCGGAGCAGGGATTAACGGAGTTACTTCCGCGATAGAATTAAGAAAACGTGGCCATCGCGTTGTTCTTGTCGATCCCGGCCCCCTGCCCTATCCGCTGGCCGCTTCGACCGATATCAGCAAAGCGGTCCGAGCCGCTTATGGTCCGGACGAGACCTACACCGAATTGGCCGAGCGCTCGATCCCGCTTTGGAAAAAATGGAACGCCAATTTCGGACTCGATCTCTATCACGAGACCGGTGTCCTGTTCGTTTGCGAACGACGAATGCAGCCGGGCGATTTCGAATACGAGAGTTGCCGCATTTTCGAAAAACATGGACATCGCTTCGAACGCTTTGACGAATTCACATTTCACCAACGCTTTCCAGCATTCGCCGAAGATCGATTTAAAGACGGATTCTTTGATCCGGATGCCGGTTATGTCGAAAGCGGTCGTGTGGTTGCGACTTTGATTGAGTACGCCAAATCGCGCGGTGTCGAATTACGCGAACGCGCGAAATTCAAAGCACTCGATGAAAACGATAACCGAGTCGCCGGAATTATTTTAGAAGATCGACATCGGATCAACGCAGACGCGGTCGTGATGGCAACGGGCGCGTGGACGCCGTACTTGTTGCCTTCGACAAACAAATTTCTGCGCGCGACTGGTCATCCCGTTTTTCATTTAAAACCAAAACAGCCAAACTTTTTTCTACCCGAACGGTTCCCATTTTTTGGCGCTGACATTTCGACGACCGGGTTCTACGGATTCCCGCTGAATCAGGGCGCGGTGAAAATCGCAAACCATGGAGCCGGCCGCGAGATGTCGCCAGATTCGCCGGAGCGCCTCACTACTCGCGACGACGAAAATGAACTGCGCGCGTTTCTAAGATCGACAATCCCCTCACTCGCCGACGCGCCGATCGTTGATTCACGCGTTTGTATGTACTGCGACACCAACGACGGAGACTTTTGGATCGCACCGGATCCGGAGCGGCCGAACTTGACGATCGCGACCGGTGATTGCGGTCACGGATTCAAATTCGCGCCGGTTCTGGGCGAGATCGTCGCCGACGCGGTCGAAAGAAAAGCGAATCTGCTCCTGGAAAAATTTCGTTGGCGGCCGGAAGTGAAATCCGGCGAGACAAAAGAAGCCGCGCGATTCGCGCCGGGTCGCTAATGATTTTGCTGAGCCGGCTCTTTGTGCGCCGATTCCTTTTTCGGCTGACGCTTGAGCAAAGTGATCTGTTTGAGCCGCGCCGAATCAGACGGGCTCCAGGTCGCAATATCGGGATCGTCCTTGAAAGCATTGTGAACGATGCGGCGCTCGTAGGAATTCATCGGTTCGAGCTGGAGTGAGCGCCCGCTCGCGCGGACGCGCTCGGCCAGTCCGCGCACGCGTTGGACGATGCGATCTTCGCGCATTGATCGATACATCTCGCAATCGACTACGACTTTGGGCGCGTCTTTGTCTTTCGTCTGAAGCAATCGGTTGAGCAAAAACTGGAGCGCTTCGAGCGTTTCGCCGTCACGGCCGATCAAGCGCCGGCTTTCCTCGCTGTAAATTTGCAACACGAGATTGCCGGCATCGTTGTGCGATTCCTCGATTTCAATGACAAAGCCGAGATAGCCAAGAATAGTGTCGAGTAACTCTTTCGGCGTCATCGTTTTTGTTTTCCCGGGGGCACGCGCTTTTCCAGCGTCGGCACCGGCTGTCGTTTGTTGTAGTAGAATTGCACGATACTGAAAAGGTTTTGCGTTGTGTAGTACAAAGCCAAAGCCGCGGCGAAATTGTAGCAGATAAACAAAAAGATCAGCGGCGTGAACATCATGACTCGTCGCTGGGCGGCGTCGCCTGTCTTTGGCGTCATCGCCATCAACCAGATCTGGCTCGCGGCCATGCAAAGCGGAATGATGTTGATCGGAATCGAATACCCCAACAACGGGAGAGTCGCGACCGTGTCCGGTTGCGAGAGATCGTGGACCCAGAGAAAGTGCGAGTTCCGCAACTCGACCGCCTGGCCGAGCATTTTGAAAAGCCCAAAGAAAATCGGAATCTGAATCAACATCGGCAAACAACCGCCGACCGGGTTGATCCCGTAATCTTTGTAGAGCTTCATCACTTCCTGGTTCATCCGCGTCGGGTCATCTTTATATTTGTCGCGCAGCTCCTGAATCTTCGGATTCAAGAGCGACATCCTCCGCATCGACAGGTTCGCTTTGTTCTGTAACGGCCAGAGCACGACCTTAATGATCGCGGTCAGCGCGAGAATGGACCAACCGTAGGAACCGATGAAGCCGTGGAGCCAGTTGAGAAAGTTGAGCAGAAACTGGCTGACGATTTTGAAAATCCCGAAATCCAGGATCTCGGCTTCGTTGTGATCGAGCCGTGCGAGCCGATGGTAAATTTTCGGTCCGGCCCAAATTTCAAATCGCGCGCTGTAGGTTTGGCCGGGCGTCAATTGAAAGCCAGGCATGCGTAACGCGCCGGTGAGGCCGAACATTTTTTGTTCCGGCGAAATATCGAATCGCCGCCCCCAAAGGCCGTTTGCTTTAGCCGTTAGCGGCGCGATCAACGTCGTGAAAAATTGGTCGCTCACCGCGGCCCAATCGCCGTTGGCGAGATCCGCACTATAAAATGGCTGCGGGGCGCGCTGCCCAAGTCCGAACAATCCTCCGCCGCCACCAAACCAATTCACATCGATTCCCTTCGCTTTGCCGTCGATACACCAAACGAGTCGCGTGTAAGTCGACCAGTCTTTTGGATGAATCGGCGCCGCCGAGCCGAGCGCGACGAAATAACCGGGATTCGAATAAGGCTGTGCGCCGCCGTTCACAAGATCGACATCCATCTCGGCAACGAAATTGTCTTTCTTCTCGTTGCTTGGCGGAAAGAAAAACTTTTTCCGGGTCGTGACATTGTCGGCGACGCGCTCGCACTTCACGCTGCCGTCCGCGTCACGGCTCAACGTGAACTCGTCGATTTTTGCCGCGCTCGGATCTTCGATGATCGCGCCGATCGGCGTTTGTTCTTTGGAATTGATCACCACGCGCTGCTCGTCGTGTGCGATCTGGTTCAGCAAGACCGCTTGGGCAATTCCGCCGCCGCGATTCGTTAGGTGAAGTTCGACATCGTCATTCCGCAGCGTCTCAGTTTTTTCGGCGAACGCCGGCGTTGCCGCAGCAACTGGAGTGGCGCTCGCCGCGGGTGCCGGAGTAACCGACGGCGCTATCGACGGACTAACTCCAACGACTGTTGTTGGAGTTGGAGAAACCGCGGCGAGC
>Ga0207646_10002546_pt1 | contig 21524 bp, 16 predicted proteins | sample KBSK5502metaG_FD_184343 | JGI IMG/M metagenome (GOLD analysis project Ga0207646, IMG submission 184343) | Corn, switchgrass and miscanthus rhizosphere microbial communities from Kellogg Biological Station, Michigan, USA - KBS K5-50-2 metaG... | ecosystem: Host-associated > Plants > Roots >... | reverse complement strand
CGCCAGGTCCTGGTCTTCCCAGCTCGCTCGCACTCATCTGACCTTGAACCCCTCCGGCCTAGGGAAGGGGTCGCAGGTGGTTCAAATCCGCTTCGTCAAGCCAAATGCGCCATGCCTGTGCGAACCTCATGCGAACGTCAGAAGACTGCCCGCGCGTGACAGTCGTTGTCATCTCAGGCACAGGAAATGGCCATTTGCAGGCGCTTTCGTGAAGGCCTCTGACGGACTCGAACCGTCGATCCCCTCCTTACCATCCTGGAACCAAGTCGGGAAGCGCGGGCACGCCCGGGTCCCGGCGGGCACGAAAGCCCCGTAAACCTGAGGGATCCGACGGACAGACGTGACCCGCGCGTGGACGCGAGGGGACAGCCTGATGTTCGCATATCGTTCGCGTGGGTCGTTGGCTGTATCGGCAACGGTCTCCGGCGTGGCACGGACCGACGCATGTGGATGTCGGCTTGTGCGGCAGTTGTTCGCGGCGGATGATGCGTCCGTGACGGTGCAGCCGTCGGGAACGGTGACGCTCGTGTTCACGGACATCGAGGGTTCGACGGCGCTGCTCGACGAGTTCGGCGCCGAGGCTTTCAAGGAGGCGCTGGCCGACCACCGGCAGGCGGTGCGGGAGGCTTTCGGTGCGCACTCGGGCTACGAGGTCGATGACGCGGGCGACGGTTTGTTCTACGCCTTCGCGTCGGCATCGGCAGCCGTGACGGCGGTGGCGGAGGCGATGGCGTCGCTTGCCGACGGGCCGGTGCGGATCCGGGTCGGTGTGCACACGGGCGAGCCGCTGCTCGATCCGCCCAAGTACGTCGGACCGGACGTGCACAAGGCGGCGAGGATCATGAGCGCGGCCCACGGCGGCCAGGTGCTGCTCTCGGGAGCGACCCGCGAACTGCTCGCCGAGGATGCGCTCGATCTGGGCAGGCACCGGTTGAAGGACTTCTCCGCACCGCTCTCGCTGTTCCAGCTCGGACCCGGTCGCTTTCCGCCGCTGCGGACGATCTCGAACACGAACCTGCCCGTGCCGCTCTCCTCGTTCGTGGGGCGCGAGCAGGAGGTGACGGAGGTTGTCTCTCTCGTTCAGGACGAGGCGGCGCGGCTCGTGACGCTCGCCGGCCCGGGCGGGACGGGGAAGACGCGGCTGGCAGTCGAAGCGGCGGCGGAGTTGGTGAGCGAGTTCGGGGCCGGGGTGTTCTGGATCGGGCTGGCACCGGTCCGCGATCCGGAACTCGTCGTTGACACGATCGCGCAGACGCTCGGTGCGAAGCAGGAGCTGGCGAGACACATCGCCGACAAGCAGCTCTTGCTCGTGCTCGACAACCTGGAGCAGGTGATCGAGTCGACGGTCGAGCTGGCCGCGCTGCTGCAGGCCTGTCCGAACCTGCGCTTGCTCGTCACCAGCCGGGAGCTGTTGCGGGTCGACGGCGAGGTCGTCTACCCGGTGCCGGCTCTCGCCGAACCGGAAGCGGTCGAGCTGTTCTGCACGCGGGCGCGCATCGAGCCGGACAACACGATTACAGAGCTGTGCGGCAGGCTCGACAACCTGCCGTTGGCGCTCGAGCTCGCCGCCGCCCGCGTCCGCGTGCTCACACCCGCGCAGATCCTCGAGCGGATCTCGCAGCGACTGGACCTGTTCAGGGCCGGCCGCGACACCGACCCGCGCCAGCAGACGCTGCGAGCGACGATCGCCTGGTCGTACGACCTGCTCACGACCGACGAGCAGGCGCCCTTCGCCCGGATGGCCGTCTTCCGCGGTGGCTGCACGCTCGAGGCGGCCGAGGAGGTCGTGGACGCAAACCTTGACGCCCTGCAGTCGCTCGTCGACAAGAGCCTGCTCCGGCACACGGAGGAACGCTTCTGGATGCTGGAGACGATCCGCGAGTACGCCCACGAGCTATTGGAGGGAAGCAACGAAGCCGACGCCATGCGCGGCCGGCACGCCGACCACTTCCTCGCCCTTAGCGAGCTCGCTTACACGGCCCGGTTCGAGCGCGGCCTGACCTGGGCCCGAAGGCTCGAGGCAGAGCACGACAACCTCCGCGCCGCGCTCGACTATCTGCAAGACCGCGACCCCCTCCACTACCTCCAGCTCGCCGGCGCGCTCGGCTGGTTCTGGAAGGCGAGGTCGCATTTCACAGAGGGCTCGCGGAGACTCGAAGCCGCGCCGACACCAAATGCGGACGGGCCGCTCACGGCCCGAGCGCTCACCTACCTTGGGGCGATCGACGCGACGCGAGGACTGTTCGCGGCCGCGCTGAGTCGACTCGAGCAGGCGATCGCGCTCTGGCGCACCGTCGAGGACGAGACGGAGTTGGCGGCGGCCCGCGACGAGCTGGGCTGGGCTCTGTACGAGGGAGGAGGGGAGGAGGCGCGGGCGGTTGACCTGTTCCAGCAGAACCTCGAGCACGCGAGGCGTCTCGGGCACCAGGCGCTCGTCAGCCGCTCGCTCGCCGGCGTTTGCCAGATGCTCGTGGTGACCAAGCAGTTCGCGCGCGCGGAACCACTGGCACTCGAGCTCTACGCCTCAATGCGCGACAGCGAAGACGTCGTGTTCATGTGCGCGGGGGATCACTACCTCGCCGACTGCGCCATGCACCGGCGGGACTACACCCTCGCCGAGCAGCACCGGCTGAGCGCCCTCGAAACCGCGCTCGCAAGTGAAAACGTGATGCAACAGACGATAGAGATCCTAGGTCTCGCCCTCACCGCCGCCGGCCTCCGACGAGACGAAGACGCACTCCGCCTCGAGGGAGTCGTCGACGCCAAATGGAAGGAGCTCGGCGCTTCCCTCGCCCTCCTCCCGACCTTCGCGGCCTGGCGCGAGCGCGAACTCGGCGCAGCCCATGCCAGGCTCGGCGAGGGGCGAGCCAGCGCTGTCTTCGACGAAGGACGAGCGATGACGTGGGACCAAGCCGTCGAGCTCGCACTCGCATCTCAGCTCGCGCCGCTCGTCCGCGCGCTCCAGTAGCCCGCAGTCTGGTTCTGCGAGCTGCAACGAGCATTGTCGAGACGCGACGCTGCCGAGTCCGCGCATACACGAGATGCATGCGAAGGACACGTTGCAGTCGCTGCGTTATGAAGGTTCGACTGCGCCGAGGTGGCGCGGCATGCGCAACCTCTGTGCGAGAGAAGGGTTCACATGCCGTTCAGATCGGTTTGTTCAAGCCGAAGTCAGCGTGCGACCGGGACGGCGTGCGAACATCAGAACGACCCCGCGCGTGCCCGCGTGTGACAGGCGTTTGCCGTCTGGACAAGCGGAATAGCCGATTTGCAGGCATTTTCGGGAAGCCCTCTGACGGACTCGAACCGTCGACCCCCTCCTTACCATGCGCTCCAAACGGCAACAGGTGGCAGCCGGTGGCAACGGTTTGCCGCTAGTTCAAGCCATTTTCCGGCCTTCGGCGAGTCGAACCTTTGCCACCGGTTGCGCCCCCTCTGTTCCATAACTGTTCCATCCCAATCGGCCCAAAACGGGCCGTTTGAATGTCGACCGGCAGCTGAACGCAGACATTGACCCCTTCTGTGTAGAGAGGGGGTCAGTCGACAACGGTCTCGCTCGGATTGTGCCGAGGAAGGCGGTGGCATCGACTGATCACCGCAAAGAACCTGTGCCTGTTGATGGCGCCCTTCGTGTGACCGACGCTTGCACTATCAGGGATGGTCTTCTGGGTACACGCGCGCGGGAGATTGTGACGTCAGGCGGGGTACAAGCTGTAGTCCGCTGAGCCAGACATGTCCTCGGCGTGCTCGCTGACCGTAACTAGGCTGCATGGAGTGAGCGCGACCGTGACCCTGGAGCCCTGGGGAAGCGGCGACCTGCCGCTGCTCGAGCGGCTGATGGGCGACCCGCGGATGACCGAGCACCTCGGCGGCCCCGAGAGCCCGGACAAGCTGCGCGAGCGGCAGGGCCGCTACGAGCGCCTCGAGGGCGGCGACCGCATGTTCAAGATCGTCGAGTTGGCGAGCGGCGCCGGCGTCGGCTCGGTCGGCTTCTGGACGAAGGAGTGGCGCGACGAACGGGTCTACGAGGTCGGCTGGATGGTCGTGCCGGAGTTCCAGGGCCGCGGCATTGCGATGGCGGCGACCGCGCAGGTGATCGAGCTCGCCAAGCTCGACGACAAGCACCGCTTCATGCACGCCTTCCCCAACGTCGGCAACGCTCCGTCGAACGCGATCTGCGGCAGGCTCGGCTTCGAGCTGCTCGAGGCATGCGAGTTTGAGTTCCCGAAGGGGCACTTCATGACCTGCAACGACTGGCGCCTCGACCTGCGCGCCTAGTTAAGCGTGTGCGTGTCGGAAACTCGGTTCGGCTGAGAGGGTGACTTCGGCGGACCTTGTCCGATTGCGCCAGCCGCTGGTGCGACGCGCTTGAGCGTGCGCCGCTGGTGCTGAGTCCGTAGGGTCAAGACCATCGACGGGGACGGGACAATCCGGCTGTTGGGCTCGCTCACGTATTGGGTCGCCCGGCGTCTGTTCGAAATGGTGGTGCTTCGGCTGCGCACGGAGCGGTCGAAGGAGCTCGAGATCCTGGTGCTGCGCCACCAGCTGCATGTGCTGCAGCGTCAGGTCGGCAGACCGCGGCTGCGGCCCGCTGACCGGCTGCTGCTGGCCGCGCTCAGCCGCTCGCTGCCAAGACCGGCGTGGTCGTCCTTCTTTGTGTCGCCTGTAACGCTTTTGCGCTGGCATCGCCAGCTGGTCGCGCGCCGCTGGACGTACCCGCGGCGCAGCGTCGGCCGCCCGAGGACGGATAGGGGCAGGTGCGACCTGGTCCTGCGCATGGCGCGCGAGAACCCGACGTGGGGCTACCGGCGCATCCACGGCGAGCTGGTTGGCCTGGGGATCGCGCTTGCGCCGAGCACGATCTGGGCGATCCTGCGCCAGCACGGTGTCGAGCCGGCGCCGCGGCGGGCGGAGCTGAGCTGGTCGCAATTCCTGCGGGCGCAGTCGTCGGCGATCATCGCCTGCGACTTTCTGACCGTCGACACCGTCTGGCTGCGACGCTTGTACGTGCTCTTCTTCATCGAGCTCGGCAGCCGCCGCGTCCACTTCGGCGGCGTTACCGCCAAGCCGCACCAGCGCTGGGTGAGCCAGCAGGCGCGCAACCTGGTGATGACGCTTGCCGAACGAGAGCAGCCAGCCCGCTTTCTGATCCGCGACCGCGACAGCAAGTTCACGGGCAGCTTCGACGAGGTCTTCCGCTCCGAGGGTATGCGCGTGATCCGCACACCAGTGCAGGCGCCGAAAGCGAAGGCGCACGCCGAGCGCTGGGTGGGCAGTCTGCGGCGTGAGTGCCTGGACCGGCTTCTGATCGTCGGCCGCCGCCAGCTCGAGCAGGTCGTGCGCGCCTACATCAAGCACCACAACGAGCACCGACCGCACCGCTCGCTCGAGCAGCGCGCCCACTGCTCGCCAAACCGCGACCGACGGAGGCGCCGCTGCCGAACCAGATCGGTCGCCGTGACCGGCTCGGCGGTTTGCTCCACGAGTACCACACGCTCGCCGCATAGACCGCCGGCGCCGCAGCCGTGCCTTCCGTCTTTGCGTCAAGCGAGTTCGACTCAGCCCCATGCACGTCGAGCTGACACACTCTTGCCAAATTGGGCGCGACCTGATATCCGCGCGCGCGCGTGAAACATATGAAATGCCCGCGTCAAACCCGAGGAAACTAGAGAACAGAGTTCTCGGCACCCACAGGGAAGGGCCGCAGAGCGGTGCGTCGCGCTGGCCACGAGATAGGAGGATGTGATGTTCCATAAGAAAGTTGTGGTTACTGCACTCGGTCTCGCAATGGCCGCTACAACGGCCGGGCTGCTCGCAAGCGCCGCCGGCGGCGCCGCACACGCGCAGCGCACGGTCGGGTACCTGAGGTCTGGCGGCGGGTTCGACGACGCGGTACTGCAGGGCGCTCAGACTGCGGCAACGGCGCTCGGCGATCGCCTCGACATTGAGAACGCAGACGAGACGCCTCAGATCAGCGCAATCGACGCGTTCATCGCGCAGCGCGTGAACGCGATCGCCGTCCACCCCGACGAGGGGGACACCGCCTTGCTCGAGCCCGCTCTTGCGCAGGCTCGCGCGGCCGGGATCGCCACGCTCTCGCTCGTCGAGGCTGTCCCCGGCAGCGTCTGGGTCAATCAGTCGGGCTCTGCCCAGTACGCGCAGGCGCTCGCTGACGCACTCGCTGCTCAGATGGGAGACAAGGGCCAGTACGCGATCGTCGGCCAGCAGGATCAGTTTCCGATCGCGACCCAGTGGCAGAGGCTGATCAAGTCGTACGTCGCCAAGCACTACCCGCGCATGAAGCTGGTCAAGGTCGTCCGGGGAACCGGCGGCGGGGACCAAGCCGAGGTCGCAATTGTCAAGCGGTTCATGGCTGCCCACCCGAAGCTCCGGGGCCTAGTGGGCTTGACGCCGACGGAGGGGTACACGGTGGCCGCGGCGATCATCCAGGCTCGCAAGGTCGGCAAGGTCTTCGGGTCAGGCAACTGCGGCTTCGCGCCCGTCGACGAACCGCTCGCAACGTACATCCGACATGGCGCCGAGCAGGTCGTGTGCGCAGGCGATCCGGTCAAGCTCGGCTACCTGACCGTCTGGGCGGCCGACTATCTGGCCGGCGGGCACACCTTCGCGCCCGGCAGCTACCAGGTCGGCGGCCCGGTCGGCACCGTCGAGTACTTCAGCCGGAACGACGAGCTGCGGCTTGGGCAACCGCTCACGATCACTCAAGCGAACATCGACCAATACGCAGGCCCGTAGGCCCCGTCGTCAGTACGAGAAGCAGAAAGCCCCGCTCAGCGGGGCCTTCTCAGTAGCGGGGGCAGGATTTGAACCTGCGACCTCCGGGTTATGAGCCTGTGGTTCGGACTGGCCGGCGATCGAGATGCATTAGGAACGAGGCGCCGTTGCCAACCCAGGCGATAAATCTCGCCCATGAAAATCCTGGGTGCTCCAGAAAGAGCTCCAGGACCGATCGCTGTGGAACATATGCAAATGGTCGCGCGGCCGAAAAGGCTGCTGTGCAGGACTTTCTCGAAGCCCTCTTCCGGACTCGAACCGGAGACCCCCTCCTTACCATGGAGGTGCTCTACCAACTGAGCTAAGAGGGCGAAGCCGCCGTTCTAGGCGGTTGTTGGCCCGTCCACGGTAGCTCGTTCGAGCCGATGGTGAGAGAAATGGTGAGTACTCCCCGTACGCGCGCCTGTGTGCGGGTCGGCCCTCAACGGCTCCGCTGCGGGCGGGCCTTCATCACGCCGCGTTCGACAAGCATCACGGCCCCGTCCTTCTTCTTCGCCTCCGTGTAGAGCGCCGCCGAGATCGTGGCCTCTGGCGTCTTGCCCTTCATCCCGGTCACCGCGGGATCTGCCAGGGCGTTCGCCGCGACGTCTTTCACCGGGATCGGCTTCCGGCTCCGTCGTAGGGCTTCAGCCCACTGCCTTTGGTTGACGCACTTTGGTGGAACAGCGACACGCTCCCTCCGTATGGGACGAACGCTGCGCGAACCAGCGACGAGCGGTGCGGGGCACCGGAGGGGAGGAACCGCGACCCGTTTCTAGGCGTTTGGGGTGAGAAGAAGATCAAGAGAGCGCGCGTGCAGGTCTTTCTGAACGACGAGGAACGTGTCCGTACACCGAACGACGCGCGAGTGTTCTCGATGGGCCCAACTCGCTCGCCGCGGGAAGGTGAGGACTATACTCCGCGTCGCGGCTAAGGCCTCTCTGGCATGGAGGAGGCAGAAAGGGGAGAACATGCGGAAACTCGTAGTCACAGTTGTTCTCGTGGCGGCTGGAGTTGCTGCACCATCGGCCTTCGCAGTCGATCGACCGGGCAATACCGATCAGGCTATGGCGATCGTTGATTCGCACGTCGGCGACGTTCCGGCGCCGAACGGGCAGGGTATCGTCAACAACATCGATAACCTGCCTGTCGCCGCATTCAACTCCACGACGAGAAACCCGATCTGCGGCGCGTTCACGGGCACTGGTCCATAGCCTGCGAGGTCGCTTCGGGAACGTCTGACGACGGGGAGGCGTTTTTGTCGGCGCCTCCCCGTCTTTCAGCGTCCGAGCTTCTTCAGCCGTGGGATGTCGGTCCGCTCGAACTTCCTGTTGATCCTGTCATCGCCTGCACAGCAGGCCACGAAGGAATCCACCGCCGGCTTGATCGCATCGAGGCCGCCGAGTCGCTCGTACAGCCCGGCTGGCAAGTGCAAAGAAACGGACCGGCCAGTGGGCGGCGTCGCGGACGTCGCTTTGGTACGGATCAAGGTTGGGTGATGGCTGCCTTTCCTTTGAGATGGTCGTAGGCGACGACTCCGAACCCGCAACACTTCGCGCCGATCCGTCAGATGGTTGACCTTCCATTCCATGGCTGCGCAGCTGACACGTGCTGGGTACCTGCTATCTCGACGAGCTGTTCTGATATACGCGCGCGTGTGTCCTTACAAACCGATGAAGGAAGTCGATCAGCCTGTTGGCTCGCGGTAGCTCGAGCTCGCCTGTCGCGTTTGGGCGGAAGTACGACGTCAATGGACTGTTGCCATCTCGCACCATCGCTCCGTGGCGTTTTCTCAGATACGAGACTCCCTCACCCCTCGGCAAAGCGCTTCATGCTGTCTTCATCAAATCGTCGTTGATGTCGCGACGGCGGGGGCGGTCTCCGCCCCCGCCGTGTGTCATCGGTCGTTACCTGGAGCGCGCGTAGTAGATGTCGCGCGCGAGCGTGGCGACGCCGTCGAGCCGCTGGACGTCACGCGTCCAGACGACGCCGAGCGTGCCGTCGGGGTTGAAGTAGCTCCCCATCAGGTCACCCGGCGCCTCCGCGCTCGCGGGCGCGACGGGGTTGTTCTGGTCGAGCGACGTGAGCGCGGGCTTCTGCCACGGGTTGAAGATCGACCCGTAGACCCGCCAGTCGGAGGCGTTGTTCGGCCGGTAGTAGGTGCCGATGCCGAGCTCGCTTCCGTCCGCCGAGAGCGCGAGCCAGCCGTACCGGTAGCGGCCGCGGCCCGGCGTGATGTCCTTCGACGCCCACGTCTTGCCGTGGTCGGTCGAGTGATAGAGCAACAGCCGGTTCGTCACCGGGTCGCACGTCGTGTTCCCGAAGATGTCGGACCCGCAGTTGGTGGTCTGCGTGCTGTCGGTGTAAAGCGCCCAGATCGATCCGTCCGGGGCCACGGAGACGGTCGGCCAACTGACGGAGCTGTCGGTCGAGTTGTAGCTGCCGATCACGTAGCGCTCGAAGGTCACGCCGTCGTTTGACGAGACGTAGGCGTAGAGCGTTCCCTTCGGGTTGTTCGGCGTGAAGACGTCGTTCGAGCCGCCGTCGTTCCCGCAGACGACGTAGACGTACGGCGATCCAGGCGCGTGGTCGGCCGCCGGCCGGCACCAGCCCGAGTCCTTCAGCGTGTAGCCGAGGGGATCGAACGTCTGGCCGCCGTCCGTCGAGCGATAGACGGTGTAGCGGCCGGGGCCGAAGCCGCTCCCCGTCCCCTGGCCGAGCGGATACGTGACCTTGTCGCCCTCGTTGCCGAGGTAGAAGACGTGCCCGTCGCCGTGCGCGGTCACCCACGGCCGGTCGTCGACGAGCTGCGCTGTCGGGATCAAGGGCCGCGTGAAGTCGAGCTTCATGTTCGCGAGCCCTGCCCCGGTGACGCTCCAGCGGGCGATCGTGTCGTCGGCGACGTTCGTGTCGACGAAGTACAAGTGGTTCGCGTCGTCGAACGCCAGGTCGCCTTCGTCGCCGAACTGGTGCTGCTCGATCGAGATGCTGCTGAGGCCCGGCGGATCGACGAAACTCTGCCCGCCGTCGACGGACGTCCACACCCACGACATGCTGCGCGTATACGTCGGCGAGTTCGCGTCGGGCGCGAGCGCGAGCTGCCAGTTCTCCTTGTGCGCGGTCACGAAGATGTTCCCGTACCCGTCGACGACCGTCGCCGGCTCGTAGCCGAAGCCGAGATCGGGCGTCACCTTCACCGGCGCGTTGAAGGCCGTCCCCGCGCCGCCGTGCGCCGCGGCGACGCCGATCACGGCGGTCGCGGCGAGCGCGATCAGCACCGCCGCGACTCTCTTGTGTGTGCGAATCAATGTCCCCCCTTCGCTACTTCGTCGTTGTGTCGCGCACTCGTCCGTGTATGCCACGAAAACAGCACGCCGCGCGAAACCCGTGCCTTCATGTAGATCCTCCTTGAGGATTGAAGCGGGGGAGAAGAAGCGGAAGCGATATACCCCGTTTTCTCGCCGCCAACACATCGCTTTTTGACGTAAATTGACTGACCAATCAGTCGGCCAAATTGCTCGTGCTCGTCGCTCCGGGCGTGAACGGCCTGCCCCTCGAGGGCGTCTACACCAACGAGCAGGACCGCGAATTCGACGAAGCTGTTGCGAGCGGCGACCTCGAGCGCGCCGCCACGATCGGTCTTCTCCGTCTGGGCCCCGCTTGGCACCGACGAGCGCTAGACGCGCACGCGCGAATCAGATCCGGAGGCGTCTCGCAAACAAAACGCTGATCTGATCGGCGGGACGACGGCCCGGACGATGCGGCGAAAGTGTCAGAACGCGGAGGGCGATTTCACTCCAACGCGTTCTTCACCGCTCGACGCCACTCGCGAACAAGGCGCTCCGCCTCGTCTTCATCCAGTTGCGGCTCGTAGCGCTTCGCCGTGCCGAGTGCCCGCGCGACCTCCTCCTTGGAAGTGAAGACACCGACGGCGAGGCCCGCGAGCGCAGCCGCGCCGATCGCTGTCGTCTCTCGCTCTGCGGCGACCTCGACCGGGAAGCGGAGCACGTCGGCCTGGAACTGCATCAGGAAGCGGTTCGCGGTCGCGCCGCCGTCGGCGTGGAGCACGTCGAGCTCGATGTTCATCGCGTCGATCACGTCGCGCGTCTGGTAAGCGATGGACTCGAGAGCCGCGCGCGCAAGGTGCTCGCGGCGCGTGCCGCTGGTCAGGCCGGTGACGACGCCACGTGCGTCGGGGCGCCAGTGCGGCGAGCCGAGGCCGGCAAGCGCCGGCACGAAGTAGACGCCCCCGTTGTCATCGACCGCGTGCGCGAGTGTCTCGCTCTCGCCCGCGTCGGCGAGCAGACCGAGGCCCTCGTGCAGCCATTGGATCGCCGCGCCGGTGACGAAGACAGACCCTTCGAGCGCGTACTCGTGGTCGCCGGCGGCTGCAGTGGCGATGATCCCGTGCGGCGGAACGGGCGGAGACGTTCCCGCGTGGACGAGCACGAAGTTGCCGGTGCCGTACGTCGTCTTTGCCTGACCGGCGTGGAAACAGCCGTGGCCGAAGAGGGACGCCTGCTGGTCGCCGGCGATCCCCGCGATCGGGGCGCTCGCGCCGGACAGCTCGCCGTCACCAACAACCTCGCTCGACCGGCGGATCCGCGGCAGCAGCGATCGCTCGATACCGAAGAGCTCGAGCAGGTCGTCGTCCCAGTCGAGCGTGTCGAGGCGAAGGAGCATCGTCCGCGACGCGTTGGTCACGTCGGTCGCGTGGACGCGGCCGCCCGTCAGCTTCCAGACGAGCCAGGAGTCGACGGTGCCGAACGCGAGCCCGTCCGGGCTGCGGTCGCGAAGCAGCCATTCGAGCTTCGTCGCCGAGAAGTACGGATCGGGGACGAGCCCGGTGCGCGCCCGGATGAGGTCCTTCGGCAGCTCGCGACACCGCTCCGCCGTACGACGGTCCTGCCAGACGATCGCACGCTGCACGGGCTCGCCGGATTGGCGGTCCCACAGCAACGTCGTCTCGCGCTGGTTCGTGATCCCGATCGCCTGTACATCGCCGGCGCGAACACTTGCGTCGACGAGCGCCTGCTCCGTCGCGGCGACGACGCTCTGCCAGATGTCCTCGGGATCGTGTTCCACCCAACCGGGCCGCGGGAAGTACTGGCGCACCGGGCGAAAGCCGCGCCCGCGCGGCCGTAACTCGCTGTCGACGATGAGGCACGTCGTGCCACTGGTGCCCTGGTCGATCGCAAGAACCACCCTGCCTCCTAGAACGCCGACCGATCGCCGGAGGCTTACAGAAACCCCGTCGGTCCGGTGTTAGGACAGGCCGGGAACCCGCCGCCGTGGTCGCTTGCTCACACGCCGATCGTGTTCTTGTACTCACACGACTCCGGCGAGGGTCGTCAGTCCGACGCTCGGACCGCCGACATCCGCGGGTATCGGCTGGCAAGTGAGGGCTTGACTTGTTGGGCGGTCTCGAAGTGAATGCCCCAGCGGATCACGCTCCAGAGGATCAGTAGCGCGGCGAGGTTCAGTGTCGCGGCGAGCTGTTCGGATGTGTAGAGGAACACCTGTGCGACGGTGATCTCGATCAAGACTGCGTGGTCGTACCAATGCAGGGCAGACAGCAACGACCGCCGCAATCGGAGGGCACCGATGAGAAGCGCGCCGTCGGCGATGAGAGTCGTCAGCGTGAAGGCCTTCTGGCTGAAGGAGAGGTGGGCCAGTCCGTCCCGCAAGAGCCAGGCGACCTCCGCAGCCGAGATGGCCGCGACCACGATCAGCACGCTGAAGACGCCACGGCGGAACAATCGGTGCCGCGTCAGCGAGGTCCACACGCCGGCGAGCCCGCTCGACAGCCGACGCGTCAACGTCCGGCTCCCTTGCCCCTCCACGGCGCTGCGCTCGAGGAGCTCTCGCACGCTCTGCGCCAAGGGCCCATTGGCGCCGGCCTCGGTCAGCAAGCCGAGAACACGAGCCCGGCGTTCGTCGCTAAGCGCGCCGACCGCGGCCCGCTGCAGCGACTCGATTCCGATCAGGGTCGCTTCCTCCGCGCTGAAGCGGCGGCGAGCCAACCAGCGAATAACCAAGAACAAGAGGACGAAGCTGACGTAGATGATCGCGATCGCCGGCCGGTAGAAGTAGTTGACGTCCTTGGTCACGAACTTGCCCACCTCGTCGATGAACAAACCGAATCCGACCCCGCCAACGACGGCCGCGACCGGCTTCGCCGCCGGGCTGAGAAAAGCGAGCACCGCGATCAACGCCGCCAACAACAAGAGACCTCCCCACAACACGTGCGCAATGTGCAAGGAGGAGCCGCCCACCTGCGGATACCCGGTAGCTGCAAGCAACGCACGCGTAAACAACACGGTCGCGACCGCACAGACGAACAACGTCGTCAGATGCTGATGCAGATCGAAGCTGCGGGCCGGCCGGCGCAACCTCACACGGCCCACCGAAGAGGAAGCGCAGCCGAACACCCAACCACGCTAGCGCAGCTAGCCCCGGCCCAAGACCTCAGTCTAGGCGGGCGCGGGAGCGCGTCGGCTGTCTCGTTCGAGGAAGTGTGGTCCGGGACCGTTCTCGGCCGCCTCGTCGTCGGGGTTCAGGAGTCCGCAGGCATCGATCGAGAGGCAGCCGCAGCCGATGCAAGTGGTGAGCCGGTTGCGGAGCGCTTCGAGGATGGCGATGCGCTGGTCGATGTCCTCGCGCCAGCCTCGGGAGAGCCGTTGCCAGTCGCGGCGGGTCGGGGTGCGGTGCGCGGGAAGCGTCGCGAGGGCGGCACGGATCCGTTCGAGGGGAATTCCCGCGGCCCGGCCGGCCTGGATCAGCGCGACCCGCCGAAGGACGGCCCTCTCATACCGGCGTTGGTTTCCCGTTGTTCGGCGTGAGACGATCAGGCCTTCCCGCTCATAGAAGCGGAGTGCTGAAGGCGAAACCCCGCTCCGGGAGGCGACTTCGCCGATCGTCAGATCGGTGGGCATCGTGCTTGACTTAAACCATAGTTGAGGTTCTAGGCTGGCGGCGTGACCCGATGAAGGAGGAGCTGATGACTGTCGTCGACACAGAGCCTCTCGTCCGCGCCGCGTCGCTTGCCGAGCTCCGCGCGTCGGGGCGGCTCGTCGTCCACCTTGAGCGGCACACGCTCTGTCTGTTCGCGGACGGGGATGAGGTCTATGCCGTCGACAATCGCTGCCCGCACATGGGCTTCCCGCTCCACCGCGGCACGGTCTGCGACGGGATCCTGACGTGCCACTGGCACCACGCCCGCTTCGACCTTTCGACCGGTGGCACCTTCGACCAATGGGCCGACGACCTCCGCCGCTTCCCGGTCGAGCTGCGCGACGACGACGTTCTCATCGACCTCAGCCCGCTCGAAGACATGGTCGCGCACCAGCGCAAGCGGCTGCGTGACGGGCTCGAGCGGGACATCCCGCTCGTACTTGCGAAAGCGACGCTTGCACTCATGAAGGCCGATCCGGCCGGCGTCGAGACGTTCTCCGACGGCCTCGACTTCGGGGTCGCGCGGCGTGGAGGCGGCTGGTTTCGAGGACTGACGACGCTCACCTGCTTGATGAACCTTCTGCCCAGGCTCGAGGAGGCGGACCGTTCCGCCGCGCTCTATCACGGGCTCGCGGACGTCGCGGCCGACTCGGCCGGCGAGCCACCGCATTTTCGGCTCGATCCGCTCCCGGGTCCACCAGACCGTTCGCAGCTTGCGCGCTGGTTCCGCGGTTTCATCGAAGTCCGCGACGCTGAAGGAGCGGAGCGCGCGCTCGTCTCCGCCGCGCAGGTAGGTGCGTCGCCCCGTGAACTCGCCGACATGCTCTTTGCAGCCGCGACCGACCACCGCTATCTCGATGGCGGGCACACGCTCGATTTCGTCAACAAGGCACTGGAAGCGCTCGATGTCGCCGGCTGGGAGCGCGCTGAGATGGTGCTCGCGTCGCTGCCGGCGCAGCTCGCCGGCGCTGAGCGGATGGAGGAGGCGAACGCCTGGCGGAATCCGGTCGACCTCGTCGCACTGCTCGACGACGCGTTCGCGCGACTACCCGATGCGCTTTCAGCGGGCGCGGCCGTCGACGGCTGGATGGGCCGTGAAGCGCTCATCGAGAGCGTCCTCGGCGAGGATCCAGCGGCGAGCATCGGGGCGCTGCTCACGGCTCTTCGCGACGGTGCGAGCGAAGTCGCGCTTGCCTCCGCGGTCTCGTTTGCTGCCGTCATCCGGATCGCCCGCTTTCCGACGAGCAACGAATTCGGCGACTGGGACACCGCCCTGCACACCTTCACGTTCGCAAACGCCGTCGAGCAGGGGCTCCGGCGGTCGCCGTCGCCGGAGCTCGTCCGCGGCGTCTTCGACGCGGCGATGAGCATCCACCTCGACCGGTTCCTGAACGTGCCCGCCACGAGAGTGCCTGCGCCTGACCCCGAAGCCGACCCGGACCTGCTGTTGGAGGAACTCCTGCGGTTGCTCGACCGTCAGCAGCAGGTCGCCGAGGCCGGGCAGCTCGTCAGCTCGTTCCTGAGCGCCGGCGGCGATCCGGGCAGGCTCGTCGCCGCGCTCGGCTCCGCGCTCGTGCGCGAGGACCGCAACTTCCACACGATCCAGTGCGTCGAGGCCGCCGTCCGCCAGCACGAGCTGCTCGCCGCCGGGGACGGCGCAGCCCTACCGCTGATCGCCGCCGCGCGTTACCTCGCCGCGCACGCGGCCACCACGCGGTCACAGCGACAGACGTTCGAGATCGCCCGCCGGCTCCACAAGGGCGAGAGGCTCTACGAAGACGTCGAGGTATGACCGAGTCCAGCGCGAAGTCGCCCGGGGAATGCACACGATCACGCCGCACATCGTCGTCAGCGACGCGGCTGGGGCCTTGCACAACACCTGCGCGACGTCTCGCGTCAGGAGATTGAGGAAGCCGCCGCCGGGATGTTCAGCTAGCGGCGGCGTCTTGGTCGTGGCTTGAGCTCGCCGCCGCAGTTTGGACAGACCTCGCGCAGCGCCTCTGTGCAGCCCGGGCAAAATGTGCACTCGTAGCTACAGATGAAAGCAGCAGACCCCGGAGAAAGCGCCGCGCCACAGCGCTCGCACTGCTTCTTCATCTCGAGAGCCACACACCAAACGTTACGGTTCCGCCGCCGCCTCCGCTGGGCCTCCCTGCACTGACTCGTGTCACCAGCCGCTGCGCCGAGTCCGATTGAGAAGGGGGAGGCGCGCGAAGCGCCTCCCCCATCATGCTTAAAGGGCCTACGACTTCATGTAGGCGTTCATGCCGCCCGTTCGCCGAGTGAAGGCGCCGACGGAAGGATCACGGCCGTGATGCCTTCCTCGGTGCTCTGGCGGCGGATCGGCCGATCTCGCAGTAGACGTCAGCTGCCGAGCTCATTTCGAGAAGCAGCCGCCGCGCTCGTGGTCTCACCACACACCGTGCGAAAGCACATCGAGCACATCCTCGAGAAGCTCGACGTTCGCACGCGAAGCGCAGCCGCCCGAGTCTTCGGGCAAGACGCGGCCTAATCCAGAAGTCAACCCGCAAGAGGAGACGGCTTGGCGTTGCAGCGCGCGCCTACAGCTAAGAGTCCCTGCGGCTTTTACACCTGTGGTGTCACGAAAAGGCGGTGCGGACCCTTGCGGGGCGCCGGCATTTTGGCCGCGACGCGGCACGCGAGGGCGAGATTCGGAGAGGGAAGCGCGCGAAGCCGCAGATTGCGCACGAACGCCTCCTCGGGGCGCCGCGTCCATTGCCGCAAGAGCTTCAGGCTGTCCCGGGTCATGACTTGAGAACGAATATAGGGCGCTAGGGGATACGCCGCGATCCGCGCGTGCAACCGCAGGTTGTGAAGCGGTCACACGCTCGGCCCGCAGGGCCGCGAATCGCGCATCGCTTCGAAACAGCATATTTACAGGGTCTTTACCGAGCGGGGCGGGAGTTTCGAGCGTTGTCGGCATCTCTTTGGTGAGGTTCCTCTCGGCCCCGAGGCAATTCCGAAAGAAGGTGTTTCTGATGCGCAGAACTGGTGTGTTTGTGGCGGTGCTGGCGGTGACGCTGCTTGTCGCCGCCGCCGGGACGGCTGCGCGGCCCGCGGTGACGATCTCGCTCTCGCGGCCAAGTGTCGTCTACGGCGGCAGCGTCTCGCTGTCGGGCAAGGTCTCCAACAACAAGGCTGGCGAGACGGTGGACGTGCTCGCCGAACCCTCCGGTGCGACCAGCTTCAGCACGCTCGGCAGCGTGACCACGACCGCCGGCGGCCACTGGACCGACGCCGTCAAGCCGACGATCGAGACGTCTTACGAGGCGAAGTGGAAGAGCGAGACCAGTTCGACGGTCACGGTCAAGGTGCGACCGCTGATCACACTCACGCTCGTCCATCTCTCCACCGGCACCTTCTCGACCAAAGTGACGGCGGCGCGCTCGTTCGCCGGCAAGTTCGTGCTCGTGCAGCGTTTGAGCTCGAGCGGGGTGGCGACGCAGAAAAAGGTGATTCTCGACACCAACTCGTCGGCCACTTTCAGTGTGCGTTTGCATCAGGGTCGCTCGAGGCTGCGCGTGGTGATGCCGACGTCCCAGACGGCGCCCGGTTACATCACCGGCGCGAGCAAGGTGCTGACGATCAACCGTTAGGCAAACGCCACAGCGAACACCGTCGAAATCGAATGGAGAGATCTCAGGTTCCCCCGGAGTTGGTGAGCGTCGTGTAGATGCCGTAGATCATCAGGGCGGAAGCGATGGCGGCGACGGCGAGATCTTGTGGCCTTAGCCGCTCGTGGATGCGCAGGAAGCGCGGGTAGACCGTGAAGACGACGAGCTGGGAGAGGAAGAGCGCAACCAGTGAGGGGCGAAGGAGGTCGTCGTAGAAGCGCTGGGGGTTGATGAGGCTGATGGCGTCGGCGGCGATGAACGGGACTGCGATCGCGGCGAGTGTGGGCCGTAGGGGGGTTCGAAGCATTGCGTGGGCGAGCCGGCCCAAGGCGAGGTATTCGATGATGATCAGGGCGGCGACGCTCGCCGCAGTGGCAACCCCGACGGCAATGGCGAGCTGACGCCCGCCGTAGGCCTGCGCGATCGCCAGCCCGGGAATCGCCGAACCGCGGAGCTGCTGGGGGATCGCTGCGAGCGGAACGACCGCGAAGAGGGTGCAGGCGGCGACCACGAGGAATGCGGTACGGAGAGCGGCGCGAATCGTCCGGTTGCCACCCTGCACCTCGCTGCCGAAGAAGAGTGGCAGGCTGGCGCAGAGGAACAGCAGCGAGATGGCTGCGGTGGCCCGCGCCGTCGCGTGCGCACTTGTATTGGGAAAAAACGACGATCCAGGTGCCCCGACGTGCACGAACTCGAGGACTCCGAGGAGGATCATCAGCGCGAGCTGAGTCGCCGCGAGCGCAAGGACGCCGGAGAGGAGCCACCTGATCGGCGCGAGCACGGCGAGCGTGATCCCCGCCGGCAGCAGGAGCTCGAGCGCCGCCCGGTAGGGCCCGATCCCAGGAAAGACGATCGGGAGCAGGTCGTAGGCGACGTAGGTGACGGTGTAAGGGAGGTAGAGGAAGTAGCTGACTGTCCAAACAAGCGCCTGTCCCCACGCCGCGCCGCGACCTGCGGCGGCGTCGACGAACGCTGCGAGCCCGCCGCTCGACGCGATCTGCTTCGAGTAGCCGAGCCAGACCGCGAGCGGGGCGACGAAAACGGCGGCGGCGAGCGCGGTGGTGAGGCCAACCGACGGCAGCGAGCCGTCGGCCGCTCCAGGGACGTACAGCGCGGCGAGAGCGAGCGGGCCGCCGATCGAGACGACCGCGAGCCCCAGGTAGAGCGGACGCGGTAGCGGTTGCCGCGCCCGGTCTGGGCTGGTGTTTAGCCCCAGGCCCCGCCGCCGCTTGTAGTCGTCCCCGGAGCCGTGGTGGCGCCGGCAACCTTGATCGTCGTCTTCATGCCCTGTGCGCGATGGATCACGCACCACATGTTGTAGGTGCCGCCGCGAAGCCGCACAGCCAACGAGCGCTGCGCACCGGGTGCGATCGTCCCGGGGATGCGTTTGCCCGCGATCCCCGGCCCGCGGATCTCGAACGTATGGCGAAGCTTTCCGCGGTTCTCCACGACGAGAGTGAAGGTTCCGGGCTTGAACGACTGTCGCGAGAGCGTGATCTGATACTCCCGTTCGGTTACGGTGACCCGGGTGGAGCGTGTCGCCGCGTGCGCAGCGAGACCCGCGGCGGTCACGCCGGCGAGCGCGGCCGCGACGATGGTCGCCGCGACCCCGTAACGAGCGCGTGTCCGAACGAATTTGCTCACGGTTTCCTCCTTCACCGGGCCTGATTCCCGTATCGTGCTCTACGGGGGTTTCGCGCGGGTGGTTTGGCGGAGCGACTGCCGCCTCGCCGCGGGCACAAGCGCACTGGCAAGGAGGGGTGCGAGGAAAGCGAGCGCGGCGAGCTCGACACCCCCCGCCGCCTCTTGCCACGGACCGCGGAGTGACTCGACGTAACCAAAGAGGCCGTGGTAGACGCTGAAGAAGAAGCCCACCAGCGTTCCCGCCGAATACGCGATCCCTGCAAGGAGTGCCCACGGCCGGCCACTGAAGAGAAGCGCAAGGCCCGCGACCAACGCGAACGCGGCGTTCACGAGGAAGAGCACACCCACGACGTGCACGCGGTGGAAGTAGTCGAAGTAGAGCCAGAGATGAATCGCGCCGGCGGCCAGCACGAGAACCGTCGCCGACCATCGAAGGGCGCCCTCGAGCGAAACGGATAGCATCCGTTCAGACGGGTGATCCATCGACCGCGCTACGGGCCGACGGCACGTGCGGATTGCGCAATCCGGTCAGGGGAGCGCGACGTAGGGGAAGGCATGAGCCGAATACGACTCATGAACGCACGGTCTATCTACTCGCTCGCAGCGCTCGCCGTGCTGCTCGCGCTCGTCGGCGCCATCGTTGCGGGCTGCGGTGGAAGCAGCAGCTCCAAGCCCTCCGGCAACGGCCCGTCTACCGGGTCAACGATGACCAAGTCGAACACCTCCGGGTCGACGACCGGGTCGACGACGACGAAGTCGGGCTGGGGCTAACAGACCACTCTTTGAGGCGTGCGGCAACCTATGAGCCGCCGACTTTCAGCGCGGTCAGCAGAACGAGCACGACGGTTGTGACAGCAAGCAGTCCGTGAAGGGCCACCACCGCGACCGGGAAGTGCTGCTCGGCGGGAACGCCGGGCGCCGCGATCTCGCTGCCGCCGCCCCGCGCCTGCCGCCGGCGAAACCAGATCGCGAACATCGTCCAGCCCAGCACGGCGACAACGGCGAGGATCGCGAAGGCGACCCAGGTAAGCACATGCTTGTGGGCGGCTAGGTAGATGATCCAGACGACCAATCCTCCCGCGGCGAGCAGGAAGTGGCTCAGAATCAGCGGTGGCCGGATCCGGTTACCCGCCGCTTGCTGCTGACGCATCCCCCCTCGCATCAGCCAGATCGAAAGCAGCACGAAGCCGCCGCCCGCCGTGATCACCCAGGCGATCAACGCAGCCCACTTCATCACGCCTCCTTCGGTTCGCGTCGGCGAGCGAATGCTCGCTCAGAGCGAGTTCTTTATACCGCCACGCTGTATTTATGAACCATCGGCTTGCGGCTCCCCTCGGGGAGCTTGCACGGTGAGCAGGACGCGGCAGGCTGCATCGTCGCGCTCGCAACCGGGTGTGTCGCAGCGGATCTGGTCGACGCCGGTGCCCGCGAGCGCTCGTGCGAGAAGCGCCGCCCACATCCCCCTGTCGAGCTCTGCCAACCTGAGCTGGGCGCGGACGAGCGGGCGGAGCGGGCAGGTCGCGGTCGTGATCACCGCGCTATCGCCGGTTGACTCCGCGACGGATGCCTGGTAGCCGAGGCTGCCGAGCGCGGCGCAGACACGTCCAAGCGCGGTTCGGAGATCCTTGGCCGGACGAATACGCGCCTCGCGGGCGAGCTCTCGACCGAACGCGACGCCGACCGCATGCAAGCTGTCGCGGCGCCCGCGTTTAGGCAGGACATCGACCACGAGTCCGATCAGCTGCTCATAGCGGCGCTCGGGGAACTCGATCGCCGAGAGTTCCGGTGCGACTCGATAGGTCTTGGCCGGTCGTCCGGCGCCTGGGCCGGTGCGTCCCGTTCGCCGCTCGAACGAGGGAATCAAGAGTCCCGCTGCCGCGAGCCGCTCGAGTCGGCCGCGGGCGACGTTGCGGTGGATCCGCTGGGCGGCGGCAACCTCGTCGGCAGTCACGGGTAGAGGCTGTGCACGCGCGAAGAGGAGTGTCTCGCGCAGCTCGTGATCGCCTATCGCGTCAAGCCTATGCATCGTTTTCTAGAAACGTGGTAACCGTAGATAGAGATCGGTACTCATCGCTGGACGAACGGAGGAGGCACTCATGAAGCTCAGCTACCTCTGGCGTGGTCTACCCGGACACCCGATTCACCCACCACTGACCCACGCCACGATCGGCATCTACACCTTCGCCACGATCGCTGCGTTCATTGACGTCGTCGGCATCACCTCTCGGAACGGCGCCTATGGCTGGTGGATCGCGCTCGTTGTCGGCCTGATCACGACCGTCTTCACCGCGCTCACCGGCTTCGCCGACTGGCTGACACTCGAGTGGGGCAGCGAAATATGGAAGACCGCCACGGCTCACATGCTGGCGATGGTGAGCGCGACCGTCCTCTTCGCGCTCGCGGCCATCTTCGGGCACGCGAGCTACAAACACGGCGACGTCAGCGCCGGCGCGTTTGTGCTGACGCTGATGGGCTTCGCCCTACTCACCCTCGGCGGCTGGCTCGGGGGAACGATCG
>Ga0207646_10002545_pt1 | contig 21525 bp, 19 predicted proteins | sample KBSK5502metaG_FD_184343 | JGI IMG/M metagenome (GOLD analysis project Ga0207646, IMG submission 184343) | Corn, switchgrass and miscanthus rhizosphere microbial communities from Kellogg Biological Station, Michigan, USA - KBS K5-50-2 metaG... | ecosystem: Host-associated > Plants > Roots >... | reverse complement strand
TTCGATGTCCGGAAAGTTAAGGTGTCAGAAGCCCGCGCGTTAGCAAGGGCAACTCATGACTGATTCTGCTGGCCCCCAACACGGCCAGTGCTCGGCATGTAATGTTGCCCTCCCTGACGGTCGGGCTTCTGACACGCGCGGGCAGGAAGGCGGGGTTTAGGTCATCCAGGAAGGGCGCTTACTCTCGTATGCAGAGATGTCACTCTCATGCGTCAGGGTGAGGCCAATATCATCAAGTCCTTCCAGCAGGCAGTAGCGCTGGAAGGCGCCAATTTCGAACGGCGCTGAGAATCCGCTTTCGTCACTTATCAGTTTTCGTTCCAGGTCGACTTCGAGCTGGTAGTTTCCAACTTCGCGCGCGCGTCGCGCCAACTCGTCACACTCACCTTCCGTGAGCACAACCGGCAGCAGTCCGTTCTTCAAGCAGTTGTTCGCGAAGATGTCGGCAAACGACGGCGCGATAATCGCGCGAAACCCATAATCACCGAGTGCCCATGGCGCGTGTTCACGTGAAGAGCCGCAGCCAAAATTCTTTCCGGCAATCAGAATTGACGCGCCGCGATATCTTGATTCGTTTAACGGAAAAGCAGGATCAGCCTGCCCGTCCGGCAGAAAGCGCCAGTCGTAAAAGAGAAACTCACCAAAGCCGGTGCGCTCAACCCGCTTGAGAAACTGCTTGGGAATAATCTGATCCGTGTCGACGTTGGGTCGATCAAGGACAGCGACCAGGCCTCTGTGATTTCGAAAGGATTGCATTAGATTAGTCTCAAGTTTCAGGTTTCAGGTTCGCCCAACTTGAAACCTGAAACCTGGCACTTGAAACCTATTTGTATTCCCACTCTCTTACATCCACGAAGTGTCCGGCGATCGCCGCCGCTGCCGCCATGGCCGGACTGACCAGATGTGTGCGCCCGCCACGACCCTGCCGGCCTTCGAAGTTGCGATTGCTGGTCGAAGCGCAACGCTCACCCGGCTGCAAAATGTCCGGATTCATCCCCAGGCACATCGAACATCCCGATTCTCGCCATTCAAACCCGGCTTTAAGGAAAATCTGATCGAGACCTTCGGCTTCCGCGTGACGTTTGACGTCCTGCGAACCGGGGACAACCATCGCGCGCACGGCTTTGTTAACGTCATGCCCTCTGACTACGCGTGCCGCCGCGCGCAGGTCCTCAATGCGCGAGTTCGTACACGACCCGATAAAGACACGGTCAACTGAAATGTCAGAGATCCTCGTCCGCGGCGTCAGGGCCATATACTCTAGCGCGCGTTCCACCGCGCGACGCTCCGCTTCGTTCTGCGACGCGATTGGATCGGGAACATTGCCGGTGACCGGCACAACCATCCCCGGATTTGTGCCCCAGGTAACACATGGGGCAATTTGAGATGCATCCAGTTCGACGACCGCATCAAATTGGGCGTCCGGGTCTGACGGCAACGTCCGCCAGTAGGCCACCGCGTCTTGCCATTTCAATTCGTGCGGCGAAAATCGCCGGCCGGCGAGATAAGCGAAGGTGGTTTCGTCCGGCGCTATCATGCCGGCGCGCGCGCCTGCCTCGATGCTCATATTGCAGAGCGTCATCCGGCCTTCCATCGAAAGAGCGCGTACAGCATCTCCGGCATATTCGATTACGTGGCCGGCAGCGCCATCAGTTCCGATCTCGCCGATGATTCCCAGCGCCAGATCCTTTGCCGTCACACCCTCCGACAGTAATCCATGTGTACGCACGAGCATCGTGCGCGGTTTGTTTTGCGGCAGACATTGTGTCGCCAGGACGTGCTCGACTTCGCTGGTGCCAATGCCGAAAGCCAGCGCGCCAAAGGCTCCGTGCGTACTGGTGTGACTATCGCCACAGACGATGGTCATCCCAGGCTGTGTCAGTCCCAACTCTGGCCCGATGACGTGGACGATGCCTTGCTCGTTTGAATCGATATCGAAGAGCTGGACACCAAAGTCGGCGCAGTTCCGACGCAAGACTTCGATCTGCCTGGCAGCAACCGGATCGGCTATGGGCGCCGATCGATCTGTGGTGGGAACGTTGTGATCGATTGTGGCCAGGGTGAGATCGGGCCGGCGAACCGGGCGATCTGCCACCCGCAGACCATCGAATGCCTGTGGCGAGGTCACTTCATGAACCAGGTGCAGATCGATGTAGAGCAGCGCCGGTTCATTCGGCGTCGCGCGCACGACGTGCGCGTCCCAAACTTTTTCGAAAAGAGTGCGAGGCATAAAAGGATTGTCAGTTGCCAGTTGTTAGTCGTCAGTTGCCGCTGATTTGAACTTTGGACTTTGGACTTTGGACTTTGAATTCATAACCAACTAGTTCCCCTGCGGGTCACTGCACAACTGCGAATCCACATCCAAGTAAAAAGTACAAAGTACGACTGACGACTGACCACTGACTACACCGCATGATAAGCATGCCGCGTGTCGGCGACTTCGGCGACAGCTTCGGCCACAAGTTGCCCCATCTCCGCGGTCCGGATCAAGTGGCCGCCAGTTCCGCGAGCGATATCCGGCGTGCGATATCCGCCATCAAGCACGGCGCGAATTCCTGCTTCGATGTCCGACGCACCATGCTCCATGCCAGCGCTGTGACGCAAAAGCATTGCTGCCGAGGCGATTGCTCCCAAAGGATTGGCGATGCCCTGGCCGGCGATGTCGGGCGCGGAGCCATGGACGGGCTCGTATAGATCCACCGACCCGCCCACTGTCGCTGAGGCGAGCATGCCCAGCGATCCGGAAATCACAGCAGCTTCATCCGACAAGATATCGCCGAACAGATTCTCAGTAAGTATCACGTCGAACCGCCGCGGGTTAGTAATGATGTGCATTGCCGCCGCGTCAACGTAAAGATGATCGAGCGTGACCTGCGGATATTCGGTGGCGACGCGCGAAACTGTCTGACGCCACAATTGAGATGTCTCGAGCACGTTCGCCTTATCAACCGAAGTCACTTTGCAGCCGCGCTTCAGGGCTGCGGCAAACGCGACATGCGCGACGCGCTCGATTTCCTTCACGGAATATCGCATCGTATTGAACGCCGTCGAGCTTCCGTTCTGCGACGTAATGCCCCGCGGCTCGCCAAAGTAAAGCCCTCCGAGTAGCTCACGCACAAACAGAATATCCACGCCTGCCGTAACTTCGGTTCGCAGCGGGGATGCGCCGGCCAGCGCCGCGTACGCATTTACCGGACGCAGGTTCGCAAAACCGCCCAGCGCTTTTCGCAGCAGCAGCAGACCGGCTTCAGGTCTTTGTCCTGATGAGAGATGATCGAATTCGGGCGAGCCGATCGCGCCGAGCAATACGGCATCAGCAGCCAGACAGGCGTCAAGAGTTGCTCGTGGCAAAGGCGATCCTAACTGTTTGATCGCCACACCTCCGACCGGATGCTCCTGGAAATGAAAGTTGTGGCCGTGAATGTTTGCCACTTCGCGCAAAACACGCACGGCCTGTTCGGTCACTTCCGGTCCAACTCCGTCGCCCGGAAGCACAACTATATTTAGTTTCATGATACCCCTTGAAGAGCCCTCTCAAAGTCGGGCTTTCGGACTCACGCGGTTACCGCCCGCGCCCACGTTGTGCTCTCTTTGGCTATCACCGCTTCGGGCGCCAAAGCCGGCTCAGGCGCAACCAGAGAAATCAGGTCCTGATCGTAGATTCGCTTCTTGCGATCGGCCAATTGCGTGAAGCGAAGATAAACTGCGGCCAGTTCATCAGCATTCAGCGGGTAACCAAGTTCTTCATAGCGCAACCCGAGTGCGTGTCGGCCCGAATGTTTACCCAGAACCAGCTCGTTGGCCGGCACGCCCACCGACTCGGGCGTCATAATCTCGTAACACAGCGGGTTGCTGATCACCCCGTGCTGATGTATGCCGGCTTCATGCGCAAACGCGTTGCGACCGACAATAGCTTTGTTGGGCTGAACTCCAAATCCGATGATTTGTGACAGCAACTGGCTGGTGTCATAGATCTGAGTGGTGTCGATGCCGGTTTCGAACGGCAAACGATCCGCGCGCACGCGCATCGCCATGGCAATTTCTTCCAGTGAAGCGTTGCCCGCTCGCTCGCCAATCCCGTTCACAGTGCATTCGACCTGCCTGGCTCCGGCATCAATCGCCGCCAGAGTATTCGCCACTGCCAAACCCAAATCGTTATGACAGTGGACGCTGATGGTCACGTCTGCTCGATCGGCGATCACTCGCTCGCGAACAGTAGTGACGAGTTGCGAGAATTCAGTGGGGAGAGTGTAGCCCACGGTATCCGGAACGTTCAGAATCGTTGCGCCTTCCGCGACTGCCGCGGCGAATACCTCGCAAAGATAATCCACGTCACTGCGCGTCGCGTCTTCGGCAGAAAATTCAACTTCATCGGCAAAGCTGCGCGCCAAACGTATCGCCTGCCGAGTCATCTCGATTACTTCAGACCTCGTCTTCTTCAGCTTGTATTCGAGATGAATGTCTGAGGTAGCGACGAAAGTGTGAATGCGCGGGTGCGCGGCGCCCTGCAAGGCTGCGGCGGCGCGGCGCACGTCCTGTTCTGCTGTCCGGCACAGGGCTGCAACGGTCACGTCGCGACACTCGGCCGCGACTGCCCTGACCGCTTCAAAGTCACCATCCGAAGCGATGGGAAACCCGGCCTCGATGATATCAACGCCAAGCGACTGAAGCTGCCGCGCCAAACGCACCTTTTCCTTCAGGTTCATTGAGCAGCCGGGCGATTGCTCTCCGTCGCGCAAGGTGGTGTCGAAGATTTTGACCCGCCGGGTTTTCATCACACACTGCCTCCTGTTCGAAAACAAAGGCAGATCCTAGGCTTGGCGGCTCTGAAAGTCAAAGTTATAATTACTATGACAAGATAATCTCTCGTGATACTATAACGTCGACAGTGATCCTGGATAAGTTTGAGTAGGTGGGCCGGCCATGGACATGAATCAATTGGAAGTGTTTTTGAGTGTGGCGCAGGAAAAGAGCTTTTCCCGCGCTGCGGAGGCTTTGCATCGCACTCAGCCCGCCGTGAGCCAGGCGATCCGTCGCCTGGAGGGTGAGCTGGGAGAGCCGCTCTTTGATCGTTCATCAAAGGACGGCACGCTGACCGCGCCCGGACGGGTCTTGTTAGACTTTGCGCAGCAGATGATGAATTTACGCCATCACGCCCACTCGGCCATTCGCGAATTGCGCGATCTGCATCGCGGCAAGCTCTCACTCGGGGCGAACGAATACACGGTAATGTGTTTGCTGCCGCTGCTTCCGATTTTTCGCACCCGGCACCCGCACATCAAGATCGAAGTGAAGCGCAGTCTGGCCAGCCGGATTCCCGGCGAGATCCTTGGCCGTGACGTCGAGATCGGTGTCGTCTCGTTCAAACCCGGCGACCAGTCCATCAAATCCGTGCCGGTGGCCATGGATGAACTGGCATTGATCGTGGCGCCGAGCCATCCGCTGGCCTCGAAGAAGGTCGTGTCAGTACGCGAGTTGGGCGCCGAATCATTCATTGCACACAACGTCCCGTCGCCTTATCGCGAACGGGTGGTCAAGACTTTTGAGAAGTATCGCACGCCGCTGAACATTTCAATGGAGATGCCCACGCTGGAAGCGATCAAGCGGCTGGTGGAAAAGGGAATGGGCGTGGCACTGGTGCCGCGGCTGTCAGCCCAGACGGAAATCGAGCGCCAGCAACTCGCCGGGTTGTCGGTTAAGGAAATGCGTTTGGAGCGGCGCGTGCATCTGATCTATCGCAAGGGAGCAACGCTGTCGCACGCGGCGAAGGCGTTCCTGCGGGTCGCGCGTGGAGGGCACGATCAGACCGAGAGCGCTATTGCATCTTGATGTCGACAATCTCGCCGCCGAATGCGCGCAAGACTTGTTGGACGGTCGGGTTCCGGGCGACGGCTTCACGGGACAACTGTTTTGGGCTGGGGCGCTCTGCTTCTCCTGAATCAGACTCGCCTCCGGTCGCGCCGTCCCGGATTGAGAGACGAATGCCAATGTCGCGGCCACAGACTTCTGCACACGCTTCACGCAGGGCCTTTGCGTTTTCAGTCTTAGCGAGCGTATCGCGGTAGTGTCTGGCCTCAGGAGTAAATTCAATCGACAGCTCATCACCCTCAAGATCCGCGCGCACAGCGGCGTCGATTGCCGCGATCAGCAGACGGCGTTTTTTCTTTTCCAGGGCCGACTTGATTTGATCGATTACTGAACCTGAGGCAATGGTCGATGCCGCGACGGGTGCGGCATCCACAATTGACTCAGTTGACTCCCTGGTATCGATGGCCTGTTCGTTCGCACGAGCAATCACAGGCTGGCTAACGGGAGTAACTTCGCCGGCGCTCATGCGGGAACCGCCGGACGCCGCGCGCGCGGGCGCCTTGCCTGAACCGGTGGGAGAGGGTGTTTGTGGCGCACGTCTGGTGGCGGGAGGTTTGCCGGTTCGCAGCGCGTCTTCCAGTTCTCCAATGCGCTGAACCAGGTCGCCGAGACTTGCCAGCCGCCGCATCTCCATTAGTTTCACCAAACCAACTTCAACCTGATAACGAGGATTAGCTGCGTCCTTCAAACTCGCCTCAGTTTCCGCCAGCGAATGAAAGAAGCGAACCAGGTCGGATTCCGAGAAAAGCGCAGCCTGCTCTTTTAGCGTGTCAGCCAGTGCCGAAGACGAGTCAAGTAACTTAGGATCACCCGCAACCTTCACAACCAAAAGGTCGCGCAGGTGGCCGAGCACATCGCGGCAGAAATTGCGCAGGTTGTGCCCGCGCATTACCAGATCGTCGATGATGGCCAGGGCCTCAGCCGGTTTGTTCTCAGCAATCCCGTTGACCACGCGGGCCAGCACGTCAGCGCCGGCGATGCCCAGTGCTTTCTCGACGTCCTCAGTCTTAATCTTTTCTCCGGCGAAACTGATTACCTGATCGAATGCCGATTGCGCGTCTCGCATTGAGCCGTCACCGGCGCGGGCAATTTCGCGAAGGGCTTCGTCAGAGATCGAAATTCCGTCGGCATCAGCGATGAGCCGCAAACGCTCGGCAATCTTTGCGGTCGCAATCGTACGAAATTCGAAAAGCTGACAACGCGACGCAATTGTTTCCGGAACCTTCTGTTCTTCCGTGGTGGCCATGATAAAGACCACACCCGGCGGAGGCTCTTCGACCGTTTTTAGCAGCGCATTGAAGGCCGCGCCCGAGAGCATGTGTACCTCATCGATGATGAAGACCTTGTACCGGTCACGCGCCGGTTTGATGCCGATGTTGGTAATGATCACGTCGCGGACATTGTCGATACCGGTGTTCGAGGCCGCGTCAATTTCCAACACATCCATTGAGCGCCCTTCGGCGATTTCGCGACAGGAAGCGCAGGCTGTTTCGTCCATGATCGCGCAGGGTGTGGCTGTAGGCTTATCGGATTTGTGACAGTTGAGGGCTTTGGCGACCAGACGCGCGGTGGTGGTTTTGCCCACGCCGCGCGCGCCCGAAAACAGATACGCGTGGTGCAGCCGGCCGTGCTCGACCGCGTTCTGCAACGTCCGGGTTAAAACTTCCTGCCCGGTGACGTCTTCAAATCTTTGTGGGCGCCATTTGCGCGCGATTACCTGGTAGGACATGAAAACCGTGAATGGTAAATAGTAAATCGTGAATAGTGCCTCGTAACGAAGGACAACTTCTATTTCCTATTTACGATTTACGATTCACGCAGAATTAGTCAGACTCCGGACTTACCCGCAACACACGCTGCCGTTGCTACCGTTGCTCCGTTCCCGGCCTGGCGGGGTTCACAAGGCTATCGTTGTGCGGAGCCCGAAGTCTGATAACCCATTAAAGCATTGCCGATTGACGATTGCCAATTGCCGGCTCACTGAGAGCGTCTAAGATCAGCATTCTTTCGTATTGCTTCGTGAGATTTCGTGTCATTTCGTGGATCGTGTGCTTAGGATCCGCGGCCATACGATCCACGAACTCACACTAAGCTACACGAAAGAACACCAAATAGCAGTTCTTTTCCACACTCCGCCAGGCATCAAAGACACAGTTCAAAAAAACAGGCACCAGCCGTCCAATAAGAACAGCAACCGAATACCCAATCAAACAGACGTCTTGCGATGAGCGATGATCCGCAACACCCCATTGATGCCAAGATGAACCAGGATGTAGACAATGATCGCAATCACCAGCGGCAACATCAGTGTGTGGCCGCCGTCAGTTCTCGGACTGGCAACGATCCCGCGAAACGGCTCATATAATGGATTCGTCACCGTGACAATAAACTGAACAAACCCGGCGCCGCTCCTGGCCGCCAGTAAGGCCAGCAGGAAGCGCAGTGCCAGCAGCGCGTAGATTACGCGCAAAATGTAATCGACAATCTGCGAAACTCTCGCGGCGCCGCGCCCGCGTTGAACTTCACGTTCGGTGTCGACTACTTCGTCGACCGCTTTGGCTCTGAACTCGCCGGCCACCTGATCGATTCGTTCACGCTCAGGCGCGGGAGTTTGTGCTGCATGTTCCGCAATCTCGGCCTGGACCTCGCCTTCGACCTGTGCCTTGACCGAGCCGTGTTGGCCCGCCCGTCTCGCTTCTTCGATTGCCAGTTTGTCGTCGTCCATATTCCCCCCTTTTGGAATGAACTACTAAGTTCCGTTAAAGCCAGCGCGCATGCGGCGAATGCTTGCGCCCGGGTAGTTTCCTGTGGCCTGAACTGTCGCCAGCATACGGTTGGCTTCCGCCAGAGTGTTTCCGGCAAACACGGCCATGAAATGGGCTTTGGGGCTGGTGTTGGTGTAATACAACTGCCCGGGTTCGCTGCACCGGGAAGAGAAAACCTTGTGGTCAGGGAAAAGCGCCTGCGCTGCGAGCCGCTCCGGTTCCGGGACAAAAACACTGCAACTGCCACCCGAAGATTTCACGCTCTTCAGCACGACGGCATAGAACAATTCGGTGTCCCAAATGACTGCGTTCGCCGGCACACGAAACGGCAAGTCGTAAGGCTCAAAAGTCGCGACGCTCTTGCAGGGGATCTTTGGGTTGCCGCACACGGAGAAGTGTTGCGCCTTTGGACGCCGCCGCTGCGCGGCCGCGTCAATGCTAAGGAAGCTCGATACGGCCAGGACCATGATGGCCAGGAAAATGGTTACGCGAGGAAGATTAAACTTGATCATGCTTGCTCCTATAAAAGGGGGGTAGCAGAATTCCGAGATTCTTATGGCGGAGAGGGTGGGATTCGAACCCACGGAACGGTTCCCCGTTCACAGCATTTCCAGTGCTGCCAATTCAACCACTCTTGCACCTCTCCGAAAGCAACGATGAACGCGGAACGATGAATTATGAAGTGTCTTTATTCCGCGTTCATCGTTCAAACTTCATCATTGAGTTTCATGGCGGAGAGGGTGGGATTTGAACCCACGGTGGAGTTTCCCCCACTCCGGTTTTCGAGACCGGTGCACTAAGCCACTATGCGACCTCTCCGCAAATCAAAGTTTAGAGTTCAAGCTTCAGCTTGCGAGTTCCTGACTCAAACTAAAGTTTGAATTCTTAACTTTACTTTTGCCTTTTTACTTTAAAGAACTGCTGCATCAGCTCGCGGCACTCGTCTTCCAGAATGCCTTTGATGACTTCAACTCGATGATTCAATTGGGGGGCGTCGCAGATTTTAAAGTGAGATGCGACCGCGCCGGCCCTTTCGTCGGCGGCTCCATAGACCAGCAGCTTGACGCGGCCCTGAATCAGCGCTCCCGCGCACATCGCGCAGGGCTCGATGGTTGAATAAACCGTTGAGTCGGCCAGCCGGTAGTTTCCGAGTCTCTGAGCAGCTGCGCGCAACGCGATAATCTCAGCGTGCGCGGTCGGATCACAGTCGGTGCGGGTCCGATTTCCCGCGACGGCCAGCAATTCCCCGCCGGTGACCAGACACGTTCCAATCGGCACCTCGTCACGCGCCTGCGCTTCATGCGCCGCCGTCAAAGCCACGCGCATCCATCGCTCGTGCTCTTGAAGCTCTGCGCTGTCTGCACTGGGAAACATTGCTTCAAACAACGAAACTCAAACTATAGGTGCGCAAAATATGAGTGTCAAGCAAGGGGTTTCCCCGCGACTTTCGCACAAAGTTGAGAAGGTTTCGTGATATCATCCAAGCGGCTTCGCGGGCACCCCACGTCCGCCAGTTTGCAGCCCGTCATGGCGATTACTACCGATCCAACTCAGCGTACCACTGGCCAAACTCGGACGGAGAGCAGCACCGTTGATTCTCAAGTCTCACCGCGCGCGCCCCTGCGTGAACGCTCGGGCGGCATGATACGGGACCCTTCGCTTGGTTCAGTTTCCGCTGAGCGTGGCACTGGCCGTTTGCGTCCTGTTTCGTCTGGCTCGCCGCACGAAAGCGTGGTTCCAGATCGACAGCCGGAGGGCGCGCGGAGAATGGCTCCGGCGGAATTCAATACCGCGATGGCCCATTTCTATCGCGGCGAGGTGCAGCGCTCAAATACCTGGCGCACGCGGCTCGACACTACGACCTATTGGGCCGTGCTGACCGCCGGCGCGACGCTGTCATTCACATTCAGTTCGCCACTGAGCCCGCATTTTGTCATTCCCATCAACTCGATCCTGGTGGCGGTTTTCATGGTGATGGAGGCTCGGCGTTATCGGTATTACGAAATCTGGGCGAGTCGCGTACGAGTGATTGAGACGGGCTACTTTGCGCAAATGCTGGCTCCTGACAGCGTGCCCCGCGACCGGGAGTGGGCATCGCACCTGGCCTCAGATTTGTTGACTCCGCATTTTACGATCAGCGTTTGGGAAGCGATCGGCCGCCGCCTGCGACGTAACTATCTCTGGATTTTTGCGCTGCTGGCGTTGAGTTGGAACCTGAAGGTATATCTGCATCCGGTGCCCGCCGACAGTTTCCAGTTGTTTCTGCAACGCGCCACGGTGGGGTTGGTCCCGGGATTCATCGTTTTCGTCATAGGATTCGTTTTCAATGCCGCAATATTCATTTTTGCCGTCGGAACGATCAGGTTGCGCGAAGCCACTGGTGAAGTCCTGCCGCGACATCAGTTTTCACTCCGTCCGATCCAGCGCGTTACCAGTTGGACTCGAGCGGCTTCATCCGTTCCGCGAGCGACCGTGCGACGCGCCAAACGCGCCCGGCAGCGCCTGCGTGGCACGTCCGGGGAATTCAAGAAGATCGACATTACCCAACCCCCCGACCGGAAGATTCATGTTTCGGAAACGCCGGACCGCAGAAAGCAGTAGGCAGAAAACAGAAGGCAGTAAGCAGAAGGCAGCCAGCGGCGAAAACCTATTCGACGCTATTCGATTTAGGTCCGCTTCCTGCCTACTGCATTCTGCCTACTGCTTTCTGTTTTCTAATCATGCTCGAACTTAACGGCCAGAAACTTTTGCTGGCGCAGGTTGTCGCCGTCGCAAATGGCGAAGAGCGCGTCGCCTTCGCGGCAGCCGCCCGCGCGCGGGTAGAACAATCGCGGCGGGTGGTGGAACAGATTGTCGCCGAAGACCGCACCGTCTATGGCGTCAACACCGGTTTCGGCAAACTCTCAGACGTACATATCGAACCGTCTCAACTTCGGGAACTGCAATTGAATCTGGTTCGCAGCCACTCGTGCGGGGTGGGCCCGCCCCTGTCTAAGGCGGAAGCGCGCGCTACGCTTTTGTTGCGCGCAAATGTTTTGGCCCAGGGTTTCAGCGGCTGCCGGCCGGCGCTGATCGAAACGCTGCTGGCATTGCTCGAACGAGGCGTTACTCCGGTGATTCCAGAGAAGGGTTCAGTGGGCGCCAGCGGTGATCTCGCGCCCCTCGCGCACCTGGCGCTGACCGTCATTGGCGAAGGTGAGGCATTTTATGAAGGCGCAAGGATGCCCAGCGCGAAAGCCATGCAGCTCGCGCAAATCGAACCGCTTCAACTCGAGGTGAAGGAAGGCATCGCGCTACTCAATGGCACGCAGGCAATGGGAGCGGTCGGCGGCCTGGCGTTGTATCGAGCCGAAAGGGTGGCGCGACTGGCTGATGTCGCCGGAGCGATGGCGCTGGAAGCTTTGCGCGGCACGCCGGTGGCTTTCGACGAGCGCATCCACGCTGCCCGCCCGCACCCGGGACAGATTGAAGTGGCCGCGCACCTGCGCGAGCTTTTGCGCGATAGTCAGATTCGCGATTCACATCTGGAAAACGATCCGCGCGTGCAGGACGCCTACTCTCTGCGTTGTATTCCGCAAGTGCATGGCGCGGTGCGTGGCGCGCTCAGTCACGCGAGAGAAATCGTGGAAACTGAAACCGGCAGCGCGACCGACAATCCATTGGTATTTGCCGAAACCGGAGACGTTCTGTCCGGCGGTAACTTTCACGGCGCGCCTCTGGCCCTGTGTTTCGATTACGCTGCCATCGCGATGACTGATCTAATGAGTATTAGTGAGCGCCGCATCGATCGGCTGGTAAATCCGGATTCCAACGAAGGGCTGCCGCCGTTTCTCAGCTCGCATCCCGGAGCCGCTTCCGGTTTCATGATGATGCAAATCGTGGCTGCTTCACTTTTAAGTGAAGCCAGGGTCCTCGCGCACCCCGCGAGCGTCGACAACGTACCGACGGACGGAGGCAAGGAAGATCATGTATCGATGGGCATGACCGGGGCGACCAAGCTGCGCTCAATCGTCGATAGCGCCGAATTGATCACCGCCATCGAGTTGATTACTGCCGCCGAAGCTCTGGAATACCGCGCGCCGCTGCAACCCGGCCGCGGAGTAAAGCGGGCTTACGATATTGTTCGCAAGTACGTCCCACGTCTCACCTCAGATCGCGCGATGTCAGGCGAGATTGAAACGGTCGCACAGTCGATACGTGAGGGTGTCTTCGATCAGGTATGAATAACCATGCTGGTGCTTCCCTGGCTCTTCGCAATAGTTTTCGCGTCGTTTGACGAACTGGTATTGAGTCTGCTGTTGCGTCGTGAGTACGCTGAGTATCGATCAATCTGGGAAAGCGACGGTAAGCCCCGCGGCGTTTTTTGGATTCCTCAGGAGTGCCGGGTTGGCAAATGGTACATTTCCTACGCCAGTGGTAGAGCGGGCCGAGCCCTTTGGGCAAGGTGGCTCTTCCAGACACCCGAATGGATCGCAAATGATGCCGGCTCGCAAAAGTTGTTGAGAGTGCACCGGATATTGATGCCCGCATTTATCGTCTCAGTCTTAGCTCCTTTTGTGATCGCCGCGCTGCTTCAATAAACATCCTGCCTGTCCTGGCTTGCCGAAAAAGCCTCACGAGATCGAACAGCCCGAGCGCATCGAACCGCTATAATCCACCGGCTTCTCCGAGCCTGTCTTTTCTGCTATTACTGATGTGGTTAAAGAAAGGACAAGTTTCAAATGAATCCTGTCGTGAGAATAGCCTTGATCGTGTTTTTTTTGTTGCTGACCACTCATCCGGCTGAGGCTCAACAAGACAAGGGCGTGGTCCCGTCACCTCCCGCTAAGATTGAAGGAAAGTTTGCAATCGCAGATGTCGGCAACGAACGAACCGCAGTAGCGTTAGTCTATCAAAAAGTTGGCGGTGAGAATGCATGTGCCATTTGGGTTGGCGCCGGGTATACGTACATTGGCAAGGCGCAGGGATCACCGGAACGTGAACGTGTCTACATTAGTTTCATGAGACACTCAACCGATGAACCAAAGATGCTCAGGTCAGAAACTGAACGGACGCTCAGGTTGATTTTGGACGGGGAGGCTCTCAACCTTGGACCGATGCCGAGTGTCAAAGAAGTCCTGATTGGTTATAGTCTTGCGACCCAGGGCCTCATGCTACACATGCCGTACGAAACTTTTGGAAAGATCGCGAATGCAAAGAAGGTGGAGGTCCATCTGGGGCCGCTAACGTTTAATCTTACTGAACGAAACTTGCAGGACTTCCGCGATCTCCAGGGCCGAATTTCGCGCTGAACGAATGTCTGTATCCAGAACCATTCGCGCGCCGCGCGGCGCCAAACTCAACTGCAAAGGCTGGCATCAGGAAGCGGCCCTGCGCTGCCTGATGAACAATCTCGATCCGGACGTGGCCGAACGGCCCGAGGAACTGGTCGTCTACGGAGGCCGAGGCAAGGCCGCGCGCAACTGGGAATCATTTGACGCCATCGTGCGTTCGCTACAGGCGCTTGAGAACGACGAGACGTTGTTGGTGCAATCAGGAAAGCCTGTGGGAGTTTTTCGCACGCACGAACATGCGCCGCGAGTCTTGATTGCGAATTCGAATCTGGTCGGCGCCTGGGCCAACTGGAACCATTTTCATGAACTCGAACGAAAAGGTTTGATGATGTACGGCCAGATGACCGCCGGGAGTTGGATTTACATCGGCAGTCAGGGCATCGTGCAAGGCACTTTCGAAACATTCGCGTCTATGGCCGAAAAACATTTTGGCGGCGATCTGAGCGGTAAGCTTCTGGTCTCTGGCGGCTTGGGCGGCATGGGCGGCGCGCAGCCTCTGGCCGCAACCTTGAATGGCGCGGTTTTTCTGGGGATTGAAGTTGACCCCGCGCGTATCGAGCGGCGCGTGCTCACGGGCTACTGCGATCGCCTGGCGCTGACGCTCGACGAAGCATTGAATATCTGCGAAGACGCGCGCGAACAGAAGCGCGCTGTATCAGTTGGTCTGGTTGGCAACTGCGCCGACGTGCTTCCCGAAATCGTTCGTCGCGGAGTCAAAGTTGACGCCGTCACGGATCAAACCAGCGCCCACGATCCTTTGAATGGGTATGTTCCGGCCGGACTGACGTTGGAAGAGGCTGATGAATTACGCCGTTCTGATCCGCAGGCGTACACGGAACGTTCAATGAAATCGATGGCCCAGCACGTCGAAGCGATGTTGGCGTTGAAACGCAGCGGCGCGATCACGTTTGATTACGGTAATAACATTCGCAAGATGGCTTTCGATGCCGGAGTTTCTGACGCATTCGAGATTCCAGGCTTTGTCCCTGAATACATTCGCCCGCTGTTCTGTGAAGGCAAAGGGCCGTTCCGCTGGGTAGCCCTGTCCGGCGAGGCCGAAGACATTCGCAAAACTGACGATCTGGCGCTGGAACTTTTTCCCGAAGATCAGACCTTGAATCGCTGGCTGCGTCTGGCACGCGATCGAGTACAGTTTCAGGGACTGCCAGCGCGCATTTGCTGGCTCGGTTATGGCGAGCGCGCCGAAATGGGCGAAGCCATCAACGAACTGGTCCGCCGCGGAGATCTAAAAGCCCCGATCGCGATTGGTCGCGATCATCTGGATACGGGATCGGTGGCCTCGCCTTATCGCGAAACTGAGGGAATGAAAGACGGATCGGATGCGGTTGCTGACTGGCCTATCCTCAATGCGCTCTTGAACACGGCGAGCGGCGCCAGTTGGGTGTCGTTTCATCACGGCGGTGGTGTCGGCATTGGTTACAGCCTGCATGCCGGTCAGGTTTCAGTCGCCGACGGCACTGACGAAGCCGCGAAGCGTTTGAACAGAGTGCTGACAAACGATCCGGGCACAGGCATCGCCAGACACGTGGACGCGGGGTATGAAGAAGCTGTTGAGACTGCGCGTGAGAAGGGCGTGAAGATTCCGATGCTCCAGGACCCAAACTAACTTAGTATCTGTAGATCAAGGAGAACTCAGAAATGCGTTACGTTCTAATCTTTTGCTTGATGTTAGTAATTGCACCGGCAGCATCTGCCGCGAAAATCAAAACCACCGAAGATCTCATCCAGGCCATGCAGAAGAAATACGCAAAGTCCTGGTACAAGACCGCGACCTTCGTGCAAAAGACCACCGAGATTGATAAGGACGGAACCAGGAAAGTTTCGACCTGGTACGAAGCGCTGTCCGTGCCCGGCTCGCTGCGAATAGATTTCACCCCGGTCAAAGACGGCAACGGCATACTCTTCACCAACAATAAGATTTATCTCTTAAAGGACGGCAAGGTTGATTCGAATCGCCCGTTCGTTCATCCGCTGCTGATCCTGGGCTTTGACATTTATCGCATGTCGCAGGCGGATGCGCTGGAGAAATTGAAAGGGCTCAAGTTCGATCTCTCTCTTCTGCGCGAGGATACCTGGCAAGGCAGACCCGTCTATGTCGTCGGCGCCAAGCCGGGAGATCTGCATTCACCACAATTCTGGATTGATAAGAAGAACCTGTACTTTGTGCGAATGATTCGACCCGTCGGACGAGATGGGGCTCAAACTCAGGAAACGCAATTCAACAAGTATGTCCGATTGGGCGGCGGCTGGATCGCGCCGGAAGTAATCTTTACAGTTGACGGTAAGATTGTGACCACCGAGGAGTATTCTGAGATGCGCGCGGACGTGGCTCTCGACAGCAAGCTGTTTGACCCGCAGTATTTTGGTTCTGTTCACTGGAAGGAATAAGTAGCGCAAGTTGCTAACTTGCGCTTTGACGATAACACGCAAGTTAACAACTTGCGCCACAAATGCACAAAGAACTTCAGCACATCAGATTCAACATCGACGACCGCGTGGCGCGCATTACTTTCGCGCGCCCGCCGCTCAATGTCCTGAACATCCCCATGATGCGCGAAATTGGCGGCGCTCTAAGCGAGTGCGCCCAAACGAGTGATCTGGTGGCCATCGTTTTTGATGCGGCGGCCGAGGCGCGCGCGTTCAGCGCGGGCGTGGCGGTTGAAGAGCACGTGCCCGAAACGATCTATCAGATGCTCGACTCGTTCCATTCCCTGTTCCGCCTGCTCGCCCAAATATCAAAGCCCGCGATTGCCGTGGTCGATGGTGCGGCGCTGGGCGGCGGCTGCGAACTGGTTGCCGCCTGTGACATCGTGATCGCTGGCGAACAGGCGCGGTTTGGACAGCCGGAGATCAAGCTGGGTGTCTTTCCGCCCGTCGCGGCAATCCTGCTGCCGCGAATTATCGGCGAAAAACGCGCTCGTGAGCTGATCTTGACTGGCGAGTTGATCGACGCGGACGAAGCGCTAAGACTGGGTTTGGTGAATTACGTGGTTCCGAGTGCGGAGCTGCCACAAAAAACGCAGAGCGTGCTGACCAAACTGCGTCAGTTGTCAGCGTCGTCGCTGGCGATGACGCGGGCCGCGCTTGATTTGGGCGGTCGAAATAGCTTTGAGTCAGCGCTGGCCGAAGTCGAAAATCTTTACCTGCATGAATTGATGAAGACTGAAGACGCGAACGAGGGTGTGCGGGCGTTCATGGAGAAGCGCAAGCCTGAGTGGCGGAATAAGTAATGAAAAGCAAGACACGGAGACACGCGGACGCGGAGACACGGCGAGGAATGTTCACCTCGTATTTCGTTCTCCCCATCCGCACGTCCCCGCGTCGCCGCGTCATATCTTTCAATAGCGCATCCTTCATCCTTATTATCTCAGCCCTGTGCTTTTCTTTTTACTTCGTAATTGCTCCCACCAGTGCGCAGACGCCTCAGCGTCGCAGCGGTGCGCATTCCGGCTCGTCTCCGGAAACATTTACTGCCGCGGACCGTCGTTTGGTCGAGCGCGCGATTGGCGCTACCTGCACTGAACGTGTGCGCGATCCGTTTGGCAGTACGCCGATAGACGAAATGCAGTCGCGACCGTCCTTGCCGGTACGGCATCCCGATGCAGTGGCCGGCTGGCGGCGTGCCGAGCGGCTGCTGCCAACAACGCGAACCCTGGTCGCCAACGCGATCGTGCAGCTGGCGAAAGAATACAATCTCTACGGCAATCCCGCGACGCGCTCTCGAATCAGCTCAGCCAACGGGCGCGTGGAAGCCGTCAGGCGGGTGAAGCCCGATGTTGAGGCTCGCGACAATGCTTCGGTGCTGTTGCGCGACCCACGCACGATCGAGTTTGGCACCATTTTTCTTGCGGGGCTGCGTTCCGACGAAGCCATGATCAGCGTGTTAGCGCATGAGCTGACTCACATTGCCAGCGGCCAGGCGGATGCGTTACGGCCGTTGTTTCGCGCCATCGCGCGCCGCGCCGCCATGCGAACCGGCCTGCGCATACAGGGACAGCGAGCGGAAGAACTGGCCTGCGATCTGGTGGGCATTATTGCCGCCCGCGAATTTATAAAACAAACCGCCAGTTGGGAGCCCCTGGCGCGGCGGTTGGCGCGCGCCCTCGAACACAATTGCGTCGATGATGACGCAGCTGACGAGGATCACTTGTCGCCACGAAATACTATTCGCGCGCTCCTGGCTCTGCAGACCGACCTGGCCGGTGAACTTGTAACTGATGGCACTTCGAGTACGTTCTTGATCGTGCCGCAGACGCCGGCAGGGGCAGTTGTGTTGACAGCTTCAACCGGGCCTTCCTAAGATCACCTCTCAGATGCCCGGCTTCAGCAGAATCAGAGCTTCTTCGTCGCGAAATCAGACAGAATCCATTCGGCGGTCCTCGCGTCCTGCTTGCCGCTTTTCTTTTCCGTCGGCACGCGTTGCCTCGCTAATCGGGTTGGCGCTGCTTCTGTTCGCAGTTTCGTGCCGCGACGATAAGGATCCGCAGCGTGTTCGTCCGCGACAATTGCGCGACGTTCCCGCGCGCGCACTGGCGTTCAATTTTCGAGCCGACGTCGAGCCACCGGCGGGCCTCGCCTCAGACGAAGCTACCAGGCTGCCCGCGGTTGAAGCTGAGTTTAATAAGCGTCACCCGGACTATGCGCTGTTGCGAACGGTGACTTCGCCTGACGGCAAGCGAGCGCTGGCGCTTTACAACCCGACGAACGAATCGTCACAAACCTTTCGCATCGATCTCTACTCGGCAGACGGAAACTTCCTGCGCGAAATGACGCCGCCGAACCTCGCCGTGGTGTTTCAGGATGCAGTGGTCTGGTCACCTGACAGCGGCTTCATTGCTTTTGTCGGCCGCAAGAGTTCGCAGCCTCAACCCAGTCCCACGCCTTTAGGGGACTTCGAGCCGACGCTGACCTCGCCTTCACCCGACGACCTGTCTGCGTCGCCGGTGCCGACCGCTTCGATTGAGCCAGCCTTTGCGCCGCTGGCCGTTTTCAATACTGAGCAAGTCTATCTCTGTAATCGTGACGGTTATGATCTGAAGCCGTTGACGACTCGTGACGGTTTGATCTACTTCGCACTGGCGTGGGCCCCCGACAATCACGCGCTGGTGGCGCTGGCTTGCCGGGAAAGCGAGTGGGAGATGCGCGAGCGCGAGTACAAAACCCCTGCCGGCCGGCCTCGCTTGATTTCGCTGGATGGACAGGAGCGTTTGCTGGACGACGCGCTGGCTGAGGCGCCACCCGTTTGGTCGCCTGACTCTTCGAAAGTCGCTACGGCCTATGGCGTGGACATAGGAATCTATGACGCGGCAGGCAGGTCGCCCACTCAGGCGCGCATCGCGTTGCGCGAGCGACTGCTCACTGCTTCGGCCACTTTCGACGAAAGATCGCAGGCGGGAAAAACGAAGCCTGCCGAGTCCTCAAACAAATCAGGCGGCTCACAACCGCCGGCCACAACTGCGGTCACAGTCCCTTTTTCTTTCAATCCGATCGTGCGAGTCGAATGGCCTACGCCCGACAAGCTTTACGTAGAGACTGCATATGTAAGCGTGCGCAGCGAACTAATTAAGACTTTCTCGCGCTGGCACCTATTGATTCTGAGTCCGCAGGCGGCGGTGCTGGGTCGTTGAGGCTTGAGGCAAAACTACAACTGAGAAATACGAGATCATTTTTCAATTTCCGTTTCAAATTTTTCAGCAAACTGTTCCGTACTCCGCGCCGGCCAGATCCAGGAAAGAATCATTCCGAGCACCCAGAGCCCGGCGGCCACAACCGCGGTCAAAACCAGCCAGAACTTCCAGTAACTACTGAACGTGTTTTCCCATCCGGGTTGAATGCGATGCCCGAGATTAACGTTTAGCGCTGACGGAGCAATCAAACGTGAGGCGAGCTGCATAAACAGATACCAGATGAATGCATACAGCCAGGCAATGCGATCCATCCGGACACGACTCAGCACGATTAGTCCGACTGTGATCCCGCCTATATGCGCCAGCGTCGATGAAAAAAAGACGCCGCTGGCCAGCAGCACATACTGAATCCAAATCCAGAGTCCGGGAATCGTCCAGATCGCCGCCGCGCGGATCAATTCACGATGACCAATAAAAAGACCGAGCGCCAGCAGCAGATTTCCGATGTTGCACATCCACAACAAATTGCCGACGCCGCCGTATCGCCAATAGTGAATCGCTTGACCCAGAAAGAAGATCAGCGGCAGGAACCCTATCAGCCGAAAGCGCGTGCCCAATCGTTCTGCCATCGCCCGCTAAGAATATCATGGCCACAGGCTACTGAGATGGGCGCTCGCGCTAAGCGAAAGACTCGGTGTTCGCGTCCTCCCACGGCTGAGTTCGTTTCGGTTTTTGAAACGCAAATGTGACATCGCCTGCCTAGGCCGGGTGTGGACAGCACTTTCCTTTTGAGTTAAATTAATAGCCCCCAAACAAAGGCCCAGACGATGAGAGCGCAGCCCCCGAGTCATCGTGTTTCCCCTTCGCAATTGTCTGCGATTCTTTTCACAGAAATGTTCGATCAAAACTACGGTGTAACCGGGGTGATGGCGTCGGCAGCTGAGTTGAAGGGGTTGCCGGCTCGCCTCAACACTACTCAGACAACCTTGCGCCTCTCTCCAAGTCAGGCCTCAAGTAAGGCCTTTGGGCAACGCGTGAAAACACCAACCGCTTCGCTGCGATCTACCCCCCGTAAAGGCAAGCGGCGCCGCGTCCAAGTCAACGTGCTGGTGGTCGATGACGTTTCTGACGTAACCGAAATGATTGCGCTGTTTCTCAAGCACGCGGGTTATGAAGTCGCTACGGCGGATTCGGCGTCGGCTGCGTTGCGACTGGCAGAGGAACGAAACTTCGATCTGATTATTTCTGACATCGGCATGCCGGAAATGAATGGCTATGAATTGGCCGGCGCGCTGCGGCTCTTGTCGGAGTATCAAAGCATTCCCATGATCGCCGTCACCGGCTATACCGAATATGACGACCGCGGCCGGGCCTTGCAGGCAGGATTCAGCGCCCACCTCACTAAACCAATCGACCCGACGCAGTTGTTACATCTAATGAACACTCTGCTGGGCTGAACAAAGATCGGAGGTCGGAAGTCAGAGATCGCAGATCAGCCTTTGAAACACCAAGCTGATCTCTGAACTCTGACCTCTGTCCTCTTAGTCCGGCTATTGATTTGTTTCTTTCCTTCCGGCATTCTTTTGCTGACACCATGGAGGAAACTCAACCACCATCCAAGGCAAAACCCAGATCGAAACCAAATATCGGAAACTGGCTTAAGTCCGACTCAGCGGTTCGCGCCACGGATCTGCTGGCGGGCGCCGTTGCGATTGGCGTGATCTTCTGGTGGTTGCAGTATTCAACCAACGCGATTTGCTGCGGCGACTTTGACGGCTATTACCACATCAAGTGGGCGCGCTTGCTGTGGGACAACATGCGCGCCAGGCATTTCTGGCCGCCCTCGTTTATCTGGCTGCCGCTGACGACGCTCAATCCTCAGAATTACGTCGATCATCATCTGCTGTACCA
>Ga0207646_10002543_pt1 | contig 21532 bp, 23 predicted proteins | sample KBSK5502metaG_FD_184343 | JGI IMG/M metagenome (GOLD analysis project Ga0207646, IMG submission 184343) | Corn, switchgrass and miscanthus rhizosphere microbial communities from Kellogg Biological Station, Michigan, USA - KBS K5-50-2 metaG... | ecosystem: Host-associated > Plants > Roots >... | reverse complement strand
TTCATGCGCAGGCAGGCGCGCGGCGCATCGGCCTCGGCCTGGAGATCCACTTTCGTCACACGGAACGCGATGAGTCGTTTCAATTGCTCGGCGCGCTCGGCGACAGCGACGGATTTCGTCAGCGCGAGCCCGGCATTGAAGGCGGCCAGCGCGTCCTTCAGCTGGTCGTGGCGGTCGTAATCGCGGCCGATGATGAACAGCGCGTTGCCGCGCTCGACCGGGTCGATGGATTTGACATAGGCGTTGTAGGCGGCGGCCATCGTGTGGTCGTCGCCGGCCATCGCCAGGCTCTGCGCCAGGCGCAGCCAGACGAGCCCGTCATCGGCGCCATAGGCGATCGCCCGCGTCAGATCGTCGATCGCCTGCGGATAGCGCTTCGCCCGGTACTCTTCGTCCGCATCCTTGCGAAGCCGTGGAATCAGCGAGGGTTGACGCTTGTTCGCCGGAACGTTGCTAACGATCTCCTGGCGGTAATTGACGCCGGCCTCGGCCAGGTCCTTCGACTGATACTCCTGCGCGGCGGCGGGGGTGGCGAACAGAAGCAGCAACAAAAACAAAAGTGCGCGCGGCATCGATCACCTCTGCGATGATGCGCCGAGGTTAGCACCGCGGCCCCCGAACGAACTACGATGTCGGCGATGCTTATTGCGCGGGGCGGCTCGCAAGATAACGCATTACGATCGGCCCCCAGATCTGCGAGCCGCCCGAGCCGAAGAACAGCCGGTGCCCGTCATGGCTGAACGGAGCCGGACGCTCGAACTCGGCCTTGCCGCCATTCTGCGTGTACGCGGCGTAGAGCGCCGCTGCGATCGCCGGCGCGAAGAAGCTGTCGTTTTCGCTGTACACCCACAGCATCGGGGTCGTCGCGCCGCGCGCCAGTTGACCGGCGGCCTGGGCAAGCAGATCGGGGCGGCAGTTGCTGTTCGGCGTGTACTCCTGGTGACCGCCGCGCCCGCCCGCCATGTTGACGATCGCGGACACGCGCGGATGCGGCATGGCGTTGTAGGCGATCGCGCCCCAGCCGCCGGCGGACTGCCCGACCAGCACCATGCCCTGCGGCTTGGCGAAGGGCAGCGTCGCGGCGTAATCGACCGTCGCGGCGATGTCGCGCGCGGTTTCCAGCCCCGAGCGGGCGTAATCCATCTCCGGGCATCTTCCGGAATTCTCGGCGTAATAGCCGCCGGTCTCGCCGTAACCCCGGCGCATCGCGGCGATGACGACAAAGCCGCGGTCGAGAAACCAGCGCGCCGCCTCGCTGTCGCAGCTGGTTGGCTTCATGCCGGGACGGGCGCCGGCATCGGGCGGCGAGCCGTGCGCGACGACGACGACGCGGGCCGGAATCTCACCCGGCGGACGGCAGACCCGCGTGTGCAGCAGATAGCGGGTCCCGGCAAGATCCAGCGGCACCCGGTGGATCTGCATGCGCCACGGCCCCTCGGGATCGCCGACCGGTCCCGGCGCTTGCTGCGCCATCGCGCAACCGGCCCACGCGACCGCGAGAACCATACCGAGCCGCCACCGCATAGGTCCGCCTATCGGCTTGAGATCGCCGCCTGAAGTGTAGCACTGTGCCGCGACGCAGGAGCGACCCCGAGCGGAGAGATGTCATGAAAGTCGGTTTTGTCGGGCTCGGCATCATGGGCCGGCCGATGGCGCACAATCTGATGCAGGGCGGGCACCAGCTGTTCGTCTACGGCAAGCGTACGGTGCCATCGGAAATCCGCGACGGTGCCACGGTCTGCGACACACTGAAGGCGGTCGCCGAGCAGGCCGAGGTGATCATCATCATGGTGCCCGACACCCCCGATGTGCAGAACGTGCTGTTCAGCCCCGACGGGGTCGCGGCCGGCTTGAAGCCCGGCAAGACAATCGTCGATATGAGTTCGATCTCGCCGATCGAGACCAAGGTGTTCGCGGCCGAGATCGTGCAGAAGGGCTGTGACTATGTCGACGCGCCGGTGTCGGGCGGCGAAGTCGGCGCCAAGGCGGCCTCTCTGACGATCATGGTCGGCGGCTCGGAGGCGGCGTTCAACCGGGTCAGGCCGCTGTTCGAGTTGATGGGCAAGAACATCACGCTGGTCGGCGATATCGGCGCCGGCCAGACCACCAAGGTCGCCAACCAGATCATTGTCGCGCTGACCATCGAGGCGGTCGGCGAAGCCTTGCTGTTCGCCTCCAAGGCCGGCGCCGACCCGGCCAAGGTGCGCCAGGCGCTGATGGGCGGCTTTGCCTCCTCGCGCATTCTCGAAGTGCATGGCGAGCGCATGATCAAGCGCACCTTCGACCCGGGCTTCCGCATCGAATTGCACCAGAAGGATCTGAGCCTCGCGCTGTCGGGCGCGCGGGCGCTGAGCCTGTCACTGCCGAACACCGCGACGACCCAGGAATTGTTCAACGCCGCCGCCGCGCTCGGCGGCAAGGGCTGGGACCATTCCGGCCTGGTGCGCGTCCTCGAACACCTCGCCGGCCACGAGGTGGCGAAGGGGTAATTTCCCTCTCCCGCACTGCGGGAGAGGGTGCCTGAGGGCGGAGCCCGAAGGCGGGTGAGGGCTGGCTCCCACAGGGAAGGCGCCCCCTCACCCCAACCCCCTCTCCCCCGGTGGGGGAGAGGGGGTTTTGGTCAGCGCCCCAGCACCTTGTCGAGGGTTTTGACGGCGTTGTCGGGGCCGGGCTTCTCCTCCGCCTCGGCCGCTGCGAGGAAATCGTAGAGCCGGGCGATCGCGGCGTAGATGTCGCGCGACGGCGGGTTGGCGCCGAGGAAATCGGAGATCTCCTCCATCTCGGCGACCCAGCGATAGGCCTTGTCGTACATGCGCGGGATGCTGTTCTTCAGATAACCGAAGATTTGCGGCTGGCTCGAGGACAATTCGGCGACCAGCGCCTCGGCGCAGCCGAAGCGGGCGGCGCCGAGCATCATCGCCGAGCCCAATGAGGTGATGCCCTTGGTGATCCCGGCATAGGACATCTTGAGCCCCGAGGCGGCGCCGACCGGTCCGTCGATGGCGCGCCAGTCGAGCCCCCAATCGCGCAGCACCTTGGTCTCGCCGACCGCCGGACCCGAGGCGTAGATCGCCGGGCCATTGTAGCCGTCGCGCGGCGGCCCGCCGATGATGCCGCCATCGACGAATTTGGCGCCGGTCGGCTCGACGATCGCGGCGACCCGCTCGGCGGTCTGCGGGCTGATCGCGTTGCAATCGACATAAACCGGCTTCTTCTTCAGCTCGGATAGCGCCGGCGCCACCTGCCGCGCCAGGCTTTCGGCCTCACCCGGCGGCAGGATCGACAGAAAGAAATCGGCGCCGTCAACCAGCGCCTTCTCATCCGCGGCCGGCTTCATGCCGGCGGCCTTGGCGCGCTCCGCACTGGCGGCGCTGCGCCCCGACAACAGCGTGCGCACCTCGGCGCCGCGCTCATGGAGGCGCTTGCCGACCCCCGACCCCATCATGCCCTGCGCCACGACCGCGATGGTGATGCTCATGTCCCGAACCTCTTTGAGCCAGTAAATTATTCGCACGGTAGTAAAATCGGCGTCCCGGCGAAAGCCGGGACCCGCCTATCGGCTCCCGAGTTGCCGAACGGTGGATCCCGGCTTTCGCTTTTCGCCGGGACGCGCGGTCAGGTGCGGCGTCACGCAGTCCAGTTAGACATTGAAGCGGAAATGCATGACGTCGCCGTCCTGCACCACGTAATCGGCGCCTTCAAGGCGCATCCGGCCGGCGTCCTTGGCGCCCTGCTCGCCGCCATGGGCGACAAAATCGGCGTAGGCGATGGTTTCGGCGCGGATGAAGCCTTTCTCGAAATCGCTATGGATGGTCCGGGCGGCCTGCGGTGCCTTGGTGCCGCGCGGGATCGTCCAGGCGCGCGCCTCCTTCGGGCCGGCGGTCAGGAAGGTGATCAGGTCGAGGAGCGCGTAGCCGGTGCGGATCACCCGGTCGAGCCCGGTCTCGCCGAGGCCGAGCGCGGCGAGAAATTCGTCCCGCTCGGCGGGGTCGGCGAGGACGGCAAGCTCGGCTTCGATCGCCGCCGAGATCACTACCGTCTCCGCCCCTTGCGTGGCGGCGTAATCGGCGATCCGGCGGCTCAGCTCGTTACCGGTCGCGGCGGCTTCCTCATCGACATTGGCGATGTAGAGGACCGGTTTGGCGCTCAACAATTGCAGCGTTTTTAGCTCGCCCTGCTGCTCCGGCGTCAGCGCGGCGCGGCGCGCCGGCACGCCCTCCTGCAAGCTCGCCAGCACCGGCTCGATGACCTCGAGCTGGGCGCGCGCCTCCTTGTCGCCGCCGCGGGCGCGTTTCTGCGCCGCGACGGTACGCCGTTCGAGGCTCTCGAGATCGGCCAGCATCAGCTCGGTTTCGACCGTCTCGGCGTCGCGGATCGGATCGACCGAGCCCTCGACGTGAACCACATTGTCGTCCTCGAAGCAGCGCACGATGTGCGCGATCGCATCGACTTCGCGGAGATGGCCGAGAAACTGGTTGCCGAGCCCCTGCCCTTTCGAGGCGCCGCGCACCAGCCCGGCGATGTCGACGAATTCGAGCTGGGTCGGGATGATCTTCGCCGATTTGGCGAGGCGGGCGCACACCGCCAGCCGTTCGTCGGGGACTGCGACGCGCCCGATATTGGCGTCGCGGGTCGAGAACGCATATTTCGTCGTCTCGGCCGCCTGGGTCGCGGTCAGCGCGTTGAACAAGGCCGATTTGCCGACATTCGGCAGGCCGACGATACCGCAGTTGAAGCCCATCGATTCCGCACACTGAAAATCACGACCGCCCCCGCGACGGAGCATCCACGAACACCTGTCGAGTCGCGGACGTGGAAGACCGGCCCCGAGCTGATCGCGGGCCGGTCATGCCGGCTCTATTTATGACCGGCGCCCGGAAATTCCAGGGGCGCGGCTTGGTTCGGATTCAGGCCTCCGGCTCGAGATCGACGCCGTACAGCCGCTTGCCGTCGATGTCGTGCAGCGACATCGTCAATACTCCGGTCGCGCCGTCGATGCGGCCGATGCCGTAGAACTGCAGCCCTTCGAACGGCGAGCGGTTCTGCTTCATCCCTTCGGGCACGCCGACGAATTTGATGTCCGGGCCAAAGGTCATGTCCATCTGGCCCGGCCCGAAGGTGCCGGCATTGATCGGTCCGGCGACAAATTCCCAGAACGGATCGAACTCGGTGAACGCCGCCTTCTCGGGCGTGTAGCGGAAGGCGGCGGGGTAATGCACGTCGGCCGTGACCCAGACGACGTTCTTGATGGCGTTGTTCTTGATGAAGGACAAGAGGCTCGCGATCTCCAGCTCGCGGCCGGCAGGCGGCCCGTTTTCGGCATTCGCCCAGGCCTCGAAAGTGCCCTTCGGCACATCGGGGTTCAGGTCGGGGACAACGATGCTGATCGGCATGTCGCTGGCGATCAGCTTCCAGGTCGCGCTCGATTGCAGCAGCGAGCGTTTCAGCCAGGCCAGCTGGGCGGCGCCGAGGAACGCGGCATCACCATCGAGGCGCGGCTGGCGGTTCGGCGAGTTCGGCCCGCGATAGGAGCGCTCGTCGAGCATGAACACGTCGAGATCCGGACCATAAGCGATACGCCGGTAGACCCGTTCGGCGTCTTCGCTGCTGAACCGCATCGGGTTGTATTCGAACATCGCGCGCCGCGCGTAAGCGGCGAGCAGCGAGGCGCTCTTCACGGTGTAATCGTCGATCCCGATGATCTGGCCGGGATACCAGTTGTTGCGCACCTCGTGGTCGTCCCACTGGACGAGAAACGGCGCTTCCGCGGCGAAGCCACGCTTGTGTTCGTCGAGCAGGTTGTAGGCAAAGTTGGCGCGGTAGTCGTCGAGGGTTTGCGCCACCTTCGCCTTGCCTTCGGTAGTCAGGTTTTTCCACACCTTGCCGTCGTCGGTCTTCAGCTCGGGCTTGATCGGATTGTCGGCATAGATCTGGTCGCCGGAATGGATGAAGAAATCCGGCGAATGGCGGCGCATCTGCTGATAGACGCGATAACCGCCCCACTCCGGGTTGATGCCCCAACCCTGGCCCGCCTCGTCGCCGGAATAGGCGAAGGTAATCGCGCGCCGGGCGCCTCCCGGCATGCGCAACCGGCCGGCCGCCGGCGCGCTGATGCTCTTCGGGCTGGCGAGATCCTGAAAGGTGACGCGGTAGAAAATATCGGCGCCGGCCGGCAAATCCGGCAGATCGACCCGCGCCGTATAATCGCTGACCGACAGGGCGGCCGGCCCCTCGACCCGCCGCGCGCCGGTGAAATCCTCGCGCGTCGCATATTCCACGAGCATGCGCGCTGGACGGTCGGTCTTGCTCCAGATCACGGCCCGGCCACCGGTCGGGTCGCCGCTCATCACGCCGTAAGGAATTTTCGGGCGCTCGCTCTCGGCGGTGACGACCGCCGGCGCCTGGGCAAAACCGGATCGCGGCAACAGCAGGGCTGTGCCGCCGAATGCAGCCGTGCCTTTGAGCAACGCGCGCCGATCGATGAGACGGCGGCGAACCCGAGATGCAGGCATGCTCTCCTCCCCTTCTTTAGCGTGGCATTTCCTACGCTGAAGGGTATGCAGGGATCTTACGGTTCGATGACGGATTTGTGACGCCCCGATCGGCTACTTCTCCGATGGTTCCTCGTCGAGATCGGGCGGGGTGAAGCGGCGTGCGACCTCGCTCATGAAGGCATCGGGGTCGCCCTCGACCAAGAGCGGGATCGTCTCGGTCACCGCGTCGAGCAACGGCGTCACGATCAGCCGCGCTTCGTCGGCCGTGAAATTCTGCAGGACATAGGGGTGGACCAGCTCCTTGATCCCGGGATGCCCGATACCGATACGGACGCGCCAGTAATCGGGACCGATCATCGCGTCGATCGAGCGCAGCCCGTTGTGGCCGGCAGAGCCGCCGCCGCGCTTGACCCGGACCTTGCCGGGCCGCAGGTCGAGCTCGTCGTGGATGACGACGATCTCCTCCGGCGGGATCTTGTAGAAGCTCATCGCCGCCAGCACCGATTCGCCGGAATCGTTCATGAAGGTCTGCGGCCGCAACAGCAGGCGCCGCTGGCCGGCGATCACGCCTTCGGCGAGCTCGCCCTTGAAGCGGTCGCGAAACGCCGGGAAGCCATAGCGCCGGGCGATCACCTCGGCCGCCATGAAGCCGATATTGTGGCGGTTGCGGGCATAGCGCGGGCCCGGATTGCCGAGCCCGACGATCAGGCGCATCGCCTGAGCGAGACTCAGGACGAGGGCGCGGATCCGGGGGCGGCTCCGGGCGCGGCTCCAGGGGCGGCCCCGGGAGCGGCTCCAGGCGCGGCAGCCGGCTGCTCGCCCTCCTCCGCCTCAGGCGGCGCGGCCGCGGCGGTCGCGGCCGCGGCAGCCGCAGCCGCCGCCTCTTCGCGGGCCGCCGAGGACGCGCCGATCGTCGCGACCGTGAAGTCGCGCTCCTGGATCACCGGGCGAGCCCCTTCGGGAATCTCGACCGCGCCCAGATGAACGCTGTCGCCGATGTCGAGGCCGTCGAGATCGATGACGATGCGCTCCGGAATATTATCGACCGAGCAGACCATCTCGATGTCGTGCCGCACGATGTTGAGGATGCCGCCGCGGCGCAGCCCGGGGGCGCGCTCGTGATTGATGAACACGACCGGGATGGCCACGGTCACCTGGGCGCCGGCCCCGACCCGCAGGAAATCGATATGCAGCGGCGTGTCGGTCACCGGATGGTATTGCACATCGCGCGGCAGAGTGCGGTGCGTCGTCCCGTCGAGCTTGAGGTCGATCAGATGCGCGAAGAAACCCGGCCGCGCCAATGCCCGGCCGAGCTCGCCCGGCTCCAGGCTGATCAGCACCGGGTCCTGCTTGTCGCCATAGACGATGGCGGGGACGCGCCCGGCGCGCCGCATCGCGCGCGCCGCGCCCTTGCCGACGCGCTCGCGCGGCTCGGCGCTCAGGCTGATGATCTCGGGCATCGACTCGTCACTCCTTCATTCAACAACAGCTTGGCCAACACAGCGTGGCAGCCGACGGAACGCTGCCGCCGTTAACGCCGCCGATCGCTGGATTCAATCGAACAGGCTCGAAACCGAACGTTCCTCGCTGATGCGCAGGATCGCCTCGGCCATCAGCGGCGCGATCGTCAGCTGCCTGACATTGTGCGACAGCCGCACCGCCTCGGTCGCGACAATGCTGTCGGTCAAGACCAGCTCCTTGATCGGCGAAGCGGCGACCCGCGCCACCGCGCCGCCCGACAGCACCCCATGCGTAACATAGGCATAAACACCCTCGGCGCCATTGTCCATCAGCGCCTCGGCGGCATTACACAGGGTGCCGGCGCTGTCGACGATATCATCGACCAGGATGCAGCGCCGCCCGGCGACATCGCCGATGATGTTCATGACCTCGGACACCCCGGCGCGCTCGCGCCTCTTGTCGATGATCGCCAGATCGGCATCGACCCGGCGGGCGATCTGGCGGGCGCGGAAGACGCCGCCGACATCGGGCGACACAATGACGAGATCCTGGCCGGTGTGGTGTTCCTGGATGTCCTTCACCAGCACCGGCTCGGCGTAGAGATTGTCGGTCGGGATGTCGAAGAAGCCCTGGATCTGCCCGGCATGCAGATCGATGGTCAGGACCCGGTGGGCGCCGGCGGTAGTGATCAGATTGGCAACCAGCTTGGCCGAAATCGGCGAGCGCGGGCTCGATTTGCGGTCCTGCCTGGCATAGCCGTAATACGGAATGACGGCCGTCACCCGACGCGCCGAACTGCGCCGCAGCGCGTCGAGCGCAACCAGCAGCTCCATCAGATTATCGTTGGCCGGATAGGAGGTCGATTGGATGACGAATACGTCCTCGCCGCGCACATTCTCGTGGATCTCGACAAACACCTCCAGGTCCGAGAATCGCCGGACGCTGGCCTTCATGAGAGGAAGGCCGAGATACGCCGAAATCGCCTCGGCCAGAGGCCGATTGCTGTTGCAGGTCAGGATTTTCATCAGCCGATGGCATCGAGCGGCGCCATCGGGCCGCGCCCCGAGGCTTCACGCGCGCCGGAATGTAACGAAACCGTCGTATTGAGGCAACCTGAGACCGGCCCTCGCGCCCGCCGGCCCAGGCCTGTAAAAGCATTTCGGCTCTACCAGAACCCGGACCCAGCGTGATGACGATCCCGGCGCCCTATCAGCGATTCGAAGGCGAGGTCCTGCCCGAGTGGATCGACTGGAACGGCCACATGAACCTCGCCTATTACGTCGTGCTGTTCGACCGGGCGACCGATCTCTTATTCGACGAGCTGGGGCTCGGCCTCGACTATCGCCGCAACGAGGAGAAGGGCACGTTCGTCGTCGAGACGCACAACCTCTACGAGCGCGAGCTCTTGGTCGGCGAGCGGGTGCGGATCGCGACGCAGATTCTCGGCTCGGACGACAAACGCCTGCTGCTCGGGCACGAGATGTTCCGGCTGAGGGACGGCGAGCGCTCGGCGACGCAGGAGCTGATGTTCCTGCATGTCGATCTCGCAGCCCGCCGGGTGAGCCCGTTCCCGCCCGCGCTGAAGGACCGCGTCGCCGCCTGGAGTGCGGCGCACGCGGCATTGCCGCGGCCGGCCTGGGCTGGCCGCCGGATCGCGCTACCGGGCTAGTCCCCCTCACCCTACCCTCTCCCCCACTGGGGAGAGGGACGCGTAGGGTTGGCGAGGCGCAGCCGAGCCCTACCCGGAGCTGGGTGAGGGGGTGCCCACGGCGGGGAGGTCGCGCTAACTGGGCGCGCCGGTCAGCGCCCAGACGGCGGGGTCGAAGCGGGCCCGCCAGCGGGCGTAGAAATCGCCGAGCCGGGCGCGGATGCTCGCGGCATCGGCGCGGTTGACGATCATGCCGCGGCGCGCCAGCTCGGTTTCGCCGGCGAGGTTGATCACCTCGACATCCTGGCGCTGCAGCTTGGCGAAATGTTCGGTGTTGCGCTCGACGAGCGCCTGGATGTCGCGCGGCAGGGCCTGCCACGCCGCGCCATGCGCCAGGAGGGTGAAGCCCGACCACCAATGGCCGGTCAGGCTGAGATAGGTCTGCACCTTGTCGAGCCGCAGCGATTGCACGACGCCGAGCGGATCGCTCTGGCCGTCGAAGGTCTTGGCCTTCAGCGCCTCGTACATGCCGCTGAACGGCACCATGCCGGGCTCAGCGCCCAAGGTCCGGAAGAAATCGGCGGCGAGCTCGCCGCCCGGGGTGCGGATGTTGAGGCCGGCGAAATCGCCGGCATCGCGGATCGGCCGGTTGCTGGTCGTGATGTGATGGAAGCCGTTGAGCCAGCAATGCCGGAAGGCGTGCAGCCCCGCGGCGTGGAGTTCACCGCGGATGACATCGCCGAGCGCTCCATCGAGCGCCGCGAAAACCGCCGCGTTGTCTGCGAATGTAAAGGGCAACAGGGGCAAGGCGCTGCTCGGCGCGATGCCGCCGAGGGTCGCGCCGGCGAGGTAGAAATCGAGCGCGCCCTGCCGCACATCGGCGAACATCTGCGGGTCGGGACCGAGCCGGCTTTCGGGAAACACATCGAGCCGGAACGCGCCGTCGGTGTCGCGGCCGATCGCCTCGGCCATCTCGACGAGCCGCCGGGCCGTCGGGCTGTGCGCCGGCTGGTTGACGCCGAGGCGATAATGAAAGCGAGGATCTGGCATTCGCGGATCATAACCGTCGCTATTCGATGCGGGAAGCGGCGCACCACTCGTCGTAGGATGGGTTGAGCGCAGCGAAACCCATCCTCTGGAAGCGCAATGCGGCTGGTGGGTTTCGCGATGCTCAACCCACCCTACGAGGCAAGGCGAATTGGACCAAGTGTGGGGCGAGCTGGTAGCGGCTCGGAAGGCCTGCCGGATTTGTGTCGAGCGCAGCCCCGGCAGGATCCGGAGTTGTGCCGAGTTCGACTACGATCCCGACGTGGTCAGCCATTGGGAGCAGTGGCTCGGCCATAGAAGGCCCAAGCTTCTGCTGGTGGGGTAGGATTTCGGCAATGTCGACTACTTCGTGCGGCATCGCGGGCGGGACGAGCCGCGCAACCCGACCAACGACAATCTGCACCGGCTGCTTGCGGCGGCCGGCATTCGCGCGAAGGAGCCGCCAGAGACGGATTCGGATGCGCCGGTCTTCGCGACGAACTCGATCCTGTGCCTCAAGGAAGGGCGGATGAATGGCGCGATCCTCACGAGCTGGGTGGATAGCTGCGGCGCGCGTCATCTTACGCCGCTGGTGCAGTACCTGCAGCCGCCGGTCGTCGTCGGCATGGGCAGTCACGGGTGGCGGGCGGTGCGTCGGGTCTTCGCGCTGGATCAGGCGCCGCAACGGATCTTCGCGGCGGCCGGCTGCTATTGGATCGCCGCTGACCGAACTTCCGTGTTCGCGGTCAGCCATCCCGGCCCGCTTGGGATTATCAACCGGCGCTGGACGCAACAGCTTTCGGACTGGCGGCGTATCGGCGAGGCCGTTTCCGAGACGTCCAACGACGATCGGCTTGACCTGCGCCGAGCCAGCGGCTAGAGAGCAGGGGTTCGTGGTGATTTGAGCCGACCGGCTTGCGCGCCACGTTAAATAACGCGCTAAAAGGTCGGGGAGTTTGAAAGAACCCTGGCCCGCGCGGGACCGGGGTTTTTTGTTGCCGGTCCGGCGCGGTGCCTCGCAAACCGTGGAGAGCCGCCGATGCCGAAGCCGATCCTGCCGCCCGAGCTGGCCGCCGAGCTGAGCCCCGCCACCCTGTTGGTGCGCGGCGGCAGCGAGCGCAGCGCCTATGAGGAAACCTCGGAGGCGCTGTTCATGACCTCGGGCTTTGTCTACGGCAGCGCCGCCGAAGCCGAAGCCGCGTTCAAGCAGGACGGCTCGCGCTACGTCTATTCGCGCTACCGCAACCCGACCGTGACGATGTTCGAGGAGCGGCTGCGGCTGATCGAAGGGGCCGAGGCGTGCCGCGCCACCGCCAGCGGCATGGCGGCGGTGTTCGCCGCGCTGTTGTGCAAGTTGCGCGCGGGACAGCGGGTCGTGGCAAGCCGCGCGCTGTTCGGCTCGTGCCATTACATCGTCGCCGAGCTGCTGCCGCGCTGGGGCATCGAGACGGTGCAGGTCGACGGTCGCGATCTGTCGGCCTGGGAGGCGGCGCTGGCGCCCGGCGCGACCTTGTCGTTCTGCGAGAGCCCGTCGAACCCGGCGATGGAGATCATCGACCTCGCCGAGGTGGCGCGGCTGACCCATCGCGCCGGCGGCATCCTCGTCGTCGACAATGTGTTCGCGACGCCGCTGCTGCAGAAGCCGCTGGCGCTCGGCGCCGATGTCGTCGTGTATTCGGCGACCAAGCACATCGACGGCCAGGGCCGCGCGCTGGGCGGCGCGATCCTCGCCAGCGAGAAATACGTCAAGGACGATCTCGGACTGTTCTATCGGCACACCGGCCCGTCGATGAGCCCGTTCAACGCCTGGCTGTTGCTGAAAGGCCTCGAAACCCTGGAATTGCGGGTCGAGCGGCAATGCCGCACCGCCTCGGCGATCGCGCGCTTCCTCGAAACCCATCCGAAAGTGACGCGGGTCCTTTATCCCGGACTGCCGAGCCATCCGCAATATGAGCTGGCGCGCCGCCAGATGAGCGCCGGCGGCACCGTTGTCGCCTTCGACATCGCCGGCGACAAGGAGGCCTGCTTCCGTTTTCTGGATGCGCTGCAGCTCGTCGACATCTCGAACAATCTCGGGGATTCGAAGAGCCTCATCACGCATCCGGCGACGACGACGCATTCGCGGCTGAAGCCCGAGGAGCGCGAGGCGCTCGGCATCGGCGACGCGCTGGTGCGGCTCTCGGCCGGGCTCGAGGGGGAGGCCGATCTGGTGGCCGATATCGGGCGCGCCCTGGCGGCGGTTTAGCCGCGGTAAAACGTCTTCCCGCGCGACTGGACATCCTGATTGGTGTCCCGGCGAAAGCCGGGATCCACTTTTCAGCCGTCTCGGACGCGGGTGGTGGGTCCCGGCTTTCGCCGGGATGGAGGGTTGGGGGCGGCGAGAAGAGCAAGAGTCTACTCCGCCGCCATCAGCGGGGCGAGGGGGCCGTCGGGCTTGGTCAATGTGCGGTAATCGCCCTCCTCGACGAGGCGGCCGTCAACCTGTTCGCGCAAGCTGTAGCGCAGAATAAAACCGTAGATTGAGGACGGCAGCGCATCATCGGTTGCCGGCGCCAGCCGGCGACCGAACAGCTTAGCCAGCAGGCCCATCCCGTGATCGGGAGGCTGGGCGGGCACTTCTCCGGACTGCAATGAGGCCATCAACCATTTCTTTCTTTAGGGAAACACTGGGGGAGGCAGCGCCGCACCCAAACCGGCCGCCGGCGGCCCGGCGTCGTCTTGTCGCGAGGCCCGGCGTCGTCTTGTCGCGGAGGCGCCGGAACTCTCCCGCGGGCCTAGGGTTGGTTCGGATGCGAGCCGGGCTTGCCGTCCGGCGGCGCCGACGGCGCTTCTGCTGTGACCCGATACGGGAGATCCCGATGCCCACTGGCCAGCACCTCGACCCTGCTGCGGCGCAGGGCGCTTCGCGATCCGCGCTGATCGCCGGCATCGCGGCCCTGGCGCTGTTCGTCACGCCGCCATTGGCGAATGCGCAAGACCGGGCGCAACCCCCGGCGCCAACGCTGGGCGGTGATAAGAACGTCACGGCCGAGGTCAAGAAGAAGCCGAGCGTGGCACTGCCGAGCCTCAACCCGCTCGTCTCGGAGGTATTGCCGGCGGTCGTCAGCATCTCGGCGCGGCTCAGCGGCGATGCAGCCGCCTCGGCCGACCGGTCGGCTGACGAGGGCGATCAATCCCGGCCGTTCGACGACCTGCTGAAGCGCTTCTTCGAAAACCGCGGCATGCCGCAGCCCGGGCACGAGGTCATGGCGCTGGGCTCGGGCTTTATCATCGATCCGGCCGGGTACGTCGTCACCAATAACCATGTGGTCGGCAACTCCGAGAAGATCACCGTGATCCTGCAGGACAACAGCCGGCTTCCGGCGAAGATCGTCGGGCGCGACGAAAAGACCGACCTCGCGCTGCTCAAGATTGACACCAAGGACAAGCTGCCCTTCGTCACCTGGGGCGACAGCAACGAGGCCAAGGTCGGCGATTGGGTGATGGCGGTCGGCAACCCCTTCAGTCTGGGGGGTACGGTCACCGCCGGCATCATCTCGGCGCTCGGCCGCAACATCAACGAAGGCCCCTACGACGATTTCATCCAGCTCGACGCGCCGATCAACCGCGGCAATTCGGGCGGCCCGACCTTCAACCTGTCGGGCGAGGTGATCGGCATCAACACCGCGATTTATTCGCCCTCGGGCGGCTCGGTCGGGATCGGCTTCGCGGTCCCCTCGAACACCGGCAAGAGCGTCATCGCCCAGCTCAAGGACAACGGCAAGGTGACGCGCGGCTGGCTCGGTGTCGCGATCCAGGGCATCACCCCGTCGATCGCCAAGGGCCTCGGGATGAACCCGGACGAGCCGACCGGCGCGATCGTCGCCAGCGTCACGCCGAACAGCCCGGCGGCAAAGGCCGGGTTGAAGCCGGGCGATGTGATCCTCAGCGCCAATGGCCACGCGGTCAAAAGCGTGCATGATTTGCCGCGGCTCGTGGCCGCCATGCCGCCCGGCCAGAAGATCGACATGACCGTCCGGCGCAGCGGCAAGGAAATGACCCTCGCCGCCACGACCGGCGAGATGCCGCAACAGGAGCAGCAGGCGTCTGCGAGCACGGGATCGGGCGGCGACGAGAAGGCGACGAGCGCCACCGGCCTCGGGCTGCAGCTCGCGGGGATCGATTCGGGGATGCGCCGGCAATACCGCATTCCCAAGGAGGTCGAGGGCGTCGTCGTGACCAAGGTTGCCAATGACAGCCCGGCCGCGGCGCTCGGCATCGAGACGGGCGACGTCATCATGTCGGTCGATCAGCAGCCGGTGAAGACGCCGCAGGAGGCCGCCGAGCAGCTGAAGCAGGCCGCCGCTCACGGCAACATCCTGCTGCTGTTGAACCGCCACGGCACCAGCCAGTTCGTCGGCCTGTCGGTGCAATCCCCCGGCAGCGGCAGCAGCAAGCCCAACTGAGCCGAAGGGCGCGCACCAAAATACTCTCCCGCACCGCGGGAGAGGATGGCCGCGGGGGACGATGTAGCGGGCCCTACGAGTAAGCGCTCCGCCCTGTCTTCCGCAGGCGGGTAGGCCGTGCGACGCTCCTGCCGATGATCGTAATCGGCACCGACGCGGTCGAGCGATACTTCGCAACCCATGCCGGCCACAGGGGGATCAGGGCGGCGCGATCACAGTATGATGTGTGGCTTGCGATTGCAGAGCGCGCCCAATGGGGTGATCCGGAGGACGTCAAGGCCTCGCATCCGCGCGCCAGCATCCTGAAGGGCGGCCGGGTGGTCTTCAATATCAAAGGCAATGACTATAGGTTGGTGGCGGCCTTGCAGTATCGGGCCAGCGTCTTGGTGATCCGCTTTTTCGGCACTCATGCCGAATACGACCGGATCGACGCGGAGACGGTGTGATGGATGCAACCCTCGTCGTGATCGACAGCGATGCCGAACTGGTCCGCGCCCGCGCGCTCGTCGACAATCTGATGGCCTCGGATGATCCCGCCGGCGCGGCCAGGCTTGCAGCGCAGGCGCGGTTGATCGCCGCCTACGAGCAGGAAAACTGGCCTTCACGCCGCCCGAACACCGCCGAGGTGCTGCGCTACTTGATGGATCAGCACGGGCTGAAGCGCGCCGATCTGGTGCCGCTCCTTGGCACCCAGAGCCGTGTCGGCGAGGTGTTGCGCGGCCGAAAGCAGCTGAGCCTGGCGATGGTGCAACGGCTGCGGGCGCGGTTTCGCGTGCCCGCCGATCTGCTGCTCCCGCCGGTGACGCCGAAGCGGCGTGCCGGCAAGCGCGCCGCCGCTTGAGCGCAAACATGAAAGCTCTGGTCACCGGGTTTGAGCCGTTCGCCGGCGATGACGTCAATCCGGCGGGCGAGGCGGCATTGGGGCTGCCATCGCGTCTTGGCGAGCTGGTGATCGAGAACCGGATATTGCCGACCGTGTTCGGGCGGGCGATCGCCGCGCTCGAAGACGCGCTCGTGACGGTGCGGCCCGACATCGTCCTGTGCGTCGGCCTGGCGGGCGGGCGGGCCGAATTCTCGCTGGAGCGGGTCGCGATCAATGTCGACGATGCGCGCATCCCCGACAATGACGGGCAGCAGCCGATCGACCGGCCGATCGCCGCCGGCGGCCCCGCCGCCTATTTCACCGGCCTGCCGGTCAAGGCGGCGGTCGCGGCGCTGCGCCAGGCCGGGTTGCCGGCAATCGTCTCGAACACCGCCGGCACCTTTGTCTGCAACCATGTCTTCTACGGGCTGATGCACCTGACCGCGACACGGCAGCTGCCGCTGCGCGGCGGCTTTCTGCATGTGCCCTACTTGCCGAGCCAGGCGGCGCGTTTCAACGCGGCGCCGTCGATGGGGCTGGAACAGATCGTCGAGGGCATCCGGATCATCCTGCGGGTCGCGGCCGCGCGCACGGACGACATCGCCACCGCCGAGGGCACGATCAGCTAGGGCCGATTGCCCGAAGGGCGTGATCCGCCGATGGAGCCGCCGCGCAGAGCGTGATATCACCGGCAATCGCGGGCGTCCGATCGTCGGGACGCCAGGGCAGGGGCTGAGCCATGGTCGCTTATCAGGGCGCGAATGTTGTCGTCACCGGCGGGACCGGCGCGTTGGGGACTGCGGTGGTGGGGGCGCTGCGCGCCGCCGGCGCGGTGTGCCACGTCACCAACATGGTCGCCGCCGAGCTCGAAAATTACCCGCACCGCAACGACCCCGGCGTGCACATCACCCGCGGTCTCGACCTCGCCGACGAGGCGGCGGTGCGCCGCTTCTATGCCAGCCTGCCGCCGCTCTGGGGCTCGATCCATCTGGCGGGCGGGTTTGCGATGTCGCCGGTCGCCGAGACCTCGGCGGTCGCGTTCGCCGACCAGTTCCAGATGAACGCGCTGTCCTCGTTCCTGTGCTCGGCGGCGGCGATCCGCGCAATCCGCAGCCGCAGCGAGCCCGGTCCCGGCGGCGCCAAGGGCGGCCGCATCGTCAATGTCGCGGCGCGTCCGGGGCTGGAGCCGCGGCTCGGCTCCGGCATGGTCGCCTACGCCACCGCCAAGGCGGCGGTCGCCGCGATGACCGAGGCGCTGGCGCAAGAGACCTCGGGCGAGGAGATCTGGATCAACGCCGTCGCGCCATCGGTGCTCGACACCCCTGCCAACCGCAAGGCGATGCCCGATGCCGACCATGCCACCTGGGTCGCACCTGCCGCTGTCGCCGAGCTGATCACCTTTCTTGCCTCGCCCGACAACAAGGTGACGCGCGGCGCGGTGATCCCGGTCTACGGCGGCGCGTGAGATAAGGGCTACCAAGGAGGAACGCCATGGCCAAAGGCATACTGATCGCGGCGATGAACATCGGCGCCGCCGCCGAGGACGAGTTCCACGATTGGTACGACACCGAGCACCTGCCGGAGCGGCAGCGCGTGCCGGGCTTTCTGCTGTGCCAGCGCTGGATCGGCGTGCAGGACCCGAAGATTTCGGTGGCGACCTACGATCTCGAGGGGGTCGGCGTGCTGCAGAGCCCCGGCTACCGCGCGATCGGCGGCGACAACCTGTCGCCCTGGTCGAAGCGGGTGACGAGCCGGGTCGAGCGTCTGATGCGCTTCGAGGGGGACCAGGCGCTGCCGGGCGACCAGCTGCCGCCCGACAATGCCGGCGGGTTTCTGCTCAACGCGATGAATGTCGAACCGGCGCACGAAGCCGAATTCAACGAGTGGTACAACACCGAGCATATCCCGGCGCTTGCCGCCGTGCCGGGGGTGTTGTGCGCGCGCCGCTTCCGCGCCACCAGCGCCAACCGACGCTATGTGGCGCTCTATCATCTGGTCTCGCCGGAGGTGCAGGCGACGCCGGCCTGGAAGAGCGCCGCCGACACCGAATGGACGCGCAAACTGCGCCCCCGCTTCCGCGACCATCTGCGCATCGTCTGCAAGCGCTACCTCCGCGCCGGGTGACCTTCTAGCCCCTCTCCCGCACTGCGGGAGAGGGTGCCGAGCGAAGCGAGGCGGGTGAGGGTGTATGCCACCGGAAAGACCCTCACCCTCCCATCGCTCGCGCGATGGGTCCCTCCCTCTCCCCCTGGTTTAATCAAGACTGGGCGGGAGAGGGGCTAATGTAGCCGCGAGCGATGTCCGACCTGATCTCGTACGGCTTTCTGACGCCGCCGGCGGTGTTGATCACGCTGTGCCTGCTTGGCGGGCTGCTGGCGGTGCTGTGGCGGGGCTTCGGGATTGCGCTGGTCGTTCTCTCCGCGGCCGCGCTTTACGCCGCGGCGATGCCGGTCGTCGCTTCATACCTGTTGGAGCAGGTCGAAACCGGCATTCCAGAGAATGCGGATCTGGGCAGCGCCCAGGCGATCGTCGTGCTGGGCGCCGGCATTCATTTCGGCGACGGCGCCGTCGCGCCGGATACGCTCGGCCCGCAATCGGTCGAGCGGGTGGTCTACGCCGCCGAGGCCTATCGCCGCCTGCATCTGCCGGTCGCGGTCAGCGGCGGCCGGATACTCGGGGCGCAGACGGCGGAGGCGGCGCTGATGCGTGCGGCGCTCGAACGCGATTTCGCCGTGCCGGTCACCTGGAGCGACGACCGGTCCCGCACGACCTATGAAAACGCTGTCTATAGTGCGCAGTTGTTGAAAGCCGACCGCGTCACGAGCGTCGTCATCGTGACGCATGCCTGGCATCTGCCGCGCGCGCTCTGGGCGTTCGAGCGGGTCGGCCTCAAGCCGCTGCCATGGCCGTCGCCGCGCGATTTTGTCCGGCTGCGCCGCATCGACGATTTCCTGCCGAGCATCGCCGCGCTGCACGACAGCTCCTTCGCGCTGCACGAGATGATCGGCGGCGTTTATTACCGGTTGCGCTACTGACCGCGGGAGCCTCACGGCCCCCACCCCTCAGGCCGGCTGCCTGATCCTGAGCAGCCTGGTTACGGCCATTGCAATGCGGGTCCACACCCGGAAGCCCGCGGACCCGCCCTGATGCAGCGACCGCCGATCTTCGGCAACCTCAAGCGCCGCGTTCCCATGCTCGTGCACCAGAATGGCGGCCAATTCATCAACTTCCTGATCGGTCATCCTATAGTGTGAAGCCCCGGCGGCGCTCCCGAGTTCCGGCCCTCGGCGGGGTGATTTGTCGCTCCCGATGAAACATGCTAGGAACTTTCCGCGGCTCGCTTGGGGGGAATGGCCAGGCCGGTAGCTTCGGCCGGCAGCATTAAAATCATGGATCTTTCGGTCGTCATTCCGGTCAAGAACGAGGCCGGCAATATTGCCCCGCTGGTCGCCGAAATCGCCGCTGCGCTCGACCGGCTCGTCGATTACGAGATCGTCTATGTCGACGACGGCAGCGCCGACGGTACCGCCGCCGAGATTCGCCATTTGCAGGAAGCGCTGCCGCGGCTGCGGCTGTTGCGCCACGCCAGAAGCTGCGGCCAGAGCGCGGCGATCCGCAGCGGGGTCAAGGCGGCGCGCGGGCGGTGGATCGCGACCCTCGACGGCGACGGCCAGAACGACCCGGCCGACATCCCCCTCTTGTGGCGCATCGCGCAGGATGCGCCGCCGGATCCGCCACTGCTGATTGCCGGCCAGCGCACGCATCGGCAGGACAGCTGGTCGAAGCGCCGCGCCTCGCTGGTCGCCAATGCGGTGCGTCGGCGACTGCTGCATGACGACACGCCGGATACCGGTTGCGGCCTCAAACTGTTCCGCCGCGCGCTGTTTCTCGACCTGCCCTACTTCGACCATATGCACCGCTTTCTGCCGGCGCTGGTGTTGCGCGAGGGCGGGGTCGTCCGCTCGGTGCCGGTCAACCATCGGCCGCGGCAGCGCGGCGTCTCGAATTATGGGGTGCTCGACCGGCTTGGGGTCGGCATCACCGACCTGCTGGGTTTGTTGTGGCTGCGCCGGCGCGCCGCCCGGCCGCAGCTGATCGAGGAGCCCGCCGAGGATCGTCCGGCGATGCCCGCGCCGCAAACCGCCGCGCAACCCCCGGAGCTGGTGCTGTGACCCGCCTCAAGGACAATACCGGGCGGCTGATCCTGCTGGCATCGCTCGGCATCGGCATCGCCGCCGCCTGGCATTGGCGCGGCATCTTCGATCCGGTCGCGTTGACAAGGCTGATCGACGGCAACCCGATCGCCCCGCTGGTCTTTCTCGCCTTGCACATCGTCGGGAGCCTTGTGTTCGTGCCGCGTACTTTGCTGGCGCTCGGCGCCGGGTTCCTGTTCGGCATGTGGTGGGGAGCGTTGTGGGCGGCGCTCGGCAGCCTGATGGGCGCGGTCGCCGGGTTTCTGCTGGCGCGCTACCTCGCCGGCGGCTTTGCCGAGCGGGCCGCCTGGTCGCGTACCGCGGCGCTGCTGGAACGCGCGGGGAATGGCGGCTGGCGCATGGTCGCGGTATTGCGGCTGGTGCCAGTCATCCCGCACAGCCTGACCAATTTCGCGCTCGGCCTGACCGGTGTGCGGCTCGGGGCGTACGCGCTGGGGTCTCTGCTGGGCCAGCTGCCATTGACGATCGCCTACACCGATTTCGGCGCCGCGGGCGGGCGTGCCCTGCTCGGCGGCGCCGATTGGCAAAAGGCGGCGCTGTGGCCGACCGTGATCGGGCTTACGCTGCTGGCGCTGTCGCTCGGGTTTCCGCTGGTGATGCGCCGGTGGCGGCCAGCCGAGCCAATGCCGGGGGCCTAGGTCCGCCGGTCGCCCAATCGAGCAGTTCGGCGGTGTGCACGACCGGCACCGGCGCGTCGCCGGCGAGCTGCGTGACGCAGCCGATATTGCCGGCGGCGACCAGATCGGCGCGGGTCAGCGCGATGTTGGCCAGCTTGCGGTCGCGCAACGCGGCGGCCAACTCGGGCTGCAGCAAATTGTAGGTGCCGGCCGAGCCGCAGCACAGATGCCCTTCCGGCACCTCGGTCACCGTGAAGCCGGCGGCCGCGAGCAAGGCCTGGGGCCCGCCGTGGATCTGCTGGCCATGCTGCAATGAGCACGCCGAATGATAGGCGACGCGCAACGGGGGAACCGCGCTTGAGCCGTGCAGTCCGAGTTCGGCGACGACCTCGCTGACGTCGCGCGACAGGGCGGCGATGCGCGCCGCCTTCTCGCCATAGGCGGGGTCGCTGCGCAGCAGAAAGCCGTAATCCTTCAGCATCGTGCCGCAGCCCGAGGCGTTGGCGACGATCGCGTCGAGCCCGCCCGTGTCGCGCACCTTGTCCCAGGCATTGACATTGGCGCGGGCCAAGGCGAGCGCCGGGGCTTCGTCGCCGAGATGGTGGAGGAGGGCGCCGCAACAGCCGCTGCCCGGCGCGACGACCACCTCGGCGCCGTGCCGGGTCAGCAGCCGGATCGTCGCCTCGTTGATCTCGGGCGCCAGCACCTGCTGGGCGCAGCCCGGCAGCAGCGCGACCCGCATGCGACGCGCGCCTTCGGCCGTAA
>Ga0207646_10002542_pt1 | contig 21532 bp, 16 predicted proteins | sample KBSK5502metaG_FD_184343 | JGI IMG/M metagenome (GOLD analysis project Ga0207646, IMG submission 184343) | Corn, switchgrass and miscanthus rhizosphere microbial communities from Kellogg Biological Station, Michigan, USA - KBS K5-50-2 metaG... | ecosystem: Host-associated > Plants > Roots >... | reverse complement strand
TTTCGCCCGCTTGAGATAGTCTTCGAGCGTCTCTCCTTCGATGTATTGCATCACCAGGTACCAGTGGGTGGGATCGGTGAAATGGTCATAGATGCGCGGCAGGTTGCGATGGGAGAGTCGCGAAAGGATGCTCACCTCGCGATTATACGAGTCGGTGGCCTCGATGATCTGCCGGGTGCTGAGCCCGCCCAGGTTGATCTGTTTGATAGCGACCAGCCGGTGCCTCCGTTGGATATCCCGCGCTTTATAGACCATGCCAAAGCCGCCCTCGCCGACTTTAGTGAGGATGCGATAGCGACCTGCCAGTAGTGAACCAGCGTCAAGCTGCTCTACGGTGGTGAGTAGCTGCGCATGCATAGCGTCACCCCTCCCTGGCGCTAGTCTCCAGGCTTTTCTCAAAGTGTGAAGCTCTGCTCTTGTCCAGACATGTCTATTGTAGAAAGTTCTGCTTGCCTCGTCAAGGTGTTGGAGTGTTAATTGAGAGGCGCACGCGCATTGCATGTTTCAAGGGCGTGGGTGAGGGCAATAAGTCGGCAGAGCTGTGTCGATGGGCTTGTTTTGGTGCGGCTTGCGGCCAATTCTGAACAGGAGAGACCATTGCCCCGCGTATCGCAATGGCCTGGCTGTCCTCGCTTCTCAATGGAACGAGACACTACATGGTGTGAATGTTTACATTTTATTTATACCGGGGCAGGTCATGTTTATGCACCGTTTACGTTCAATCAACTATACTTTCACCAGAAGCTCGTAGCACGGTTCACTCATCCTGAGATGGTGACAAAGCTGTGATGCGGACACACCCTACGCGAGGAGAAATGCTTGCGTATACTACGGGCATCGTCGGCGTGACGCACGCTCCCGCTAGTTCTGAGAGAAAGGAGGCCACCCATGGCACCAAGAGAGAAGTTCCCAACCGAGACGAAAGTGCAGCAGCTAGAGCAAGAAGGCTTTTCGCAGGAGCAGATTGACAGCCTCCTCACACTCAGAGCCCTGTATACCCATGGGGTCTACCATGAGGATGACCCGGAGCACAAGCGACAGGAGTTTATCCGCTGGCTCTACCTCCAGGGTCGCCTGGAGAGCTAGGACACCATCTCCAGGAGCAATGTTCCACCAGGAACAAGAGCATCATATAGCTGTTGCCATGAGGAGGGTCTACTCATGTTGCCGTTAGAAGGAATTACTATCATCTCACTTGAACAGGCAGTTGCGGCCCCGTTCGCGACGCGCCAGCTGGCCGACCTGGGAGCACGCGTGGTGAAGATCGAGCGTCCCAGTGTGGGGGACTTTGCACGTGACTACGATGAGACGGTGAGGGGAATGGCGAGCCACTTCGTCTGGCTCAATCGCTCCAAGGAGAGTCTCACACTTGACCTCAAGCACCCGCAGGCCCGGCAGATTATCCACCGGCTGCTCGATGACGCCGACGTGTTCATGCAGAACCTGGCCCCGGGGGCCGCTGAACGGCTGGGGCTCGGTCCTGAGGTGCTGGCCCAGCGCTACCCGCGCCTGATTGTGTGCAGCGTCTCAGGCTACGGTGCTTCGGGACCCTACCGCGACAAGAAGGCCTATGATCTGCTCGTGCAGTGTGAAACGGGACTCGTCTCCGTGACCGGGACGCCCGAAACCCCGTCGAAAGTAGGCATCTCGATTGCGGATATCTCCGCCGGCATGTATGCCTTCACCGGGATTCTCACGGCACTCTACCAACGCGAACGAACGGGGAAAGGGACGGTCCTCGACGTCTCGCTCTTCGAGTCCCTCGGGGAGTGGATGGGCTATGCAGCGTACTTCGCGGCGTATAATAGCACCCCACCGCCGCGCACTGGCGCAAGTCACGCCACCATCGCACCCTATGGTCCCTTCCGCGCTGGCGATGGCAAGCAGGTTAACCTCGGCCTCCAGAATGAGCGCGAGTGGGCGCACTTCTGCACTCTTGTGCTCGAACAGCCCGAGATGGCGACCGATCCCCGTTTCGACAGCAACGCAAAGCGTGTCGCCAACCGCGAGGCCTTGCATGCGAGAATCGACGCCGTCTTCAGTCAGCTCACCATCGAACAGGTCATCGCACGGCTGGATCGGGCCCAGATCGCCAACGCCCGCATGAACTCGATGCAGGAGTTCTGGGACCACCCACAACTCCGGGCACGCGAGCGCTGGCGTGAGGTTGGCTCTCCCGTCGGGCCGCTCAAGGCGCTGCTGCCGCCGGTCACGATGCGTGACGTCGAGCCACGGATGGACCCCATCCCGGCCCTTGGAGAGCAGACGGAGCAGATTCTGCGCTCGCTTGGCTACCAGGATGAGCAGATCAGTCGGTTGCGGGCTGAGCGTGTGATCTAGCGCAAGCAAAAAGGAGGAACGTACGCATGACAACGAAAGAGGGCTGGCATGGCCGCTACTTCGAGGACTTCGAGGTCGGCGATGTGTACCAGCATCCACTGGGCAGAACGGTGACGACAACGGACAACATGTGGTTCACCTTGCTGACCCAGAACACCGCCCCGATTCATTTTGACCACCACTATGCGGCACAAACCGAATTTGGCAAGCCGCTCGTCGACTCGACCTTTACGCTGGCGCTGGTCACCGGGCAGAGCGTGACCGACATTTCGCAGAACGTTTTCGCCAACCTGGGCTGGGACGAGGTCCGGCTTCCCAACCCGGTCTTCGAGGGCGACACCATCTACTCCCAGTCTGAGGTCCTGGAGAAGCGCGAGTCACGGTCGCGCCCGAATGTCGGCATCGTGACGGTGCAGACCAGCGGCTACAATCAGGATGGAACAGTCGTCATCACGTTCAAGCGCACCATCATGGTCTACAAGCGCGGGCAGGCACCTCAGATCCCACGCCTTCGGCCAGGAGACACGTCGAGAGCGAAACCACGAGCAGAACAATGAGGGCGACGGAGAGCAGCAAGAGGGCCACGGGATCTCGTCCCCTTGCACACGAATAAGACGCGAACGCCGGCCTCACGCGCTAGCTGGATGGAGGAGAACATGATTCGTCGCACTTATCTGTTTGTACCCGGGAATCGACCAGATCGCTTCGAGAAAGCCTGGCAGTCCGGCGCGCATGCCATCATCCTCGATCTCGAGGATGCGGTCCAGGGCACGCAAAAAGACCAGGCTCGCGAGACCGTCGTGTCATGGCTCTCACCAGAGCGACCTGTCTACGTGCGCATCAATGGAACGGGCACCCCCTGGTTCGAGCGGGATCTCGAAGCGGTGTGCCTGCCTGGCGTGCTAGGCGTCATCCTGCCGAAGGCTGAGTTTCCAGAGCAAGTCGTGCAGGTCGCTGCTTGCCTTGCTGGCGAAGCCCGGGTGCTGCCGCTCCTCGAGACGGCCCTGGGCATCTGGAATGCGCGTGCATTGGCACAGGCTCCGCGGGTGGAACGCCTCGCCTTCGGCTCAGTTGACTTCCAACTGGATACGGGCATCACCGGAGAGCAGGAGGAACTGCTCTACGCTCGCTCGCGCCTGGTTCTGGCTTCGCGCATCGCTGGCCTTTTGCCTCCCGTCGATGGCGTGACAATGGCGCTCGATGACATGACCCGGTTGCGGGACGATGTGGCACGTGCACGTCGCCTCGGCTTTGGCGGCAAGCTCTGCATTCACCCCAGGCAGGTGGAAATAATCAACCGGGGGTTTGCGCCCACCGAAGCCGAACAGGCCTGGGCCAGGCGGGTCCTGGAGGCGGCCAAGGCAACAGGGGCGGGAGCACTCCGGCTCGATGGCGAACTGATCGATCGACCGGTGATCGGACGTGCCAGGTCAATCCTGGCACAAGCAGATGCGTCTGGACGAACGAACGAGTATTTGACGAACCGCTTCACGTGAGTGTGTGGTATATCAGATGAGGAGGTTGAAATGCAAGCAAGAATTCGTACCGTGATTAATGAGAGGGGGTACCAGCCGGGAATCTTCTTTCGGGACGAGGACCTTCCGGTGGACCCCGAAGCACGCACATGGACCATTCTGGCAGCCTTTGGCAGTCCAGACCAGTATGGTCGCCAGATTGATGGGTTGGGAGGTGCCACCTCCTTGACCAGTAAGGCAGCGATCATCAGCAGAGGCACGCAACCAGGCATTGATGTCAACTTCACTTTTGGGCAGGTGAGCATCGAGCAGCCCTTGATCGATATGCGTGGCAACTGTGGCAACATCTCCTCCGCCGTTGGTCCGTATGCCATCGATGAAGGACTGGTCCCCTGCCAGGAGCCGGTGACCCAGGTGCGCTTTCTCAATACGAATACCCAGAAGGTGATTGTCGCACATGTGCCCACCCGCAATGGCCGTTATGAACCAGAGGGCGAGTATGCCATTTCTGGTGTGCCGGGGACTGGCTCAAAGATCGTCCTGGATTTTCTTGATCCAGGGGGAGCCGTCACAGGGAAACTGCTCCCAACAGGACAGGTCAGGGATGTCCTCCATGTGCCGGGGATCGGGCATATCGAGGTCTCGATCGTGGATGCCGCCAATCCCCTGGTGTTTTGCCGCGGTGAGGACTTTGGGCTGAGTGGGCAGGAGCTGCCCGAGCAGATCGATACCAACCCGGAGTTATTGCAGCGGATCGGGGCGACGCGCGCAGCGGCCGGGGTGGCCATCGGACTGGCAGACAGCATCGAGGAAGCCATCCACAGTGTCCCTTCGGTCCCCAAGATCGCCTTTGTGACACAGCCACGACCCTACCGCCAATTGGATGGCGTGCTCCGTGAGGCCACCGACGTCGACCTGGTCGCCAGGATCATGTCGATGGGCCACTTGCACCACGCCTATGCGTTAACTGGTGCCATCTGCACCACCGTCGCCGCGCAGATCCCGGGCACGCTGGTGCATGAAGCTGTCTCAGACCGGGCATGGGCCAGCGGGGGGCTGAGGCTAGGCCACCCATCGGGGGTAATGGACCTCTCGGCAAGTATCCACAAGGAGGGAGAGCGTTGGTACGTGGAAAAGGCCTCCGCCGCTCGTACCGCGCGCCGACTGATGGAGGGCGACATTTATATTCCTGATATACTGTCAATAAGAAGGCTGAAGAGCTTGAGTTAAAGCCAATGGCAGCGACTCGCAGCTATGCCCCAGGACATCGGGACGATGTCAACGTCCCCAGGTACCCACCCCTTTCCGGTCAACATTGTTCGTGATGACGCCCCATCTTCCTCACAGATTGCTCGCGCGGTGACGCTGCTGCAAGCGGAATATGGAATCTACCTTGTCTCCACACAAAATGCGGGGTACTATAGTTATGGAAGGGAGTCGTCATGAAGCTCACTCACTGCAATCCAAATTGACGGCTAGATGGAGGAAACATGGCAAGGCCGATCTATGTGATGGGGCACAAAAACTCCGACCTGGACTCTGTTGCCTCAGCATATGCCTATGCGCGGCTATTACGGCTGCAAGGTGAAGAGCAGACTATCGCCGCTCGCAACGGCATCCTGAAGCCAGAGGTGCGCTTTGTGCTGGAGCGCTACCAGGTTGAACCACCCGAAGCGCTCGATGACGTCTACCTGCAGGTACGCGATGTCATGAGGCGCGGCGTCATCTCCGCCTACCTCGACCAACCCCTTTTAGAGGTAGGACAGCTTCTCCAGGAACACAATCGACGCGCCATGCCCGTAGTGGACGCAGAGAACAAAGTCCATGGCATCATCGCCGTGGAGGATTTCGCCAAATTGTTCTTTAATGACCTGGACCCCCGGTCGGTCAACCGTGTGCCCCTCCAAAGGGATAATCTGGTTCGTGCACTTAAAGGCCGTGTGCTGGTGGAGGGACGCCGTAAGCTGGGAGACCGCGTTATCGTCGGAGCCATGGAGGCCGAGACGATGGCCGATTACGTTGAGCCGGGCTGCCTGGTGGTGCTGGGAGATCGTGAAGACGCCCAACTGGTAGCCGTTGAACATGGCGCGGCCGCGCTGGTCATAACTGGCGATCTGCTTGTATCAGAGCGTACACTGGCAGCGGCACGAAAAAGCGGTGTGTTGGTCATCAGCACTGCGCATCACACATTTACCGCTGTACGCCTGATAAACCTGAGTATCAGCACAGAATATATCATGAATCGCGAGTTTGACTCCTGCCATCCAGACGATCAAATGAGCGAGATACAGCATATCCTGGCGCGTCGCCGCTCACTGCCGGTGGTGGATAACGATGGCAAGCTCGTAGGCTTTCTCTCGCGCACCGACCTCCTCAATGCACGCCCCAAACGAGTCATCCTGGTAGATCACAATGAACAATCACAGGCTGTAGATGGCATCGACGAAGCTGAACTGCTAGGCATTATCGATCATCACCGCATAGCAGATGTGCATACAAACAAGCCCATCATGTTCCGTGCTGATCCAGTTGGATGTACAGGCACCATCGTCACCGGATTGTACCGCGAGGCAGGCATCGCCATCCCGCGTGAAGCGGCTGGCCTGTTACTCGCGGGACTCCTTTACGACACCTTGATTTTGCGCTCGCCTACCTGCACACCACGTGACGAGCAAGTTGCCGCCGAACTGGCCGAGATTGCCGGCGAGCACATCGAGCAATACGGTCAGGAAATTTTCGCTGCGGCCGCTTCCGATCTAAATGAACGTTCGGCCAGGGAGTTGCTTACCGCCGACTTCAAAGAGTTTACGGTACGCGATACAAAGTTCGCCATCGGCACAGTTGAAACGGCGAGCCCTTCTACCATCGAAAAACGCAGTCAGGAGTTGCTGCAAACCATGCAGCAACTCGCGCAGGAACGTGGTTATGCCTCGTTTCTGTTCATGATCGTCGATATTATCAACATGCGCTGTCACTTATTAATCTCTGGTGGAGAATATGCCGTCGCAGAGGCGCTGGGAGTCCCGTTAGAGCCAGATGGGCATTCGGTAATAGTCGAGGGGCTCGTTTCTCGCAAGAAGCAGTTGGTGCCATTGCTTTCACGCATTCAGGCTTCTCTCTAGAGAAAAAATCACAGTTTTGTCACAGCTGTACTATACGAACATCCCCTACAAATTTGACCGGTTATTCTGTTACAATATACTTGTCATAGGACAAACACTATGCTAAACTGGGGTTCGATTTAAGTACCTCATCAGAAGAACGTGGGTAATCGTTGTATGGGTTTTCCGTCCCTGTAAGCTACACTCGAGCTTGATCGCAATGCGCATGCACCTGGGTCAACGTTGACCTACCTGATTAACTTTGCTTTTGCCTAAGGAGGGCGCTTTCTATCGTGAGTAACTACATCTTCGTTCCTATCGGCGTAGGGATTCTTGCTGTGGCATTCGCTGCCTACCTTGCAAGTTATGTCCTGCGCAAAGACACTGGCACCCCCGCCATGCAGAAGGTCTCAGATGCCATATTCAAAGGCGCGATGGCCTTCCTCAACCGGCAGTATCGTACAATTGCTGCTCTTGCAGTTCTTGCCGCCATCATAGTCGGTCTAGTGCTTGCCCTGCTTGGTACAGGTGACAAGATCAGCCTGGGCTGGCATACGGCGGTCGCCTTCTTGATTGGCGCATTTTGTTCTGGTGTCGCCGGTTATATAGGCATGTATGTCGCGGTGAAGTCTAATAGCCGTACTGCTAGTGCTGCAACACGCAGCCTGGGCGAGGCGCTGATGGTCTCCCTGCGCGGCGGTGCCGTTTCAGGGTTCCTGGTGGTCTCACTCTCTCTGTTGGGCGTAACGCTGGTCTTCACCACCTATGGCGGTCTGACAAATCCAGCAGTGGCTCCCTCACTCATCGTTGGTTTTGGCTTTGGCGCTAGCTTCGTCGCACTATTCGCACAACTCGGCGGTGGCATCTATACAAAAGCCGCTGACGTGGGCGCCGACCTCGTTGGTAAGATAGAAGCTGGCATCCCTGAGGATGACCCACGCAACCCCGCAGTGATCGCAGACCTCGTGGGCGATAACGTGGGTGACTGCGCCGGTCGTGGTGCAGACCTCTTCGAGTCAACCGCCGCAGAGAATATCGGCGCCATGATCCTGGGTGTGGCACTTTACGCCGCTACGGGCAACATCGGCTGGATTCTCTTCCCACTTGTCGTACGTGCCTTCGGCCTGATTGCCTCCGCAGTGGGATTGCTCTGGATTCGCCCATCCGTGGTTACCGAGCCTGACAAAGCCGCTGGCAAGGACCCCGGCGAAATCGCCATGAGACAGTTGAACATTGGCTACTTCATCACCTGTGGCATCTCCATCATTTTCATCTTCCTGGTTAGTTACCTGCTGCTGAGCGGCGGGAACGTCACAGGTACTAATAGCGTCCCCCCCTGGGTCTGGTTTGGCCTGGCAGGCACTACAGGCATTCTCTTGAGCATTGCCTTCGTCTATATCACGCAGTACTATACGGCTGGCACCTGGCGCCCGGTGCGTGAGATCGCTGCAGCAACGCTGACCGGTCCTGCCACGACGATCATCACGGGTTTCGCTGTTGCTTTCGAATGTGTGGCTCTTCCTGTCTTAGCTATCAGTGCTGCCCTTGGCCTCTCCTTCTTCTTTGGCAGCCAGGTCCACGTCATTCTTGTCAACAACCCCGGCGTAATCAATGTTGGCGGCATCTTCGGCACTGCCGTTGCTACTATGGGCATGCTGATGAGTACAGCGTATATTCTCGCTATGGACACATTCGGTCCCATCACCGACAACGCTGGTGGCATTACCGAGATGAGCGGCCAGGCCGAGGCTGTACGCGACATCACTGATGCGCTGGATGGCGTAGGCAACACTACCAAAGCCCTGACAAAAGGCTATGGCATTGGCTCTGCTGCGCTTGCCGCTTTCCTGCTCTTCAGCGCTTACCTGGATGTCCTCTACTCCTACAGTCACAAGGCGGCAGTCTATAGCGTCGACCTGGCCAACATTGTTGTCTTCATAGCAGCACTGATCGGCCTCACGTTGATCTTCTTCTTCAGCGCACTGGCTATCCGCGCTGTGGGCGCCGCTGCCAAGCGTATGATTGAAGAAGTACGTCGCCAGTTCCGCGAAAATCCCAAGATTATGGCGGAAGACCCCGCCGACCGTGTCGATCCCGACTATGCTCGCTGCGTAGACATCAGCACTCGCGGCGCACTACGCGCTATGGTTCTACCGGGCGTGATAGCCGTGCTGACCCCCGTTGCCATTGGGACTATTCTTGGCCCCCAGGCCGAAGCAGGCCTGCTGATGGTTGGTACGATGGGCGGTATCGTCGTCGCAACCTTCCTGAACAATGGCGGCGGCGCATGGGACAACGCCAAGAAGTACATCGAGGCCGGCTACCTGCGCGTCAATGAGCAGGGCGAGATGGTTGATCGCCTCGACCCTAACGGTATCGTTCTGGGTAAAAAGAGCGAGCCGCACAAGGCAGGCGTGGTTGGCGACACCGTCGGTGATCCTTTCAAAGACACTGCTGGCCCGTCACTCCACGTGCTGATCAAGCTGCTCAGCACGATTACCCTGGTGCTGGCTCCTTTGTACATAGCACTGCACCCCTTCTAATCTTGTGCAAAAGCGCTCAGCTTTTCTACTAATGCTAAGCTGAGCGCTTTTTTCATCCCATCCTACTCCGCGCTATCCCAACCTGTACACTTCACGCACCACATTTACGTGATCTATCATAAATGACGCTATTCTCATCTATGTATAGTAACTAGTTTTTGAAAATAGAGCATTTTATAGCGAAATAGAGCGTTTTATGACAGGTTTACATCCTCAAAACGACCATGACACCGAACCACTCTCCATAACCGTTTTGCAAGAGGCATAGAAGAACGTATCTGTAGATGTGGGGAACGGGCAACTATTACCTGTTCCTTTGATGAGGTGAGCAGAAAGAACACCATCATGAAACAGAAGCGAAAGATCCGACCAAAGCTGGGCGAACCACAGCGCATCACCAAAGCGGTCACGCATATTCGTTTGCTTGAGGCCAATGCAGGCAAGCTTGCCGCCCTCGATACCCTGGCTCCGGCGTACCTGGCGCTCTGTCAACGCTATGTGACCTTATTTTGTACCGATGAGCGACCCAACAAGCTACGTGATCCGCTCTTTCAAACGCCGCTTTCAGAACGCTGGCATCGGGTCGCAATTCAACAAGCGGCAGGCATTGCTCAGTCCTGGCGCAGTAATCGGACCACCACCTATCAGCAGTACCAGGATGATCTCTTGCGTTACCAGAAACAACAAGCGAATGGTACGTTAGACGCAAAAGCAAAAGAGCCACAATGGTACGAATGGAACGTGCCCGTGTTGCGTACACCGTGTATTCAGGCGAATGTCAATGTGGTCAAACTGGAGCCGTCTCACGATTCGACCTATGATTACTGGCTGACCATCAGCACGCTGGAGAAGGGTCAGCCCATTCAGATACCTGTCAAACTCACAGCGTACCACAAAGAACACCTCACGGACCCAAAAACCCATCAAGCGAAGAAGCTCAACACCAGTGTACAACTCAATAAGCGTGAGGGAGTGTGGTGGCTCACCCTCTCCTATGATGAGGAAGTGGCCGTCCAGACACCACCTGATGCGCCGGTGGTAGGCATCGACGTAGGCATTGCCAATTTCGTCACGACCAGCACGGGCAAGCACTACGGTGCATTCCACAAAGACCTGCGTGCGCGTCACAAGCGTGATCGTGCCAAGCGCCGGAGGAAGGCCAAATTGCGCGCGTGCTTGAGGAAAAAAGGTGCTGCGATTCTGCCATCAACCAGCAGTCGCACGGGGCAGCGGCTGATCCGGCATGTCAAGCAAGAGATCAACCATGCGGTGAACCAATGTTTTGCGGAGAACGAGCACGAAGGCGTCCAGTTTGCCTATGAACAGTTATCGGCGACTTCGATGCGGTTCAAAGCACGGGCGCAAAATGCTTATCTTCGAGCGTCCAATTTGGCTCATATTCCACGGCAGATTGCATGGAATAGTCAGAAACGTGGGGTGCAGGCGACTCCGGTCATCAGTGCATATTCGTCCCAAGAGTGTAGTAGATGCCATTACGCGGACCGCAAGAATAGACCTGATCAGAGGACGTTCCGCTGTCAGGTGTGCGGATTCGAGGCCCATGCTGATCACAACGCGTCTGTGAATCTTTCACGGCGCGTTGGGGACACCCAATTGCGCGCTTGTCGCGACCGAACAGCCATCAAAGCCGTGCTTATGAAGCGTCATGAGGCATGGAAACAGCAACATGGCAAGGAGTACAACAGTCCGGTGAAACGCAGGAGACGAGCGAAATCTTCGTCTGCTACGTCATTCATCTGATACGCGTGTCCTGACGTTATATGATAGGTTGCCCGTAGTGTAACCTGCCGCCTAGTCGGTTGTTTCGTAAACAGGCGTAGCTGAACGCGAGGAATGTGGACAAATAAGCTCATGCGATAATTGTCTAGATTTTTCGTAACTATACAAGGTGTACGCGTCTTCGTTGAGCCAGATGATGGCGAGCAGGTAATAACTAATGCCATCAGGAGTGCGCATAAGTCTATCTGGTTGGAAATATATATCCTGTCGGACCGCAATGTTATCCGCGCGTTGGAAGAAGCGGCCAACCAGGGATTAGATGTACGCGTTATGTTGGAGCCACACCCTGTCGGTGGCGGACCCTCATCCTCCAGGACTATGGATCAACTGGCAGCCGCCGGCATCAAGACCCAGCCAACCGATCCCAGCTTTACCCTGACGCACGAGAAGGGCATGCTTATCGATGGCAATACCGCCTATATAATGACCTCAAACTTCTCCCGTTCAGCCCTCGGCGGTAGTAGTGGTAGCAGCGGGAGCACTAACCGTGAATACGGCTTCATCGATACAAATCCGCAGGACGTGCAAGCGGTCTCTACCATCTTCAATGCGGATTGGAACCGCACAACGGCACAATTCAATGACTACAACCTGGTCGTGAGTCCCGTCAACTCACGCAATGCTTTCAATACACTTATCAGCAACGCCCACAGTACACTGCTCATCGAAGCGGAAGAGATGAACGATAGCGCCATTGAACAGGCGCTTGTCAATGCCGCACAGCATGGTGTGCATGTAGAAGTTATCTTGCCCGCTGCTAACGGATCATCGGGAGACAGCAACAGCCAGGGTATCGCAACCATCAAACAGGGAGGTGCGCAGGTTCGGGAGGACGCGCAACTGTACATGCATGCAAAAATCATCGTAGTAGATGGCAGGGTCGCTTTTGTCGGTTCAGAAAACATTTCAGCAGAATCGCTCGACCAGAACCGCGAACTCGGTATCATCGTTTCAGACGCGGCTGTGCTGAGCAAGCTTCAGGCCACATTCCAAAAAGATTGGGCAGTATCACAGGGCGTGTAGCAGCAGTTTAAGCGCTCACATACGAACTTCTATATGCTTCAAGTCTCTTGCCCGGCATGATAGGATATATATAAAAACACGGAGGATAAATAATGATTACTGAGATCGCCATTTTTAATGCAGTGCCAGGCAAAGAGGACGAGCTCGGACAGGCTATATTGCGAGGGATTGAGGTGATACGCCAACATCCAGAGTGTATCTCAGCACGAGTAGAACGGTGTATCGAACAGCCCAGGCAGTACATGCTTGTTAATATATGGACTTCCTATGAAGCGCATGTGGAAGATTTTCGCGGAGGACCACTCTTCCCCCGGTGGCGTAGCCACATCGACGGCCTATTTGAAGGCTCAGCTACTGTTCACCACTATCAGCCGTTCTGATAAGAATATATATTCATAAGGATCTTTCTCAATGGTTCAAAAATGTAGTGGCACCCCTTGCGGTCGCCAGGATACTAACCGACCCACGCGGTCGTCTGTTGTCCTGGCAACCCTTGCGACCACCAGGATTGAAAACCAGGAGCAATCTCTATGCCAGAACCACAAATCACATCCCAGGAAGACGAACAGTCTAATGCAACCGGGGCGCCTTCGTTAGAACATGCTGGTAGTAGCGAAGAAGAGCAGCTTGCCGCCCGTGTAGCCACCTTGCGCCACCAGATCGAAGAAGCAAATTATCAATATTATGTCCACGACAGCCCATCATTGACAGATGCAGAGTATGATCAGTTAATGCTTGAACTGCAGCATATCGAGCAAGAACACCCGGAATTACAAACGCCGGATTCACCAACTCAACGTGTAGGCGCGGGCCCCGTCGAGGATGTTCCCCAACATCGTCATCCTGTACCAATGTTGAGCCTGGCAAATGCACGCAGCCTGGATGAATTACTGGCGTGGCACAAACGCGCCCAGAGCATTCTACCTAATGCCACATTTGAATATGTCTGTGAGCTGAAGATCGATGGGCTGGCAATGGCCCTCACCTACGACCAGGGTAAACTCACCGTTGGAGCTTCACGTGGCGATGGTCTACTGGGCGAAGACTGGACACCAAATATACGAACCATTCGTAGTATCCCACAGAAGCTACGTGGCAATCCGGTTCCCGGTAAAGTAGAGGTGCGCGGCGAAATTTACATGTCAACCAAAAGCTTTGAAAAGCTGAACGAGGAAATGACTGACAACCGGCTATTCGCCAACCAACGCAATGCAGCCGCGGGTTCGCTGCGCCAGAAAGATCCCCGCATTACAGCCTCCCGGCACCTCGACTTCTTCGGCTACCAGATCGGCTATATGCAGGGACTGGACTTCCACAGCCAGTGGGAAGCATTACAATTGATCCGTGACTGGGGCTTCCCCGTCAATCCAAACATTCAACTGGCAAAAACTCTCGACGAAGTCTGGGATTTCTGTCAAAAGTGGGAGCAGGAACGCTTCAACCTGCCATATGAGATCGACGGCATCGTCATCAAGATAAGCAACCTGGCACAGCAGCAAGAACTGGGAGCAGTAGCTCGAGACCCACGCTGGGCAATTGCTTTCAAGTATCCGCCTATTCAGGTCGCGACAAAACTACTTGACATCCATGTGAATATTGGACGCACCGGCTCGGTGAACCCGTGGGCGTCACTGGAACCGGTCAACATTCGTGGCGTGACCGTTTCTCGCGCTACCCTACACAACGAAGGAGACATTCAACGCAAAGACCTGCGTATCGGCGATTGGGTACTTGTGGAGCGCGCAGGCGAGGTAATACCCCAGGTAGTAAAGCCTATCATGGAGAGACGCACCGGCAACGAGCAGGTCTATCATCTCCCGGAGCATTGCCCCATATGCGATACTCCTATCATACGCGTACCAGATGAAGCTATGGCCTACTGTCCAAATCCCCAATGCCCCGCGCGCAATCTCGAGAGCATCATTCACTTTGTCTCACAGGGAGCCATGGATATCGAAACCATTGGCGAGAAGATGTGCGGACAACTGCTAGAAGCGGGCTACATCAAATCTGTCGCAGACTTCTATAGTCTAACACGCGATCAACTACTTGAACTTGAGGGTGTTAAAGCAAAAAGCGCCGATAATATGCTCTCTGCTATCGAAGCCAGCAAACAGCGTTCCCTCTCGCAACTCCTCTTTGGACTCAACATTCGTTATGCCGGCGGGAAGACCGCCCAGATTATTGCCCAGGCCTTCGGTAGCATGGATAACCTGCTGGCTGCCAGCGAAGCCGATATCAACGCGGTCCCTGGCATTGGCCCGGTCGTCGGTCATAGTCTCTATACCTGGCTGCAAGACGAGCAAAACCGGGCACTGATCGAGCGGCTACGCCAGGCAGGTGTGAACATGCAGGAGGAGCAGCAGACGGCAACAGGTCCCCTGGCAGGTCAAACGTTCCTACTCACAGGACGACTCAACAACATGACTCGCCCCATAGCTGAAGAGAAGATCGCGCGACTGGGCGGCACGATTGCCTCTGGTGTGAGCAAATCGCTCAATCACCTGGTTGTCGGCGAGGATGCCGGTTCCAAACTGGCAAAGGCACAAAAAGCAGGCGTGCCAATCCACGACGAACAGTGGCTGATTGACCTGCTCAAAGAACACGGGGAAATGCCCTAAGTTACCGTGGCGGGGCAAGCCCCGCCAGGAGAATCCTCCTACACATACTTCATCTCTAAAAAACGTCCGCGCAGCCCATGCACCTGCTCTTTCACATTCTTCCCGCGAATGGCATCATGAATCAACTGCGCCAGTTCACCCATGGCCCGCTCATCCATACCAAAGCGCGTCATTTCCGGCACGCCAATGCGCAAGCCCGAGGGGTTCCGTGGGTCGGTATCACCGGGAACCATGTTGTAGTTCACGATAATATCGTTCGCCTCTAAACGTTTGGCAACTTCGACGCCCCCGTCCCACTGTGACACGTTCACAGCGATCATATGGCTTTTGGTATAGCCAAAATCGCGGGCCTCGACAGGCGTACCGAGTTCGTCCAGGCTGCGGCCAAGCGCCTGCGCATTGCGCACAATTTGTCTGGCATAGTCTCTACCGTACTTCTTCATTTCGCGCGTGGCAACCACCAGCGCGGGCAAAGTGTTTAAGTGATGGTTACTTGACGTGCCAGGAAAAACACCACGATCAGCGGCGGGCCAGTATTTTTTCTCGGCTTCATCATCAAGGTTGCCAAGAATGACGCCTCTTTGAGGGCCTGGGAAGGTTTTGTGGGTGCTGGCAGTCATCCACGTTGCACCCTCCTGCAAGGGAGACTGAAACTCGCCGCCTGCGATCAGCCCCAATACATGTGCAGCATCATAGAGCAGCGGAATATCCCTGGTCTTGCAGAAAGCCGCCACTTCCGAAACAGGTTCAGGGAAGAGGAACAGGCTCTTGCCCATGACTACAAGCTGTGGAGAAACACGGTCAATAAGTTCAATAGTTTTCGTGGCATCAATATGGTAATGATCCCCGGTAAGCGGCAGATAATGCAGATTGATGGAATTCGGACTGCCCAATTTCAGTGATTGGCCCCGATTCTGAATGCGCCGGCCAAATACTCCTACTGGACCATGGCTGATGTGCCCACCCGCATCGGTCGAGTTAGCAACAACCGTATCACCTCCTCGCAGCCATCCCATTGCAATAGCAGTGTTAGCAGCATTGCCGCTAATCGGGCGCACATCAGCCTGTTTGGCGTTGAAGAGGTCAATAATCTCTTGAGTTGCCATGCGCTCAATCTCGTCGATATAACGGGTTCCCTGGTAATAGCGATTCGTCTTATCGCCCTCGTTGGGATGCCCTTCGGCATAACGTCCCATGAAGTCAGAGACTTGCACACGTCGTACCGCCTCGCTGGGAGTATTCTCGCTGGCAATCAAGTTAATAGTCTGCGTCTGCCTCCAGGTGTTTTCTTGCGCGATGATATTCTCGATGTCGCTGATATCTACTGTCATATGTTTTCTCCCTTGTGTTCTTGTCGAGCAATGAAATTTGTTACTCAGTATAACAGCAGTAGAGAGCTAGAACAATAGAAAAAGCCTCACTATGAAGCTGCAATCCCCTTAACCAGATAGGCCAATGTCCTCATATCTCCCACCAAAAAAGTCTCTTTCACATCCACAGGGCGCGCCTCACCCTGCCGGTTGACCCACACCGTCGTGTACCCCAGTTCAGTTGCGGGCACGATATCGTACCTGAAGCCAAATCCAGCATGCCAGATCTCTGATACCTGCAATCCCAATCTTTCCCGCGCCAGGAGAAATCCCTTGTGGCTGGGTTTATAGGCCCTCGCCTGCTCAGCAGTGATAATCTCATCGAACTTCACGCCCATTGTTCGCTCGGTCTCAGCGATAATCGCATCATCCGTGTTGGTGATTAATACAACCCTCACATATTTCTGTAAATCCAGGATTGCGTCTTTCGTATCAGGAAACGGCCCCCAATGGCCCATCGCATTCACAAACGCTTCTCCATCTTTCTCATCGTAAGGGAGATGGAACGCATCAAAAGCCATCTTCATCGTGTCTTGTAGCACCTGCCGGTAGGGACGATAGTGTTGCTGGATAGAGCTGAACTGGATCTCCTCCCACCGGGTTCGCAGGGCACGCGTATCGATGCCCTCAACATGTTTCAACGCCAATCTCTGGGCAAAGAACTGCTGGATTGCGCTTTCCCAGTCTATAAGTGTGCCGTAACAATCAAAAGTAATGGCCTTTGGAAGCGTAATCACTTAAATGACCTCCACCAAAATCTTCTAAAATGCTGTTGTACAAACTGCGTGATACTGCTATACTAGAATATACCACCGAATGAACCGGATAGACGTATTTTATTTCACTCTGACCGGCATACATTACAAATGGCGTGGGGATGCAAGCGGTCTACAAGAGCCAACTCACCAACTATGTAGTCTGCATAAGTTACCTCGTGCATAGATATTCAGGAGGATTATAGGTTTCATGAAGGTCTATACAGCGGAACATATTCGCAATGTGGCATTGATCTCCCATGTCGGAACAGGCAAAACATCTCTGGTAGACGCGGCGCTCTACGATAGCGGCGCCGTGACGCGACAGGGCAAAGTAGATGAAGGCAGTTCGGTCGCCGATCACGATCCCGATGAATTAAAACGTCGCATGACGCTTAACACCAAGGTGCTACCCGTCGAATGGAAAAATACCAAGATCAACTTTATCGACACCCCTGGCTATGCAGACTTTGTGGGTGAAGTGAAAGCTGGCCTGCGTGTCGCTGACGCTGCCCTCGTCGTAGTGACGGCCGAAAAAGGCGTAGAAGTCGGCACTGAACTCACCTGGCAATACGCCGGCGAGCGCAACCTGCCGCGTATGGTGCTCGTCAACAAGCTTGATCGTGAAAATACCTCCTTCGACCAGGCTCTGGAATCGCTACGCAAGCAGTTCGGTTTAAAAGTCGTCCCCTTACAACTACCTATCGGTGAACAGGCTAGCTTCAGGGGCGTCATAGACCTCGTCTCACAGAAGGGCTACACCTTTGAGGGAGGCAACAAAGTACAGGAAGTCCCCGTTCCGGCTGAGTTAAAAGACAAAATCAGCACTTACCGCGAACAACTGATCGAGTCGGCGGTCGAGAGCGACGACACCATTATGGAGAAGTTCCTGGAGGGCGAAGAACTGAGCAACGAGGAAATTCTCTCCGTCGTCAAAATGGGAATACGCAGCGGCCAATTGGTTCCGGTTCTCTGTGCTTCGACAAGCAAAAACATCGGCGTACAGACGCTCCTCGATGCTATTGCCGATTACATACCAGCTGCGGCAGATGCTGTACCAGAAGACGCGCAGGCCTTTGATGGCAACCTCTCGATGTTCGTCTTTAAGACCGCGGCAGCACAAGTAGGTACTATCAGCAGTTTCCATGTTTACAGTGGTACGCTCAAGTCAGATAGCCATGTCTTTAACGTGCAGACAAAGGCCGATGAGCGTATTGGACAACTGATCATCCAGCGCGGCAAAATGCAAGAAAACGCGACAGAGATTCCGGCCGGTGATTTTGGGGCAGTAACTAAACTTTCCAATACTCATACTGGAGATACTCTTACTAGCAGTAAAGATACAACTACTGCCTTGGAACCGATCAACTTCCCGGAGCCTGTGTATACTGTAGCCGTCTTCCCCAAGAGTAAAGCCGACCTGGATAAAATGAGCAATGCACTGGCACGTATCGTAGAAGAAGACCGCACGCTGCGTGTCGCACGTGATCCAGAAACCGCCGAAGTGCTGCTCTCCGGTATGGGCGAATCGCATATTCAGATCGTGGTCGAGGGTATCAAACGCAAATATGGCGTGGACCTCGAGGTACGCGAACCACGTATCTCCTACCGTGAGGCGATCCGCAAAAAGGCCCGTGCCAATGGGCGTCACAAGCGGCAAAGCGGCGGACATGGACAATTTGGCGATGTTTGGCTGGAGATCGAACCATTGCCGTTTGGCGGTGAAGAAACCTTTGTCTTTGAGGACAAGATTGTCGGCGGCGTGGTACCTGGACAATATATTCCAGGTGTCGAAAAAGGTGTGCGAGAATCACTCAAGCGTGGCTTCATTTCAGGCAACCCGATGGTCTATATCAAGGTGGCCCTGGTAGATGGCAAGTATCACCCTGTAGACTCGTCTGCGCAGTCGTTTGAAATTGCCGCCTCGTTGGGCATGCAGGAGGCTGTGCCACAGGCAAGTCCCACCATCCTTGAACCGCTCATGACTGTCACCATCACCGTACCCGAAGGCAATATGGGTGATGTGATGAGCGACATCAATACCAAGCGCGGACGTGTACTCGGCATGACTCCTGTAGGTAACGGCATGCAGCAGATCACTGCAAACGTGCCCCAGGCCGAAATGTTGCACTATACGACCGATCTGCGCTCAATCACACAGGGGCGCGGCTCCTTCAAGATGGAATTCTACCAGTACGAAGAAGTCCCCCCAAATATTCAGCAGGAAATCATCGCACAGTACCAGAAACAGAAATCAGAACAAGAGAAGTAGAATTTTATTATATGAGTTCGCAGGGCAAAGTATGCCCTGCGAACTCATAGAGTAGAACGGCTTAAAATCACTGCGCGTTTTACCTCCGCCTTACATTCCGCTTCCCCTGCTTTCCAGTGACATTCTTACCTCTCCCCAACACGGCCTCAGCATCAGCCTGGTGCCCATGACTTACCAACCACTTCCTGGCTTGCTCACGCAAATCGCGCAGCGTTGGACTTCCAGCAATCATTATCCACGTAGTAACGAAACAATCGAGGGCGGGGCAAGGGTTCACTCCAACTCTCATTGTTCCAAAACTACCGGAAGGCTAAAAGTACCACTTTTTTGACCAGGGACAGGAAGAGGGCGTTGCGGGTATATGCAACGCCCTCTTCCTCTTTTCAACGCAATCGCCGATAGCATCTCGTCATCGTGCTTTGCTCAAACCACTACGCTAGTCGCGGTGCTTCCTCCCATTATTGAGCATCACATTCCACAAACTACTGGAGTTCCCGCCGTTCCCGCCGACGAAGACGGGATCACCGGCCGAGGAAGCGCTGCCGCTAGCCGCAAGGCCAGAGGTGAAGGTATCCGTCGGTTCGGCACAATTGTCGGGTACATCTGAGCAGTTCGTACCACTGGTTGGAGCAGAGGCGGTGGCGAAGACACCATGTGCCAGTCCATTCGCATCATACGAAGTGGAGATATAATCGCCAACCATGCGTCCCTGGCTCGTAGTCGCTGTCCAACCGGTGGGCATCCCACTGATGATGGTCTGTGGCGTACTCCAGGTACTCCCTGCGTTTGTCGAGGAAATGAAGCCAACACTCAATTGTGTGCTGCCAGATGGGTAGAAGTAATAGGTCAAACCCAGTTGAGCCGTACTCCCTGACGTCGCTTTGTTGACGGCCAGGCCAGGAATGAAATGATCAATGCCACTGTTGGTCGCATCGATGGGTACCCGGCTTACAGAAGACCAGGAGGTACCGGTGCTATTGAGCGAATGACTGATGACAAGATCATTTACTTTACAAGCACGGCGAAAGCGACAGTCATTCCAGGTCACATAGACCGTCCCCGCCCCATCAATCTCGGCTGATGGTAGGGGACCCTCGCGCAGATTCCCTGCCACGGTATGATGTTTGATCGTTGCGATGGTGGTGACCGCGCTCCAGCTGGCCCCTCCATTGGTGGAATTAAAGGCACCTATAGCCGTCTCGTTGGCGTTATCAATCGGCACAATCACGGTGCCATCTGGGCGCACAACGGGTTGTCCGCCGATGACTCCAGTATTATTGGTCTTTGGAGCACCCCATGTTTGGCCACCATCAGAAGAGGTACTCATTTGGAGAAGGTTGCCGGCTCCATGATTATCCCATTCTGTGTAACAGTTGCCGTAGAAGGGACTTGTTGCCGTATTGTCACAAACGATCCAGTTCTTATCCAGATCGCTCCCGGTAGCTGTCGTGAAGGGATTGCTCCACGTGAGACCATCCGTTGAACGGCTGGTCACAACGCTATTGCCGTGAACGCCACCTGCCTCCAAAAGCGTTAACGATGAGATGAGCCACACGCCATGCCTGGCGTCATAGGCCACTGAAGGATCAGTAGCCCGATCATTAGGACCTCCACCGGCGTATTTGGTGATCCCGGGGAGCAGGCCACTTGTCCACGTCGCTCCATTATTCGTGGACGTAGCAAAACCAGTGGCGCAGCTGCCTCCATCAAAGATACGTCCCACTTGGAAAGTGGCGACAATGGTTGAACCATTCGAGTACGTGTCCGGTTCCACTTCGGTATGGTGGTTTGTGGTGGCTGAGGCCGCACAAGTAGCCTGTGTGAAAGGATCAGTACTGAGATGTACTGTGGCAGCATAGGCAACAAGCGCGGGAAAAGCTACGAGTGTGAGCAAAATAGCGACGGTAAGTGCGGGGATAACACGGGTTCGCCACCGAAGTCGAGAAATAAAGGACGACATTGTTCCTCCTAACATTGTGTGCTGAGCGCGACAGTGGACAATACAGTGAGATAGTCCTACAATGTGAACGAGGCTACAAGGAGAGTAATATTGATGATCTTATGATAACATGAGGTATTTTGATCTGTCAATTGTTTTTGGCTCTCTCTTGACTTTTATGAAGTTTAAATAAGTATTAGGGTATAGGTTGCACTTACTTATACTTCCATTAATTTCTTAAGGCAAGATTCAAATCTATGTGACAAATGATGAAAAGCAGATGTTCATAAACG
>Ga0207646_10002541_pt1 | contig 21533 bp, 18 predicted proteins | sample KBSK5502metaG_FD_184343 | JGI IMG/M metagenome (GOLD analysis project Ga0207646, IMG submission 184343) | Corn, switchgrass and miscanthus rhizosphere microbial communities from Kellogg Biological Station, Michigan, USA - KBS K5-50-2 metaG... | ecosystem: Host-associated > Plants > Roots >... | reverse complement strand
CGGTCTCGCCAGGTAAGGTCTCCAGATTCGCGATGATGCCGGGACCCATATTCGCCTGCAAGGTGGTGGTGAAGCCGAGGAAGACCTCAGCATGGGGAGGGATCGACTTCGCGCCCGGAATATTCGCCGCCAGCGCCAGCCTGCTCGGCAGGCTCTGTTTCCCATAGAACCCGCCCCCGGCGAAGCCTATGCGCATACTCGTCACTTTGAACAGACTGCCCGCCTGGTTGCTTGCCGTCCCGAAAAGGGTGTTGGTGGCTTCCATAACATTCGTGAGCGAGTCACTGCGCAGTAACACGGCCACATCGTTCTGCTCCAGGTGAACCGGTCCATCGCCCGCAGGGGGCTGGTCGCTGGGGAACGTCATGGCCTCCTGGACCGCGTACACGGTATGGCCCTCGAGCTTGGATGTCACCAGGTCGACCGGCATATAAGCCGGGTAGCGCGTCCCAGCCTTGAAAAACCCAGAAGTTTTCCCCAGGCTTGGGATGTAATGATGGAAGTAGGGGAGTCCCCAGGCTACCAGGATACCCAATCCACTGGGAGTGGGCGCAAATTTCTGTTCCAGGCCCAGCAGGACGGACTCCAGGTGTTGCTGCGCCCCCTGCAAGGCTGTAGCATTCGCCGGGACATTCAATGTAGCGGTGATTACATGATTGTGCAGTGGATGTACCTCGACCAGAATCGTGCCATTGCTGCTGTTTATGCCTGAGCCATTGTCCTTGATCATCCGAACGTTCTCTATGATATATTGTTCTAGCGGCCAGGGTTGGGTGGCAGCGAAAGCAACCCGCTCGGGTGGTTGAACAAGAGTGTCGATCAGCTCATAGATACCAGCGGAAGCCAGGGCCGCGCCAAGGGTGTGTACCGACCCTGTAAGAAAACGTCGTCTACTCAGTTCCTTGTGGTGTTCTGCTGCAAACACATTTTCATCGTTATTTGCCATGAGACACCTGCTCCTTACTTATAATTGTCACTCTTCTGTTCCCTTTGAGGGCATTTCCTCACTCAAAGGCCCAGCCAGCAGCATTTCGAGCCACTCCTCAGGTGATGCGCCACGGCACTCCAGGGGGATCGAACTGCCTTGCGCTCAGACGAACACGGAGGTGTGTTCGGGAGAATACTCACCAGGAGTGCTGATGAGTGTTCTCCCATGGTGCGCTCTTCATCGGCTCGCGGTCCGCCAGACCGCTTCACTGCCCTGCTGGTAGTCATTGAGGGCCTTGCACAGGCCGCCAAGAGCTTCAGCCGTCGTTTCAAAGAGCGCTTGCGCTTTGGGATCGCTGATGCGTCCAATATCGTCCCGGCATTCTTGCCGGGCCTGCTGAAGCATCTGCTCGATGTGTTGCGCATGCTGCTGTGCGGTCATCTGTGCTTCACTGCCTTGCATCGAACCACTCCTTTCTTCTGGCTTTTCGCTCCTCTCGGGTTTTCCCCTCTCAAGCGAGAACCGAGAGGTGCAGCCATCACTTGCCGTCATCGTTCCCGATGATGCATCTTGTATCGAGGGCGTTTCCTCGCTCCAAGGCTCAGCCGCCAAGGTTTGGGACTACTACCCAACTGATGCACCTCGCCCTCGCTGGTACAAGTATAAGGAGGAAGCGTCATGAAAGTGTCATGAGCATCGTCATGGGAAGTGGCAGTGGCATCGCGTGAAGCGGAATCGGCGTCATACCATTTTTTCGTACCGAAATTCCCGCTAAGACCATACAGGTTGGCATCCGGTGATCGGGATGCCTCGTCGTGGGTTCAGGTGAACAACGGTCGTGCTGCTTTTTCTCGGCGAGAGGGGCCACTCATCCTGTGCTTCTGGCTCTACTCGCAGTCTTCCCAAGCGTTAGCGGGGAAAATGGTGCGAAAAATGTCATGACCCCGGTTGGGCAAAGCAACGGCCTGATCTCTGGTCACCCTCTCTACGGGATACCAGCGCCCCCACCCACGGATCAGAGCCAGGAGGAGGTAGCTCTCACTTCGCCTGGACCTGAACGGGAGTCCCGTGCTGCGCAGCAGTCCCAGGAACGATCACCAGGTAGCGGTGTGGCATGTTGTCCTCTCCCCGCACGACTTGTCGGATCGGGCCGACGGCGTTGACAATTTGGGCGCCCGCCTGGTTCGTCGTGAATGTCTCCAGCGACTCCAGGGCCCCACCGCCATTCGGATCCTGGGAGAGCGCGAGCACATAGGGATGATTGGGCTCCAGCCCGGTCACTGCCGCTTGCAGCACCTGCACCAACCCCTGATCGAACAGCGAGACACTGGTGGGCGGAGGCTCGCCGGTCGCCGGCTGGCCATGCGAGAGCGGCACAAGCGAGAGATGCGTGGCCTGCTCGGCGATGCCCAGCGACACGAGTCCCTGCGTGCCAGCGCCGCTCGGCACGGCGTTGGGCACATACGTGATCGCCTGACACCCTTGTCCGATCGGGCTGGTCGCGATCACCTGGTTGGTCAGCGTATCGATCGCGACCAGGCGATCTCCGTTCTCCAGTCCGGTATAGATCCGGGTGCCATCGCCGGACGGCCAGATCCCATGCGGCAACGCGCCGACCGGAATGGTCGCGACTTGGGAAAAGGTGTCCGTGCGGAACACCTTAACCTCGTTGAGCCCACCGACCGTCACATAGGCAAATGTGCCGTGGGCATTGTGGACGATGTTGACGTGGTTGGTAATCGGCCCCGTCTCGAGCGTTTTCAAGACCGCGAAAGGCGGACGGGCGTCAAACACCTCCGTCTTGCCCGTGTCCTTCAACGTGAACCAGACCTGCTTGCCGTCCGGCGTCGCCGCGATATTGGGGCAGAACGGGCTCGCCTGGGGGACTCGCCCGACAATCTGGTGAGCGGCGACGCTGATCACCACGGTCTCCGGCGTGAAGGAAGAGCAGACATAGCCGTATTTCCCATCCGGGGAAAAAATCGTCATGCCCGGACCGTTAGGCACGATGATGCGGGTCTTCTGCGTATAGGTGGCCCCATCCAGGACGGAGACGTAGTTCTCGCCACGGACGGTGACCCAGACCTCCTTGCCGTCTGGCGTGAAGAACGCTTCATGCGGCGAGCGTCCGACATAGGTGATGTGTTTGACAGCATTGGTCGCCGTGTCGATGAATGCCACGGAATTCGAGGAGATCGAGACGACCAGCAGGGTGCGATGATCGGGCGAGAAGCCCATGCCATGCACCAGCACTTGCCCATAATACAGAGGGCTCAGATTAGCTGGTGTCGGATCTCCGAGGCGGATGACGCCCAGGAGCGTGTTGTCGACCGGATCGGTGACGGTGACGGTGTTTGACCATTGATCGGCTGTATAGACGCGGTCTCGATGGCTGATGGGGATATCTGGAGAGGTAGCTGTCCCAAACGGAACCTGCCCCGCCCGAGCGGTCGGGGCGGTGACAAAGGCCGTCGTCGTGAGCCAGGCCAGGACCAGGACCATGGTGGTCAGCAAGACAGTGAAGCAACGGCGTTTCATGTGAGACCTCCTGTTGTAGAAGTAGAGCGTTGAGGTGTCCACTGAGACGACAGCAGGTGCCAGCTGCTCGAAGATGGCTGATGGGACGACGGCACGGACGCAGGGAGTGGCTCGCCGAGCGCGCGTCGCATCACCACAATCTGCTGCTCTTGCGTGGCGATGATTTCCTGGGCGAGGCCGCGAAGCGGCTCGTTGTGCCCATAGCTCAGCTCGGCTTCGGCCATGTCGATAGCGCCCTGGTGGTGCGGCACCATCATCGCCACGAAGTCTCTGTCCACGTCGTTGGACGGCTTAATCTTCATCCCTGCCATCATCCTGGCCATCGCCGCATCAGTCTTGGCTAAGAACGATGCTTCCTCAGATCCGATGGACAGGGAGGCAGCCGCGCTGACGAGCGCGAGCCGCATCTCAGCGATCTCCTGCTGCTGAGTGACGATGATTTCCTGGGCGAGGCGGCGAAGCAGTTCGTTGTGTCCATAACTCAGTTCGGCTTCGGCCATGCCGATGGCGCCCTGGTGATGCGGCACCATCATCGCGACGAAGTCTCGATCTACGTCGTTGGATGGCTTGATCTTCATCCCTGCCATCATCCTGGTCATGGCAGCATTGCTCTTAGCTAAAAATGACGCTTCCTCAGGTCCGGCGGATAGGCAGGCAGCCGCGCTGACGAGCGCGATCGCAAACACTGCCATTCCTAGACCGAGCAGCGGGCGTCGAAAAAGAGACATCATGCCTCTGTGTCCTCTCTGGTACTACTATCTACGATAAGGAGGAAGCGTCATGAAAGCGTCATGGGCATCGTCATGGAGAGTGGCCCCAAAATCGTGATCCGGTGAGGAACAAGAACGCGCCCAGGCCGGGAAGAACACAGAAGAGATAAGATCGCGCCATCGCAGAGCTGCATATGGACTCGATAACGAGTGCCGGTATCACGAGCTGATGTTCTGAAAACAGGGAGCTAGCCTCGTCCGAGGTCAGTTTACCCCACTTTTTACGAGTTAGGAAGCGCGATGTCTGTGCCAGACAGAGAAGTGGATGGAAATGTCGTATTTACAGGCGAAATGTCCTCTGATGACATATACAACACGATCTGTTTGTTTAACCCTCCATCGTTGCGAGGGAAAACCAGATCCGAATTTCTATGTATCGAGAGCAGCAAACCGCTTCAGGGGCGATTTTCTCAGACGATCTTTCCTTGATTCCCATGATTGGCGTCGATTTCCCATCCTTCAGGTCAAAAAGTGCCCACCCTTCGGGCAAATTACCAGCTCTACCGGGGAAGAAGTACGACACCGAATTTTGTAATGTACACTGTGGCGATGACGATTGCTGTGAGTGAACTCCGCTCTTCACAGCTAATGAGATGAGAATCATCCAGAATCAGAGCACGCCTGCTTGGGAATGTAGGCACATGCCCGGCGGTGCTCTCCTGGAAGACGGATTACTCTTCTGTATCGGGGCTGGTATCAGGCTTCCCAACGAGATGGAGATGAGTGCGCGAGTGTGGTGTGCCGCTTCCTTCTTCTGCACCCACGGCCCTCTCGATCAGGGAGAGATCGAGCAACGGCAGTTGCATGATGCTCTCTGTCGGGCGACGGTGATCCTTCGGCGCACGCTCGGGGGTTTTCCAGTAGAGGAGCCACTCGCCCGGACCCAGATCAAAGAGGGCGAGCTGTGGGGAACGGAACGGGGTGCGAGAGAGGCGAGGATGGCTGACCGTTCGCAGATGCTTGTGATCATCTTGCAACTCGACGCTGTACCTGGAAAGCGTCACGGCCTGGTGCTCGACCTTGAGCGAACCCTCATAGATCCACACCGTGACCGGCGCTTTCGCCAGTCCCCGCTCGCCGTAGAGCTTCCAATTTTGGAACCGCAGGAATCCATTCTTGTCGAGGTGACGGGTGTAGCGGGTGGCGAACAGGATACGGTCGAGGAACTCCACCGGGTACATGGTGCCGGTGTGTGAACCTAAGACCTGGGCGGGGCTATGGCAGCCATCCTCCCGCTTTTCGTGCGCCCAATGCCGCTGCACATTGTAATTGTGCATCCAGGTGCGGTGAATGGCGAGTACCTCTTCCCAGCTCGTGGCCCGGGCGAACCTGGCATCACTCATTCTCCGGGCTATATTGATTATGTGGAATTGGATTTGCCTAATCGAAGAAGTCATCAATCCATTCATCATGATCGTCTTCCTCTGGTTCAAGACGTGATGCCTCCTGGCGTAATGCCTCCATCAATTCCTCATCCCACAGCTGTATTTCACCTTGTAACCAACGTTCTAACCACTCTTCCAAAGAATTCGCCTGGCGGTACAAACAGGTAAAACCTTCCTCACCTTCCACCGTAACTCCATCCTCAGGCCAGACGAGATAGACCCGTCCACTTTTGCCATGAAGATAGGATGACTCTACACATCCCCACCCACAGAGATGCAGAAAGTGAGTAGGCCAGACATGAGGCCCGAGATGAATCAGTTTGGGGTCGTCATGCCGTTGTTCATACTGTTCTAAATCCAACGACCCTTGCTCAAAAAAATGCCTGGCCTCAGCATACACCTTTGGACCGTATTTTTTGAGGTAGCTTTCCCTTTGCATCTCGTTGTACCGAACATCTCTCTCCACCCAGTAACAGTATCCTCCAAACGCTCCTGTAATCCCATCCCCTGGACCAAAACCACCATTGGCAAGCTGGAGATAGAGCGTTCGTAGGAGCGGGGGATGAGCAAAGCCCATGACCTCCTCTGTTTGGCGAAGTTGTTCTTCCGTCGCAGGAGGAAATTCAAAGCCAGTACGAGCGTCATGAGTGAGCATCCGGCTTTGGAGGGTTCCCTGCTCATAGTAAGCGCCAATAAACCCCTGCATAGAACGATCTGATCCATACCAATTCTTGTGGCGGCAGTGAGCCAAGATGCGCTCGCACAGAGCAGTATAGCGATCAACACTCATATCTGAGACTCCTTGACTTCATCATTTCGTGTCCCCCCTGCTTTCATCGTCTTTTGAGTGGAAGAGATGGCGCTGACAGGGATTAAATGGTCGCTGCGCCGTCCGGGAATGCGTATTGCTGGGAACGGGAACGTCTTTCAACTGCTCTAGCAGACGATTGAGGGCTTGGACATCCCCATCAACTGCAGCCCGCTCCTCATCGCTGAGGGGAAGCTCCTGAAGCATCTTGAGCAAACCATCTCGTGTCTCCAGCCACAGTCCCCTTTCCGAGTTTTTTGGGACATAAAAGTCACAGCGGGCGCAGGCCATCCGATGAGGACATTGGTCGAAAAACTCATAGCTGCACCAGCCATGCCCTAAGTCGTAATAGCGCCAGGGAGAGCCGTTCGCTGCCGTTCCGCTAGTGATAGCCTCCCGGTCAATGAGCACCTCAATGGCACGAACGTTGCGTGAAAAATAGCCTGCATCTTTGTACGCCTGGGCCAGCTTCGTGGGGCTGGTTGAAACATAATGCTGTGTGGTTGCCGGCGATTGATGCCCCAGCCACGCTTGCAATTCAAATAAGGTCATCGGTTCACGCGCATTAAAGAGTTGGCTGGCAATCGTTGAACGCGCTCGGTGACTGCTGATCGAGCCACGGGCATCCGCACGAGGGATGCCTGCCCGCTGGCATAACACAGGAATGAGTGTTTTGTTTAGATAGCCTTTTGAGAGGCGCTTGGCTCGATAACAAAACAAGAACTGCACCTGCTCACCCGTTTTCGGATCAACCAGATCAGGTTGCGCTGGACGAACGGCCTCCCAAGCTGCGATGGCCTCCCCTACCAGTGGATCAACTGGTTTGGTGAAGGCTCGCCCGGTTTTGTGAACAGGGATGTCCAGCAAACAGACTGGCTTTTCCTGCGGTTGTTCCCCAGTCACGACTGTCTGCTGACGTGCGCATCCAACACGCAACCGTGACAACTCATCACTGCGTAGCCCAGCAAAAAGCCAGACAACCGCTAAGGCCCGAAGCATTTCGAGCGGATAGAACGATCCCGCTTCTTGTCCTGATTGAAGCGACTCAGCTTCTTGATCCTCCGGGCGGTGGCGATGATGTCCTTGAACCGGAAAATCCTCGGCTCGCAGATTAAGCCCGGCCCAGAGCAATTTTGCCCACAAATCGTCGCTAATTGGGCGCGGGGCGATCCGAAACTGGTGTTTGAGATGGCGAGGCGTGGCAAACACCCTTTGGGGATTGAAGCGTCGTTCCATCCACCCCCAATCAATCGCCTCGCTGAAAGAGCGACGAAGCACACCCAGGAAGCCATGCTTGCGCACCGCTGACCAGGGTTGTCCTGGATTTCTGAGTGGAACGTTGAGGTTTTCACAACTGAACTCGCCAATGGTCATTTCATTCACTGCGGCAACAATCTCGGCAGCCAGCTCACGGGTGAAATCCGCAGGAGTAAGAACCTCCGGGTGGTGCTGCGCTAGCCATCGCCCTAACCGTAGTAAATCCAGTCGCATGTCGCGCCGATGAGGAAGGGGGCGAGTGGTCGTGGTAAACCAGCGATCTACCCACTCAACCCACGCAGGCGTAATCCCCCGTTCTCGCTCCAGTTTGTATTTTTCAGCAGGAAGACCTCCACGCAAGGCCAACGGGTGCTCAAGTATTTTGAGCGAGACCAGGATGCGGCTGAGACGATAGGTCATGGCTTGGCCAGGCACCACCGCCTCCATCGCTTCGTAAAGCTGTTGCAGAAAAGGATGAGTAATTTCGCGTATATTAGGACTGCCATTCAGGAGCAGAACCTCGGCGACAAGGCTGCGAAGAGAGGCTACTCGTCCTCCTTGACTGTACCCCCATTGCTCATTCACCTTCACAATGGGAGCGAGGTTTGCCTCCAGCCATTCTCGCCCGAACACTTTGTAGGTAAGCTTGACCATCTCGATTCCACCTAATGCAGGAAGGTCACGGAAACAGTCAAGGAGATAGGCGGCAGCAATGATGTATTGACGGATCTCTGTCAGATTACCAGGTTTGTGGATCGTGAAGAACTCCTCGCGAGACGTTCCAAGGACGCGCAACCAGGTGGGATGCTCCCAGGCCCAGAAAGGCTGCCCCTCTCGTGCGCACATGCGGAGCAAAAGATGGATGCTGTTGATTTTTGCCGCTTTATCCCCCTCGATGACGGCAAAGACGTCAGCGAGAGGCTGCATGAGGCGGGTCAGTTTTCCCTGCTGCGAGGCTGTACTCACCATCTGGGCGCGATCTCGTCGTGGTAACAGGAAAGCAGCGAGAGCCTCTTCTTCCTCAGAAGAAAGAGCTGGCGTCCGATAGTAGATCTCTACATCAAGCGGCCAAGTCCACGGAGTCGTTGGCACCTCTGGCCCCATTGGTTCTTTAGGGTTCTCCATCTATTCATCCCTCCTGTGAAGCTTCCTCAGAAGAGAGAGGCTCCTGGCCGAAAGCACAGGCTATCATCTGCATTCGCCAGGCATGGATCTGACTCATCCCTCGGGTAAATTGCTCTGCGAGATCGTGGCCCGAAAGATGAATGTAGAGAAGCGTGGTGGCCGGGTTGCGATGGCCTGCAAACTCGGCAATCTGATGTAATTCCCAGCCAGATCTCGCTAAATCTGTCAGGCAAAGATGGCGAAAGGTGTGGGTTGAGAATTGTGGGAGGTTGGCCTCCAGAGCCAACTTGCGGACGACTTTCGACCAGGTCCAGAGGGTAATGGGCTGCGCAAAATTCCTTGGCGACTCGGAGAGGAACAGAGGACCTCGTGTGTGAGCGATGGCTCGCCGATGGGCCAGATATGCTCGCAACAGTTCGCCAGTGGTGGTAGAGTAGGGGACGACGCGCTCTCGGCTCCCTTTGGCTACCTCAGCGGGGACACGGACCATACGATGAGCTGGATCAAGATCGTCACTTCGCAACGAGCACACTTCTTCGCGTCGTAACCCTGCATCGTAGGCCAGGGCAGCCATACAGCGTGTCCGCAACGGAGCCTGCTTCACCACAGCCAAAAAGGCTCTCCATTGCTCGTCGCTCGGAATCGAGGGCAAGGTCTGGAAGCGAGGGACCAGTGCCCGCTCACGATCAGCTCCAAACGACTTGCCAGGCGTGTATCTTCCACGACCAACAGGATGATCTGCGCGTTTTCCCTCCTCAATGAGAAAATCAAAAAACAAACGAACTGCCGTGAGCCGCTGCTGAAGCGTCGCGTTTGACAGACCCATCGTTGGAAGGTATTTTTGAGGTTCAGGATTCGTTGAGGAGCGAGGGCGCTCACGGAGATCTCCAACATAACGAGCGAGGTCTGCCCGTGTGGCTGTGATCGGCGAAATGCTCGCTTTCTGGCAGTATCCCAGAAAGTCATCAAGACCACGAGCGTAGGCATCAAGCGTGTTAGGGGCCAAGCCGAGCAGTGATTCGGTGGTCAGCCACGCTTTTGCGAGCGCATCAGTTGCGATGAATGGATAACGGAACCATTCGATCGGATCAGCTGGTGAAGACATCTGAATTCCCTCCGGGTGTCTTACAGATGTGTTTAAAAGAAGAGATGTTCCATTGCTGCTATTTTAACATGAGGGGTAATTCCAAGTAACGTATAAGTGCGACTCCACATAGTTTTGCCAGGCCTGGCGCGGCTCGATGCGCTCTTTTCTGATTCCAAGTGCGGCATACACGTCGAGGGCCTGGTTGCAGTAAAAAATCCCCCCACCATCACTGACGATGGCCGATGGCGCTCCGAAGCGCGAGAGCGCGGCAAAGAGCACCTGAAGACTAGTCCCACTGATTCTGGGTGGGACTGATTTTGCTCGCCAGGCAGGCGCGGGTGTAATTCTCCAAAATGCTAATCATATAGATCGGTTCTGGAAATCCTAAATTATGCTCTTCAATGTACCTCACATCGACTGACCAATATTCAAACCTGAAATGTGCCTTAAATGGCATCTCCTTGCGCACACGCGGCGCTCCGCCCTTGGCGGCAGGCAGCCCATAGAGCTTGCGGTTGAGGGAGAGGAGTCGTCCGCAGGTCGCCTGAGAGAGATGGATGCCGATCTGCTCGAGTGCCGCGCGCACGCGATAGGCGCCCAGTTCAGGCGAATCCTTCACCAGCTTCCTCACCTCGCTGATCGCGCTCATGGTCGCTTTGCGTGCGGGTTGATGGGGGGCGGAAGAAGGTTTATCGTCCAGACCTGCATGGCCTTCCTTGGCCCAGCGCTTGAGCACTTCATACACCCGTGTGCGTGGCGTTTGCAGGTAATCGCTAATCGTCTTGATGGACCACCCCTCTGCATGCAGATCGACAATCGCTCGCCGTCTCTGGTAGGGATCAGCGAGTCTCCGCATAGGGCGGATAGCGCCGCCCAGTCACAGGGGGAGTGCCGCCATCAGCCAGGACGCGCTTCACGGTATGGTCGCTTGGCCTGCGTTCAAAGCGCAGAAAACAGATGGTGGCAAGCTCATGGGGACGAAAACCTGGGTGCTCGGCCTTCAAATTGACAATCAGTTGGCGCCCCTTCCACTGAGACCGCGCCCGGTCTCAGTGGAAGGGGCGCGCTCTTTGGGGAACAGGCTTGCCATGCCTTCTTGCTCAAAGAGCCGGGCTTGATGGTAGAGCGTGCGTTCACTCGTTCCGGTTTCTCTGGCACGTTCAGAGGCCGTCTCTCCAAAAAGGATGACGGGGCGAAGTTTTTCATAGAGCTGCTGCTCCGGCCAGAGCGTATAGTGCTGGATCTCTTGCCAGTCGTGGGTGCGTTCTCGGCGAGGGCGCTTGCGCGCAGGCATGACGACCCCCTTTTCGCTGTGGTTCCTCTCTCCTACTGGTAGGTCGATTTGTCCAGACAAGAGTAACTTCTGCCCGCTTTCCGCGCCGAGCACTAGCCATTTCTGGCTACCTCCTCGTTCCCGCTTTCTGCCCCTTTTCTACACACTTTCCAGTTTTACCCGCAACCGACGAGTGCAAATATGTGTACCCCAGGTCTTGAGCAAGTATGAGGCGTGACGACCTGCCTTGCTCGACGGATCTCGTCCTGGGAGATCAGGCCGGACACAATGACCCCAAGTAACCGCACGGCCCTTTTGTCGTCAGCCAGCCCGCAAAGGAGTGCGCGGAGTACAGGCAGCATCTCCTGCGCCACCTGGAAGCCCTGCGCGTGGCTGGTGGCTCTGGTCACCAGCTCGAAATTGCTCCAGCGAACCTTGAGTGTCAGCGTCTTGCCGGCGATTCCCAGTTCTACCAGGCGGCGCTCCACCTGCGTCGAAAGATTCTCCAGAATGCGCTCCATCTCGCCCCGATCGCGCAGATCGCGCTCGAGGGTCACTTCCTTGCCGACGGACTTGCGCTCGCGTACCGGCTCGACAGGTCGGTTGTCCTCGCTGCAGGCGAAGCGGTAGAGCAGGCTTCCGTGCTTGCCTAGCAGCTCGCGCAGGCGCTCCTCGCCGAGGCGCTTGAGGTCGGCTCCTGTCTGTATCCCCAGGTTCCTGAGCTTTGCTGCCTTCACCTTGCCCACGCCAAAGAACTGCTCGATGGGGAGGGCAGCGAGAAAGGCAGTGGCCTCATCTGGAGGGATGACGGTCAGCCCATCGGGTTTCTGCTGGTCGGAGGCGATTTTCGCCAGGAACTTGCAGGAGGAGACGCCAGCTGAGGCCGTGAGCCTCGTCTGTTCCCAGATCTGCCACTTGATCTCGCGCGCGAGCTGCACCGCTTCCTCCAGATCGCCAACAGCGGCAGTCACGTCGAGGTACGCCTCATCCAGGCTTACGGGTAGGATGAAAAGGAACCGTCAGGGAAGTACACAACGTCGTTCTGGAGGCTCCTGACGCACGTTGCGTACGTCGTGATGGAGAGAGCCAACAGGCTTCCGCAACGTTACTCCTTGCCCTCATCGCAGTCACACCGTGTAGATCACGATCTTGAGAAAGGAGCTACGTATGGTCCGAACTGTGTGGGCTCTGGTACAGGGAACACGTCGCCTTTACCTGGTGGATGATGCCTGTACCTTCGTGGAGCCCGTCAAGCGCTTCCTGGAGGCGCTCGATATCCAGGGCAAGTCCCCCAATACGCTGGAGAGCTACTGCCGGCATCTCAAGCATTACTTCACCTTTTTAGAGGAGGCCAGGCTCGACTGGCGCACCGTCACTCCCGATGACCTGCTGCGTTTCGTCGAGTGGCTGCGCACCCCTCATCGCCAGTTGCAGGTGCAGCCACTCCACGTCACGAGCCGCCTCAGCGAGCGGAGTGTCAACACCATCCTGGCCGCCGTCGCCAGCTTCTACCGCTACCAGGTGCGGCGCGGACAGGTGCTGGCCGATCCCGTCCTGTACGAAGAAGTCTCCAACCGCTTCAGCCGCTTCAAGCCGTTCCTGGTGCATACCAGTCGAGGGAAGATGACCTGGCGCGGAGTGACACTGAGAGAGCCGAAGCGACGCATTCGGCCCATTGGCGATGCGGCGTTTGCACGCTTTCAGGACGAGACGCACAATGTGCAATTCCAGTGCATCCTGCTGCTCATGCGCGATGGGGGCTTGCGCGTCGGCGAAGTCCTGGGCCTGCACATCCAGGATCTGGAGTTTCACCGCAACGGCGTGGTGATCCGCCGGCGTGCTGGCCTGGCGAATGGAGCGCTGGCCAAGGGCATGGTCGAACGCGAAGAGCGCTTCGTCGAACTCACTCCGCAGGTCATGGCCCTGCTCGACAACCTGGTACTCCACCACACCTTTGAGACCGATCAGGTCTTCGTCGTGCTCAACAAGAACGCCCGCAACCAGCGCGGGGAATCGACCTACGGCACGCCGCTCTCCCGTCATGCGCTCAAAGCCATGTTCCGCTACTACAGCCAGAAGAGCGGCGTTCCACTGCACGCTCACCTGCTGCGCCACACGCATGCCACCGAACTGATCCGTGCTGGCTGGGATGAAAGCCTCGTGCAAGAGCGCCTCGGCCATGCCAATGTGCAGACCACCATCAACACCTACGTCCATCTGGACGACGACGACCTCAGCCAGAAATGGCACGAGTATCAAGCAAGGAGAACGCCGCATGGTCGACCGACACCTGAAGCCCACTGATCTGCCCTGGCCCCTCGAGCAGCTGTCGAAAACACAGCAGCAATTTGTGCCGCTCCTGCTCGATCCAGCCACCCGCCATCTTCCCGTCGAAGAGTTGGCCCACCGCGCCGGCCTGCGTTCGAGTGCCTCCTGGTATATGGCCCTGCGCGATGCGGCGTTTCGCAGTTGGGTGGAGCAACTTGGCAGACCCTGCCCTCCCCCCAGACCTTCCGTGGCTGATGCCCTTGCCGGGCGGATCCCCATCGAGCAGGCGCTCACCGCTGCCCAACAACGCTTCTGGCGGCTGCTCCAGGATCCTGACAATCGGCAGCTTTCTCGCCTGGACCTGTGCCGCAAGGCCGGATACGCCACGGACCATCAATGGTACGAGTCCGTTCAGGACCCGGCTTTCCGCGCCTGGGTCCGCAGTCTGGGCATCAAATGTACCCGGATGCCCAAGCGCGCCTACCGGCTCGACCCCGGGCCGATCCCCCTGGCTGAGGACCTCGATGCCGAATGGGCGCAGGACCGCATTGATATCCGCCGCATCACGAGCGACTACCCCAAGCACAACAATGCCGGCGAGTACCTGATTGACTTCTCCTGCATTCAGACTCCCGCGCTCAAAGCCCTCATCAAGCGGTATTTCCGGGCGCGGGTCAGCTCCTGGTCCGGTCACACCATGAGCGTCGCCCTCTCGACGCTCAAGCCCCTGCTGCTCGAATTGGAGCGGCGCTACCCCGGGCTGGACTCCTTTGCTTCCCTCACCCGCGACATGCTCGAGCCCGTGCTGGCCATGACGGGGTGGATCGACACGATGGAACGCTACCATGAGGTCACCCCGTACCGCAGAGGGAGATCAGCGGCCATCCTGAAAGCCATGTTTACCTACATGCAGCGCCATCAGTGGCCCGAAGCCCCACGGCAGTTCCTCATCTACAACGAGGATTTCCCGAAGCACAGCCGCCCCAAGCCGCGTCCCATTCCGGCCATGGTCATGGAGCAATTGCTGGCACACCTGGAGGCCTTACCGCCATACAGTCAGCACCTGCTGCAGATCATGAGCGTGATGGGACTGCGCACCGTCGATGCCTTGCATCTCACCGAGGAGTGCCTCGAATACGATGCCTCAGGGGATCCACGGGTGCGGTGGTACAACGTGAAAATGAAGCGCGAGGTGCGGCCGTTACCGGTCACACGAGAGGTTGAGACCGCGATTGTGGCCCAGCGCGACCTGGTCAAAGACGTTCCTGATGTGCATGGCAAGCGCTACCTGTTTCGGACGGCCACCGGGCTGTACACGTACAAGCGCTTCTGTGCGCATCTGAATACCCTGGCCAGGCAGGTGCCCATCCTGGGGCCGGATGGACAGGTCTTCCGGTTTCGGCCCCATGAGCTGCGCCACACCGTCGGCACGGACATGATCAACAACGGCATGGGCCTGGCCGATGTGATGACCTACCTCGACCACCAGAGCCCTGAGATGACGCGCCATTACGCGCTCATCTACGACGAGACCCTCAAGCGTAAATTCAAGGAGCTGGTTCTTTCTGGGCGAGCCGTTGGGGGCCTGGCGCTGCACGCCCTCCGCGAGCAAATCACCACTGGGGACGAGAGTGAACTGGATTGGGTGGTCGCCAACCTCCGCAAGCTGTCGCTACCCTGGGGGCAATGCTTGCATCACGCCAAGGCCCCCAAATGTCCCTACGGGCAGAATATGTGCTTTACCAAAGACAACGGTCCCTGCCACAAGCTGGTCGCCACGCCGGAGCACGCCCCGGTGATTGTGGCGACGCTCGAGGACCTGCGAAAAAGCCGGCAGGTCGCCGAAGAACACGGTTGGGAGTTGTACGCCAACGATCTTGGCGACCAGATTCACGGCATGGAGCAGGTGCTCAGAGAACTTGAGTTGCCAGCAGACGAGCGCCCCAAGAACCAGGGAGGAAGGAAAGCGACCAATGAAACGGAACACTGAGGCCATCGTTCGCTTCGCGGCGGAAAAGAGCCATAACACCCGCAGCCGCGTCCTGGTGGCCTTGCAAGAGCTTCAGCAAGCCGGAAAATCAGTCACCTTCGCTGCGGTCTGCCAGGCAGCCAACGTCTCCAAAACCTTCCTGTACGATGCGCGTCAGGCAGACCTGGCCGCCGAAATTCGGCGACTGCGCGATCTCCCTCCAGCTCATGGAAAGGAGGTATCCGCGACAACGCCTGTAGGGAAAAGCGATGCTGCCAAAGATGCGCAGATCGCACGCCTCAGGGAGCGAGTGAGAACACTGGAACGCGAGGCACAGCGCCTGCGTGAGGAAAACGCCGTACTCTACGGGCGGTTGGCGGAACAGTCGTGAACGCTTCTGCTCAGAGGCATCTCGTCCATTATCTAGAACACGGCTCGATTGCTGCCAAATCCTTCGGGAAGTGATATATTACCGGTAGTCATCGTACTACTCATTGTTCGAGGATATCTCTCCTCTCTAGCTCTCAGGTGCGACGCTGTGTTACCTTCCGCTTTGGTGGTGGGGAAAGAGGATGGTGAGCAGCCAGGAAAGGAGCAACGCACATGCATCATACCCCCCACCTCGATGCACAGGCCATGTCGCTTTTTGAAAGCTTGCCCGATGCGTTGGTTGCTGTTGATACCGGGTGGCGGATTACCGCGCTGAACCAGCGGGCAGCGTCTCTCGTGCAACAGACACGCGAGGAGGTGCTTGGCAAGCCGCTCTGGGAGACGTTTCCAGAGGCGCTAGGGGCCGCGTGCGAGCAGCACTATCAGCAAGCGCTTCAAACCCAGGTCACGGTCCGCTTTGAAGTGTGGTACCCCTCTCTGAATAGGTGGTTTCAGGTCACGGCCTCCCCCTCCCACGGGGGGCTGGTGCTTTTTTTTCAAGAGATGACGCGGCGCAAGCACGAAGCGGAAGCCCGGTGGTGGCTGGCTGCGCTGCTGGAATCGTCAGACGACGCGATCATCGGCCAAACCCTGGATGGCATCATCACGAGTTGGAACGCAGGGGCCGAACGCCTCTATGGCTATCGCGCTGAGGAAGCCCTTGGCCAACCCATCGCGCTGCTTGCTCCGCCTGAGCGACTCGATGAAATTCCCCGGCTGCTGGACCTGCTCAAGCAGGAACGACGCATCGATCAGTATGAAACCGAGCGGATGCGCAAAGATGGAACGCGTCTTGCCGTCTCCACTATGCTCTCCCCCATCAAAGATGCCACCGGTCACATCATCGGCGCTTCTTCCGTTGCCCGCGATCTCACGGAACGGAAACGGATCGAAGAGGCCTTGCGCGAGCGTGATGTGTTGGTGCGCACCCTCCTGCAGCATCACCCGAATGAATCGGTCACTATCTTTGACCCGGACCTCCGCTTGCTGCTGGCAGAAGGCCCAGGCTTAGAGGCGGTCGGCCTCTCACCCCAACGCTTAGTTGGGAAAACCCTGGCTGAACTCTTGCCGCCAGAAGCGGTGGACGCTGTGACACCGTACTATCGCAGAGCCTTTGCCGGAGAGTCGGTGCAGTTTGAATTCGCCTTTGGCGGGCATGTGTATACCATCAATGCTGCCCCGCTCCCAAACAAGGAAGGTACGATTGCCGCGATCATCACCGTGGCACAAGATATCACCACGCAGAAGCGGGCGGAGGAAGCCCTGCGAGCCAGCGAACACCTGAGCCAAGCCATCTTAGATTCGCTCACCGCGAACATCGCCGTGCTCAATCCAGCGGGAACGATTATTGCGGTCAATGAAGCCTGGAGACGTTTTGCGCGAGACAACGGCGCGCCTGGCTCTCTGGTTGGCACCGAGGTGGGGGCAAACTACCTGGAGGTGTGCAGAAAGGCGAGAGGAGCGTTTGCCGAGGAAGCGCAGGAAGCATTGGCAGGGATTCTGGCCGTCCTGCACGGGCCACACCCCCACTTTACCCTGGAATACGCGTGTCATTCTCCGGCGGAACAGCGCTGGTTCCTGATGAGTGCGACGCCGCTGCCTGCGGGAGAGGGAGCCGTGGTGGCCCATCTCAATATTACCGAGCGCAAACGGGCAGAAGAAGCCGTGCGGGCCAGCGAAGTGCGGGCCAGGCGTTTGCTGGAATCCAATCTCATCGGCGTCGTGGTCGCCGACGGGGAGCACATCCTGGAGGCCAATGAGGCCTTCCTGGAGATGGTCGGCTACACGCGAGAGGATCTCGACCACCACCGCCTCAACTGGTCGGCCATGACCCCTGCTGAGTATGCGCCACTCGACCAACGGGGGCTGCAGGAATTGCGCGAGCGAGGGGTGTGTACGCCTTTTGAGAAAGAGTATTACCGCAAGGATGGCAGCCGGGTCCCCATCCTGATTGGGGCCGCCACCTTACAAGAGCAGCCGGTGCAGTGGGCCTGCTTTATTCTGGATATCAGCGAACGCAAGGAACTGGAGCGCAGAAAAGATGAGTTTATCAGTATGGCCAGCCATGAATTGAAGACACCGATCACCGTTCTCAAAGCATTTTCCCAACTGATCCAGCGGAGGCTCGAGAAGCAGGGCATGAGCGAACTGGTGCAGGATCTGGCGCGCATGCAAACCCAATTGAATACGCTGACCAAGCTCGTGAATGAGTTACTGGACGTGTCCAAAATCCAGGCAGGCAGACTGGACTATGCCCAGGAAACCGTGGATCTGGATGCCTTAGTCCACGAGGTCGTCGAGCTCCTCCAGCAGACGATCGCAACCCACACCATTCGGCTGAGTGGCGCTTCGCAAGCGCAGATCGTCGGGGATCGCGATCGGCTCGGCCAGGTCTTCACCAATCTGCTGACCAATGCGATCAAGTATTCGCCTCAAGCGAAGGACGTGGACGTGCAGATTGTCCCTGCTGCTGAGGCGGTGACCGTCAGTGTCCGCGATTATGGGGTGGGTATCCCGCGTGCCCATCAGGGCAAAATCTTTGAACGGTTCTATCGGGTCCAGGACTACCACGACAAGACCTTTCCGGGGCTGGGTATGGGGTTATATATCTCGCAGCAGATCGTCGAGTGCCATGGGGGCAAGCTCTGGGTGGTAAGTGAAGAGGGTCAAGGGGCAACTTTTTCGGTGACGCTTCCCCTTCCCCACACAGAAGGCGCTGCTGAAGCAAGAGTGGCTATGAACCCGCGTTGATCGGACTTGGCGAAAGGGTAGTGAAACGGTCCTTTCTTGACGTTGGATCAGGAAGAGCGAGAGAAGCGACAACGAAGCAGGGCTGGTCGGGGTAGCCCATCCTGGTCTTCGGCGATGGTGACGAAGCATGTGCGCTGGGGAGTTCTGGGGAATACTTGGAAGGCTTGCAATTGCTGGGTATCGCGTGTATACTCTGCGAGAGAGCGGAGGAACGTTCCGTACGTCGCGTACACAGCGATACCTGGATTTTCCTGACTTCATCGTACTGTACTACCCATAACGAGGCTGAGCGGCTCGACAAGTGCCGTATGCCGACGGAAGATTGCCATGATCTGCTGGGAGACGGCTCGGTAGACGTCGAAGCGCGCGGACAGGAAGATCGCGTCGGGGCAGAGGCGTTGCGCCGTACGGCTCGGCATCGCTGAATGCACGCCATATTGACGGGCCTCGTAGGAGGCGGTTGCTACGACCCCTCGCCGGTCAGGTGAACCACCAACAATGACCGGCTTGCCGCGGTATTCAGGATGATCCCGCTGCTCGATGCTGGCATAGAACGCGTCCAGGTCGATATGCAAGATCGCTCGTGTTGCTTCGTTCATGCTCCTTGCCGCCCCTCGGCTGTCTCTCCTCCGTGGTGCTTCCATTGTATCAGCTTCAGGGGTGATCGACCAGGCAGAGGACTGCATGTTGAGGAGAAGACATCGGACTCAATTCAATTCCACGAATCGAACAAACCGAGCGAGCAGAGAATCAGCAGCTCCTGCGGTAACTGTGACTGGCATCGGCTGAGATGTAGAGCAGGATGGAGGCTTCATGATCGTGACACATCAACGATCTTTCTGCGAATGAGTTCGCAAGGATTATTCCTCTCTGCTCCTTGAGATAGGCGCCGTGCCCTTAGCCAACTGTCTTGTGGAGTAGTTCTGCAACGGATGGAAAGCTCGTTACATCATCAGGGATGCTAATTATCTCTCCAGCTACTATGGTTGTCCGTATGCTTATTTTCATCGCGAAGCAGATATCCTGAATACTCATACTGGGATGTCGCTCATGAAAATCCAGGACCTTCTCTAATGCATCAATATAGCCTTCTACATAACCAACATGTGTTTCCTGTGGCATGACTGGCTCGTTTTGAAAATTTCCCAGCTGTGTGCCCTCCTCATCGTTTATGAAACGCTTTTAGTAGCTCTCCATTTCGGGTCTATTTCTCCTCTGGGCGTGTTCCCTTATCGTTTCATCCAAGACTTCAAGAATCACATGTGGTGGCACCTGATTCTTCGGAGGGTACTTTTCCGGCTCATACAGCACACGCACGCCATACTCTCTTAGCATCTGCAGGCTGCGGAAGAAGGCAGGGTGTCCATCCAGCCCTCCACCTGTACGAAAACAGGGGACTGCGACGATAGGCATCTTCAGCCCCGTATACTCACAAAGCAGACCAAGTGCGAGTGTATCTGAGATACCGAGAGCCCATTTGTTCATTGTATTGAACGTTGCGGGAAACACGACAAGCACATCAGCTCGTGGGAGCACATCAGGTTCTTCTGGGCGTTTGTATTCACTTCGCACGGGGTACCCTGTCAGCCTTTCGAGCAGAGGACTATCGAGAAACTTGGTTCCTTGCGGAGTGGTGATCACACACACTTCCCAGCTCGCTGTTTGAGCTTGTCTGACAAGATTGGGGACGAGTGTTGCCGAGGACGCAGCGCAGGAAATAATATACAGCACTCCCCTCGCGTTTGATGCAGTTTCGCTCATACAATCCCTTTATACCCCTTTGGTGCGATGAGCTGCGCCATCTGCTGATCCAGGTTCTTGACAGCGTGCGTATCTTTCCACGGCTCCAATTCCTGTCGGAGACTCAGAAGACGCTTTGCAACTGCCTGTGATTTGATCTGGGCCACGATCGAGAGCGATTGCATGGCATGTTCATACGCCCCGTCCACATCTCCTTGTTGCGCATAGGTGCTTGCAATATCGATCAGCAACGTGGGACGCCGCTGTATGCGCGCCGGCTCAAGCAGCCTCAAGGCGTCGGTCAAGGCCAGTTGAGCCTTCTTCAGGAAAAGGTGCGTTTGGGCATCATCCGGATGATACATGCGCTTGAAACAGATGCCTTGATAGCCTGCCAATCGCGAACGATCAAAATGGAGCCAGTACATCTCTTCTCGGGGATACTGACGATCTTCGACTTGTTCAGCTTCATTAAGCGCCTTGAAACAAGCTTCACGATTGCTTAACGTGGCTTGTATCTCAGCTTCTACCGCCGCCAAATAGGCCCGAACTGTGTTGTTGACGCTGCGCGCAGCCAATTGGCGAGCTTCTTGAATACAACCCAGAGCTTCTGGCGCATTCTGGCCGTAGGTCCAGGTAAAGCTCATTCTGCCCCATGCAACAGCCTCCAATGCTTGATTATCTCCCTCTTGCGCAGCAGTGATAGCAAGATGGTGAAATGCTCGTGCTGTGGCGAGCTTACCCATGTCGAAGAGGAGGTGACCAGCAAGCTGAGCTACTCCACTCGCAACGCAGCAGAGGCGTGTGCGTATCGATGGCAGCAAAGATTCCTCAAGGAGGTCTAACACCTTCTGAAGATGCTCGATAACGAAACTCAGGAGGTCACTTGATGCGAGTACCGCGCCATGCCTATCTTGCCAGTAGTGCGCTGTGCGTGCTTCAAGGTAATCGAGCAAACGCTCGTCGATCGTCGAAGGCTTTTTCAATGCCCTATAGAAGCGATCGAGTAGGTCAGTATTCAGCAGATCATCAGGCGAGACGAAGGCGGCAGTAGTCACACCTATGGCTCTTCGATTAAAATCTCGGCGATTCACGGTCTGTTCCCTCTCACGAAGATGCAATTGGGGGAGGCACCGTCAGAAGCGGGTGCAGGGAAGATCGGACTGACGCGGAAGACAACGCGGATCTGCCGCTCATCTATCTCAACC
>Ga0207646_10002540_pt1 | contig 21536 bp, 18 predicted proteins | sample KBSK5502metaG_FD_184343 | JGI IMG/M metagenome (GOLD analysis project Ga0207646, IMG submission 184343) | Corn, switchgrass and miscanthus rhizosphere microbial communities from Kellogg Biological Station, Michigan, USA - KBS K5-50-2 metaG... | ecosystem: Host-associated > Plants > Roots >... | reverse complement strand
GGCTGAAGGGGCAGGGGCACAAGGTGATCTCGGCGCCCGGCAACGTCTCGAAGCCCGGCGAGGCCGAAGCGATGGCGAGCCGCGCGATTGATGCGCTGGGCCGCCTCGATTTCCTGGTCAACAACGCCGGCACCCCGGCCACCCCGGCGCCGATCCCGTTCTCCGAGCTCGACCGGCTGACCGAGGAGTTCTGGCAGACGATCCTCAATACCAATCTGATCGGCCCGTTCCGCTGCACCCATGCGGCGGTCGGGGCGCTCAAGGCGGCGAGGGGCGCGATCTGCAGCACCGCCTCGATCGCCGGCGTTCAGGGCAGCGGCAGCAGCATCCCCTACGCGACCAGCAAGGCGGGGGTCATCAACCTGACCCGCAGTCTGGCTCGCACGCTGGCGCCCGAGATCCGGGTCAACGCGGTCGCGCCCGGCTTTGTCGACAGCCCGTGGAACAAGGATTGGCCGGCCAGCCGCAAGCAAGAATCGATCGAGCGGACGCCGCTGAAGCGCGCCTGCAAGCCCGAGGACATCGCCGAGGTCATCTTCTTCTTGTGCGCCGGCGCCGCGATGGTCACCGGCCAGACGGTCATCGTCGATGGCGGGCTGACGTTATGAACCTGACGCCTGTCGAAGGCCCGGCCGCCTGGGAAGGCTCGCGGATCGATCTCCGGAAGGAGGGCGTTCGCGTCCTCTCTTCCGCGGAGATCGACGAGATCGACACGGCGGTGCGCCACCTCCACTCGCTCGGCGAGGCCGATTTCCCGGAGATCACGCCGGACAGCTTTCCGTTGCCGGGGCTCGGCGGCTATCTCGCGGGCCTCGGCGAGGAACTGCGCTTCGGCCGCGGCTTTCTGCTGCTGCGCGGCTTGCCGCGCGAGCGCTATTCGCTCGACGATCTGGGCCGCATCTATGCCGGGATCGGCGCCCATATCGGCCGGCTGAGCCCGCAATCCTATCAGGGTGAGTTGCTCGGCCACGTCATCGATGTCAGCGACATCGAGGCCGAGGCGCGCGGCTACCACGCCGGCGGCGCACAGCGGATGCACACCGACAATTGCGACATCGTCTCGCTGCTCTGCTTGCGCGGTGCGAGATCGGGCGGCGTCAGCCGGTTTGTCAGCGCCGCCGCGGTGCACAACCGGCTGCTGCAGGAGCGTCCGGAACTGCTCGAGGCGCTGTACGGCGAATACGTGTTCCGCCGCATGGAACGGGACGCTGAATACGGCGACGGCCGGCTGGTCAAGAACGTCGTGATCTTCTCGCGCGAGACCGGCCAGTTGACCTGCAACGTCTCCGGCAGCTATCCGCACCGCGCGGTGCGCGCCGGCGATGCGGTGATGAGCCCGCTGCAGATCGAGGCGCTCGACGAGATGGCGCGGATTTCCGCCTCGCCTGAGCTCTACCTCGACATGACGATCGGTGAAGGCGACATCCAGTTCCTCAACAACCGCACGATCCTGCATGGCCGCACCGGCTACGAAGATTGGCCGAATGTCGCCGAGCGTCGCCATCTGATGCGGCTGTGGCTCGAAGTCCCGTCCTGGCCGCGCCTGCCGGACAATCAAGGCATGCACGGCGCGGCGGATCACCCGCTGTGGCTGCGCCAGCGGCGGCCCCTGATGGAGGTGCCGTCGCGCTATCTCGCGGAAATGACCCGCCGCAAAGCCGAACTGGTGAATTGATTCAGCTTCGTCGTCCCGGCGGGAGGCCGGGACCTACCGATCCGCTCCTGAGACGCCTGCAGCGTCGATCTCGGCCTTCGCCGGGATGATGGCTAGAAATGCGACTGGCTCTTGGCGAGGGTTCCAGGCTTTCGCGAAGCTCTGGAATCAGCGTGGCATTTCGAGTCGTGTGAAACGCCACCCTGATTCTTGCTCACGTGTTCCGCCAGGAGAGCCTTTGTAGCCCCAACGATCCGTCCATCGACAAGTGTTTTCCCAGAGCCCGTTCGACCGCATCGGTCGCCTCGTCCACTTTCCCCGGCGCCGTTGATTCGATGGCGCCGCGAATGAGCGATCCGTGCCCCGTTGCGATGGCGGGGTCCCGCGCCGAGGCTGCGATTGCCGGTTGGTCGACAGGGCGACGGAATCGAACCGCAAGAACCGGATATAAGGCTGGCCGGCTCCGGGCGTAGAGGTGCAAGTCGAGAGCGACAGCGCCTCAGCCACCAGGAGTCCGATCAATGCTGACCCTTCTTGCCTCTCTCCATGCCATTGCGGCGCGCCGAGGCGACGGGCTGCGTCCCAACCTGTTGGAGTGCGACGCGACCGCTCTCTTCACCGCATCAGGAGAGATACAGATGTCGCGCGAACAGGAAAACAAGGCCCTCGTTGGCCGCTGGTTCGATGGGTTCTGGGGGAATCCGTGGAACCCAGGGATCATCGACGAACTCGCTGCCCCAGACATGCTGCTCCAGTATTCACTGCACGCACCGCGGCGGGGTCGCGAGGATGTTCGGAAGTTCATGCTCGATTTCCGTGCCGCCTTCCCGGACCTCAAGTTCTGGGGTGCAGCCGATCTCATCGCCGAGGGTGATTATGTCGTCGGTCGATGGGAAGGCGGCGGCATCCATACAGGTGCGGCGTTCAGCGATTTTCTCGCTGGCTCCCTACCGGCGGCATCCGGTCGGAAGATGCACTTCACGGGGACGACCGTACTTCGCGTCGAGAACGGTAAGATCGCGGAGGAGATCGGACTCGACGACGGGGTCGCCGCGCTAACCCAACTCGGTATCCTGAAAGCCGCCTAACGAGAGTGGAGGATTGGACCGGGGATCGATCCCCGGTCCAATTTCACAGCCCGCTGCGCGTAGGTCGGGAAATGTGGTTCTCATCTGAGCGCACCACTTAAATCGCCGTCCATCGTGGGTGCTATCGGACGACACATCGCAGAAAACCTAATCTGCGCTTGAACGCACAGACCGCGGTCTGTCACGCCGGTCTGATTGGTACTTCAACCGGTGCGGTCACAATGACGCTCGAAACAGTTTCGCTGGGTCGTGCCCAGGGAAACGCTCAAGGATCGCGCATGGAGCATTTCGGGTGTCTGGAGAGGGATCGAGTGCCTCGGCCAACAGATCGCTCTGGTTCGCCTCCTGGTCACCCACAACCGAAGGGGCATGGTTAAGGGCCACAGGGACCACTTTCCCGCCGGATCAGACGAGGTCGAAGCGATCGGCGTTCATCACCTTGGTCCAGGCCGCCACGAAATCCTTCACGAACTTCTCCTTCGAGTCCGTACACCCATAGACTTCCGCGAAGGCGCGAAGCTGTGAGTGCGAGCCGAAGATCAGGTCGACACGCGTGCCGGTCCACTTCAGCTCGTGGGTCTTCCGGTCGCGGCCCTCGTAGACGTTGTCACCGGCCGGCGCCCATTCGGTGCGCATGTCGAGCAGGTTGACGAAGAAGTCGTTCGTCAGCTTCTCGGGCTGCTTGGTGAAGACGCCATGCTTGGAGCCGCCGGCGTTCGCGCCCAGCACGCGCAGGCCGCCCAGAAGGACCGTCATCTCCGGTCCGGTCAGCGTCAGCAGTTGCGCGCGGTCCACTAGGGCTTCCTCGGGCTGCATGAATTGCGTCTTGCTGGCATTGATGTAGTTGCGGAAGCCGTCGGCGCGCGGCTCAAGCGGCTCAAAGGAGGAGGCATCGGTCTGTTCCTGCGAGGCATCCATGCGTCCCGGCGCAAACGGCACCTTCACGACGGTGCCGCCGTCCCTCGCTGCCTTCTCGACCGCCGCGCAGCCGCCGAGAACGATCAGGTCCGCGAGCGAGACCTTTTTCCCGCCGGACTGCGAAGCATTGAAGTCTCTTTGGACCGATTCGAGCGTCTGCACCACCTTCGCCAGCTGAGCCGGCTGGTTGACGTCCCACTCCCTTTGCGGCGCCAAGCGAATGCGCGCGCCGTTCGCGCCGCCGCGCTTGTCGGAGCCGCGGAACGTCGAGGCCGAGGCCCAAGCCGTCGAAACCAGATCGGAAACGGAGAGGCCGGACGCAAGGATCGTGTCCTTCAGAGCCGCAATGTCCTGCTCATCGATCAGCGGATGATTCACCGCCGGAATGGGGTCCTGCCAGGCCAGCTGCTCCTTCGGGACGAGGGGGCCCAGATACCGTGCGATCGGCCCCATGTCGCGGTGTGTCAGCTTGAACCACGCCCGCGCGAACGCATCCGCGAACTGATCCGGATGCTCGTAGAACCGCCGCGAGATTTTCTCGTAGATCGGGTCGAGCCTCAGCGACAGGTCCGTGACCAGCATGGTCGGCACACGCTTCTTCGACTTGTCGAAGGGGTCGGGAATCGTAGGCTCGGCGCCTTTCGCCTGCCACTGCCACGCACCGGCCGGGCTCTTGGTCAGCTCCCATTCGTATTTGAACAGATTGTCGAAGAAGTGATTGCTCCATTGCGTCGGCGTTTGCGACCAGATGACTTCCGGGCCTCCGGTAATGGCGTCGGCGCCGATGCCGGTGCCATACTTGCTTTTCCAGCCGAGGCCCTGTTCCTCGAGGGCGCCGCTTTCCGGCTCCGATCCGACCAGCGATGGATCGCCCGCGCCATGGGTCTTTCCGAAGGTGTGGCCGCCGGCAATCAGCGCGACGGTCTCCTCGTCGTTCATCGCCATGCGGAAGAACGTCTCGCGGATGTCCTTGGCCGCGGCGACTGGATCCGGCTTGCCGTTCGGCCCCTCCGGATTGACATAGATGAGGCCCATCTGCACGGCGCCGAGCGGCTCCGAAAGCTGGCGCTCGCCGCTGTAGCGTTCGTCGCCCAGCCACGTCGCCTCGGGACCCCAGTAGAGCTCCTCGGGCTCCCAGACATCCGCGCGCCCGCCGCCGAAGCCAAACGTCTTGAAGCCCATCGACTCCAGCGCGACGTTGCCGGCGAGAATCATCAGGTCGGCCCAGGAGAGTTTCCGGCCGTACTTCTGCTTGATCGGCCACAAGAGCCGGCGAGCCTTGTCGAGGTTGGCGTTGTCCGGCCAACTGTTCAGCGGCGCGAAGCGCTGCTGGCCGGCGCCGGCGCCGCCGCGGCCGTCCGCGATGCGATACGTGCCCGCGCTGTGCCACGCCATACGGATCATCAGCCCGCCGTAATGACCGAAATCGGCCGGCCACCAATCCTGCGAGTCCGTCATCAAGGCATGCAGATCTTTGATCACCGCGTTGAGATCGAGAGTCTTGAACTCTTTGGCGTAATCAAACGCCTTACCCATCGGATTGGACAAATTGGAGTTGCGGTGGAGAACCGAAACGTCCAGCGCGTTCGGCCACCAATCGCGATTCCTGTGTCCGCCCGTGAACGGGCATTTGCTTTCATTGGCCATGATGTCGCCGCTCCACTATGAGAATGATTCCGTCATATGAGGCGGGTCGGTTCGCAGTCAATGCGCTTTAGAACCAGTCCAAAATATCACTGATCGAGAACATCGCGGAAATCATGTTCTTCCTGTGCGCCGGGCGCCGCGCATCTATGGAGCTCCCGTCGCGCTTGCTCGCGGAGATGCGCGCCGCAAAACCGAACTAGCCGAGGCATAAGACCGTGTTCCCGGCTTTCGCCGGGACGACGGTTTGGGGTGCAGCAGCCCGAGAGGCGGCGGCTCACACCCCCGGCGGCTTGGTGACCTGGAAGCTCTGGCGCTCTTCCATGCGGCGCATCCAAGGGCGGATGTTCGGGTGCTCGGCCAAGGGCGCCTTGCCTTCCGGCAAGCGGCCGAAATAATAGAACAGCGGGATCACCATCAGATCGGCGAGGCTGACCCGCTCGCCGGCGAGATAGGGATCATCGCCCATCAGCCTAGAAATCTCCGAGACGCACAGCCGCGCCCGCGGCAGGGCCGCCGTGATCGCCGCCTCGTCGACCGGCAGCCCGAAGCGTCGCGCCAGCATGCGGTTGAACAGCACGCCGGCGGCAATCGACGGCCAGGCATAGGCGTCGACAATGCCGATGATCTGGTTCATGCGGCTGAACTGGTGCAGATCGGTCGGCTGCAGCGGCGCGACCGGAAATCCCTCGTCTATGTAGCGCAGGATTGCCTGCGTCTCGTAGAGCGCGAACCCGTCATGCTCGAAGGCCGGCACCTTGGCGAAGGGATGACGCGACAGATGCGGTTCCTCGCGATGCGGCCCGAACCCAACCTCGACCAGCTCGTGCGCCACGCCCTTTTCGGCGAGCGCCAGGCGCGCGCTCCACACATAGGTGCTGCCCGCCGGGCCATAGACGATCGGCCGCCCCATCTCCGCTCTCCGTCGCGTCCGCGAATGCGCCGCAACATGTCAACCGTATCCAGGCTCCGGTCAAGCGGCGCGGCGGCGCGTTTACCGCCCTTCGCTGCAAGGCAATGGCAGCCGCACGGGCAGTCTCGGCATCTGCCGCAGGATGAAGGCGCCGCGGTCGAGGACCTCCTGATCGGGACGGCTCGCGGATCGGTCGAGCGGGTCGGGCAGCACCGCCGCGAGGCGCGCTGCTTCGGTGGTCGTCAGACGTGCCGCGGGTTTGCGGAAATAATGCTCGGCCGCGGCTTCGGCGCCATAGATGCCGGGAGCCCACTCGACGATGTTGAGGTAGACCTCGATGATCCGCTCCTTGCTCCAGGCGAGCTCGATCAGCGCCGTGAAATAGGCTTCGAACCCCTTGCGCAGCCAGTCGCGGGCTGGCCACAGGAACACGTTTTTGGCGGTTTGCATCGAGATCGTGCTGGCGCCCAGCAGCTCGCCGTCCCCGCTCCGATATCGCTCCCAGGCATTCTCGATCGCGCGCCAATCGAAACCGTAATGGAGGCAGAAGCGCTGATCCTCGCCGGCCAGCGCGGCGCGGATCAGCGCCGGCGAAATTTCGACGAGCGGCCGCCAGCTCTTATGGATGCCGTAGCCCTCGGCAAAGCGCAGCAGCATCAACGGTGTCGCCGGCGGCGGCATCTGCCGGTACAGCATCACCAGGAGGAGCGACAGGATCAGAAAACCGGTGAGACAGGCGATGGCGAGGCGTCCGAGGCCGCACAGCACGGATCTGACGCGGCAGAGACCGCGGGGATGTGATATGGCCAGCGGCGGGGCCTTTGGATCGTCTTGGCTGTCCTGGGCCATCCGCCCCGAGCATCTGATACCGCCGGCCGGCGGTCCACGGCGGTTGCAGGCCATGGGCCTGACGGGCTAAGACCCTGCCCGGCCTTTCAGCGCAGGAGAATAACCGTGCCGCGTGGAGACGAGCAGCACCGTAATCCGAAATCCGATATCGAGATCGCCCAGGCGGCGGCGATGCGCCCGATCGGCGAGATCGCCGACAAGCTCGGGGTCCCCGAGGATGCGGTGTCCCCTTATGGCCGCTACAAGGCGAAGATCTCGCTCGATTACATTCGCTCGCTCGCCGACCGGCCGAACGGCAAGCTGATCCTCGTCACCGCGATCACCCCGACCCCGGCCGGCGAAGGCAAGACCACCACGACCGTCGGCCTCGGCGACGCGCTGAACCATATCGGTAAGAACGCGATCCTGTGCCTGCGCGAGCCGAGCCTCGGCCCGAGCTTCGGCATGAAGGGCGGGGCGGCCGGCGGGGGCTACGCCCAGGTCGTCCCGATGGAGGACATCAACCTCCATTTCACCGGCGATTTCCACGCGATCGGCGCCGCCAACAACCTGCTCGCGGCAATGGTCGACAACCATATTTATTGGGGCAACGAGCCGGCGATCGACTTGCGCCGCGTCACCTGGCGCCGCGGCCTCGACATGAACGACCGGGCCTTGCGCTCGATCGTCTCCTCGCTGGGCGGGGTTGCCAACGGGTTCCCGCGCGAGGACGGGTTCGACATCACGGTCGCCTCGGAAGTCATGGCGATCTTCTGCCTCGCCACCGATCTGAACGATCTGAAGCGGCGTCTTGCCAACATCATCGTCGCGCAGAACCGCGCGCGGGAGCCGGTACGCGCCGGCGAGCTGAAGGCCGCGGGCTCGATGGCGGTGCTGCTGAAGGATGCATTGGCGCCGAACCTCGTGCAAACCCTGGAGAACAGCCCCGCCTTCATCCATGGCGGGCCGTTCGCCAATATCGCGCATGGCTGCAACTCGGTCGTCGCCACGACGACGGCGCTGAAGCTCGCCGACTATGTCGTCACCGAAGCGGGTTTCGGTGCCGATCTGGGCGCCGAGAAATTCTTCGACATCAAGTGCCGCAAGGCCGGGCTCAAACCTGCCGCTGCGGTCGTCGTCGCCACCGTGCGGGCGCTCAAAATGCATGGCGGGGTGCCGCGCGACGGGCTCAAGGCGGAGAATGTCGCGGCGGTCGAGAAAGGCTTCGCCAATCTGCAGCGCCATCTCGAGAATTTGCGCGGCTTCGGGGTGCCGGCGGTGGTGTCGGTCAACCGCTTCAGCGCCGATACCGAGGCCGAACTCGGCCGGCTCAAGGAATTGTGCGCGAAGGAGGGTGTCGAGGCGGTGATTGCCGATCATTGGGCCCGCGGCGGCGAGGGGGCCGCGGATCTCGCCCGCGCCGTGGTCGCGCTGGCCGACAGCGGCAAGGCCGAGTTCAAGCTTCTCTACCCGGACGACATGCCGCTGCGCGACAAGATCAAGACGATCGCGCAGAAGATCTACCGCGCCCGCGACATTGCCTGCGAGGCCGCTGTCGAGAGCCGCCTCGCCGAACTGCAGAAGGCGGGCTTCGGACATTTCCCGGTGTGCATCGCCAAGACGCAATTCAGCTTTACGACCGATCCCAACGCGAAGGGCGCCCCCACCGATCACGTCCCCAGCGTGCGCGAAATCCGGCTGTCGGCCGGCGCCGAGTTCATCGTGGCGATCTGCGGCGAGATCATGACGATGCCGGGCCTGCCGCGCGTGCCCGCGGCGAACAATATCGATCTGGCTAAGGACGGCCGCATCACCGGTCTGTTCTAGAGGCGGTATGGAGGGAGCCGAGCTCAAGGCCTGGCGGCGGAGCCAGCGCGAACGTCTGATCGCGTTGCGTCAGGCCCTGCCTGCGGCCGAACGACGGGACTGGGGCAACCGCATCGAGGCCGAGCTGCGCGCCCTGCTTGCCGAGCGGCCGGGCATTCTCGGGGTGTACTGGCCGTTCCGCGCCGAATTCGACCCGCGGCCGCTGATCGACTGGGCCGTCGCAGGTGGCCGCACCGTGGCATTGCCGGTTGTCATCGACAAAAAGGGGCCGCTCGAATATCGCACCTGGCGCCCGGGCGAACCGCTCGCCGATGGCGTCTGGAACATTCCGGTGCCGGAGAAGCGCGAAGTCGTCACGCCTACGATGGTACTAGCACCGCTCGTCGGGTTCGACGAGGCGTGCTATCGGCTTGGTTATGGCGGCGGGTACTTCGACCGGACGCTGGGGGCAATGGCGCCGCGCGCCTTGGCGATCGGCATCGGCTTCGAGGCGCAGCGTCTCGAGACGATCTACCCGCAATCGTTCGACGTGCCGATGGCCCTGATCGTCACCGAGGCCGGTATCCGCAAACGGAGCGCCGGCCCCTAGTCTAGCTGCGGGCCGCCGAGCGCGGCCGCCCGCGGCGGGCGCGCGGAGCCGAAGTCGCCGCCGGGGAACGCCGTTGCCGGCCGCCGCGCCCGAGACCCAGCTCCTTGGCCAGGCTGGAGCGCTGTTCGGAATAGCTCGGCGCGGTCAGCGGATGCTCGCTGCCGAGATTCCACCGCCGCAAATACTGCTCGGCGCTCAACCCGTGGCGGGTGTTCAGATGCCGGCGCAGCATCTTGCCCTTCCAGCCGCAATCGAGGCAGATCACGGCGTCGCGCTGCACCGAGCGCCGTATCGGCACGGCGGGGGTCAGCGGCGCCTGGGGCTCGACGGGCTTGCCGAGTTTGTCGATCGTCCGGTGCACCGAGGCGATCAACTCGGGAATCTGCTCCGGCGACAGACTGTGATGCGAGACATAGCTGGTGATAATCTTGGTAACCAGCAGGGGATATACCCCTTGATATTTGGAATCGGCGGCCATTCTTCGCCCCTGTTCAACTTGCTTACTATAAGATCGTAAGAGGCCAGCAAAAGCAAGATCACTTGCCGGTGAATAGCCGGATTAAATATTTTAATGAAAGCAACGACCCGGCGCCGCCGCTCGATAATTCAAGCAGCTTTGCGATGCTAACGGATCATTGGAGAAGGAGCAGGCGGACTTGGCGCACTGGGCTGCGGACCACAAGCAGGACGATTTACCACCCGAGTTGCTCGCGAATTAGCGATCGGATTTGCTCGTCGCTGTGATCCGTGGAGACTTCGAGATACCGGACGCCGGCCTTGCGCAGCGCTTCCTTTTTGATTGCGTCACGAGCGGCGGCCGTACCCTGATAATGGCCGTTTCCCTGATATTCGACGGCTAACGCCGGCCAACCGCCCCGATCGACGATCAGGATGTCGACCCGCTTGCTGTTGATTGAGTAAAAGGCGTGGTCGTCTGGCGAGTTGAGGATCTCGCCGAGGTTGGTTTGCGCGAAAACGCGGTGACCCTGGCGCGCTGCCGCTGCCTCTTCTTCGGCAATATTGAAGACTTTATATTCCGCGAGGCTGAGCAATTTTCGTTTCTTGAAGGGCGCCGCCATCACGGCGTTGAGTTGCTGCCCCGGGTCGCTACGGTCGGGGGCGAGCATCTTCTCAAGCGGCGATGGAGCACGGTAATCCCGGCGCGGCCGTGACGCGGGCCACGACGGGCGCGGCCGTGACATGGGCGACCACCGGCGCCGCCGTGACACGGGCGATGACCCGCTCGGCCGAAACTTCACGACATAGGTCAGGCCGATCCACGCGGCGATTGCGATGAATGCGAAGCCGTAGACCGCATCCCCTGGCATGTACGCACCGTCAAACGGTCACACACAGATCGCCGCGCACCTGAACTACGCGGCGTTAACCATCTCCTCAACCTATTCGTGAGGCACTAAGAATTTGTTGACCGAGTTCGCCCGCGGCTATGTTCGCTCTGCCCAACTCTACGCGCTTACGCAGCCATTCGGTGCTGGCGGATCAGGGACAGGATCTCGGCGGCGGCAAGCGGGATGTTGGTGCCGGGCCCGTAGATCGCGCTGACCCCAGCCTTCTTCAGGAAATCATAGTCGCGCGGCGGGATGACGCCACCGCACACCACCAGGATGTCGCCGGCGCCTTCGCGCTTCAGCGCCTCGATCAGGGCTGGGACCAGCGTCTTGTGGGCCGCCGCCTGGCTCGACACGCCGACGATATGGACATCGTTCTCGACCGCCTGGCGGGCGGCCTCTTCCGGGGTCTGGAACAGCGGCCCGATATCGACATCGAAGCCGATATCGGCAAAGGCGGTGGCGATGACCTTGGCGCCGCGGTCGTGGCCGTCCTGGCCGAGCTTGACGACCAGCATGCGTGGGCGTCTGCCCTCCTCGCGCGCGAAGCCTTCGATCTCGCGCTGGATGCGGTGGAAGCCCTCGTCGTCCTGATACTGCCCGCCATAGATGCCGATCACCGACCGGGTGGCGGCCTGATGGCGGCCGAAGACGGCTTCGAGCGCGTCGGAGATCTCGCCGACCGTGGCGCGCGCCCGGCTCGCCTCGATCGAGAGCGCCAGCAGATTGCCTCCTGAGCTTGTCGAAGGGCCGCCTTGCGCCGCCGCAGTCAAGGCCGCGAGCGCGGCTTTGACTTTGGCGGCGTCGCGGCTGCGGCGCACGGTCTCGAGCCGGGCGATCTGCGACTTGCGCACCGCGTCGTTGTCGACATCGAGGATCTCGACATGGTCCGGCTCGCCCGATTGGTATTTGTTGACCCCGACGATGACCTCTTCACGGCGGTCGATCGCGGCCTGGCGCCGCGCCGCCGATTCCTCGATGCGCAGTTTCGGCATGCCGCTCTCGACCGCCCGGGTCATGCCGCCGAGCGCTTCGACCTCCTCGATCAGCCGCATCGCCGCTTCGGCGATCGAGTGCGTCAGGGTCTCGACGTAATAGCTGCCGCCGAGCGGGTCGACGACCTGCGGGATGCCGGTCTCCTCGGCGAGGATCAACTGCGTATTGCGGGCGATCTTGGCGGAGAACGGCGTCGGCAGCGCCAGCGCCTCGTCGAAGGAGTTGGTGTGCAATGACTGCGTGCCGCCGAGCACTGCTGCGAGGGCCTCGATCGTCGTGCGGATGATGTTGTTGTGCGGGTCCTGCTCGGTCAGGCTGACGCCGGAGGTCTGGCAATGGGTGCGCAGCGCCAAGCTCGCCGGGTTCTGCGGCGCGAATTGCTGCATCAGCCGCGCCCATAACAGGCGCGCCGCCCGCAATTTGGCGATCTCCATGAAGAAATTCATGCCGATGCCGAAGAAGAACGACAGGCGCGGCGCGAAATCGTCGACCTTCAGCCCGCGCGACAAGGCCGCCCGCACATATTCGAGCCCGTCGGCCAGGGTGAAGGCCAGCTCCTGCACCGAGGTCGCGCCGGCTTCCTCCATGTGATAGCCGGAAATCGAGATCGAGTTGAATTTCGGCATGTGGCCGGCGGTGTATTCGATGATGTCGGCGACGATCCGCATCGAGGGTCCGGGCGGGTAGATGTAGGTGTTCCGGACCATGAACTCCTTCAGGATGTCGTTCTGGATCGTGCCTTGCAGCTTGTCCTGCGGCACGCCCTGCTCCTCGGCGGCGACAATGAACCCGGCCAGCACCGGCAACACCGCGCCGTTCATCGTCATCGACACGCTCATCCGGTCGAGCGGGATGCCGTCGAACAGGATCTTCATGTCCTCGACCGAGTCGATCGCGACGCCGGCCTTGCCGACATCGCCGACGACACGCGGATGGTCGCTGTCGTAGCCGCGATGCGTCGCCAGATCGAAGGCGATCGACAGACCCATCTGCCCCGCCTTCAGATTGTCGCGGTAGAACCGGTTGGACTCCTCCGCCGTCGAGAAACCCGAATATTGCCGGATCGTCCACGGCCGGTTGGCGTACATCGTCGCGCGCGGGCCGCGCAGATAGGGCGGCACGCCGGGCAACGCCTCGCGCCACGGAAACCCGGCCGCCTCGATCGCCTCGAGATCGGCTTCGGTATAGAGCGGCTTGACCGTGATGCCCTCCGGGGTCTCCCGATCGAGGCCTGCCGGCGGCTTGCCCTTCAGCTCGGCCGCGGCGAGCGCCTGCCACCGTGCGGTGTCGGGCGACGATTTGGCCTCGCGGCTCGCTGGCTTGGCTTTTTTGGCCATCGGGATCTCCGGCGCAAAAGCGCGCCCATTCCGCTACCCGCGATTATATGGCTGCGCCTGCCGCCGCGTCCAATTGCCGCCGCCGCGTCGCCGCAGGGCGGGAGCGGGGTTCGAAGCCAGTAGCGCGGTCGTTTCGCTGGGCATACGCCTCAGCAAAAAAAGGGGCGGGGTCAGCTCGAATTCACCCCTAGAACAAAACTCGCCACCGCCAATCCGCCCAGCGCCGTCCGGACAGCGTGGAGCCGGTTCCATTTCGACAACAGCGCCCGAGCATCGACGCCCGCGTTTGCCAGATCCGTCGCCATCAGCACCTTGTTGGTCGGCAGGATGCCAAGCAGCGTCCATGGCCAATTGGCCACCATCAGCAGCGCCCCGACCAGGAACGGCACGGTCCCAGTCGCCCACCAAGCCAGGAGCCCGAGCAGAAACCCGAGGATAACGAGGCTCGCCTGCATCACATAACCGCGTTGGTAGGCGAGCTTCCATTCGGCCAGCAGCGAGCGGTCATCTAATCCGAGGCGAGCCGGCTGTTCGGCATAGTTGATATAAAACGCGGCACCGGTGAAGACCGAGGCGGCGACAAGGGCGAGGTGGCCGGCAAGCATTGAAAAACCTGATGTCCCTCAGAGTTCTGCTGCTGGCGCATCGCTCAATCCGGGACGCAGCGTGTGCCGCAGCACGATGGCGCTGGTCAGCAACAGCACGGCGCCGCCCTGGTGCGCGGCGGCGAGGGGGATTGGCACGACGAGCAGCAGGGTCGAGACGCCGAGGCCGAATTGCAGGGTGACGACGGCGAGAAGGCCATGCAAGGCAAGCCGTCCCGGGCGGGGCAGGGCGGTGCGAGATCCCGCCAGCCACAACGCCAGGACCACGGCGGCCGTAATCATCGCCAGTGCCCGATGGTCGAACTGCACCGCCGCGATGTTCTCAAACCAATTGCGGACAAACGGCTGCAGCTGGGCATAACCCGCCGGCACAAAGCTTCCGTCCATCAGTGGGAAGGTGTTGTAGACGAGACCGGCATGCAGCCCGGCGACAAACCCGCCGGCAGCAATCGTCAGTGCGATGAGCGCGATAAGCGCCTCTGCGGCGCGCCGCCAGCGCCATTTAACCCCCTCTCCCCCACCGGGGGAGAGGGTTGGGGTGAGGGGGCGACTGGCGGTGTCTTCGCGGACACCCTCACCCGGCTCGCGCCTTTGGGCGCGCGCCACCCTCTCCCGCGGTGCGGGAGAGGGGCTTTGCAGCAGGCCGAGCGCGATCCACAGGGTTGCGGCATAGATCGCCAGGGCCAATGCGAGATGCGCGACGAGGCGGTACTGGCTGACAGCGACCCGCTCGGCGAGCCCGCTCTCGACCATATACCAGCCGAGTGCGCCCTGCGCCGCACCAAGCGCGAAAATCCCGATGAGGGGCCAGGTGAGGCGGCGCGAAATGCGGCCGCGAGCCAGGAAATAAACGAACGGCACCGCGTAGGCGAAGCCGATCAGCCGGCCCCACAGGCGATGCACATATTCCCACCAGTAGATCGTCTGGAACTCGGCGAGGCTCATGCCGTGATTGACGAGCCGGTATTGCGGGATCTGCTGATATTTCTCGAACTCGGCGGCCCAGGCGGCGGCCGAGAGTGGTGGCAGAACGCCGGTCACCGGCTGCCATTCGGTGATCGACAGCCCCGACAGGGTCAGCCGCGTGATGCCGCCGATCACCACCATCAGGAAGATCATGCCGCAGCAGACGAAAAGCCAGGCAGCCACGGCCCTTGAACTTGACGCGGCGGCTGCCCTGGCGTGATCGGCGGCCGGTTCAGCTATTGCGGTCGGAAGCGACACGCCGGTCCTGTCGGGAAATCCTGATCATCGCCTCAGCAAATGACAGAGCGGCGCGACCAAAACAAGAGCGCGATCCGACACAGCTCCGAGGAGAAACGGTATGTCATTCCGGCGCAGGCCGGGATCCACCGGTCAGAGGCACGTGCGGCGGGCGAGTGGGTCCCGGCCTTCGCCGGGACGACACCTTGAGAACGCGCCGGCTTAATGCAGCGTCAGCGCGTGCTTGACGTGGCGGAAGCGGGCCGGGCCGGTGCGGCTGCTCTGCCGCACATTCACCGAATGCAGCTTGCCTTCGATGTTCGCGCTCCAGAATTCGAGAAAGCGCCGCAGCTCGGGATAATCCGGCGCGAGATCGAATTTCTGCCAGATGAAGCTCTGGAGCAGGGCGGGGTGGTCCGGCAACCGATAGATGATCTCCGCGGTCGTGAGCCGGTACCCCCGAAGCTGCAGCTCATAGGCGGTCACGTTGGCCTCGTTCGGTCGTTATCATTGCACCGAGGAAACAAGCATCGTTGCATTATCGCTCCGAAGCAATAAGAAAACCTAAAGAAAACAACTCGTTAGCAGCCTATACCCGACTCTGCTGCCAAATCGGCTCGGGGCTCCGGTTGTCGCCTTGAAGCCATCGCGCGCTGGTTTAAATATTGAGGCCGTGAAACTGTTCGTCCGGCGCCCTGTTTTGCCGGTGGCGCGTGTGCTGTGTAGGGTCCTCACCACGATGAACCGGGTGTTCTCCGCCTTCGTCTTGATGAGCGGCGTCGCGGCGTGCATGCCCGCGGCTGATTCCGCGCTGGCGGCGGCGCCGATCCCCGACAACGGCGGCGCCCCGGTCCCGAGCCTCGCGCCGATGCTGGCCCGCGTGACGCCGGGCGTCGTCAACATCGCGGTGCGCGGCAAGGTGCGCGCCGAGAATCCGCTGCTGCAAGATCCGTTCTTTCGCCGGTTTTTCAATCTGCCGCAGCGGCAGCAGACGGAGGAGCGCGAGACGCAGGCGACGGGCTCCGGCGTCATCGTCGATGCCGCGCAAGGCTATGTCCTGACCAATGGTCACGTCGTCGACAACGCGACCCGCATCGAGGTCACAACGAAGGACAATCGCCGCATCACGGCGAAGCTGGTCGGCCGGGATACCGAGACCGATATCGCGCTGCTGCAGATTCCGTCGCAAAACCTCGTCGCCGTGCCGATGGGCGATTCGGACCGTCTGCAGGTCGGCGACTTCGTGCTGGCGGTCGGCAATCCGTTCGGCCTCGGCCAGACCGTGACCTCGGGGATTGTCAGCGCGCTCGGCCGCAGTGGCCTCGGCATCGAGGGCTACGAGGATTTCATCCAGACCGACGCGTCGATCAACCCCGGCAATTCCGGCGGCCCGCTGGTGAATTTGCAGGGACAGGTGGTCGGCATCAACACAGCGATCCTGGCGCCGGGCGGCGGCAATATCGGCATCGGCTTTGCCGTCCCGATCAACATGGCGCGGCGCGTCATGGACCAGATCGTGCGCTATGGCGAGGTCAAGCGCGGCCGCATCGGCATCGCGATCCAGGATCTGACGCCCGAGCTCGCGCAGGCGATGAATACGAAGCAAACCGTCGGTGCGGTCATCGCCCGCGTCGAAGCCGGCTCGGCCGCCGAGCAGGCCGGGTTGAAATCCGGCGATCTGGTTGTCGCCGTCAACGGCACCGCGGTCCACAGCGGGACCCAGCTGCGCAACATGATCGGCCTCGCCCGGATCGGCGATCAGGTCACGCTGACCGTCGACCGGCGCGGCTCGGAATATAGCCTCCCGGTGCGCATCGATCCGGCCGGGACAGCGGCGACGGCGCGCCAGCGCGCTCGGCCGCAATAAGCCGCGGCAGGCTGATCGGCTGATGGCAGTAGAAACGCCTTACGAGGTGCTTGGCGTCAAACCGAACGCCAGCGCTGACGAGATCCGCAAGGCCTACCGCAAGCTCGCCAAGGAATTCCATCCCGACCTGAACCCGGGCAAGCCGGCCGCCGAGGCGCGCTTTAAGGCGGTGTCGGCGGCTCACGAATTGCTGTCGGACCCCGAGAAGCGGGCGCGCTATGACCGCGGCGAGATCGACGAAAGCGGCGCCGAGCGGCCACGCTACTCGTACCGGCCGCATGCCGAAGGCGCGCAGGGCTGGAAGTACCAGCCGGAAGGCGAGGCGGATATCGGCGATCTCGACGATCTGTTCGCGATGTTCGGGCGCGGCGGCGGAGCCGGGAGCGCGCGTGGTGGTCCGCGGGGCGGCGGCCGATCGGGCGAAGGCTTTTCGATGCCCGGCCCCGATCGCCATTACTCGCTGACGATCGACTTTGTCAGGGCGGCCACCGGCGGCAAGGAACGCCTCGGGCTGTCGCCCTCGGAATGGCTCGACGTCACGATCCCGCCCGGCATCGAGGAAGGCCAGATCCTGCGCCTCAAGGGCAAGGGCGGCCCCGGCTTTGGCGGCGGTCCGCCGGGTGATGCGCTGATCGAGGTCCATATCGCGCCGCATCCGTTCTTCCGGCGCGAGGGCGAGGACATTCATGTCGAGCTCCCGGTCAGCTTGGCCGAGGCGGTGCTCGGTGCGCGCGTGCCGGTGCCGACCGTGACCGGCCCGGTGACGATGACGATCCCCAAGGGCTCCGACACCGGGGCGCAGCTGCGGCTGCGCGGCAAGGGCATTCATCGTCGGCGCCAGGGCAAGGAGGTAACCGGCAATCAGTACGTGACGCTGAAAGTCGTGATCGGCGCCACCGATGATCCCGAACTGGCGAAATTCCTCGAAGACTGGGCCGAGAAGCATCCGACCGATCCGCGCCACGCGATGGGGCAGGGCACGGCGCAGGGAGCAGCGGCGTGATCGGCGTCGACGAGTTGGTGCGCCGCTTTGCCGAGCTGAATTCCGTTGAGCTCGCCCGCTGGATCGAGAACCGCTGGGTGATGCCCGAGCACGCCGCCGAGAGCGAAGGCGAGCGCTGGGTGTTTCACGAGGTCGATGTCGCGCGGGTCGAGCTGATCCTCGACATCCGGCGCGAATTCGCCGTCGACGACGAGGCGATGTCGCTGGTGCTGCGACTGCTCGACCAGGTCTACAGCCTGCGGCGTCAGATGCGCCGCCTGTGCGACGCGCTCGAACAGCAGCCGCCCGAGGTACGCGACGCAATCCGCCGCGCCCTGCCCACGGCTCGCCGCGACAGCGCCTAACGGGAGCGCCGGCCTCTGGCCGGCATGCCGGCCAGAGGCCGGCGGTCCTTATCCTTCCCTACAGCGTCTGAAATCTTGCGCGGGCGCCGCGCTCGATGCCGGCGGCGATCAGTCCCTCGATGTCGAGGCGGTGGCGGATCAATTCGAGGACCCGCAACTCCTCCTGGCTCGCTTCGCCATCGGCAGCCGCGACATCGCAGGCGATCGCATAGGCGGTTTCGCGCAATTTTGGTGGAAGCGCCTTCTTGATCGCGGCAAGCCCGTGCTCGAGCCCGTTCTCGCGCCCGAGCAGCCGGCTGCATTCCTCGAGCACCTTTCCCAGCTTCTCGTGGTCGAAATCGCGGAACACCGGCAGGTCGCCAACGATGTCGCCGATGATCTTGAGCTCGGTCTCGGCCATGTCGCGGTCGGCCGCCGACACCATCATCATCGTGCAGATCAGCGCGCCGTGGGGATCGAGCATCAGGGCTCCTTTCGCTCGCAGGTCGCCGCACAGATCAAAACGGCGCCGGTTATGTCAAGCAGGATCGTGCAGGAAGCCCGCGGTCGCCTCCGCCGCCTCGACCAGCGGCACGCGCAGGATCGGCACGCCGGCCGGGAAGGCGGACAGCAGCCGCGACGGTAGCGCGCGGTCGAGGATCACAAAAACACCGCGGTCGTCGGCGCGCCGCACCAGCCTACCATAAGCCTGGCGCAATCGCAGGCGCGCGATGCGGTCGTCGTAGGACGCGCCACCGAACACCGGTTTGCGGGCGCGGTGCAGGATGTCGGGGCGCGGCCACGGCACCCGGTCGAACACGATCAGCCGCAACGAGCGGCCGGGGACGTCGACCCCGTCGCGCACCGCGTCGGTGCCGAGCAGGCAGGAATCCTCTTCGGCGCGGAAGATGTCGACCAAGGTTGCGGTCGACATCGCATCGGCATGCTGGGCGAGCAGCAGGAGGCCGCGTTCCTCCAGCATCGGGGCGATGCGCTCATGCACCGCGCGCAGCCGCGCGATCGCCGTGAACAGACCGAGCGCGCCGCCCTTCGACGCGCTCATCAGGGTGGCGAAGGCGGCCGCGATCTGGCCGATATCGTCGCGCGGAATGTCGGTGACGATGAACACCCGGGTCTGCGCCGCGTAATCGAATGGCGAGGCGATGCGCGCGCCGTCGGGGGTCCGCGGCAGATGCCGTAGCCCGGTCGCGGCTTCCGCCGCGCGCCATGCCAGATCGGGATCGGTTTCGCCATCGGTCAGCGTCGCCGAGGTCACGACGAGGCCATGCGCCGGCTGCGCCACCGCCAGCGCAAACGGCTTGCCCGGATCGATCCAGTTGCGGTTGACCGCGACATCGGTCTCGGCGTTGTCGCTGCGATCGAGCGCCAGCCACTCGACGGTGTCGGGACCGGGCGGCTCGGCAAGGTCGCGCAGCAATTTGCTCCACGAGGCGAGCTGCATGTCGGCGCGGCGTTCGAGCCCGCGCACCGCCGCTTCGAGCCGCTGGCGCAGCCCGGGCTCGGGCGGGTTGTCGGGGTCCTCGAGCTGACGCCGCAACGCTCGCGACAGGCGGCGCAGCGCGACGGCCAGGCGGTCGAACCCGGCGGCGAGCCGGATCCCGGCCTCGACCAGGCCATCGATCGGCGGTCGCGCCTCGGCCTCGATGCCATAGGGTGAATCGCCCTGGGCGCGCGCTAGCACCTGCCGCCGCACCAACGCCAGAAAGCCTTCCGCACCGGGCAGACCGCGGTTCTCGCCGACCCGCTGATGCCAGCCATCGGCCGGCAGCGCGCGGGCCGCGACCAGCGTCTCGAGCAAGGCCTGCGAGCCCTCCTCGTCGGCTTCGACGAGATCGCCAATCCGCCGTTGCAGGCCGCGGGCGCGCGACCGGCCGGTTTCGGCGCCGAGCAGCCAGCGCCGCAATTCGCGCCCCTCCTGGCCCGACAGCCGCACCGAGAACGCAGCATCGGCGGCTTCCAGCAGGTGATGCCCCTCATCGAACACATAACGGGTCGGCACGCTCGCATCGTCGAGCCCCCCGAGCGCCGCCTGCGCCATGACCAGCGCATGGTTGGCGACCACCAGCCGCGCGTGCCGCGCCGCCCGCACATTCTTCTCGACAAAGCAGCGGCGGAAATGCGGGCAGGCGGCATGGATGCACTCGCCGCGGCGGTCGGCCAGCGCGTTGATCCGGCCGCGCCCGATCAGCTCGGCGAGCCAGCCCGGGAAATCGCCGGCGACGAGATCGCCGGCCGCGGTGGCGCCGACCCAGCGGGCTATCAGCGCCAGCGGCGCTGCGCCGGGCGAGGCGCGGCCGAGCGCCGCCCGTACCGCTTCCTCGTAATTCAGCAGGCACAGGAAATTCTCGCGGCCCTTGCGGACCACGACCCGGCGGCGCTTCTGCACCGGATCGGGGTAGAGGCGGTCGAGTTCACCGGCGATCTGGCTCTGCAGATTGCGGGTATAGGTCGAAATCCACACCGCGCCCTGGTTGCGCTCGGCCCACAGGCTGGCCGGCGCGATATAGCCGAGCGTCTTGCCGACCCCGGTGCCCGCTTCGGCAAGCACCGCCTGCGGCTCGTCCGGGCGCTGCCGCGGCGCAAACGCGGCCGCGACGGCGGCGGCGTAGTCGGCCTGCTGCGGCCGCGGCTCGGCGCCGACGCCGAGCAGGGCGGCGAGACGGCGCCGCGCCTCGTCGGCGCCGACCGGATCATTGCCCGGCGGCGGGGGCGGGGCGCGCTCCTGCCATTCGTCGAGCCGCTCCCAGGCGCGCAGCCCGATCCCGCGGCGTTGCGCGCCGGGCTCGGCCGGCGGCAATGCCGCGAGCACCGCCGGACCCCAGGGCCAGCCGGCCTGGGCGGCGATCTCGGCAATCGCGCGAACATCGGCGTTTCCTTCCGCTGCGAGCTCCTGCAGCAGCGCCCGCGCGGCGGTGGCGAGGGCGACGCACCCTTCGGCCATGTCGCGCGGCAGCACGAGACCGAGCGCGGCGGCCAAGCCGCGCGGCGTCGGCACGCAGAACTGCGCGGGCCGCACAAAGGCGAACAATTCGAGCAGGTCGAACGCGGCGAACCCGGCCCAATTTCCCAAAGAAATGTCGAGCCGCCGCGCAACCGCGCGCGCATGGCACACCATCGGCGTCTCGCCGCCCTGGACGGGGTCGAGCCGGGCGCGCGCCTCGGCCGGCGACAGCGCCTCGATCTCGCCCTCCGGCGACAGCCACAACACATCGCGGAAACCGGCGACCACCGCCGGCACCCGCGGCACGAGAACCCGATCCAGCGCTTCGGCCGCGACCGTCACGAGGTGAAGCATCCAGACGCGCGTACCACCCCACCCCGCGTCCCGGCGAAAGCCGGGACCCACCTATCAGAGCCTGAGACAGCTGAAG
>Ga0207646_10002538_pt1 | contig 21537 bp, 17 predicted proteins | sample KBSK5502metaG_FD_184343 | JGI IMG/M metagenome (GOLD analysis project Ga0207646, IMG submission 184343) | Corn, switchgrass and miscanthus rhizosphere microbial communities from Kellogg Biological Station, Michigan, USA - KBS K5-50-2 metaG... | ecosystem: Host-associated > Plants > Roots >... | reverse complement strand
ATCGTGTCGGCGGTGGTGAAGCCGAACAGGTTTTCATCCTGAGACGGGTCGGTCCAGGTGCCGGCGGAGGCAACGATGTATCGTGTAAGGTCGATGACGGGCATGGCGTTCTCCTTGGCTTATGTGTACAGCGAATCCGCGAGTACCAGTTTGCCGCCGCTTGTTGGAGTCGTGGTGAGACGGAAGTGGCGCGCCCAAAACGGCGGCGTGAGCGGCCTCATTTTCGTGTCTACCGGTGGCTGTGTTCGGTTGCTTTCGATGACGGCGCGATACCGGCCGCCATCGATGAGTCCGTTTGCCCATGCGATGTCGATCCGGGACGGCGGGCCGGCGACATAGGTCGATGTGAAGGCGGGCGCAGCTTCCCACGTGCCGTCGTCTTTGAAGCGCGACACGTTCAGCGTGAGCTGTGCTGCGGCAATCGGGTCCTGCGAGAGGTTCGCGCCGCCGTCCGCGAGAATCGTAATCGAGAGCGTGCCGGAATCCGCTCCCCCATTCTGAAATGTTGCCGTGCCCAGGCCCGGTCCGGAACCGGTGAATTCGGCATCGCCGGCTGCGGCCAGCATGCGCAGCAGAGCCTCCTGCAGCACCGCGGTCGCAAGCAGCGAACGGCGTTCCGGAATGGCGTTATCGGGAAGCGTGATGTCCACCACTTTTTTGCCGGTCGAGTCCAGCTTAGCCTCGAAGCTGGCGAGAAGCAGGCAGGTATCGGCAGCAGGCTCGGGACAGTCTGCGCCGGCGATGAGAGCCGCCCGATGCCGATATGCGCTGTCGAGCGGACCGCCAAGCGTTTCTTCGGCGATCAGTGCGGCGCTGCCCGGGTCCTTGACGGTTGCCGCGCATTCTTTCGCTTCCGCATCGAGTAGCAGACTCAGTTCGAAGCCCTCCCGGATGCGTGCGAACTCGCAGCCGCCGGGATCGCAGCCGCACGGGTCTCGCGGCGCGGGCGCGGGATCGCTCGGGCACTCGCGGTACCGCAACGCGACCCACAGGCGAAGCGTGCCGCCGGCCACGCTCGCCGCGGCTGCGGGATGCTGCGCGAACCATGCCGCCACGTCGATGCACTGGTCCCAGCCGACAATGATTTCCCGTCCGCATCCGTCGAGCGCAGCGCCGCGTCGAACCCGCAGCAGTGTGGTCATCGGCCCCGGCGGCGGCGAGCCCTGCGGAAAAACGTAGCGCGCGGCGCGAAGGCCGCAGAGCACACCGACACCGTGCGCCCGAAGATTATGGAAGCGCTGTTTTCCCACCAGATAGGATTGTTCATCCGCGAGGTCCACCACTCCCAGGTGCTGTCCGAAGAAATAGCGAAGACGCACGAACTCGGCCGGCGGAATGAGGCAGGCGCTGTCGGCGCCGCAGGGATCGGTAGTATGAGTTGCAATCATCGGTCATCTCCTGACTTGAAAATAGGACATGTAATCGCCCCAACGCGGGCTGAAGCCCGCGACTACAGAACACTCCCATCGAGGGGGCGCACATATTCCGGACGCCCGGTCCCCAGCACGGCGTCAACGCCGAGCACACCGGCTGGCGCCGCAGCCGCTCCCAGCACAAAATCGAGCCCGACCCGGCTCTGCATTCCGACGCGCGCGTTGGGAAAGATTGCCTCGCTGCGATGCACGGTGTGCGCCGGTTTATTTACTTCGACAATGCGGTCCACCGCGCGCAGCGTGACCTCGGCGTCGCACTCGCGGGCGACGTAAACGTAAATCGTGAAGCGGTGCGCGTAGCGCGCCCACAGCTCGTCATCCGGCAGCATGGCCGGCGAAGGACTGCCACCGAGCAGCGGCAGACCGCAACCCAACACGCTTCCCGGACGGCCGAGAAAAGCCGGCCGTTCGGGCCGCTCCAGCCAGCCTTCGACGATCTCCGGGCGAATGCCCGTGTAGATCTCGACGTACCGCACGATTCCCGGGATCGTTCCGCGCGTGCGATACAACGCTATCGCTTCGCCCACAAGTGCCCGCCGCTTTTCGACCGGCCACGAAGGATCGAACGCCAGATCCACGAGAGCCGCGAGCCAGTCGATGACGTCGCGTGGGGCGCTGTCGGGATTGAGTTCGCGCGAGAACTCTTCGTAGACATCTTCGACGCCTGTGAATACATGCTCGAACAACGCCAGAAAGCGATCCATGAAGGACGCAGCCTCGGGATCGCGGCGATACGCGGTGGGCAGCAGATCCAGCCAGCTCATGCGCGGATACCAGGCCCGGATCGCGCGTATCGAGGGTGTGTTCTTGCCGTCGTCGCTCACGAGCGTGACTCGCAGCCACAGAAAGCGGCCGCGCGGCGACTGCACGAGTTGCTCGGGGCGGTCCATGGTGAACGGAATCGCGACGTGCGCCGCGTTTTTCGGTGCGACCCATTCGATAGAGTGGCCTTCTTCGAGTGGCGTCGGCGTGTCGGACGTGAATGTCTCGACGTAGACGCGCGCGCCGGGTGGCGGAGCGGCGTTGAACTCGATCTGGATCCGGTGCCAGAGCACGCCGGGCCGTCCGCCGTCGAGAGCGCGGCTGATGAAAACACCTGTTTTCACGAAACGGCGGCCCAGGCTCAGCGCCAGCAGCCGAAGCGCGCGATGCACTTCCGCCAATCTCAATCCGCCGTCGTCGGCGGGCGTGGCGCATGGTCCGCACGCGCCCACAATGAAAACCGGCAGCCTGTCGCCGTAGGCGCGGGCGAAAGTTCCCATCGCCAGATCGCCTCCCGCGAGCGGTGCCACCAGGGTGGAGAGTTCCACGTCTGCAAGGCGGATCCCGCCCGGAGAATAGGTGAGCAGGCGCGGCAGCCATGCATCCGCGACGAGCACGTTGCCGCCAGCATCGATCATCACGGCAACAGGACGAGGCGGCTTGCCGGGGGCGGCGGCTGTGGGAAATGAGGCCAGCGGTTTCATTCCGGCCGAGAACAGGGCGATGCGCCCGCCCTCGCGATCGGCGACGTAGACGAGACCCGACGCCGCCACGGCGACGTCGATGGGATCCAGCAGCGCTCCCACCGGGCCGCCTCCGCCAAGGATCGCGCGCACGGCTCCATCGCGTGGATCGAGCACAACGACCCGGTGCGCAGGCGGGTCGGCGATGTAGAGGTATCCGCGGCGATCCAGCGCGAGTCCGGCGGGCTGCGCCAGCACGTTCGGTTCACAAGGTAGCGGCGCGCTCGTGCCGTCGCATCGCACCACGACCAGCACGCCGCTGTCGTCAACGCGGTAGATATTGCCGTCGATATCGAGCGCTATTCCTCGCGGCGGATCGGCCGGCACTGGAGGTGCTTCGATCTGCAACTCCAGTACGCCACGCCGTTCATCGAAGAGCAGCTGCGGTTGCAGGTATGGCACGGAGGGCTGTTGGAACGGCGCCAACGGATCCGGCTCGACTCCCGCCGGAACAGCGAAGTCCTCGGCGTATCGCAGGACGTACCAGGTCGCGTTGTTGGCGTCGTGGGCCGGCATTTATATCGTGTCCAAAGTAAAGGTGCTCAAGTCGATGCTCGTGGTTTCTTCCGGCGCCAGATCGACGTGGTCATAATCGTCGGCAACCGCCGGACATTGCACCAGGTTGCCTTCGCGGAACGGTGCATTGCTCTTGGTGCGAACGAAGTGGGCGCGCATTTCGTCCACGCGCTCGACGCCTTCCGTGTGGAAGACGCGCGAAATCAAGGTGGCGATATGTACCTGGCCACCAAACGGCGCGCCGAGCCCGTCCTCGCCGCCGAGAAGAACGTCGAGAAACGTCGCCAGCGAATCAGCAACCCGCTCGCGCAGCTGCAGACGGGTGTAGCCCACGCGGGCCTTCACACGAACGTACACGCGGCACAGGCGCATGTACTGCGGCGGCACGACGTGGACCTCGGTGGTGACGAGCCGATATTTATCGAGCTGCATGCAGACGGCTCGCAGAAAGGACCGTGTCGGCACAAGCTCGACTAAGGACGGCCGCACCGCCGGAGGCGGGTGCGGACCATCCGGCACCACAACCACACTGACCACGCCGGGCGCCTCGAAAGCACCATCGAGGCCCGCAGGTGGATCGGGCAGCGGAGGGCCGCAATCGGAAACCGCCGCCGCCGAGTAACGGATGGAAAGCGCGGCACCAGTGACTTTCACAGGCACGGTTTGACCGGACAACACGCCGGGAGGCGCGCATACACTTCCGGCGGCGGATTTCGTGGGTGTTTGCGGAATTGACGGCGGAGCGCATAACTGCCGCTGCCGGGCGTCGGCCGTCTCAGGCAGCGGCCGCCGCCGCGGAACCACGATCGCGCGACGCACGCGGACCTTCGGTGTTTGCAGCGCGATCCATTCGAAATCGCCGGCGGTGACCGCGCGGCTGCGTGTGGAGAGCTCTTTTCTGGCGCGGACCTTCGCCATTTCGAGAGTCTCGGAGTCCCATCCGCCACGGGCCGCTACGAAGTTCACGACGCTTGCGAGTCCATTGAATTGAGCAGCGCTGATCGTGATGGCGCCGGCGTCCAATTCGCCGGCAACGCCGCCGCCCCATCTATAGCGCAACGCCACGACTGTGCCGGCTGTGACGACCAGCGGAGGAATCCGTCCGCGATTGCCGTCGCCGAATGTGAGCGTGCCCGCTTCCGCGTCGAGTTCGAACACGCGATCGTTCGGACCAGCTCCGTCGAGGCTGGCCATCTCGTTCCATGTCACAAGCAACGCATTGGGTTCGGTGCTCTCCTGGATTCCGATTTCGAGCGTTCCACTCAGAATGTTCCCATGCGCGAGCTGGAATGTCTGACCGGGTCGCCCGTCCGCGGTGCCGAGCAGCTCGCCGGTTACAGTTACGGCATTCGTCACGGGCACGACATTGAAGCCGATGTAGCGAAGCTTCGGCGATGGAGCCGTCACATCGAGAGGACCCAGGCGGAGCCAGCACCTCAGCTTATTCTCGTCGCGCAGCGCGGGATCGAGCGGGTGCGCCACCGCTGTCTTTGCTTCGGCCTTAGCAGCCTGCACCGACGTGAGCGCGTTGGTCAGGAGTGTTTGAAACTTGGACGCGTCGAAGGATGCTCCACCCCCGGACGGTATCGAGGCGCGGAGATTCTGCGCCATGCCCGAGCACGCGTCGACGGGCGCGGGCGTCACCGCATCGCGGAGGTTTGCAAAGAGCGCCGAGTGTATGGCGCCGATGGAAAACGGAACAGTGAAGCGGATCGTGCCGGAGCGGGTGAGCTTGCCCGTGGCATCGTCTATGCGCCCCGGCACCTGCAGCATCGCTTTCTTGTCGGCATCCCAGTAAGCCAGCCAATCGATCGGCGGCGGCTGGACTTCGCCGGACGCCACGATCGGATTGCACAAGATATCGGCGCGCGGATCGGGCTGCTCGTCATCGTCGAGTTGGACTGTCAGCGTGACGGTCACGCCTTTGAAACCGGCATCGCGCGCATCGTTGCACTTGATGCCCAACCAGAGATACGGATGCGGCACGCCAGTGGTAGAGGCCGGCAGAAGTGTTACAGGAGCGAGCGGCATGTCCTTGCCGGATGGCTTTTTTCCATCCCACACCACCGTCAGCCAGCGCGAGTCGGCGGCCGGCTTGTCCTTGGGAAGTTGCGCTTCCGTGGGTACGGGCTCGCGGCCGCCGGAATCGTCCAGCCGCAACAGATCCCACAGATACGGATTGGAGGTCGTGACGAGCACCGACGGCTCGGCCGGCAGCACGTCCACATTGACGTCGCTCTCAAAGATTGCGGGCGCGGGTCCTTTGCCCATGAAACGCGAACGGGCGTCGAGGACGAAGCCGTCCATTACCGTCGGCTCCGTCAGGAAGACGCCAATCCGCGTCGTCGCCGCCAGCGCGGCGTGCAGCCGCACGCCGAGAAGCTTGAGCAGTTCGATGTAATTCTTCTCCGGCACCTGGTTCAGGCGGTAGCCCACCTGTTCAGCGAGATAGGCGAAGAGCTGGATCAGCGTGACGCCCGGATCGCTGTCGTTCCATTCCGTCCATTCGGGCGAGTAAACTGGGATGCGCCGCAACAGTTGTTGAACGACGGCATCGTAGCGAAGATCGTCGAGTTGCGGAGATTGTATTGGCATCTAAGGCCTCGCCTCCAGCAGGTAAAACGGGTAGACCCGGTTGTAAAAACTGTTTGTGGCGCGCACCACGTAGTCGACGTGGATCAGCAGCAGATTCGGCTGAACATCGTCCGAAGTGACTTCGACTCTGTCGACGTCGATGCGGGGCTCCCAGTCGATCAGGGAAGTGCGCACGACATGTTCGATGGCGTGGCGAGTGGCAGGCGAGTTGGGCTCGAAAAGAAAGCGCCGCAGACCTCCGCCGAATTCGGGCAGCATGGGACGCTCGCCCCGCTCCGTAAGAAGGATGATCTGAATCGCCTGTTCGACGTCGTCCTCGTATGCGGCGAAGCGCAGCCGCCCTGTTGCCGGATCTGGTTTCACCGGGAAGCCCCAGCCGACGCCGAGAAACGCTTTTGTTGAGTTCGCCATGGTTCACCTACGGTAGTACGGGTGGTGTCACGGGCGACGGTGGCGGTGGCGGCAGACCGTGCACGTGAAGCCCGAATGGTTTGCCGTCGATCACAACGGTGCAGGTTGGCATCGAGCCTGTTGTGGTCAGCGTGATCGCCGCGGCGTTCATGGAAATCGACGCGCTCTGAATGCTCACCGCTGCTGGCGCATTAATTTGAAACGTGCCGGTGCCGGGAACCGCTCCAGGCGCAAGCGACATGCCGCCGACCTTCAACTCCAGAGATCCGCTTTCCAGAACGATCCCGACCGGCGCCTTAATAGTCAGCTTGCCCTCTTCGTCGTTCATTTCGATTGAGATTCCTTTGGGCGTTTCCACGGTTACTTTGCCCGGCGACTTGTCATCGAGGGTGATCATGCGGCCTTCCTTGCTTCTCACACATACCTTGCCCGCCGACGGCGAATCGTCGAGGGTGATTTCATGACCGCTGCGCGAAACGATGGTTCGAATGTTGTTTTCGTCGGATGGCTTTGCCTGATCGGGCGTCGGCGACTCGGAGTTGTAGAGGGCGCCGAGGATGATGGGCGCGTTGGAGTCGCCACCTTCGAAGGCCACGACGACTTCATCGCCGACTTCCGGCATCCAGTACATGCCGCGCTTGTTGCCCGCGTTCGGCATCATCATGCGAGCCGGCGCGGAAGGCGTGTCGCCGCCCATTCCCAGGAATTTCACCGAGTATGCACCGTCGCCCATGCGGCCGGTCACTTTCGCGATGGAGATACCCTCAACACTGCGCTCCCGGCGCTGCCGGTCTTGATCGGAGAAAACGCTGTCGAAAAAATCCATAAGGTTACTTTCCATTCTTTGGCCGGAACGGCATGCCCGGCCGGCGTGCAAGGAAATTCGTGCGAAATCCATCGTCGCTGTAGACATGCTCCGACTTCTCCACGTAGTAGAAACCGTCGAAGGGCGGCCGCATGCCGCAATACTCAACGTGCTTACCCGCGCGGAGGCGCGGCAGACCTATCGTGACCGTATCGATCTTCAAAAATTCCCTCGCGCGCTTTCTGTAGAGCGAATTTGCCATCACCTGCGCGCGCTCTTTGTCGATCCCGCGCTGGTTGATCTCGGTATGCGGATTCAACCCGAACTTGCGGCGCCGCCATTCGGGTCCCGAAGTCAAAGGCTCATCGCCCCGCGCGGCGTCGATGTGCAGTTCGTCGGCGACCGGATCTGGATCGGCGGGGGGATTCGGCGGTTCCAGCAATGGGTCCGGCTTTTCGGGCGCAGTGGCCTGGATTTGCTTCGGGCTGCTCGATGTGTGGTCGTGCCCGCAGAAGGTGACGCTGGTCCACTGATCTACGACGCGCAGCTCCGGCCTGAACTCGATGAGATTTTTGCCGCGCTCGACGACATACACGCCCCGGAAGGTTTTGTCGGGCGGCGTGCGGCAGCGGCACGGCTCGAAGTGGAATTCCAGGCCCGAGTCCGCATCGTCGAGCGAGACATATTCAATGAATACTTCAAAGTCCCACCTCTCGGCGAACTTCATCAGGTATTCGAGGTAGCTCTGACCCTCGAAGTGCGCTTCCGCGAGCGCCTTTCCTGTGCTCTCGGTGAACTTGGGCCACGGTATCGCCGGTTTTGCCAGAGGCAGCGGGAAATTCGCGCGGCGAAGGACGTCGTCGATGATCTCTTTTTCGGGCCGTGCCCAGTAGTCGCATTTTTTCGGATTCTTGTTCTTGAGCATGCACAGATCGTCTTCGCCGCAGACTTCGAGCCGCGCGCCGTCGCGATCGGAAAACGTGAAGCGCATGTCGGAGATCGGGCCCGACACCATGGGGACAAACTTGTGCGCCTGCTGATCGGTTGTTGACAGCGACTTATCGAGGTCGGGGAAGTAGCGCATATCGATGCGAATGCGCATTCCGAAATCGAGCACTTTGAAATCGTTGTATTTGAAGCGCGGCCACACCGGCTCACCCGTGGGGCGGGTTTCCTCGCGCGGTCCCACGCCCTGTTGCCGGTCGCGCTCCAGCGAGTCGAACCAGTTATTGAGCACGATGCAATACTGCGCGGCACCCGTACAGGGCCGTGTTACGGTGACCGAAATGATGTCCTGCTGCAGCTCCACGATTTCTTTCGCCTCAGTATCTTTTCCCGGATGAGGCTTTGGACTCAGTTTCATGACGCGCACGCCGGGGACAAAGTAAGTCTGACCCGGCCGCGGGGTTATCGGCGTTTTGCTCACGGAGATCCCACCTTGCGTTTGATGCGGTTCAGTTCGTCGTTGAGAATTTCCATCACAATCGGGCGCAGCTTTTCTCGCAGCGCGCTGCGGCCCCGTACAGCAGAGAGTGTTTCAGTGCCGCCTTCGCTTCCCGGGGCCGTCGTCAATTCGGACGGGCCGGCTTCCTTGCGGAAAATCTCGATTTCGGTGTCGACGCGATCAATTCGCAGAGGCATGGCAGACTCGACCTACAAAGCCGGAATCCACAGAGGAGTACCGGGTTCGATAAAGCGCGGCCGCCTGATGCCGTTGGCCAACGCGATGGGGCGCCACATGCGCGGATCGCCGTAAACTTCGTAGGCGATGTGGGCCAGTGTCTCACCCTCGCGGAGCACCCGCGTGTGGGAACGATCCGGGCTCGACTTTTTCAGTTCGCGCAACTGCACTTCAGCCGACTTATAGGACTTGAACGAAACTGCGAGGCGCGCCCTCAGCCTGCGCCCGTCCTCCGAGAAGAGCGTCATCTTTTCCCGCAGCGATGTGATCACGCCGGTAAACGCGAATTTGGCCCACAGGAAGTCCACCACCGGCGGCGCGTGCAGTGTGCTGTCGATCGTGACGAAGGTTTTGAGAGTGATGAGATCGGTCTCGATGTCTCCGCCGGAGTCGGTATTGTCGAGGAACAGTTCGAGATGCAGCACGTCCGACTCGCCGCGGATGTACTGCAGGATCGGCATCGCCAGACCCGGCACCGGCATCGACGCGTAATGCGAGCCTCGATCGAGCGACAGGTCCGTCGGGTTGAACTTCACAGTGACGGGCTTGACGTTCGCGTGGGAAACGTCCTGAATTGTCGCGCGTGTTAATGGCATAGCCTTTCAAACTCCAGGAGGGACGTTGTTCAGCCGGAGAAGTCCCTCGTGAGAAAGCTCCAGCGTCTCAATGGCGATCTCGTTGCTGCGTGCGTTGAGTCCGGGGCCGGACAGCCGCTCGGGAAGGGCATTAGCGAAGAACCAGGCGGCGACCGCCTTGTGATCGAAGCCTTCAAGAAGGATCAGTCCGTTACGGCGCGGCAGCGGCCTGTTGCCGGGGAACTGGCGCGTGTAGCTGCGCGTGATCACGTCGGCCCACCATTTCCAGAGTGCGGCGTCACTGGTTACGCCGCGGCGCAGCACCAGATTGGGGTAGCGTCCCCAGCGCGGGAATCGCCGCGGTCCAATGTTGCGCCCACCTTCGCGGTAGTCTTCCATGTCGATCTCGGAGTTCAGACCGCTGACTTCGCTAAAACCTGCGCGGATGGTGTCCGCTCCTGCTGCTGCCGCTGCAGCGGGAACCCCTTGCGCCAGAATGCCCGCCGTGGCCAGAACGTCGTCGGCTTCGATCAACTTGTTCTCCTGCACCTCGCCGGAGATCAGGACGCGAAAGTTGAATGTTGTCAGTGGCGCGACGGTGCTCATGGTTACTCCAGCACCTCCACGACCGCTTCACGCCGTCCCACGCGAAACACGATGAACTCTGCGGGCGCGGCGATCGCGACGCCCACTTCGCACAGCACCTGGCCGGCGGCAATCGTGTCGGACGGGTTGTTAGTGTCGTCGCACCGTACATAAAACGACTCTTCAGGTGAGTCGCCGCGCAGCGCTCCTGATTCGAAGATCGGCACGAGGATGCCGAGCATCGCCTGAGTGATCTCGAACCAGAGCGTCGGCGTGTTGGGTTCGAACACAAACGGCCGCAGCGCCACGAGCGCCCGCCGTTCGATTGCGGAAAGACAGCGCCGCACCGGCAGGTAGCGCATCCAGCGCTCGCCGGAAAGAGTGCGTGCGCCCCATACCTGGATGCCTATTCCTGGAAACGCACGAAGTGGATTGATGTTCAGCGGCGTTTCATAAATGGCCGCGTTGATGGCATCGTCAACGGCCGGGCTCAGTCCCACAACTCCCACGAGCCGCTCGTTGGCAGGCGCGACATGCGGCCCTCGCGATAAATCGCGACGGGCGAGGATGCCGGCCGCCAACGCTGTCGGCGGTAATTCCACGATAGGCGCGCCGATCTTTTCCTGCGTCAACGCCCACGGGTGATAGAAGGCGCCTACCGAGGCCGCGAGATCGTCGACGACGTTATCCAACTGCCGCCGCCATGCGATGGCGTGCTCCGCATCGGGACCGCGAAAGACTCCGGTCGAGGGATCCAGCGCCACAGGCGCGGCAAGGAGAAGAAGCACGCGCCAGCGCTCGGGCGCACAGCGCACGATCATGGCGCGTTGCGCGTCGAGCACTTTCTCGTCGGCAAAGATTGGACCGCCGGCCGCATGCTCGCCGGCGGCTTTCACTCCCGCCCGCACGCCGAGCGTGTCATCACAACTGCGGAAACAGGCTTCGCGATCGCGAGGAGGTACTTCGATTTTGCGGATGTCGGGGTCCACGCGCCGCGCATACAGATCGGGCATATCGATGATGGCGACTTCAAAAATGCGCAGCAGCCGCTCGAGTCCCGTCGCTTCAATCTCGCTTGATCCGAGTACTCCAACAAGATCATGGATTGCCGCATCCAACCCCTCCGTGTCGTCGAAGCGCGGACGGCGGATGGTGACGACGTGGCAGCGCGCGCCTCCATTGGCGAAGTACGCGCGCACGGAACGCGCCAGCAGAGTGCCGTCGTCGTCGGCCGGTAATCCGCCAAGCCTCAGTTCAAAGTCCCGCCACTCGTCGCAACGGGCGGGCGGCATTGCCGGCAGCACCGTGGGAAAAACCTTCGACCCATCGCCGGATCGGCGCACATGGACGTTTGCGATTCGAATCCATGCGCTCTTCTCCGCGGCAGTTGCGATGTCGTCGTCGGTTGGCGAAGCTGAATCGGAAGTGCTTGACGCGGGTCCCGCTACAGCCAGCAGCCGGACCGGCGGTATTCCTGCAGTACTAATCACCGCGGCGACAGCATACTGAATCGAGCCACCAGCGGAGATGGGAATCGATTTCAAATTCTTCGACAACACGAAGTCTTCCGCTGCAGGCACAATCACCCGGCGGCCGCCCAGCATCTCGCGCGGCAACTGGAAGGAGACTACATTCACCCGGAACGCGTGGCCCACCGGCGGATCGCCGATGAGCTGCGTGGGCGTAGTTCCATCGACGACGCGCGGCTCGAAGCCGGCGAATCCCGTCACGTCGGTACGCGCAAGAGGGCGCGGCTCCATGCGGGGACGAGGTTCGTAATAGACGCCGGGGACGGAGTAGGACTCAGTCATTCGCCGACCTAGCTGGGTGTGATGCGTTCACAGACGACTTCAATGGCCTCGATGGCGATTTCGTTGCCTTTCGCATTCAGCGAGGGGCCGCTCAGTTTGGAAACCCAGGCGTTCTGCAGCGTCCACGATTGCACCGAAGTATGTCTTTCGTCCTGCAGATCGATCTTCATGACCGACGGAGCGGCCGGCGCGGGGAGTTCCGGGCCGGCGGTGGCGTCGCGAATCGGTTGTCGCAAGGTATTCCACAGTTTCAGGTCGCCCGTAATGCCACGCCGCAATGTCACGTTCGGATAGCGCTCCAGCCCGGGCTGCTTGCGCACGAATGCGCCGGTCTGGAGCGGGCCTGGTCCGGTGCTTTGATCGCTGCCTTCGCGGTATTCGATGATGGCATTCTCGGTGTCCAGTCCCGAGACCTCCATGAAGCCACCAATGCTGGTGCCGTTGAAGGTGACGATGAAATTGAAAGCCGCGTATGGATTGGCTCGTGCTACAGCCATTTCTTAGTCTCCTTTTCTCAGTCAGTTATTTTGCGGACCCGAACTTCGTGATCTGCTCGATCCGGAAGATCACGAACTCCGCCGGCCGCACGATCGCCACGCCGATCTCGCAAATCAGACGGCCGTTGAGAATATCGTCCGCGGTCATCGTGGATTCATCGCAGCGCACGAAAAACGCTTCTTTGGCACTGCGGCCGAACAGCGCACCCGAGCGCCATTGGGTTTCCAGGAATGCGCTTACGCTGTCGGTGAGGCGCACCCAAGTGTCCGGCGTGTTGGGTTCGAACACCACCCATTGCGTGCCGCGGTCTATCGACGCCTCCAGGAAAATGAGCGTGCGGCGCACGTTGATGTACTTCACATCGGGATCGCTCGACAGCGTGCGCGCTCCCCAAACGCGAATGCCGCCGATGTCGAATTGCCTGATGAGATTCACGCCGCGCGGATTGAGCAGGTCCTGCTCGCCGGTGGTGAAGTTGGTCTTGAGAGCGATCACGTTCAGCACGACTTCGTTCGCGGGCGCCTTCCACACGCCGCGGTCATTATCGACGCGCGCGTAGATTCCCGCGAGATAGCCGGACGGAGGAAGGTTGCGGCTCTGCCCGTCCACAGTGACAGTCACCCACGGCTGATAGTAGGCCGCGAACGAAGTGTCGTAGAGATTCCTGTGCGTCAGGATGGATGTGATCGATCCGCCCGCCGGGTCCTGTTCTCCATCGAGGATCGCGAAGCGGTAGCGCATCAACTCGCACTGCGCAATCAGCGCAAGCTGGATGGCTTGTATCGTTTTCCCCGGCGCGGCGATGATGCGGACTTCGGTTAAATCTTTGAGAGACTCGATACCACTGCGCGCACCGGGGCCGTTGTCCACGCCGATCCAGGTGGCCGGGTCGTCGCCGTTGAAGGTTTCCGTTCCGAAGTCGGCGGGAGCGGCCTTCATTGGGAAACCGTCCGGTGTGCAGGGCTGCTTTGTGAGATTGAAGTCCTCGCTCCCGACGAGCGGCGGCGTGCCGATGCCTGGAGGCTGCACCCAGACCAGTCGCGAACGCGCGTTGATTGTCCAGGCGTAATGCCGGCGTACGTCCGCCTCCGGTGTCTTATTCCACGACATTCCGCGGTAGGTCTCGCTCGGCGCCGCGCCGGTCAGATCGGTCACCACGATATCGATTTCGAGGGCGCGCACCCACGCCGGCTTGTCGCCGGGATTCACAACGATGGTAAGCGCCGGGGCCGGCAGCACGGGATCGATCGTGATGACGCGCGTCGAGACATTAATGTCGGTGATTTGGTGGATCGAGCGACTCACACCGTTGTGATCCACTTCGATGGCGGCGCCGACATAAAGTCCGCTGACGGACTGCACCGGCAGCTTTGCCAGGCCGATGCCGACAGGTCCCGTCACCTGTGTCGGTGAGCGATCGGCGTTACTGATGGAAATGGCGACGTCCTCGCTCCAGGAACCCGGCGACCGCGCGATGAACTTCGGTCCCGCAGCGGTGACGGGCGCCGCGACGAACGCGTAAATGTCGTTTGCATCAAGAGCCCCAGTCAGAGGCGCCGTCAATGTGACACTGTTGCTTTGCACATCGTAAGCAGCGACCTGAACGGTAGGCGCGACACCGGCGGCTCCATTTGCCGTGAGAGTGGCGACGGCGCCGAAACCGAGCCGCTGCAGCAGCCCGCTGCCCGGCGGAACTTCGTCGAGTTGAATAGTGACGCCGGCTCCGGCCGCGGTTGTGGTGAACCGCAGGCGTCCCGCCCCATCCGCGCCAACGCTGAAATCAGGGGAAGCCAAAAGCGCGGCGAGCTCGGCAATGGTGACGTGCGCGGCATCCGCAACTGTACCGCCGGCCGGCGGATTCGTCACGCCCGTAACCATGCCGAGCGGAGCGACAGCCGTTCCAGCAACGATCTCCAGACGCGCCGACGTTCCGCGAACATCGGTTTCAAGTATGACCTGGCCTCCGCTCTGGAATACCTTCACGCCGCTCGCATACCGCGAGAACACCGCCTCCACCTGTACCAGCGTGGCCGCGTTAGCGGTGATCGGCACGTCCGGATCTCCCGAGCGGAAGACGATGGTTTGTATCGGCTCCGTCGGAGGTCCGACGCGCAACTGGAACGTCGCGCCGTCAGGAACGTTGAACGGAACGGCGCCGCTGGTCTGCACCGTCGCCGGCTTGGCAACGACCGTTCCGGTGACTGTCGCCACCGGCGTGTTGGTTGTCACTTTCAACTGGTCGCCATCTTTGAGCGCGAAAGGAGGCGTCTTTCCCGTTGTGACCGCGGGCGCAGGCGGCGCTCCAAGCGCATTCATGCCGTCGGAGTGGCGCCTGAACGTGATCAGGTCGTTCACATTCAAGCCGCGCGTCGATGTGAAATGAAGAGGCTTTGCGGCGGTGCCGTCCCCCTTCGGGGCCGAGCGCAGAAGACGATAGACGACCCCTTGCGCTGTTCGCAGCGTTGTCGGAGTATCTTTCGCGTCGGCGACCCGCGCGATGAAGGCGCGCTTGCCGCCATTGTCAAAGAACGCGCGCACCGCCCAGCCCAGATATCCGAAATCGTGGTCAAGGGGTGAGTCGGTTGGGAGCGCGAGTTGAAGCGGAGTTCCGAACTCCCGCTGGAATTGCGCGAAGCTCGTCACGAAAACCGGCGAGGGATCGGGCGCAAGCACGAATCCTCCGCTCGGTGTGAACGGCAGATTCGGCGTTCCGGATCCCGGCCAGATGTAACCCGGCACCGCGCCGCGGCGCGCGCGTCCAACAAACGCAGCGGTGCTGGTACTGACCCCTTCTATAGCCTTCAAGCCACTGGGAACTTCTTCAATGAACACGCCGGGCGACAAGTATTCGGGCATGACTTCTCCTCAGGTTCGGTCGAATTGAATGATCTGCATCAGGCCGAACACGATCGGCACGGACGCAGGCAGAATCCCGATAGCCCCGTCATTGAGGCGAATGTGGAACGGCGCTGACGATCCTGCCGCGCCTTTCAGTAAAGGAAAGCGAAACAAAAATTCGCCGTTGGCGTCGGAGCGCGTGAACGGCGTTCCCGCAGGCGGCGTTAGCGCCGCGCCCGGCCACATCTCGACTTTCAGGCCGGCGACGGGCAGCGCCCCGGGGCTGCGGATCTGTCCTCGGACGGCCGTCTCGCTGTCGGGAGGCCTCAGAGCGACTGTCGGCCAGAGCGGTTGATTAATGAGAAAGTCGGACCGCTTCGGCGGTGATGAAAGCGCCAAAGGCAGCGTCAACAGGATGGGCGCCAGGCTGACATAGTCGCCATTCGTGGCAACAACTTGGACGCCGAGGTTGGCGCCGGACGGTGCCGGTTGGGTCAGCGTGATCGCGCTGAAACGGTAAGTGAAATCGTCCTCGACGCGCAAAGCGTTCCAGCGCAAGGCAGGGATCGATACCTCGAGCGCCGAAGCGATCGGCCGCGTGAAGTCGTCGATCGGAAAGAGGAAGGCGTCATAGAACCGGTATACAGCCGATAACGACCGCTGATGCAGCGGAGCTACGAACGAACCGGCCGGCATACTCATGGCTTCACCTTCGGGAATGTGGCCACCGCAACCGGCGCCGCGCTGGTGGAGAGGGCGGAATCGATGCCGATGACCCGCGCGAGATACGTGAGCGACAGCTTATACGGAATTTCGCTGGGGTCCCAGATATCGAAGAGTTCCTCGACGCGGAGAGACTCCATCATGATTTCCACCGTGTCGTCCGGCGCCCAGACATTGTTGCCCAGAAGATCGCCGGAACCCAACACGGCGTGGTCATAAAACAATTGCGCGATGACTCCGATGATCCGATATGCATCGCGAGTCGCCTTCGTCCATGGCGTCACCAGAAACTTCAGCTCCAGAGGCAGGGGCGGACCCTGAACCGCGCCACTCGGTAGAAAGCGGCGGGGCGAGTTGCGCATCTCGCCGTTGATAGCGACGTGGTAAAGAAAGACGGTCACGGAGGGCTGGTTCGGTGTGAAGTTCTTGAATTCGTCCGGCGTCGAGAGGATCACGTCCGCGGGTGCGACCAGGCCGGTGAGTCCGAGTCCCTTCCGCAGCAAAGCGAGTATGGTGTCGCCAAGAAATGCTATTGCATCAGTTGTCGCCAAAGGTAATTCCCGGATGGAATGAACTTCGACTCTTAAACCAAACGTGTTGCGGGTCGAAGTAACCTAATGGACTTGACAACACATAGTCAAGCAGAATTAGGGTACTGGGTCACTTTGAATCCTCGGGGGGAAACCCCCCTCCCTAGCCGAGGAGGGGAGTTTTGTTCGGATGATAGAAGACACAGATACGCGAACGGAATTGCGCTACGAGTTGCGCCACATACTGGAGCTGCTTGGTAATTGTCTGGCGGCTCAGCGTGAAAGCGGCAGAACTCCGTCAACGGATCCGCTGCGCGGGATCGCAATCGAGGAAGGCGAGGCCGAAGGACTCGTTGGTGAACTGGCTGCCGATCTTTCCCGGCCCCTGGTTGAAACCTCGGAAGTTTCCGATCCGTCACCGGCGATGTTCGATATCCCCGAACCGGGTGAATCGCCGCTGCAGCGAGCACGACGCGTGTTCCGATTGCATCCGGTCGAATTCAACGCGCTCGTGCTCGCGCTTGCGGTCGAACTGGATCCGCGCTTTGCGCGTCTGGTTGCATATCTGAACGATCATCTCTCTCGAACGCGGCCCACCGTCGGCCTGGCACTGGCATTAACCGAGACGGACCTCAACGCGGTCGAGTTTTGCCAGAGGCCGGCCGTTCGCTACGGGTTATTGCAGATCGAAGGAGACGGACCTCTATCAGGACTTGCGTTGCGAGTGGCGGCCCAATTTCTGCCGCGTCTGGTGGCGCGCGTTTTCGTCGAGCGGCTGCCGGCAGGCGTGCGGCTGTGGAGATCGCAGGCGCTGCCGCTCGAGGATCTTATGGTCAGCGAGACCCAGCGCGCGAGACTGAGCCATTGGAGCGAGCGGCTCCGCCACGGAGCCGCTCTTCCGCCGATAGTGCTTGCCGGGCCCGCGGGAGCGGGACGCGCGACTGCAGCGCAGGCAGCATCTGCATGCGCGGGCCGGCCTCTCGTCGAAGCATCGTGGATGCCGGAACGCGCCGATCGCGCCGACCTCATGGGCGCCGCTGCGCGCGAAGCGGTGTGGTTTGACGCGACCCTGCTGGTGCGCGCCGGCGAGGGTGCGCGCGATCCTGACCTGGCCGGACTCTGGGCCGCGCTTGCAGCCTGGAATTTGCCGGTCGCGGTGACGATCGCTCCCGAGCTCGTGGAATCTGCCTGCGCGGCCGCTTCGGTCGAACCGATGGTCGTCAATCTGGAAGAGACCACCATCGAGCAGCGCGAGGCGCTGTGGCGGAAGCTGCTTTTGCCCAATGTTTGCGGATCGCGGGTGCGCATCTCGGATGCCGAGCGCAAGGAATTGGCGGCGCGTTACGATTTTGTTCCCGGCACTTTCGCTCGCGCTGTGCGTCGCGCCGCCGCGGATCACACATCGAGCGAAGATCCACTCGACTTCGAGGAGCTGTCTCGTGCCTGCCGCTCCGTTGGTTCCGCTACGATCGGGCCGATCGCGCAGCGCCTTACCCAACCCTACACGCGATCCGATCTCGTCCTTCCGCAGGACCTGCTGGACGAGCTCGATCTTGCCTCCGCCTGGATGCGCAATCGCCGGCGCGTCTTCGAAGATTGGGGCTTCGGCCGCCGCATCGCCCTGGGCCGCGGCCTGACGGCGCTGTTTACCGGCCAGCCGGGAACCGGCAAGACGATGGCCGCCCAGGTGCTGGCTCGCGAGTTGGGTCTGGAGTTGTTCCGCGTCGATCTCTCACGCGTGATGAGCAAATACATCGGGGAAACCGAGAAGAACCTCTCTCGCCTTTTCGACGATACGCGCGCGAGCGGCGCCATCCTTTTCTTCGATGAAGCCGACGCGCTCTTTGGAAAGCGCACTGAAGTGAAGGACGCGCACGATCGTTATGCCAACCTCGAAATCGGTTACCTGCTTCAACGCATGGAGGAGCACACCGGCACCACCGTCCTGGCAACCAACCGCGTCGGTGATCTCGACGAGGCGTTCACTCGCCGCTTCCATTTCATCCTTAACTTTCCCATGCCACAGTTGCCGGAACGGCGCCGCATCTGGGAAGGTATGCTGCCCGCCAATGCGGCGCGTGAACCCGGCATCGACCTCGACACGCTGGCGGAGGAGTACGAAATTTCAGGCGGAGAAATCCGCAACAGCGTCCTGAGCGCGGCATTCATCGCCGCCGGAGAAGGCGTGCCCATCGGATTGCGCCACCTGAAACGCGGACTGCGCCGCGAGCTGTTGAAGACGGGCCGCGTTCTGGACGGGCGGCAGCGTCGCGCATTGGATGGCAACTGAGTCAGAAGTCCTTTATCAGATTCAAGCGGTGTCTGCAGGCGCCGTCTAAAGCCGGCGCCTACGGGCCTTCCAGAGCCGAGCGAACCAGAGCGGCCCAGCGATAGATACCGTGCACGAATTTTCCGTAGGGCAGCGTCAGGAAAAGGCCGAGCACAATACCAAGATGGATTCGAAGAAGCAGGCCCATCGCGGCGGTCTCACGCAAGGCGAGAAGCAGCAATCCCGTCAGGCTGGTGAGGAATAGTAGATACAGGAAGGCAACATCCATCGGGTCCTGCTTCGCGTCCACGATCGCGGGATCGCGGCGCCGCTTCAGCCAGTAGAGGCCGGGTGGACCAATCAGCAATCCGATGCCGCCAACGGTTCCCAACACCACGGGAACGCTGAAATAACCATAGGGCGCACTCCATCCGAACACCGAGTGATAGAACGCGGCGACGGTGGTCGAGGCGGAACACAACAGAAAGCCGTAAAAGGTCAGATGATGAAATCGGCGTCGCGCCTGCGAGTGGCGGTCGTCAGGATAGGTGCATCCCACACCGAGGCTGTCGAGGTTTTTAAGTGAGAGGACGTCGCGCGAGGCCTTCAGTAATGCTGCACCTCGGAAGAAAGCGCCTACACTTCTCCCGGATTCGCGCCAGAACCGCAGGAACCCGCCGGCATGCACGGCGATAATGCACGCGAACACCACGCCGAACGCCGCGACCATCGTGTCATGTGAGATGACGCCGTAGAAATTGGCATCGCCTGCCGTGCGACTGCCCGCCAGCAAACCTGCGACGACGATACCCGCCCCGACGGCCAAAACCGCGTTTACAGAAATGAATTTCGGCCATGCGTACTTGCGATACGACCGCGCGCGGATCTGCGCAAACACCTGCGGAACGTTAACGGCGAATTCGTGCGGCGGCGCGTACTGGCAGGAGTAATAGCATTCGGCGCAGTTATGACAGAGGTTCGCAAGGTAGTTGATGTCGGCTTCATTGAAGGTGAGGCGGCGTTCCATTGCTGGAAAAACGGCGCAGTAACCTTCGCAATAGCGGCACGCGTTGCAAATGACCATCAGGCGTTCGCCTTCGGCGATCAGATCAGTGGCCGGCGGCACGTGCAGCCTCCTTTCCCGCGATGCGTCCAAAGACCGAACCGATCGTCATGCCGAAGCCGGCCAGATATCCCTTTCCCAGAATGTTGCCGGCCATGATTTCTCCAGCGGCAAAAATATTCGTGGCGTCGCCGAGCCCCTGGACTTCGGCGCGGTCATTCACCTTCACGCCCAGATACGTAAACGTGATTCCCGGACGCAGCGGATACCCGCAGAACGGCGGCCGGTCGATGGCCTGCGCCCAGTGTGACTTCGGCGGATGAAGATCTTCGGTGCGGCAGTCGTCCAGGATCTGATGATCGAAATTGCCCGGCCGCACCGCCTGATTGAATTGACGGACGGTGGCTTCGACTTTCGACGCCGGCAGTCCGAGCGCATCCGCCAGGAGCGGAATGGTGGGCGCCGTGACTGGAGGAAAAACAGAAGGCATGAATCGTCCGACCACTTTCGAATCGATGATCGACCAGGCGATCTGATCCGCCTGTTCGGCGACGAGGCGTCCCCAGATTGCGTAGCGTTTCGGCCAAAGATCCTCGCCCTCATCGTAAAAGCGATGGCCATCCTTATTAATAACGATTCCGAGAGGAACGCAGTCCAGCCGCGTCACGATGCCGCCGTCAAATTTCGGCGCGCGGCCATCGATGGCGACGGCATGGCATTGCGTGGGATCGCCCACAGATTCGACACCGCACCCGAGGAGAAGCTTCAGCACATTTCCTTTGTTGTACGGTGTGCCGCGGACGATGAAGTTGCGCGCCCTTTCGCCCCACACATCCTCGAGCCATTCGAGATTGGCCTCGAATCCGCCGGAAGCGACAACAAGCGCTTTCGCGCGAAACGCAGCGGCCTGACCGTTGAGCCGTATCGTGCCGCCTGTGAATTTGCCATTCGAGATGTCGAGTTGCGTGACCTCCGCGTTATAGAGAACGCGAATGCCTCGCTCGGCGGCCGCAGCATAATGCGCGTTCATCAGCGCTTTTCCCCCGCCGAGGAAGAACGCATTCGTTCGATCCAGGTGCAGCGTGCCCCCAAGCGCGGATTGAAATCGAACGCCATGCGCTTTCATCCACTGTGTCGCGGGGAATGACTGGCGGATGATGATTCTGGCGAGCTCCTCCGTCGTCTGGCCCCCGGTGACACGATGCAGATCCTCGAAGTATTCGTCTTCCGGGTACGTGGCCGTCGATACGCGCATGTTGCGGGTATGGCGGCTGTTTCCGCCGCGGTACTCGACCGGCGCGCACTCGAACACGGCCACGGATGCTCCGGATTCCCGCGCCGTCAGCGCCGCGCATAGCGCCGCGTTTCCACCGCCAACAACAGCGACATCGGTTTCTATGATTTGTTCTCCCACGCTTTGCAATCGTATATCATTCCCCTCCTTGGCCGAGGAGGGGAGTAATCATGGCGCAAAAACGAAATATGGAACGGCGAAAATTCCTCAAGGGCGGAATGCTGGCTGGTGCTGCGGCGATCGTGCAGCCGGCGGCTGTTGTCGCACAGCAACCATCCGCCGCTTCAGCGGACGGCGAGGTCATGACCACCGACACCTGCGGTTCCGACTACATGGTCGATGTGATCAAGTCGCTGGGCTTCGAGTACGTGTGCGCCAATCCTGGATCCAGTTTTCGAGGCATGC
>Ga0207646_10002536_pt1 | contig 21546 bp, 20 predicted proteins | sample KBSK5502metaG_FD_184343 | JGI IMG/M metagenome (GOLD analysis project Ga0207646, IMG submission 184343) | Corn, switchgrass and miscanthus rhizosphere microbial communities from Kellogg Biological Station, Michigan, USA - KBS K5-50-2 metaG... | ecosystem: Host-associated > Plants > Roots >... | reverse complement strand
AAGTGAGCCGGAAAGGCAGAGCCTTTCCGCACATCGGGCGGCAAAGCCGCGAACCGACTCAGCCCGCTAGCCGACATTCAGTCCATGGTACTCAGCAATCATCTTCACTCATAACTTTTCAGCGCGATTTCGATCCGGTTCGGGAGGAAGAGGTGAACGGACATAAGCCTCTTGCGCCAGTTGAAACAATCTCTCAGCTTCTGCTTTCACTTTTTCCAGCGGCCACGCGCCGCGCTTGATTTCGAGTAACTCGGGGCCGTCGGCACGCTCAACGTACATCGTGCCTTCGGTGAGAAATTCGATTTCCATTCGCAGCAGTCGAATCAGGTGGGCCGCGTTCTTTGAATCAATGGCCGTCGGTGGTTGAATCCGGATCGATGTTGAATTCCAACAATCGCTGCTCCAGTTCGCGCATGAGCGCCTGCGCTTCCTGATTGAAGGAAATCATCTTCTTAAATTGATCGTGAGCGTATCCTGAGAAGGAATGATAGGCCTTCTTCGTAACGAACAGGTCGCGGTTGTCACGCAGCAGACGGCCCAGCGGACTCTCGTAAATTATGCCGTTGTCTTTCAGCCAAAGCAGGCTGAGGACGTTGGGATTGCAGTTGAGGAGTAGCCCGATGAATTTCCGCAGCTCATAGAAGACGCAATCCCATTCGCCTTTCCATTTTTCGTATACGTCCTGCCGGCCAAATCCCAGGTAGTGCTCAATCGGCGCGACGTAAATACCCATCACGTCTTTGTCGTCGATTGAGTTCGGATGGGATTTTGGCACGTACAGCCGTGAGCCACACTGCCGCGCCAACAAAGAGATATCAATCCTTCAGGCAGAAGATTCGTGACTTGCTCGCGCGACAGACCCTTGAGTTCGATCCTCATAGCGACATTGTAACTGGATGCAAGACACGGAGGCGAAGGCGGCGGCGAGGGCGAGGTGTCGCCCGTAAAGCAGGCATTGATTCTTATTGGGGTCTCGTCCCCTGGGTTACGCTCCCTGCGCTCGTTCACCCGGAGCTACCAATATGCCGCGCCTACGGCGCTCGTTGAGCTTGTTACAGAACCCCGAGCGGTAGCGAGGGGATGCTGCCACTCACAGGTTAAGTCTATGATCCCGTCGCTATCGCTCCGGGTTCCGTATCTGTCACCCGCTTCGCGGGCTTTGGTTTCATGACTAATCGCTAACCCAGCCCTGAAGTGCTGGACTATTAACATCCGTCCGACAAAACAGATTCTTTCACCGCCCAGCGAGACTACTTCAGACCAGTCACCTGCTTCACTGCTGAGCCGTCGGCGTTCATTAACCACACTTCCATCTTCCCCGTGCGATTGCTCTGGAAGGCGATGCGCTTTCCGTCGGGAAACCATGAAGGAGTCTCGTCGAGATACGGCTGAACGTGAGCAGCGATTTTCTGCGCTTCGCCTGTGGCGACGTCAACGATCCAGATGTGCGCAGAGTTCTTCTGTGTGCGATTGTTCACTTGAATCGCCAGGCGGCGACCGTCCGTCGACCAGACGGGCCATTGCGCTCCTCCTTCTTCCGCGGGAATGTGAGTGACCTGGCGACGCGACGAGCCATCGGCATTCATGACGAACACAGCGAGTTCGCCTTTCGGATCGTTTCGACCCGTGAACGCAATGAGTTTTCCGTCCGGCGACCAGTGATTGTTCCAGGCGATCGATGAGCCGTCCGTAATCTGTTGCGCATTTGTGCCGTCGAGCGCCGACACCATGAGCCGCGTTGCGGTCCACGTTCCCGCCATGTAAAGCAGCCGCTGGCCGTCAGGTGAAAGCGTCGGAGCGCGACCCTGCACGCTGGCGAGTTCGCGTTGGTTCTTTCCGTCAGGATCGATCCCGTAAAGGTGACTGGTATCGTCTTTGAAAATGGAAAACAGGATTTGCTTGCCGTTCGCCGTCCACGCCAAATTGCCTTCGCTCTCACGCGTGTGCGTTAGCTGTCTCTCATTCCTGCTATTCGCGGAAATGACAAACACGTCATCGGCCCCTCCACGATTAGACGTGAACGCGATGCGCGAGCCATCAGGTGAAACAACCGGCAGGCTGCCATTTTGAACAGGCGGCAGAGGCGAAGTTGATTGCTGGGCGATGAGCACTCTCGTTGACATTGGGGCACTGAGCGACGTGATGAACGAGGCGGCAGAAAAAACAATAATCAAGCAAAAGAACAATCTCGCGATATATGTCCCGGTCATGATTTCGACTCCTTAAAGTCTAACTGACTGTCACGCAAAGTGGAGTTTATCATCCGGTCGCTCCCGCTCCGAGATCTGCCGACATCCGGCGCTCAGTGGCTTTACGGAACCCTGAGCGGTAGCGAGGGGATGCTGCCACTCAGGTTATTTGGAGTGCGCCGGCAGAGCGAGGCGGCGACGGCGCTTTGGCTTAGTAATTTTGGATCAAGAGGATCTAAAGCGGTGTCGCGCTACGCTTGCCACGGCACTCCAAAAAGAACTGGCTCGCTACAGCGAGCGGTTCCGTATCTGTCGCCCGCTAAAGCGGGCTGAAATCTTCTTATTTAATTCTTACTCAGCGCTGAAGCACTGGGCTACTATCAAGCGTCCGCTACGCGGACGAGAACATTCGACGTTGTCCATCATCCGCTTATGCGGACTTGGTGTCAGTGATTCGAAGCGCGGACTTGACAGTTGGATTAATCAGACGATGAAAGACTTTGTCCATGCTCTCAGGCGTGTAAGGCATGCCCGCATCAAGCCACCATTTCAGCAAAGCGAAAAATTCGCTCGCTAAGTAATTCGACAGGATGGGAATTGGAACGTCGACTGGTCGGGCCCCCGGCTTCAGCCTCTGATTAAGTCCAGTCTCGATGTGGTTGGTGAGATACTCGATGCCCCTTTTGAACATCGCGTCAATCTTTCGCGAGCGCACGAGCCCACGGTAGAAAGGCTGCACTTCCTGCAGATGCTGAAAGAAAGACGCCACCGGAACGAATGAGTCTTTCCCGGCTTTGTCCCAGTCTATTTGCTGAGCGAGCCTCTCGTTGAATTGTTCCCACTGCTGCTCGAACAAATCTTCTTTGTCGCGAAAATGAGAGTAGAAAGTCGCACGCCCGACATCGGCGCGTTCGATAACATTCTGCACGGTGATATCGTCGAAGCGTTTCTCCTTAACCAACTCGACCAGCGCGCTGCTTAAGCGGCGGCGGGTGCGTTGGGTGCGGCGATCGGATCCCTTTTTCGTCCTCAAAGTAATTCATTCTTGAACAGCGAAAGCCGGTTTGTCTATTAACGCGCCGCGGAAACGCGTTTCTTTGAAACGGGCCGCTAATTTTGTCGTAAATTGAGCGTCACTATTCTCGAAGTACGAAATCTTGAGAAGCCTAGAAGGAGTAATCAGATGAAGTTGAAAATGTTTTCAATTGCGATCGTCGGAGTTTTGACGGCCACGTTACTTTCAGGATGTTCAGCTATCGCGGCTCATCATCGGGAGTTGTTCAGTAATCAGCCAACGCGACAAACCTCGGCCGCGCAGGTCGCCGATCCGATTACGGGCGAGTGGAATGTTACATTTTATGTGAACGACTCCACGATGCCCGCCACGTTCAAGTTCAAACTCGAGGGAACGAAAGTCACCGGAACTGCATATTCCGACCACACTGGTGAGGGCACAATTCGTGACGGCAAGTGGTCAGACGGTAAGTTGAGTTTCGCGCTGGACTTCAAGAAGCATGAATCACTCGTGGTCCAGGGCATCCTCAAAGATGGAAGGCTCGCAGGTGAATCTCACCACCCCGGAGGGCCTACGTACAAGTGGGAAGCCAGTAGGAAATAACAATTGCGCGTCCAATCGTTCGGGATTACGACCCTGCCCACTCAACTCATTTTGGAGTGCGCCGGCAGAGCGAAGCGGCGACGGCGCGAGCGTATGATCTCAGAAAGTGGCAACACCGGTGCCAGCATCACCGTAAAGACCAACATAGTTCCCATCATCGCCGAGCACAATATCTTCGGAGTTGAGTTGCGCTTTCCATTTCCCAGTTGTAAGAAGGCTCCGTGAACGCCGAGCGGTGGCGAGAGATGCTGCCACTCAGGTTGAGTTTATGATCCCGTCGTTACCGCTCCGGGTTCTGTAACTCTGTCGCCCACTTCGCGGGCTTTTTAATTTCCTGTATTATCCTGTACCCAACGCAGCGCTGGGCTTGTATCGAACGTCCGCTACGCGGTCGGGTAAGAAGTCACATCTACCCTAGAACTTGATTAGTGATGTCGAGTTCGGTTCGGTCATTTGACCTCAAACATTATTCAGAATGGACAGCGCCGTGCCTTCGAATATTTGCCGCTTATCTTTATCGGAAATCTGCAGACTTTCAATTGAGGACACGGCGCGATCGATCGAGCCCAGCAGGTGCGGGTAGTCGCTGCCCATGACCATTCGATCCGCGCCGATCATTTCGTGGACCATCATCAGCAGGTGCGGATTGAAGTTCACTGTATCGTAGTAAAGACGCTTCAGATACGTGCTGGGCAGCTCGTCAATCTGCGCGCGGCATTCCGGAAAATCGCGCCAGCCATTGTCCATGCGTTCCATCAGGTAGGGCACCGCGCCGCCCAGGTGCGCGACGATCCAGCGAATATCAGGGAACTCGCGCAGCAGACCATCAAAGCACATACGCGCGACCGCCAGTGTCGTATCAAACATGAAACCGACGATCGGCCCAAGCACGTATTCGCGAAAGGGCTCGGTGTTGGCCGGCAGCATTGGATGAAGAAGTATGCAGAGCTTCATCCGATTGGCTTCGGCAAAGAACGGCCGATACTCTGGCGAGGTCAGAGGCTTGCCGCCAATGTTGCTCAGAAGGATCACACCGTTCAACTTTAATTCATCAATTGCGCGATGAAGCTCTTTTAGTGCGGCATCGGAATCGTCCATGGGAATCGAGGCGAAGCCTTTGAACCGCGCCGGATGCATCGCAATCAATTCCGCGTAAGCGTCGTTGACTATCCGCGCGATTTCCGGTTGATGTTTGGCGTCAGCAAAGAAGACATTGGGCGTCGACAGCGAAACAACTTCCACGTCGATGCCCACGCGATTCATGTCTTCGAGCCGTCGCGCCACGTCGGTCATCGGCGGCGTAACGCCAAAGAAACGCGCGCCGCGATAGGTGATTATCGTCTGGCCGGATAGACTCTCGGCAAAGGTAAACTCAGAAGGCAGTTCGCGAATCTTGTCGAAATATATGAGCGGGTAGTAATGCGTGTGAAGGTCGAGTTTGCGGCCGGAGGTTGTTGGCGTTTTTTGCGGACCAGGCATGGCGGCTGATTATGGCTGGAGGGAAATAGACTGGCAAGCAGTCCGTGTTACGCTATGAATTTGGGAACATTCAAATCCGCCGCGAACTCCTTATGCGGGTCCGCGTAAAGAGTCGTGCGTGACCACTACTTGGCCTGGTTCTACTAAAGCGCTAAGCTGTTAATCACTCGCCTAATTTTCAGCAAGCAAGGAAGGTAGATTATGAAGTTCATTCGCACCATTTCACGAGCTGCTCTAATTGCCATGGCAGTTTCGTTACTCGCCATTGCGGCAGTCGCTCAGGAAAAGAAGATAACCCGGAAGGACGTGCCCGCGGCTGTCATCTCGGCGTTCAAGACCGCTTATCCAAACGCGACGACCCGCGGTTACGCCCGGGAAAAAGAAAACGGCAAAGTGTTCTATGAGATTGAGAGCCGCGAGGGAACGACGACACGCGACGTCCTTTACAATCCGGATGGCACGGTCGCGGAAATCGAAGAGAGCATAGCCGCGACTGGTTTGCCGGCCGAGGTTCAACAGGCAATGAAAGAAAAATTTCCGAAAGCCGCAATCACGAAGGCTGAAAGAACGACCGCCGGCGACAAAGTCAGTTACGAGATAGTCGCCAGGCAAGGAAAGAAGAGAGTCACTATTGAATTTGACTCAAGCGGCAAAGTGCTGACTAAGAAATAAGTCGCGCGCCGTTATGGCTAATTCCCATTCTCCCTCTGGTAACTGGGCGTTATGGCGCGCTGACTTTGAAGACTGGGTGTAATTCCCAGGCGGCTCCTTTGCTCGAGTTACAGCGGCCATGCTTTGTTGGCAGATTGCTGGTCGCATGCCAGCCGTCCCAGAAAGCCAGGCCGGTAAACCGCACCTGAGTCGGCGCATCAAAGTCTTTGTCCGATAGTTGGTTCACGGAAAGCAGCGCAGCGAGATCGTCGCGCGCTTTATTGAACCGCGGACTTAAATTGGCTGGCGGTATCTCAACGACGAAGCAATCCTCGACCGCGTCGTTCCGGTTCTGAGTAATCTCGACATGGACGTCGCCGTCATCAACTTCCTTGCGCGTGCGTCGCACCCAGCCCAGGATCGAAAACGGTTTCGTTTCGATACCGGATCGGGCTGTGCACCATGACAAAAGATTGTGACCCGAAAAAGATAGTGGGGTCCAGTTGAGAGCGGTGTTCACGCTCGGCGCGCCTGGGGTCTGACTGAAGCCGGACTTAGCAATCTTAGCGCTCCAGCGATAATGATGCGCCGGACCGCACATCGGAAACGCAGAAGCCTTGGCCGCGGTCAGGCCCACTTCGCCGCCGAATTCTCGCTCCTCAATATCCGGCAAGAACAGGTATTTACCGTGCACCCAGCCTGTCTTGTTACTGGCAAGCCGGACCTTGAAGAAATTGCCGCGGCGTCCCCGCAGCAGCGTCACGGTGCTGCCTGAAGTTAAGCCATCGGTCCGCTTGCCGGTCAACGACGGCGTCGCATGAACTTTAACTCTGCGATCGATGGTTAGAGTAACCTGTGCGTTCGCCGCAGAGGTAAGAAGAGTTAGCAGCAAGGCACCGGCAAATCCGGCGAAGAAAAAGTTCGGGCGGCTGGGTAAGTGCGTGGTGTTCATGAGTTGTCTTCCTCTGTGCTTTGCAGGAGTTCCGGATCATAGTGAGATGGCCTGGTGTGGGCCTTTATTTGAGCCCTATGACTTATCACCGTCGGTCACCTGCTGTCCACTGTTTTTCGACGACCGGCGCCTGTAACCGGATCGCCCCTATTTTTCGGTACGCGCGATCATAACCCTTTACGCTTTGAGTATTGCCGGACAAGTTAATAGACTAGAAGACGTGAACGGACACAGCATTCAGAAGATTCTCGATAAGTCACTCGGGGGTGACCGGTTGACCACCGAAGATTGCACGGCGCTGCTCGAGTCATACGACGTGGCGGCTATCGGCGCAGCCGCTGATGAGATTCGCCGCCGACGCCATCCGGACAACATTGTCACTTACATAATTGATCGCAACATTAACTACACGAACGTCTGCAATGTTGTGTGCACCTTCTGCGCGTTCTATCGAAGGCCCGGTGCGCCCGATACTTATGTGCGGACGATCGATGAGATCTGCGCGAAGATTGACGAGACAATTGCCCTGGGCGGCACGGGCGTGCTGATGCAGGGCGGGCTGCATCCCGATTTCGGCGTCGAGTGGTACGAAGATCTGCTGCGCACTCTAAGCGCGAAGTATCCGGGATTTCAGTTGCATTGCTTCTCTCCGCCAGAGATTCACAATCTGCATCTGATTTCGGGCTTGGATTACGAAACGATCATGGGCCGCTTGAAGGAAGCGGGCCTTTACAGTCTGCCCGGTGGCGGCGCGGAGATTCTCGACGACGAAGTACGTAAACGCGTGGCGACCAAATGCACCACCGACGAATGGCTGGCGGTGATGAGGGCTGTCCATAAGGTCGCTTTAAGATCAAGCGCCACGATGATGTTCGGCATCGGCGATCGCGTCGAGCATCGCGTCCGTCACCTGCAGCGCATACGCGATTTACAGGACGAAACCGGCGGCTTCTTCGCGTTCATACCCTGGACGTTTCAGCGAGAGAATACGGCGCTCGGCCGCAGGATTAAGGAAGAACCTACCGGAATCGATTATCTGAAAATGCTCGCCGTTTCGGTTCTGTTTCTGGACAATATTGAAAACTTCCAATCGTCCTGGCTGACGCAGGGGTTGAGGTTGGGACAGGTCGCGCTGCGCTTTGGCGCCAACGACATGGGTTCGATCATGATTGAAGAGAATGTTGTCTCAGCGGCGGGGGCGAAGAATGAAGCTGACGAAAAGATGCTGCGTTATCTGATCAGTGAGGCGGGTTTCATCCCCCAACAGCGCGATATTCTTTATCGGCACGTGAACCGCGAAGACGCGGAAGAACCGTTGCCGGCGGCTGCAGTGGCGCTAAGCTGACTTCGAATCTTGTTTCTTTTTCAGCCTGTCAGCGAGCCCACCCTCACGGTCGGGTTTCTGACCCGACTGCGATTGGCGCTCAGGAACTTCAACTAACAGCGGCTCGAATTTCGAGGCATTCACCAGCAGGCCGCTGCCTTCCGCCGTGGGTTTCACTTTGGAAAGCAGGACGCGGCTAATGCGTCGCGGAATCAGAAGGGCGCCACGGTCACAACTGACTCCGCGAGCTGGACGATGTCGCCGCCACCGCGCCAGTGTTCGCGCACAATGCGGTCGTCGGTTCGATCAATCAGGCGCAGCAGCGTCAGGGAAATCAGAAAGATGTCGTCAACCTGTCCGATGAATGGCAACATGTCGGGAATGAAATCAAACGGGATGATGGCGTAAATGACCGCAGCGGCGAAGAGCGCCCGCTCAGTACGCGGGACCCGCGAATCCACCATCAAACGCGCGCTGAGAATAACCATGTTCGGAAGGAACATGAGCAGATTCTTCATCCGGCTTTTGAGTTCACCTTTAGCCATCGTCAATAGTCAGTAGTTTGTGGTCAGTGGCCCTTTGTCGAGTCAGTGTGCTGGAAGTCTAGCCGAGCCCATGGCCGCGAGCAAGCTTTCGTACAAGTGTTTACTTTGAATCGCGTCGTCCTCTCTCGTTAGCACCGCGGCTTGAGCCCGGTGATTAGTGATCTCGTTGGGAGGGGAACCGTCTAAACGGTTTCCAGATTGTGCCCGCCACCGAATCACCGCGCTAAGCTACGGTGCTAATGAGACTGGTCCTGGCAAACTGCGCCACGGCCCAAGCTTTCGGGCTGACGTGTCTCATGATAAATTTGCCTCTCTATTTTGGCGAGCAACTGACTACCAACAACTGACCACTGACTACTGCCGTGTCCATCCTCGATCAAATTCGCCAGCGCGCCGCTTCGAACCTGCAGCACATCGTTTTACCTGAGGGAGAAGACCCGCGCACGGTTGTGGCGGCCAGCATGGCTGCCCGCCAACGCCTCGCGCGGATCACGGTTCTGGGCGACGAAGAAAAAGTTCGCGCTGCTGCCCGACAAGTCGGTGCCGATCTTGGCGGAGTTGAATTAGTCGATCCGGCTCGCGCCGGCGATTTCGAAAAGATGGTTGGGCTGCTTTACGAATCTCGACGCGCGAAAGGCTTGACTACGGACGAAGCGCGGAAGGCCATGCGGGATCCGCTTTACTACGGCAATCTCATGGTTCGCGCCGGTCGCGCCGACGGTTCGGTAGCCGGCGCCACCAATACCACGTCGCACACTGTGCGTGCTGCTTTGCAGTGCATCGGGGTGCGGCCGGGCATCAAACTTGTCTCGAGTTTTTTCCTGATGGCTCTGCGTGATCAAAGTCTCGGTCACAACGGAGCGATGATCTTTGCCGATTGCGGAGTCGTCATAGAACCTGGCGCTGCCGAGCTGGCTGAGATCGCGATTGCCTCTGCCGACTCTTGCCGCGCATTGCTCGGCGTCGAACCACGCGTGGCGATGCTTTCATTCTCGACCAAAGGGAGCGCGCGTCACCGCCTGATTGACAAAGTGGTTGAAGCGACGCGCACTGTGCGCGCCCGCGCTCCTGAGCTTGAAATCGATGGCGAGTTACAAGTTGATGCGGCCCTCGTGCCCGCCATCGCACAATCAAAAGCCCCCGGTTCGGGCGTTGCCGGTCGCGCGAACGTGCTGATTTTCCCTGACCTGCAATCCGGCAATATCGCCTACAAACTGACCGAGAGACTTGGCGGCGCAACTGCGATCGGACCCGTGTTGCAAGGCCTGGACCGCCCGGCAAACGATCTTTCCCGCGGCTGCAAGGCTGAGGATATCGTGGATGCCATCGCAATTACGGCCGTGCAAGCTCAAGCGCGCAAAACCATGCGCTAGTAAACTTGATCGCGTCGGGCAACTGCGAAGCATGACCTGAGGCATCAAACCAGCCGTACGTCCAAACCAAAGTCTGCGGGGTGAATCAATTTGCGCTCACCGTTTCTAATCATTTTGGTGCTGGTCTTTTCTGCGGCGGCCTCACGAGCGCAGGTCAATCCGAAACCCTCGCCAACGCCTAAGAGTGAAGATCAGGAACCGGTGCGTGTCTTCACGGAAGAAGTCAGACTTCCCGTGGCCGCAACTGATGCGTACGGTCATTACGATCCAACGCTCGAAATTGCAGACGTGCTCATACTTGAAGATGGTCAGCCGCAGCAAATCAAAAGCATTCAGCACTTGCCGGCCAACGTGCTTCTGCTGCTCGACACCGGCAACGAGCTCGGATTGAAAGATACGAAACTTACCCGGGATGTTGCGATGCGGATCATTTCCGCGCTTCATCCTGATAATCGAATAGCAATCATGCAATTCGCGACCAGGCCGGAGCTCTTGCAAAGCTGGACCACGGACAGAGCGGCAATCGCAAAGGTGCTTAAGACGAAGCTGAACTCAGGTAAGAGCAGCCGGCTGGCGAACGCCATCGCCGCGGCATCCGATCAGTTCAAAGACACGCCGCCGGGCACGCGTCATATCGTTCTAATCACGGATGGCGTCAATGCGCCTGGCGGACAAGTCACAATGACGAGCGCGCTGAGACAATTGAATTCGATGCAGGCGAGCGTGCACGTCGTCAGCTACACGGTGCTGGCGCGGCAGACTTTGCAAACTCAAACCAAAGTGATTCGTGGCGGCGACGGCGTGCAGCGCGATGCCAACCCGGCGAGCAATCCCGTGGCCAACGGCGATCCCACGCTGCCGCCCGGGACCACTCGTACGCCTGGTTTCAAAATAGTAACTATTGATACGGACGTGGCAATGCGGCGGAAACGAAAAGAATACGAACGCGCGACACGTGCGAGCGAAGAGCAACTTGTCGCGATTGCCGAAGAAAGCGGAGGCCGCATTCTGCTTCCGGATTCTATCGAGAGTTTAATGAGCCAGGCCGAAAGCATCTCGCGCGACATTGGATCGCAGTACGTCATCACTTATCGTCCGACCCGTCCGCTTGCTTCCGCCAAATCCGGGGAATATCGAAAAGTTGAAGTTGCCTCTAAGCGGGTTGGTTTGCACCTGCGCAGCCGGCAAGGCTACGTCGTGCCTCAAGAGCGGTGAGGATTTCCTAACTTTTCAATCGGCGGCTTAAGGTTGAATTCCAAACTTCCCCGCTTACCGGTACATTTGGTTGTTATGTCGGCGGTGCCTTTAACACAGATTTTCTCTGCGAAGTCTCAGCGACCTCTGCGTCTCGGCGGTGAATAATGGTGCAAATAAACCTCACCGCAGAGACGCTGAGCAAGCAGAGGAGGCGCAGAGAATTTCAAATTAAGGAATTACCGGGCGCATTACCCGAGGTGAAAGTTTGCAACGATCACTAATACCCGTCTTCTCGTTTGCTTTGATCTTCTTTGTCTCATCTGCTCATTTATCGGCGCAGACTGCAAAACCATCGCCAACTCCCACACCCGAACTCAAGGTTGAGACACAGGATCAGGTCCGGGTGTTCACTGAAGAGGTGCGCCTGCCGGTGTTGGCGACGGATGCGCAAGGTCACTATGATCCGGCGCTCGAGATAGACGATGTGCTGGTGCTGGAAGACGGCGTGGCTCAGACAGTCAGAAGTGTGCGGCACATTCCGGCAAACGTCTTGTTGATCCTGGATACGGGTGGCGACGCGAACGGTCTCAGCGGACTATCGAAAAAAACCAGCACCACCCGGGCCGTCGCCTTGCGAATAGTCGCGCGGCTGCGCGAAGGTGATCGTCTGGCGGTGCTGCAATCTTCCGATCGAGCTGAGGTGCTGCAGCACTGGACCGATGATGTCGACCAGGTCGTTCACGTGCTAACCACAAAGCTGTTTGCCGGAAAGCGTTCGCGCATCTTTGAAACGATGACGAGGGCGGCGCAGATGCTAGCCGAACAGCCCGAGGGTAGCCGTCATGTGGTTTTAGTTACTGACGGAGTCGAAACGCCCGGTGGAAAAGTAAGCCTGGACGAAGCCCTAAAGCAGGTCCTGGCCGTGCGAGCGACGGTGCATGTGATCAGTTATACCACCTTCGTGCGACAGAAAACCGATCAGCACGACGTGAAGCTGGCCACCAAAAATAATCCCATCGCGCACGACCCGGTGATCGCTAACGATCCGACTCTGCCGCCCGGCGTGAACCGCGGGGGACCAACGTTTGGAGTCGGTATTACTTTCGATCCGGCCATGCGCAGAGTCAGGAAAGCCTACGAAGCTGACACAAAGAAAAGCGAAAAGTGGCTGACCGCCCTGGCTGAAGAAACCGGCGGCCGGATCTTTCTGCCCAAATCAACCGATGAAATGATCGCGCAGAGCGAAGAAGTCGCCCGTGAAATCGGCGCCGAATATGTGGTTACGTATCGGCCTAAGCGCCCGTTGGCTGAAGCGAAGCCCGGGGAATATCGAAAGATAGAAGTTGCTTCGCGGCGGGTGGGTCTGTACCTGCGAAGCCGGCGCGGCTACATTGCGCCGAACCCACAGTATCCCAGAAATTCTCGGAATAAGTTCAGAGTTCAAGCTTCAGCTTGTTTTTTTGAAATCGCAGTCTGAGGACTGAACTCTAAACTCTAGCTAATTGGGGCACTCAATTTGGACTCGACTGCCGTGGCAACCGGTTGCCATTCGGCTTCGGGCGGCTTTCGCATCAGAGATCGGCGGCGCAATTCGTCCCAATCTTCCGGTGGCACCCGGTGAAAAGCTTCCACCACTTTCGGGTCGAATTGCCGGCCCACCCATTCATCCAACTCCTGGGACGCGGCTTCGTATGGCCGGCCCTGGCGATAGACGCGATCGCTGGTGATGGCGTCAAATGCGTCGGCCACCGAAAAGATGCGCGCGCAGATGTCGATCTCTTCGGCCTTCAGTCCCAAGGGATAGCCGGAACCGTCCCACTTTTCGTGATGCTGGGCCACGACTTTGGCGGCGCCTTCCAAAAACTTAATCCCGCGCAAAATCTGCTGACCATGCATGGGATGCTCGCGCATACGCACCCATTCTTCATCGGTTAATTTTGCCGGCTTGCGCAGGATCGCGTCGGGCACTCCGATCTTTCCGATGTCGTGCAGCAACGAACCGAACTCCAACGCTTTCATCTCGAGTGCGGTCAATCCGTATTCGCGTCCCAGCCGCAAACTAAAAGTCACGACGCGTTCTGAATGTCCGTGAGTTTCGGAATCGCGTGTCTCCAGCGCAGCGGTCAAGGCTTGCAGCGTTGTGCGGTAAGCGTTTTCCAGCGAATCCAGCGCCTGATCCAATTCGGCGGTGCGTTGCTCTACTAATTCTTCCAGATGATTTTCGTAGCGCCGCTTGGCTACGATCAGTTCGTGATGCTCGTAAGCGCGGGCGATCGCTGCTTCAGCCTGTCGCAGATCGAAAGGCTTCATCAGATAATCGAAGGCTCCCAGACGCAACGCGTTAATCGCGCTCTCGATCGTCTGCATGCCGCTGATCATTACGATCACCGTGTCGGGAGATGTGACCTTGACGTGGGGGATCATTTCCAGCCCCGTCATTCCGCTCATGGTGATATCGCTAATCACCAACTCATAGTCGCGCTCACGCAGTTGCGCGAGTGCTTCCTCAGCGGAAGAGGCCTCGCCACACTGATATGTCTCGCTCAGGAGGTCGTGGAGCACGCTGCGGACTTCGACCTCGTCATCCACGATTAGAAGGTGCGGTTGGTGATTTTTCTCGTTCATGGGTTCGAGTCACAACTCTGGATTCTGCTGGGTACTGCGTGGAAACGAAAAAGGGGGGTTAAATCTGCGGGTGGGCCAACTGCCTGAGCTAGCCAGTTCTGCACCGGCTTGGTCATTGTATAACAGGGCTTGGCATTTGGCAACACGCTTTTGCTGGCAGCGACAGGGCCTGTTTTATTGGCTCTTTTGGGTGGTTTTGGAGAACCCCACTCAAACCATTGAAAGATGTCCCCGGGTTGACGGGCGCACCAGCTACCTCTAATATGACCTGACAACTTAGCCGCAAACTGCCGGAGTGGCGAAATTGGTATACGCACCAGACTCAAAATCTGGCGAGGTCACACTCATGAGAGTTCGAGTCTCTCCTCCGGCACCAGACTTCCTACTCCAGGTTATCTTCATCTGCGCTAATTATCGCTGCCCCGTTCCACTTGGGAATGCGTTTTAAGCGCAGAGCCATGCAGCAAACTTTTGACCTGCTCGCATTGGCGCTGCTATCGTGCGCTCGTGGCAACGGAGGCAACAGTTCGTGCAAAGGAACGTCCGGCGCCGGACTCGTCAACGCTGCTGCTGAAACCGCCGCTGAAGTGGGCCGGCGGCAAACGTTGGCTGGTGCCGCACATCGAACCGCTGTGGCGTCGGCATCAGCAACGGCGCTACGTCGAACCATTTTGCGGCGGGCTCGCGGTCGCGCTGGCGTTACAACCAGAGCGTGCTCTGCTGAACGATCTGAATGCTCATCTGATTAATTTTTACAAACAGATTCGGCGTGGACTGACACTTGAGATCGAAGCGCGTTATGGCCAGAAGCTTTTTTACGAGCAACGTGCGCGCTTCAATCAACTGATCAAAAACGACGGAGCCGATACGAAAGAAGCGGCGCAGCTCTTCTATTATCTCAATCGCACCTGCTTCAACGGGCTGTGCCGCTTCAATCGTAGTGGCGAGTTCAACGTGCCGTTCGGCCAATACAAGACAGTTAATTACGCGACGGATTTTCATTCCTACCGCAAACTGTTCCGACGCTGGTCGTTCACAAACCAGGACCTGGCCAAACTCCGGATCGAGAATGATGACTTTATCTATGCCGATCCACCATACGACGTGGAGTTCACGACCTACAGTGCGGGCGGATTTACGTGGGACGATCAGGTTCGGACGGCTGAGTTGCTGGCAAGGCATCGCGGTCCGGTTGTGCTTTCGAATCAGGCGACGAAGAGGATTGTGAATCTTTATCGAGGGCTGGGCTTTAAGTTGAAGTTCCTGGATGCGCCGAGAAGAATCAATAGCAACGGAAATCGTGACTCTGCGCGCGAAGTGCTGTCTACGAAGAACCTGGATTGACGTGGCTGACTACGGAGTAGTTCTGAGGATGGCACGGTGGGGCACCAGAAGATTTTCTAATAGGATGGGCCGATGAGGTGTCTTCGAATGAAACGACTAAAGACGAGTTATTTAATGGCTCTTGGAAAGACGTTGATGTTGTTCTCGATCGTGTTGACATCGGCTCAGTCGAAATCGCAAACAACGAAAAAGCCCTATCAGCCTAACGGAAGTGAAGGGAGTTTGACGGGTGCTGTTTCCCTGACGGGAACTCCTCCCGGGCCGATGCGGATTGATATGAGTGCCGATCCGCTTTGTTATGAGAACAACCCTGAGCCTCTCACCGAATTCATCGTGGTGACGGACGGGCGCTTGGCTAACGCGCTGATATATGTAAAGACGGGTGCGGCTTTGGAGGGTCTGAGCTTCGAGACGCCGGCTACCAACGCGGTGCTTGACCAGCGCGGTTGTCGCTATGTGCCTCACGTTCTAGGAATTCAGGTAGATCAAACACTGGAGATAAGAAATAGCGACAATACTACTCAAAATGTACACGCGACGCCCAAAAACAACCTGGACTGGAACCAGTCTCAAGCTCCTTTTAGTAAACCTTTGACGACGAAGTTCACTCAATCGGAAATAGCGATACCCTTCAAGGACAATCAACATCCATGGAAGAAGGCCTGGATAAGCGTTTTCAAGCATCCGTTCTCTGCAGTTAGCGATAATAAGGGAGCGTTCACAATTGAAGGCCTGCCGCCTGGGGACTACACGATCGTGGCCTGGCATGAGCAATTCGGTGAAAAGGAGCTTAACGTTACCATCTACCCAGGCTCGCACCAGACCTTCGACTTTGTTTTTGAAGTGGGGGGAACGGAAAGTCGTCCACTGAGCCTATTCTCCCAGATAGGCTTCTTTAATCCGCGGGTCGTTGGCGAGATCTTTTGAAGGGCCTTCCATGGTGATCTCGCCGGTCTCCAGAACGTAAGCGCGATCGGAATGGCCGAGGGCTGCGTGCGCGTTCTGTTCGACAAGTAAGATCGTCGTGCCTTTGCTTCTGATGTCGTCGATGGCTTCGAAAATTGTGTGCACAACCAGCGGAGCCAGGCCGAGAGATGGTTCATCCAATAGCAGCAGGCGTGGTTTCGACATGAGGGCGCGACCCATGGCCAGCATCTGTTGCTCGCCGCCCGAAAGCGTCCCGGCTTTCTGATTCTCGCGTTCTTTCAGGCGCGGAAACATCTCGAAAACTCTTTTCATTCCGGCGGCGACTTCGGCCCGGTTCCTTTGCAGGTAGGCCCCCATCTGCAGGTTTTCACGCACTGAGAGATTGGCGAACACGCCGCGGCCTTCGGGTGACATCGAGATACCGCGGGCGACCAACTTATGCGTCGCCGTGCCGCCGATGTCGTCGCCTTCATAAGTAACGCGGCCCTCGCGCGGCTCGAGCAAACCCGTGATCGTGCGCAGCGTCGTCGTTTTACCCGCGCCGTTGGCGCCGATCAGCGTGACGACTTCGCCTTTTTCGACGCGCATCGAGACGCCACGCAACGCTTCGATCGCGCCATAGTTAACTGAGACGTTTTCTAGCACGAGCATAAAAACTGATCTTCGATCTTTGGACGTTGATCTTTGGACGCCGACGTAACTTGAGATGTTGACTGCACAAGCAAAAATCAAAGTCCAAAGGTCAAAGCCCTAATCTCCGAGATACGCTTCGATCACTTTCGGATCGTTCTTAATTTCATCGGGCACGCCCAGCGCGATCGATTTGCCATAGTCGACCACCTGGATGCGTTCGCACACGCCCATAACGACTTTCATATTGTGCTCGACCAGCAGAATAGTGAGCCCAAAGCGATCGCGTATCTGCTGAATCAAACTCATCAAATCTTCCTGCTCTGAAGGATTAAGTCCCGCGGCCGGCTCGTCCAGCAACAAAAGTTTTGGCCGCGTGGCCAGCGCGCGGACGATCTCTAAACGTCTCTGCTTGCCATAGGGAAGACTGGTTCCGCCTTCATCGCGGAATGTCGCGAGATCAAAAATCTCCAGCAATTCCAAAGCGAATTTCCGGTGCTCGCGCTCATCTCGGTGAAAGCGCGGTAAGCGCAATACCGCGTCCAGCAAATTCTGGCGCGCGTGAATATGACACGCGGTCATCACGTTCTCAAGTACGTTCATTCCTGGAAAGAGACGAATGTTCTGGAACGTGCGCGACACGCCGCGCCGCGAGATTTGATACGGTCGCTGGCCGTCAATGCGTTGGCCTTCAAAGTAAATCTCGCCCGAAGTTGGCTCGTAAACTCCAGTCAGCAGATTGAAAATCGTGGTCTTGCCGGCGCCGTTGGGTCCGATCAGTCCGTAGATCTCTCCGCGCCGGACGTCCATATCCAGCGCGTTAACGGCCACCAGACCGCCGAAACGAATGGTGGCCTTTTTAGTCGTTAGAACTGCCATCTCACCAAAACGGATGGTGGCTTTTTCAGTCTTCAGAACGGCAGCGCCGTTTTCGCCCATCATGCCTTGTCCTTTTTGACCGGGGCCTGAGTTACGCCCGCGGTGTCCTTTGTGGCCGGCATCACTTCGGTTTCGCCTTCCCGTCTCACTCTAACTCGCCTTCTCCACTTTTTAAAGAGATCGGTTGTTCCCAACAAGCCCTGTGGGCGCGTGATCATCAGGATGATCAGCAGCAGCGAATAGATCACCATGCGATACTGGGCAAAACCGCGAAGCGCCTCGGGCAAAATTGTGAGCAGGATCGCGCCCAGCACCGATCCCACGATCGAACCCAGACCGCCGAGGATGATCATGATCAGAATCTCAAACGACTTAATGAACTCGAACGACTTCGGGTTGAGATAACCGTCAAAGTGCGCCAGCAATACGCCGCCCGCGCCGGCCAGCGCCGAAGAAATCACAAAGGCCATCACTTTGTATCGGGTCGTGTTGACGCCCATCGCTTCCGCCGCCAACTCATCTTCGCGGATCGAGATCAGCGCGCGGCCGAAGGCGGAGTTTACGATGTTGTAGACAATGACAATCGTGAGGATGGCAATCAGAAAAATCCAGAAAAAACTCTTGACTATTGGGATCCCGGAATAACCGCGGGCGCCGCCAATGGCTTCGATGTTGTTCAGGAAAACGACAATGATCTGGCCGAAGCCCAGCGTCACGATGGCCAGATAGTCGCCCTTCAATCTCAGCGATGGTACGCCGACCAGCAATCCAGCTAGGGCGGCACACGCCGCGCCGATCAAGGTCGCCGTCAGCAAAGTCACGATCCAGCCCAACGTGCCATCGCCCATTGCCGCCGCAAGCCGGACGCCATAGTTAACCGAGAAATAAGCTGATGAGTACGCACCCACGGCCATGAAACCTGCGTGTCCGATGGAAAACTGTCCGGTGAATCCGTTGATTAGATTGAGCGATACGGCGAGGGTAATCGCGATGCCCGACAACATCACTATGCGCGCGAAGTACGGGCTAATGAGACGTCCGTGAAAGACGACATCCAGGCCGTAAAGCACGACGAGTACAACCAGAGCAATGATGAGATTGCGAACGTAGCGAGACATAGAAATCAAGAGGTCAGAGATCAGAGTTCAGAGGGCAGAAAAAAAGGCGGTCTGATCTCTGACTGCTGACCTCTGACATCTGCTCCTCAGACTTTCTCCTGAACGGTCGAGCCCAATAAACCTGAAGGTCGGAACAGCAGGATCAAAATCAAAATGGCGAAGGCCACGGCGTCTTTGTAAGTCGGTGATAAATAGCCAACGACCATAGTCTCAGTGATGCCGATCAGCAGACCGCCCAGGACCGCACCGGGAATGTTTCCGATGCCACCTAACACTGCAGCCACGAATGCTTTTAGGCCCACCAAGATTCCCATCAGCGGATCGACGCGCGGAATGCGGATGGCTACCAGGACGCCGGCGGCTGCGGCCATCGCTGAACCGAGTGCGAACGTGAAGGCAATGATGCGGTCGGTGTTGATGCCCATCAACTTTGCCGAGTTCAAGTTGAAAGACACCGCACGCATCGCCCGGCCGGTCTTGGTTCGATAAACGACAAGTTGAAGTCCGACCATCAGCGCGAAGGCAATGATCAGAACCACAATATCGGCAGTGTTAATGCTGGCACCGCCGAACAGGTTGATATTGCGTTTGGTGAATAACTCGGGAAAGAATTTTGGATCGGCGCCAAACACTACCTGGCCGCCGTTCTCGAGCAGCAGCGAAACGCCAATGGCGGTGATCAGCGCCGTCAGCCGCGAGTACTTACGCACCGGTCGATAGGCAAAGCGCTCAATGATCACGCCCAGCAAGGCGCAGATGGCCATCGCCAGCAGCATTACGACCAGAGCAGTGATCAGCGACGGCTGCATGATGCCGCCGCCGAGTAATCCGTGAGCCAGCATGCGGCCAAAGACGTTCGACTCCGGGTTGCCCATCAGCATCTGAGCGCCCCGCAACCCGATGCCGCCGGCAATGTAATAGCCCATGAAAGCCCCGACCATGTATACATCGCCGTGGGCGAAGTTGATCAGCCGGAGAATCCCATAGACCATCGTGTAACCGAGCGCGATCAGAGCATAGATCGCGCCCAGCGAAATGCCGTTAATCAACTGTTGCAGAAAAGTGCTCATGCAGTTGAATCAGGTTCGCGAAAAAACCCGCAAAGCGTAGCGAACTTTATTTGGCCGGACTTGAAGATGCAGCCGCGCTCGGCGATGGCGCCGGGTTGGAAGACAACTGCGGCATCGCGGCGCCTTCAACCATAACCCGTTCGCGCACCGCATAGATACCGCCGTCTTTGACCTCGATCATGACGATCGGTTTGACGGCGTCACGGTTCTCATTAAAAGTGACCTTGCCCGTTACTCCGGGAAACTCCTTAGTCGCCGCCAGCGCATCACGAATCGCTTTACCATCTAGAGAGTTGGCGCGTTTGATAGCGTCGAACATTATCCGCGCGGCGTCGTAAGCGGTCGCAGCTAGCGCGTCAGGGATCGCGTTGTATCGTGCCTTGTAATCATTAACGAACTTCTGAACCTGCGGATCGGTGTCGTATGGCGAGTAGTGGTTGCTGAAGAAAGAACCGACTACCGCCTTGCCACCGATTTCGTAGAGTTGTTTTGCATCCCACCCGTCTCCGCCCACAAAAGGTACTGTGATCCCCTTGTCGCGTGCTTGCTTCGCAATCAGAGCCACGTCGCCGTAATAGCCAGGCACGAAAATCACCTCAGGGTTCGCACCTTTGATCGAAGTCAACTGTGCGTTGAAATCCTGATCACCCGCCTGGAACGACTGAGTAACTACGATTTGTCCACCCAGTTTGGTGAAAGTCTGGCTGATGAACTTCTCGAGCCCGGTCGAGTAATCGTTCTTGCGATCGACCATGATCCCGGCCCGCTTGGCATTGAGCGTACGGGCCGCGAATTGCGCGATGGCCGCGCCCTGTACGGGATCAATAAAACAACTACGGAAAATATAGTCACCTTTGCGGGTCACTTCCGGATTCGTCGAGGACGGTGTAAGCATCGGAATCCCGGCGCTCTGCGCAATTGGCGCGGCGGCAATCGACCGCGAGCTGGCAACTTCTCCCAGGATGGCGTGGACGCCGTCCTGCGTCACAAACTTGGTAACGATGGTTGCCGCTTCTGAGGGGTCAGACCGATCGTCTTGCACATCGAGTTCAACCTGCTTGCCATTGATGCCGCCGGCAGCGTTCACTTCATCCGTGGCCATCTTGATGCCGTTGACAGACGAGATGCCGAAGTTAGCTGTGTCGCCCGTCATAGACATGAACACGCCAATCTTGACCTTATTGCCGCCGCCGGCTGGTTGACAGGCGAACGACATGAGCAAGCTGGCGATGATAATTGAACCTGGAAGGATGCGCTTCATAGTGTTCCTCGCAAAAAGTTAAAAGTTTTCGAACCTGGACGCAGTCACTTTGGTTTAGTGGACAGCATAATAGCGGCGAGCCTTGGAATTAAGCAAATTATAGAAGGAGATTTGGCCGAGCTCGGGCATTATAACTATTTGATTAATGATGTCGAGAGTGTCCGCAAGCCCGACCGTCCGGAAGGGCTCCCTTTCGTAACTGGCCCTCCCTGACGGTCGGGCTTCTGACACCTGTGGGTAGCACCTGATCCGATTGTGGAGAACTGCGTGTCTGTTCACGCTGCCAAGCCGTCTAATTGATCGAGATGAAGACAACCCCCAAAGCCTTGTTAGTAACAGCCGCGCTCGTTTTGCTTTTGTCAGC
>Ga0207646_10002535_pt1 | contig 21548 bp, 18 predicted proteins | sample KBSK5502metaG_FD_184343 | JGI IMG/M metagenome (GOLD analysis project Ga0207646, IMG submission 184343) | Corn, switchgrass and miscanthus rhizosphere microbial communities from Kellogg Biological Station, Michigan, USA - KBS K5-50-2 metaG... | ecosystem: Host-associated > Plants > Roots >... | reverse complement strand
GGAGTGAGCAAATCGCTCACCCACCTGATTGTCGGCGAGGATGCCGGTTCCAAACTGGCGAAGGCACAAAAAGCGGGTGTGCCAACTCATGACGAACAGTGGCTAATTGACTTGTTCCAAGAGCACGGGGAAATGCCTTAATCAAGGAGCCAGGCGACCGCAAGGGTCGCCCCTACTATAGACGAATCGGCCTGCGCAGTCGTAGTATAGTAGGGGCGGGGCTTGCCCCCGCCCTGATACTTTCTGCCCCAGCCCTGCAAACCATGCCCAACATGCATTCAGCTCGCGCTTAGAGGGCTTGCCCCCGCCAGGAGAGTTCTTCTCGCTAGACGTACTTCATCTCCAAAAAGCGTGCGCGCAGTGCATGTACCTGGTCCTTTACGTTCTTCTCGCGAATGGCATCATGGATCAACTGCGCCAGTTCACCCATAGCCCGCTCATCCATACCAAAGCGCGTCATCTCCGGTACACCGATACGCAGGCCCGAGGGGTTACGTGGGTCGGCATCACCAGGAATCATGTTGTAGTTCACAATGATATCGTTCGCTTCCAAACGTTTGGCAACCTCGACGCCCCCGCCCCATTGCGACACGTCCACAGCAATCGTGTGGCTTTTAGTATAGCCAAAGTCACGCGCCTCAACGGGTGTGCCAAGCTCATCCAGGCTGCTGCCAAGCGCCTGGGCATTACGCACAATTTGCCTCGCATAATCACGGCCATACTTCTTCATTTCGCGGATGGAAACGAGCAACGCCGGGAGTGAGTGCAGGTGATGGTTACTGGAGGAGCCAGGGAAGACACCCCGATCAGCGGCAGGCCAGTATTTTTTTTCGTCCTCCGCGTCCAGGTTACCGAGAATCACACCGCGCTGTGGACCCGGGAAGGTCTTGTGGGTGCTGCCCGTCATCCAGGTTGCCCCCTCCTGCAATGGCGACTGAAACTCACCACCGGCGATCAATCCCAGCACATGTGCGCCATCATAAAGCAACGGAATGCCCTTTGTCTTGCAGAAAGCAGCAACTTCAGAAACCGGCTCAGGAAAGAGAAAAAGACTCTTCCCCATAACGACAATTTGTGGTGACGCGCGGTCGATCAGTTCAATGGTTTTGCCGGCATCAATATGATAGTGATCTTCAGTCAGTGGCAGCGTATAAAGGTTGATCGAGTTTGGGCCACCAAGCTTCAGTGACTGGCCACGATTCTGGATACGGCGCCCAAATACACCCACTGGCCCATGGCTGATATGTCCCCCTGCATCGGTCGAGTTAGCAATAATAGTATCGCCACCTCGCAGAAATCCCAGGGCAATAGCCGTGTTAGCGGCATTGCCACTGATCGGACGCACATCCGCCTGCCTGGCATTAAAGAGCTCGACAATCTCTTCTGTCGCCATGCGCTCGATCTCGTCGATATAGCGCGTCCCCTGGTAATAGCGATTCACCCTATCGCCTTCGTTGGGATGACCTTCGGCATAACGCCCCATAAAGTCGGAGTCCTGTACGCGTCGTACCGCCTCGCTGGGGGTATTCTCACTGGCAATCAGATTGATCGTCTGTGTCTGCCGCCAGGTGTTTTGTTGCGCAACGATGTTCTCGATGTCGCTGATATCTACTGTCATGTGTTCTTCTCCCTTCGTGGTGTCCTCGGCATGAAAAAATTCGTAGGGGTGCGATGAATCGCGCCCTTGTTCTCGCATCGATACTGCTGGTGGGCGCTACGAATAAAATACGTATTCAGTATAGCAGCAGAGGAGAGCTAGAACAATAGAAAGTATTCATACGGAAGCCGCAATCCCCTTGATCAAATACGCCAGCGTCCGCATATCCCCCACCAGGAAGGTCTCCTTCACCCTTCCAGGTCGTCCCTGACCTTGTCGATTCACCCAGACCGTTGTATACCCCAACTTCTTAGCAGGCACAATATCATACTTAAAGCCGAAGCCCGCGTGCCAGATCTGCGACACCTTCAACCCCAATCGCTTCCGTGCGAGGAGAAACCCCTCGTAGTTAGGCTTGTAGGCACCTGCCTGCTCGGCGGTGATAATGTCATCGAACTTCACGCCGATAGTGCGCTCGGTCTCGGCAATTATATCGTTGTCAGTATTCGTTATAAGCACAACTTTTACAAACCTCTGCAATTCAAGGATTGCTTCTTTTGTATCTGGAAATGGCTTCCAGTGACCCATAGAATCGGCAAATTCTTCGGCTTCTTCCTTGCTCGAAGGAATACTGTATTGATTGAAAGCCATTCTCAGGGTGTCCTGGAGTACCTGGCGATAGGGACGATATTTTTCCTGGATATAGTGAAATTGGATTTCTTCCCAATCCTCTTGCAGAGTTTGCGGAGAAACATTTCCGAAGCCTTTGGAATCCATACTCTCTGCGAAGAACCGCTGGATTGCTTTTTCCCAGTCGATGAGCGTGCCATAACAATCAAAGGTGATGGCCTTTGGAAGCGTAATCACTGGATGACCTCCCCGGGGAACGGTAAATCGTACCCCTACAGAAAAATCGGTTAAGGCGGTTGTACAAACCGCGTGATACTGCTATACTACAACATATCACCGAATGAACCGGATAGGCACATTGTATTTCACTCTGACCGGAACACAGAACAAATGGCGTGGGGATGCAAGCGGTCTACCATCTACGTAGTCTGCATCAGGTACCTCGTGCATAGAGACTCAGGAGGATTATACGTCTCATGAAGGTCTATACTGCGGAACATATTCGCAATGTGGCATTGATCTCCCATGTCGGATCAGGCAAAACATCTTTGATAGACGCGGCGCTCTACGACAGCGGTGTTGTAACGCGACAGGGCAAAGTAGATGAAGGCAGCTCAGTCGCCGATTACGACCCCGATGAATTAAAACGGAGTATGACGCTTAACGCCAAGGTGCTGCCTGTCGAATGGAAAAACACGAAGATCAATTTTATCGATACCCCAGGCTATGCCGACTTCATGGGTGAAGTAAAAGCGGGGCTGCGCGTGGCGGACGCCGCGCTCGTCGTCGTTACGGCTGAAAAAGGCGTAGAGGTCGGCACCGAACTCACCTGGCAGTACGCCGATGAGCGTAACCTGCCGCGCATGGTGCTCATCAACAAGCTTGACCGTGAAAATACCTCGTTCGACCAGGCCCTGGAATCACTACGCAAACGGTTCGGCCTAAAAGTCGTTCCCTTACAGCTCCCCATAGGCGAGCAGGCAGGCTTCAAAGGCGTTGTAGACCTCGTCTCACAGAAAGGCTACACCTTTGAGGGTGGCAACAAGGTCCAGGAAGTCCCTATCCCGGCTGATCTAAAAGACAAAATCAGCAGCTACCGTGAGCAACTGATCGAGTCGGCAGTCGAGAGCGACGACACGGTAATGGAGAAGTTCCTTGAGGGTGAAGAGCTGAGCGACGAAGAGATTCTCTCCGTGATCAAAATGGGAACACGCAGCGGCCAGTTAATTCCGGTTCTCTGCGCCTCAACCAGCAAAAATATCGGCGTACAGGCGCTCCTGGACGCCATCGTGGATTACATTCCAAGCGCAGCAGACTCTGTACCGGCAGACGTGCAAGCTTTCAATAGCAACCTTTCGATGTTCATCTTTAAGACTGCGGCGGCACAGGTAGGTACTATCAGCAATTTCCGTATCTATAGCGGCACGCTTAAGCCAGATAGCCATGTCTTTAACGTGCAGACAAAGGCAGATGAGCGTATTGGGCAACTGATTACTCCGCGCGGCAAAATGCAAGAAAGCGCAACAGAGATTCCAGCCGGCGACTTTGGCGCAGTGGCTAAACTCTCCAACTCACACACGGGAGACACGCTCAGCGGGAGCAAAGATACAACCACTCCCCTGGAGCCAATCAACTTCCCAGAGCCTGTTTATACCGTGGCGGTCTTCCCCAGGAGTAAAGCCGACCTGGACAAAATGAGCAATGCGCTTGCGCGGGTGGTAGAAGAAGACCGTACGTTGCGTGTCTCGCGTGACCCGGAAACCGCCGAAGTGCACCTTTCAGGCATGGGCGAGTCACATATCCAGATCGTGGTCGAGGGCATCAAACGCAAATATGGCGTAGACCTCGAAGTACGCGATCCCCGCATCTCCTATCGCGAGGCCATCCGCAAAAAGGCCCGCGCCAATGGACGCCACAAGCGGCAAAGCGGTGGCCACGGTCAGTTTGGCGACGTATGGCTGGAGATCGAACCACTGCCTACAACTAGTGAAGAAACCTTTGTCTTCGAGGACAAGATTGTCGGCGGCGTGGTTCCCGGACAATACATTCCAGGCGTCGAAAAAGGCGTGCGCGAATCGCTCAAGCGCGGCTTCATTTCGGGTAACCCAATGGTCTATGTCAAGGTAGCCGTGGTAGACGGCAAATATCACCCGGTGGACTCGTCCGCGCAGTCGTTTGAAATTGCCGCCTCGCTGGCTATGCAGGAGGCCGTCCCCCAGGCAGGCCCCACCATCCTTGAACCGATCATGACCGTCACCATCACCGTGCCCGAAAACAACATGGGCGATGTGATGAGCGACATTAACACCAAACGCGGGCGCGTGCTCGGCATGACTCCCATCGGCAACGGCATGCAGCAGATCACTGCCAATGTGCCCCAGGCCGAAATGCTGCACTATACAACCGACCTGCGTTCGATCACCCAGGGACGCGGCTCCTTCAAGATGGAATTCTACCAGTACGAAGAAGTACCGCCCAACGTGCAGCAGGAGATTATTGCACGGCACAAGAAAGAGGAAGCGGAGAGGTAGTTCTGATCCCTGTGTGCGCCTCCTTTCTAAACAAGGGGGCGCATATTGTTTCATGCCTTGTTTAATTCTTGACACTACCTGGGGGAAAGTATATACTTTGGTATACACAAATGTATAAGTGAGAGAGGCAAATATGCAAATAGTCAAACTGCGCAAAGTTGGCAATTCGACAGCTGTGACGCTGCCAGCGTCTGTGGTGGAGGCTTTACATTTGCATGAAAATGATGAAATCGCTGTTGAAATTGCTGGCGACCGGATTATACTGACACGCGCCACTTCTGATTTTCAGGATGCATGGGCGGCATATCAAACGTATGCCCCAGGCCCAATTTAGTGGACAGTTTTTACACTCCACAATCTTTCAAATGGCTGCAGCATATGGTTTTCATCTCTGCCAAAACCATCCGTTTCTTGACGGAAACAAGCGTACCGCTGGTATGGCCATGTTCACATTCCTTAAACTCAATAGATTAGAGCCTATTGCTACAGAATCTGATTACTATGCCGTGATGATGGCAGTCGCATCTGGAAATATGACCAAAGAAGAGCTTGCAGATTGGCTACAGACGGCGGTGCAGGGCACACCGCCAGACATATCTGTAGAATAAGGATGAATCACTCCCTTGATCATCCTGCCCAAACTCTGCCGGGTTCCCCGACATAATGCTTACCCTCTTTCCAGCCTTTTGTTAGAGGGGCTCAGGTCGCCGACCATTGCTTCTCCCTGATGACCCCAGCTGCTTTTTCTGCGATTCAGCAGAACGTCCCTTATTGCCATGCTGCTTTCCGGCGTGCTGCCCACCTTTTTTCCCCTGCTTACTACCAGAGCCAGACTCCTTCCCTCTCCCTAGCACAGCTTCGGCATCAGCCTCATGCCCATGACTTACCAACCATCTCCTGGCCTGCTCGTGCAAATCTCGCAGCGTTGGACTTCCGGCAATCATCATCCACATGGCAAACTCAGAATCGGCAGGCGCTCCTGCTTGCCATTGCTTTTCGGCTATAAGAAAGTCGCTGACCTTCTTCACATCGAGTGTGCGCAGGACTGCATCGAGTCGTTGCCGGAAGTTCGCATAATCTGGCATACTTTATCGTCCTACCTCTCTTGATCACTAGCGAATTTCTGAGAGTTCAGATTTCTTGTAGATGTTTCCAATCCTATCACCCGATTCGTTCCTCTTGTCCAATATACCATCGAAATCAAGAACCTAAACCAATATGCTTTGCATATTCCGCCGGAGTGCTTCCAACAATGGTTTTAAAGTCTTTGATGAAGTGCGCTTGATCGGAATATCCCAGTTCCACTACCATCCCAGGCCAATCTACCACTTCGCCTTCGGCCAATCGTTCAGCCACTTCATGGAGTCGATAGCGTTTGATCACCCACTTAGGACTGACACCGACATACTGCCTGAAGAGCCGTTGCAACATCCTTTTGTTGAGGTTGAGCCGGTTCACGACGTCATCAACTTTGGTGATCTCTCGATGAGCGATGATGCAATCAACGATCTCGTTAATGAACCTGACATGCTTATCCTGCTCTGGAAATCTCTCGCGAAGGAAATTTTCCGCGAGTGTTATCATCGCTCCTTCGTCCTCTCGTGAGAGAATCGCTTCTTCCAGCGCTGTGCTATCGATGCCGAAGACATCCCAGAAACTGATGGAAGCATTCGTAAATTGAGAAACCGGCGATTTCACAAAAGGGTAAAAGCCCCCGGGCTTGAATTTAACGCCAAATACCCGGCCTTTGTTTTCGAGGAGACGTGCGAACTTTCCCGTTTCCACGCCATAGACCCTCGACTGATCTTTCTCAATGACCAGGTTGACACAAGGGTAAGGGAGCGTCTCCTGCACATACGGCTCTTGTCCCCTGAGATCCCAACTGACTATCCAATAGCGTTCTACGAAGAAGCTCAGATCTGGTGCAGGCGGATGTCGTGAGAGCTGAAACTTCTTTTCACCCGCTTTGAGGTTCAAAACGCCCCTGGGTTTTCCGATTATTGATTTCATCATTATTTCCGCCATAAGGCCAAGCCCTTCGTCTTCAGGATGTGTTGTCCTGCATGCTACGGGCAACGAAGCTCGTTGCCTATTTTATAGCACAAAAATTCTTACTTGTCGCGTTTTTACAATACGCTTTGAGGATCGCGTGCTATCATAGCCCCAGGTGCGGCACAATAAACGAAAGAGTTGCTGCGATCATGACACCTCGTCAGAACGACGATGAGAGACCATGATGACCTTCAAACAGTTTCGTATCTGATGCTGTGCTCTATAGTCAAAAGTTCTACAGAAGGGAGATGATAGTATGAATCGCTATATGCTGGAGAAATGGCCATGGATTGAGGGAACACATGCGATGCGCTCGCAGCTGTTAGACATCCTGAGTGACGCTGACCTGGCTTTTAACCCTGGAGGGCAGACTATGACGTTAGGTGCCCTATGCCGCGAGATGGGCGAAATCGAGCATTCGTATGTGCAGTCGTTAAAAACCTTTCAGCAAGATTGGTCATATCATAACGGGGAAGCGGATTCGGAGAGCAGCGTTGCCCGGCTCAAGGCGTGGTTTCAAACGCTGGACGACGAGCTGAAAGCAACGATTTCTGCCTTCTCGGATGAGGATTTGAAGAAGACGGTTGATCGAGGCGGTTATATGATGCCGGTTGAACTCCAACTCGATGTCTATCTCCAGGCACTGCTGATTTTCTTCGGGAAGGCCACGGTCTACCTCAAGGCGATGAACAAACCATTGCCTCAGCAAATTCACGAATATATTGGGTGATGAACCCGCAGCGGCTGGTTTCCCTCAATTCAGAATGCTGCGATCCGGGTCGCTGGGTCGATAGCGACTGCTCATCGAGAGCATTTGACGCATGACCGGCACCTCCCGGCGTAACGCCTCTATTTCTCCTTCCAGCCGCTGCACTGTCGAAGTCAGTTCTAAAAAATGCTGCTTCTTTTCGTCCTGCAGATCGAGAAAATAGGCGATGAAGTGAGAAAGTTCCTCCGGCTCATGAGGCAGGCTGAATTGGACATCCTGCTTCCCAACTACCTCTAGCAGGATCTCCAGGTAAGAACTGAACAGGTTGCGCGCCTTATCAGCATAGGTGAGAAGGGTCTGTCCTGGTTCGGCTATATCTTCATATATTTCCACCAGCGCTGATAGATAGGGCTTCTCACGATGCTGGCTGAGGATACGGAAGCGCTGCAAGCCCCTGGCAATCAGGTTCATACGGCCATCTTCCAACCGGTCGAGCACCTCGATCTCCGCCATCGTGCCAACTGGGTATGGCTCCTCTTGCAAATATTCGCTCTCCGGGCGCGCCAGGACAACGCCGAATGGCTTTTTCTCGCCATAACACTCGTTAATCATCAAGCGATAACGTGGCTCAAAAATATGCAGCGGTAGTTCTGCACCCGGAAAGAGTACGACATTTAATAGAAATATGGGCAACTCAATCGCCATGGTATCTCCCTCCCAGTACGCAGACACATGTATTTGAGCATCTGCACAAGGCTATACAAGCCCATGAAAGAATTATACATCATGCCATCCCTGGCTATTCAAGAAGAACCAGGGATGACATAATTATGAAGAAGACGCTATGCCACCTTGAAAGAGAAGAGAACAGAGATGACCAACTCATTCGCCGGCGTTGATACCGGGGGCACCTTTACCGATCTTGTGCTTCTCCAGGACGGCAAGATACGAGTTCACAAGATCCTTTCCACGCCTGATGATCCTTCGCGAGCCATTCTCCAGGGCCTGGCTAACCTTGGTGTGGCACAGAATCTCGACGCACTGGTTCATGGTTCGACAGTAGCAACCAACGCAGTGCTCGAACGCAAGGGCGTACGCACCGGCCTGATCACAACTGCCGGTTTTCGCGATGTGCTTGAGATCGGACGGCAAACACGCCCCAAGCTCTATGATCTCAGGGTTCAGAAGGACCCGCCCTTAGTACCCCGCGCACTGCGCATCGAGGTAATCGAGCGTCTCAATGAACTTGGCGAAGTACTGATCCCACTCGACGAGGCATCACTTAAGGCCGCTATCGAGCAATTACAGGCGGCAAACGTTGAAGCAGTCGCTATCTGCCTCCTTTTCAGTTTCGCCAATCCCGCTCATGAGCGCAAAGTAGCCGGGGAAGCGCGGGCAGCCGGTTTTTATGTCTCAGCCTCGTCCGAGGTACTGCCGGAGTTTCGCGAATACGAGCGTACCAGCACGGTTGTGCTTAACGCCTATGTCGGGCCGTTGATAGACCGTTACCTTATGCGCCTTGAAGAATCGCTCCCCGGGCATACATCGCTGCGCATCATGCAATCAAATGGCGGCTCAATTTCAAGTGCGACGGCCAGGCGAGAGGCTGCCCGCACCCTCCTCTCAGGCCCAGCAGCAGGGGTTGTCGGCGCCGCCTTCGTCGCCGAAGCCTCCGGCTTCAAACGCGCCATTACCATTGACATCGGAGGAACATCCACCGACGTAGCACTTTTCGATGGAGCAATTGTCGAGACTACAGACGGCAAGATCGGCGGTTACCCAATCAAGCTGCCCATGATCGATATCAATACCGTTGGCGCTGGTGGTGGCAGCATAGCCTGGTTTGATCTTGGTGGAGCATTACGAGTAGGACCGAGATCGGCTGGTGCCGTCCCTGGGCCGGCCGCCTATGGACGTGGAGGCACAGAACCCACGGTAACCGACGCTAACCTTGTGCTAGGGAGATTGATCCCGGAAGCATTTCTCGGCGGTTCAATGTCACTCGATACCGCGCAGGCGCGCCAGACGGTGGCAGGTATTGCCGAACGGCTGGGTACAAGCGCGGAGGAAGCTGCGCTGGGTATTGTCCGGGTCGTCAATGCCAACATGGAGGCAGCCATTCGCCTCATCTCCATTGGGCGAGGTTACGATCCGCGCGACTTCACACTCGTCGCCTTCGGCGGCGCTGGCCCCCTCCATGCCTGTGAACTCGCGGATGCCTTGCGGATTCCCAAAGTTCTGATACCGGCAACTCCAGGAGTGCTCTCAGCCCTCGGCATGCTGGTCGCAGACGTGATCAAGGACTATGTTCGTACCATCATGCTTCCTGCGGAAGCAGCACAACATAGCGTGGAGAAGGTCTTCGCCGGGTTGGAGCAACAAGGCCGATCAGACCTCGTCCGGGAGGGATTTTCGCCCGGGCAAGTTAGCATATCGCGTTTTCTCGATCTGCGCTACGTAGGACAATCCTACGAAATAGTAGTACCTTTCGATGCTACAGTCACGGAGGCAGTTGCCAGTTTTCATGCAGCCCACGAGCGTCAATTCGGCTATAATAGTCCGCGTGAGCGAGTTCAAGTCGTCAATGTACGAGTCAAGGCCCATAGCCGCCCCCCAGGCCCCATTTTAGAACAAAAATTGGAACAAAGAGCTGTGGCTAAGCGGGCAACTTTAACACCAAAGATAACGCGGCCGGTCATCTTCAACATCAACGGTGCAACCACACAGGATACAGCTCTATATGCAAGAGAGGAACTCACGCCCGGTCTATCGTTCGAAGGACCAGCAATCGTGACCCAGTACGACACAACAACAGTGTTGCCGCTCGGCTGGCAGGCGAGGATCGACGGTATGGGCAATATCATTGCCGAATATGCAGAAAGAGCAAAGGAGTGACATGAGCACGGTAAATCCTATCAGCCTGGAAGTGTTCAGAAGTGCGCTGACCGCTATAGCCGAAGAGATGGGAGCGGTCTTAACTCGCAGCAGTTATTCTCCTAACATAAAGGAGCGGCGCGACTTCTCCTGCGCCCTTTTTGATCAACAGGGAAGGCTTGTTGCCCAGGCCGCTCACATTCCGGTACACCTTGGTTCCATGCCCGACTCGGTCGCTTCTGCGCTCAACACATTCGATCGCTTCTCCCCTGGCGATATCATCGCGTTGAATGACCCTTATTTAGGCGGGACGCATCTCCCGGACATCACCGTTATTGCACCAATACATGTGCAAGCCGGGGGACAACAACATCTGGCCGGTTTTGCAGCAAATCGCGCCCATCATGCGGATGTTGGTGGCATGTCGCCCGGCTCGATGCCTCTAGCAACCGAGATATACCAGGAGGGTATTATCATTCCACCGATTAAACTCTGGGAGGCAGGCCAACTGAATCAGGTAGCGCTCGATCTCATCCTGCGCAATGTTCGCACGCCACAGGAACGCCGTGGTGACCTCGCCGCGCAAATCGCCGCTAACCGTACTGCTATCCGGCGCATGCAAGAACTCATAGACAGGTGGAGTCTTTCGGCCACAGAGGAGCATATTGATGCGCTGATCATCTACGCCGAACGCATTACCAGGGCAACTCTTCAGGCCATTCCCGATGGATGCTACGAGTTCACCGATTATCTTGATAACGACGGCATCAGTGACGAACCCGTCGCGATAGCAGCCAGGGTCACAGTTCGGGGCGACACACTCACAGTCGACTTCACCGGCAGCGCACTGCAAACACGCGGGAATGTGAACACGGTCGCAGCGGTCGCCAAATCTGCCACGTACTATGTTGTTCGTTGTCTCATGCCAGATGATGCACCCATGAACCATGGTACATTCGCGCCGGTAACGGTAATCGCGCCGGAGGGGACTGTAGTGAACGCTCGCCCACCTGCAGCAGTAGCCCAGGGCAACGTCGAAACCTCGCAGCGCATTACAGACGTTGTACTCGGAGCACTGGCCTCAGCGCTGCCTGAGATCATCCCCGCTGCGAGCCAGGGCACAATGAACAACATCACCGCCGGTGGCATCGACCCGCGCACAGGGCAACCATTCGCATACTATGAAACAATGGGAGGCGGCATGGGAGCCAGGCCAGGGCTTGATGGCCTCTCTGGCGTTCACACGCATATGAGCAATACGCTCAACACCCCCGTCGAAGCCCTCGAGTATGCCTATCCCATGCGCATTACAGCCTATCGCTTGCGCGATAATTCCGGCGGCAGTGGCGCGTTTCAAGGCGGCGACGGTCTCGTACGAGCGATCTCTTTCGAGGTATCCACGGATGTTACACTGCTGACCGAGCGGAGAAGCACCACACCCTATGGGCTACAGGGAGGGGAGCCTGGTAAGCGCGGCGAAAACCGCTTACAGCACGAGGGCCAGGAGATAATTTTACCGGGCAAGGTACACTTTCGAGCCGCACCTGGCGATCGGTTGACGATCCTCTCTCCTGGCGGAGGAGGTTGGGGTAAGCCTGACAAAGACTAGCACTCTAAAAAGATCGTCTCTCCTCCGCGTTCCGCCGAGAGCTTTGCCGCCTCCATCACAGCAATATTCCGCCTGGATTCCTCGGGTGGCACAGCCAGCGGCTCGCCGCAATGCAAATGATTCGCCAGGTTACGATGAAAGGCATACAAGGGGTCCTCAGGCAGCATCAAGTGTTGCTCGTGAATAGCTCCGCTCATTTCCCGCGTATAAACGTAGAGCTCTGGTAGGGCTTCCGAGGGCCTCAGGCGCTCTTCGATCAGATCACCCGACCAGCGGCGCGTCTTCACCGTCTCCTGCCGCCAGTGTCCTACAATTGCGCCTCGTGTCCCCAGGATATACCATTTAGGCTTCATCGCCGCGGCAATATCGGAGTGCATAAATTCCGCTTCCTGCCCATTAGCAAAGCGCAAATACACGCAGGAATGATCGGCATTCGTCACATCATGCCAGACCCGTTTATGTTCCACGCCCCGCACGCTCATCACGGTATCAGGAACAAGTTGCAGAATCCAATCCAGGTAGTGTGAACCCCAGTCATAAAAGACCCCGCCTGAGATAGGCTCATGGGAATGCCAATAATCGCAGGGGTGGTCATAGCCGCCAATGAACGTCTCGATGTGGAAGACATCACCGATGGTTCCGCGCTCGAGCACCTGTTGGATTGCCAGGTAGTCGGGGTCCCAGCGCCGGCATTGATAGACGGTCAGCGCCCTTTGATAGTCCTGCGCGAGTCCGATCATCTCGTCCGCTTCAGCAGTAGTCAAACAAAAAGGCTTTTCTGAGACCACGTGCTTGCCCGCACGCAGCATCTGCATGGAGATAGCAGCGTGTGTATCAGGCGGAGTAGAGACAATCACCGCGTCGATGCTCGGATCTTCCGCGACCTGCGCTAGATCGCTGCAGGTGCTTACCCCTGGAAAAGCCCGGCGTGCTACTACTAAACGCTCCTCGTTGCGATCGCACACGAGCGCAAATTCCAAACCCGGGACGTTGCTCATGGCAGTACCATGTTCGAAGCCAATCGCTCCATAGCCGATCATCGCTACCCGCTTCGCGCGCTCCCGTGTCTCCGCACCCGCCGCATAGCGTACAGCGCGATCCACCATCTGCTGAAATGCGGGAAGAGTTTGTGTCGCAGGATCACTGCCTAACACGGTGCAGAAGACGCGCCCCAGCCCATAATTGTGTGTATACGCCACGGTATATTGAGCATAGCGCCACGAAGTACGCCACACTATCTCGGCATCGGAGGGCACGATATCCAGCAGGTACACCCCCTCATAGACAGCAAAGGAAGAATCCATGCGGCGTGTCAGGAAGTGATCGGGCGTGGCCACACGAACGATAATTTCGCTGCGCGGCGTGCAGATCCCATGAATATGCCCGAGTACCTCGCCCAGCAATGGATATTCGCGGTAGGCTTCTGCCGCATCTCCCGTGCATACCAATCCGCCTCCACGTTCAACAAAAGCACACAGAGCCTCTTCCTGCTCTGTATTTATCGGCCCTATATCGCCATTGAGCACGACAACCTGTTCTGCATCCAGATGACGCAACAAATCTGGAGCAGTTATGATCCGAGGGTCCTTATGCATGTAAACTCCTGTCTCATCACCTGTTCTCGTGGTAGTGCGCATGCTCATGCGAATGATCAGGCCAGTGCCGGTGCATGTGAGAATGCATGGCTCCAACAAGCGGTAGCTCGTCAGCGGTATGAGGGCGAACTCCCTCGACATGGTGGGGATGATCATGCCCGCGCCACAGGTCGCTGGGCCGGTAGTTGGCTACAAGCAGGCTCTGGCCGTGATGCCAGCGCTCACGGAAGATGTCGTAGTTCTTCTTGCTCCTGGTGGCCTGCTCGTCTTCGCTCAAACTGAACCATTCGCGATGTGGATGTCTCTCGACGAGTTCGGCAACCCGAGGCGTAGTCAGCACCCGATAGCCCGAGGTCTTAAAGAAGAAGCTATAATGGATGTCCATCAAGCGGTAGAAGCGGAAGCGCTCATCAATCCAGCCAACTTCGGACAGCAGTTCTCTACGGAAAGCCATCAGGTAGCCCTCGATTGCATCGACATCGGGTCCGGCAGATTCATAAAACTCGCGCAGGTCTTCCGTCACCAGCCCGTACGGCCCCACAACTCCCATGTTGCGGTCGGCCAGCGTCATCGCTAACGGTTCCCAGATATCACCTTTGACCTCTATAGAGGTGTCCATCAACACGATGTACCGTCCTCTGCTGGCACGCATGGTGGCATTGCGCCCGGCAGCGAAACCCATATTGTGATCGGCGAAGAGGACCTGCAAGCCAATACGCTGCCCGTTCGTTCCGGTGAGGTCACCACCGCGCGCCAGTTGTTGTAGATAGGCGAGCGTCTCGTCAGTAGAGCCGTTATCAACGATCACCAGTTCAAGCGAACGATTGTAGCTGTGACGGCAAATGCTCTGGATACAGCGCTCCAGGTCATCGCGGCTATTGTGCGCGAGCAGGTTCACCGAAAATTCAAAGAGATCGGGTGCCTGGGTGTTATCTGGAGCATCAGACGAGCTTGAAAGTACTGTGAATTCGTCGTCCAGGCGACGCGGCAGCACAAGTGAACCCCCGGCAGTATCTTTGACTGCATACCCGGCAGACTCGAGCTTATAGCGTATTTCGTCAGCCTGTGCATACTCACCGCGCTTGCGCAAGCGCTCACGCTCCTGCACCAGGGTGGCAATTTCAGCCGGTACCGAGGCCAGGTACGTTCGTGAGTCAGCTTTGCGCCGTGGCAGGTCGCTCTGTAGATAGCCATTGAGATCAAAGCCAAGGATGCGATCAAAATCGAGCAACAGACGCACCCTTGTGGTTGGGTCGCAATCGTTCGCCCGCAGCATGGCCCATACTACGGACAGAGCACGTGGCATATTCAGATCATTCTCAACCTCGGCCAGGAATCGCTCTTGCCAGTAATTGGGTTCAATCGGCTCATCTGCAAAGACACGTTCCCTATCGGACTGCAAAAGCAATTGGTAGACCAGCCCGCGCAACCGTTCCAGGGAGGTCTGGGCCGCTTGCAGTGCGCGGAAGGTAAAATTCAGGCGGCTGCGGTACAGCGCCGTTGTATAAAAGTAACGCAAGGCCATAGGATCAAAGCCCCGGGCCTCAATTTCAGAGCAAGTATAGGCGTTGCCGGTTGATTTCGCCATCTTCTGCCCATCAGCCAGTAGATGCTGGGCATGCACCCAGTAGTTCACAAACCGCTGGCCTGTAAACGCTTCGCTCTGCGCAATTTCGTCTTCATGGTGAGGAAAGATGTTATCCACACCGCCCGTATGGAGATCAAAATGCTCGCCGAGGTACTTGATTGACATGGCGCTGCACTCGATATGCCAGCCAGGAAAACCGCGCCCCCAGGGGCTATCCCACGCCATTTCGCGCCCAGGCTCCGCTACCTTCCACAAAGGAAAATCCTCCGGGTTACGCCGGTCTTCGACTACTCCTTCGCGCACGCCCGCCAGCATATTCTCCAATTGATTCCCCGAGAGCTTACCGTATTCAGGGAAGCGTTTAATATCGAAGTACAGATTGCCGTTGACTTCATAGGCAATGTCTTTAGCCTGTAGACCCCGAACGATCTCGATCATTTCAGGAATATGCTGTGTCGCGCGCGGGAAGATCTTTGCAGGCTCAATGTTCAGTTTCCCTTCATCCTCGTGGAAGGCATCGGTATAGAACTGCGCGATCTGTAACGATGTTTTGCCCTCCTTGCGCGCCTGGGCCAGTATTTTATCCTCACCGCGATCCACCACCTCCTGCCGCATATGGCCCACATCGGTAATATTTTTTACATGCAGCACCTCAAAGCCACGGTACTCGAAAGCACGACGCAGCCAGTCGGCCATGGTGAACGTGCGCAGATTGCCAATATGAATGTAGCGGTAAACGGTGGGTCCACACGAATACATCTTGATCTTGCCCGCCTCTATAGGCACAATCTCTTCGACTTGACGGGTCAGAGTGTTGTAGATCCTCATTGCAGTGTCATATCCTCAACAGGTGGCACGACGGAACAGCTTTACAAGCTGCCCACAGGATGATGAGTACTTACAAAGGATAAGCGTTCTTTCATATCGTACGAGCGCGTATCGCCCTTTGTCAAGTATAGACGCACGCTTACCAGACGTCGGCGAGGGATTGAAGACGTATATGTACAACGTACGAGAAAGGCCCTGTACCACAATATTTTCAAGTGAACAGCTTGAACGGACTATCGCTGAAATCGAGAGGGAACTCGACCGCCCGAGCCTCTGCTTCAAGTGTGAGTCATATGTTGCACAAAAGTTCCTCCAACGACCACAAACTTTTCTCGGGTTGCTCTCTCCTGAAAGGAGCACAGGATAGCTCTCACCACAGTTGACTGGGTTTGAGAATAGTGAACGCACTCACCGCTTTGTAAAAGCCCTGTGGGAACGTGTTTGAGCACATTCCCACACACAAACGATGCTTTCCAAGGAGCATTACTCAACCAGAGCATGCATCTCGCGCCAGGGACGCCCACGCCACTCACGCCTCATGCTAAGCAGCTTCCCATCAACATCAGCCTGGTACCATTGAAATGAGGGCTGCCCAGAACGTTCCACACTCACATGCCATTCCTGAAACGCTGAGGGGGAGCTCTCTTCTTGAGAAGAAGAAAGAATACTCAGCGGAGTCACTTGCGGCCCATCAACTGGCAAGTCCAAGGCCAGAAGAGGCTCTTCTTCATCTCTCCTGGCTGTCAGTGCGATTGGCAGCGCCGTAACCGCGAGAAGCTCATCAGGGATGAGGGAAGGGTGATTGAGTATCGTCAGCATTTCATATCCATCGACCTCTCTCACATGAATCCGGTACTCCCCCTGTGCCAGGCGGGTCATGGTAGACACGGCAATCCCCGCAGCGATCTCTCTGCGGTGTTGGCCTTCGAGGATGACGCCATCTGGACGCAGAACCAGCCGTGTTGTCTCACGATGGGTCTTGCCTGCGTAGTACTCCTCAATCAGGAGCGTCTGCTCGCGGCGCTGACAATGGCGATAGGCGAGTCGTCCTCTTTCATGACCCTGGACGTGATCCAGCAAGATCCCCTGCCGGATCACCTGACCATCGCTCTCCTCTACCGGCGGAAGCACAGGCGTTGGAGGGGAAAACTGTTCTAGGGAGGTGATCACGGCAATCCGTCGCTCCAAGAGTTCATCGAGACGTTTCCTGTCAAAGAAGAAACCATTGACAAAGAGGGCTTCTGGGTCGCGTACCGCGCCAATATCGGCGAACGGGTGAGCGCGCACCAGCAACAGGTCGGCACGCTTGCCTGGAGCAATCGTTCCCCACTGCGCCTCTTCTCCCAGAAAACGCGCAGCCTCACGTGTGCCACAGCAGAGTGCCTCATATGGGCTGAGGCCAGCCTGAACAAGATTTTCCAGTTCCTGATGGAGCGAAAAACCTTGATAGACGAATGGGTTGGGAGTGTCGGTGCCGAGAAGCAAAGGAGCCCCTTCCTCGTGCAGAATCGACACGATGCGCAGATGCATCTCGTGCAGCCCCCGTCCGATCTCCAACCACGCCTCAGCCTGCTCTGTGCGCTGTATTGCGCGGAGCCACCGCTCCTGCTGTTCGGGAGTTTGATATGCTAGCCAGGGATTCTGCATCAACCCCGCTGGGGCAACTGCTCTGGGTTGGTAGACCACCATGGTCGGGCAATTCCAGATCTGGGCGTTGGCCATCGTCCCGGCTAGGCGGCGGATGGCCTCGTAATCGATCAGCGCGAGCCGCTGGCGATAGGCTTCGAGCGGCTTTGGCCAGAAAGGGAGGGGCGTCACTCCTTGCAGCAGGTGCCCGTTTTCAATGGCGGTGAGATGCTCGAAACAGGTCATGCCAGCAGCGATCGCTTCTTCAAATGTGATGCGATAGGGACAATGCCCGGTCATTCTCAGGCCAAGCTGCTCACAGGCTTGCCCCAAGGCCTGCAAAATGGGAAGTGTCAGTTGCGAGTAGACCTTGATTTGTTGATAGCCACGTGCCGCGTAAGCAGCCACAAGATCATGGGCAGCCTCCGGGTCGGTCAACAACACCGACCCAGGATGGACCGTTTCTCCGTTCGTGTTGGGGCCGTCAATGATGGGACTGGTGGTGACAAGGCGTGGACCAGGGATGTGCCCTTGCTGGACGTGTCGCATGAGCGCAAGATGACTCGGATGCCCCCACATATTCCTCACAAGAGTCACACCATTGGCGAGGAACAAGGCAAATTCGCCGGGATTGTCTCCGCGATCCCAGTAGTGGACGTGCATATCAGCCAGACCTGGCACAAGGTATTTGCCAGTTCCATCGATCTGCTGCATGCTGTCGGTCGTCAGTGTATGCGATGGCCCCAGAGCTTCAATATACCCATCTCGCAGCACGACGGTATGGTCTGGGAGCGCACGCTCTTCATCCATGGGGAGAACAGTCACATGCGTAATCGCCAGCGAGCCACTCTGGCGGGCCGGCAAAGAAAAATGAAATGCTGGTGTTTGCAACGCAAAATCTCCTCTGATGTCCGGTGTTCTCTGCAAAAAGCAACATATCGGTGTATATGGACAGAAAAAACATCAGGCGTCGCAAGCTTGCGGAAGAGCAACGCCATGTCTCGCATGGTATTCACCAGGGATGCGAGGGAGAGGATCAGCGTCAAGAAAACATACGAGAGGGGTTATGGCCGGGCCAAAGAGGAAACGGAGTCGCGACGCTGGTGCCTCCTGCTACAACGAGCGAATACCATCATCGTACGCCTCCTTTCTTGAAAGAGATGGACCAATCCGTTCCACCTTTCATCGTGTTTTTTCCAGTATATCATCTGCTCAATCGTCTCTGTCAACAGCGGGATGCGTCACAAGCGCGTCAACTACTAGACGAGGTGTCTTCACTTTTTACAAGGATCCAAGGATCCTAGTCCTACCTCAGGGTAAGCCGCATCTTGACACGGTCAAATATAATCTAAGTAGCCACCCATACCAGGGGGGTATGGGTCTTGCAGAGAAGTCTAAGCGTTAAATAAAAGCGAACCTATCAGGAATGAGAGGCGAACTTCCATGCAGATAGTACAGGGTCTCGCTCAAGCGTTATTTACTGCTTTCAGCATGTTCTGGGAAATACTCTGGCCCTTAATTCTTGGCTTTACCCTCTCCGGGATTGTTCAGGCCGTGGTGTCGCGCCAGGCAATGGCAAAAACGCTGGGCTGTGATGGCCCGAAATGCCTCACCTTTGCCACGCTTTTTGGGATTGCCTCAAGCTCGTGCTCCTATGCGGCCGTAGCTCTTGCCCGTTCCATCTTTCAAAAGGGAGCAAGCTTTACCTCGGCAATGGCGTTTGAGCTTGCCTCCACCAACCTGGTGATCGAGCTTGGCATTATTTTAATCGTGCTGATGGGATGGCAATTTGCGGCAGCGGAGTTTGCCGGCGGTATAGTGATGGTGATCCTCATCGGGCTGATCTTCCACTTTACCTTAACACCAAAGCTTGTGCAAATGGCGAAAACACAGGCTGAGAAAGACCTCGTGGGCAGAATGGAAGGGCACGCGGCAATGGATATGAGCGTGTATGGCGGATCACTGTTTTCACGGTTGTTCAGTGGGAAAGGGTTTACCGCGGTCAGTAACTATTTTGTCATGGATTGGGCCTCGGTATGGGTCGATATTGTGCTTGGACTGCTCATTGCAGGGGCACTGGCCGCGTGGGTTCCAGACTCCTTCTGGCGGGCATTTTTCTTCACCAACAACCCAACGCTGGCAAAAATCGAAGGCCCATTGGTTGGCCCGCTGGTTGCCATTGTGAGTTTCGTATGTTCCGTTGGCAACGTCCCATTAGCAGCAGTATTATGGCGAGGGGGGATCAGTTTTGGTGGTGTTGTCAGTTTCATTTTTGCAGACCTGATCATCTTGCCGATTCTCGACATTTATCGCAAGTACTATGGCTGGAAGGTGATGGGCTACATCCTGCTCACCTTTTACATTACGATGGTAGCCGCCGGGTATATTGTAGAGTTCCTTTTCGGTGCGCTTGGCATCATTCCACAAAACCGCAATATTGCTGCTTTCACGGGGGGGATACAGTGGAACTACACGACGATCCTCGATATCATCTTTCTTATTCTAGCAGCCGCGCTGGTCATTCGATTTATCCGCACCGGCGGCATACCGATGCTTCGCATGATGAACAAACCAACTCAAGAAATGGCACATCACGAGATGTGATAAACAAAAGACGAGCCTACTGCGTCATCTCCCTTACAATTCGCTGCACCCGCGCCCCATCAGCACGCCCCTTCGTCTCCTTAATAGCCAGCGGTATAACTCGTTTGAACTCTTTCCCATGTTCCTCGACCAGCTCAGCTACCACTGCGCGCAGCTCATCATCGCTTAATTGCGAACCCTGTAAATAGTTCTGCAATAGCTCCATCTCGTGCTGTTCTTTGTCGACCAGATCATTACGACCACCCTGCTTGTAAAACGGAATCGCCTGGCTGCGCTTCTTCACCTCCTGCTCCAACACCTTTAAGCAATCGGCTTCGGTTAGTGGCTGCCCATACTCCGGGTTTTTGCGGTCGGTGCGTGCCACCTCGAGGTTATGAATAGCTCCCAGGGCCATACGCAGCGTATCGAGCCTGACTTGATCGCGTGCCCGCTGCGCGTCCTGGATATCTTTACGCAGTTGCTGCTCTATTGGAAATTCCTGTCGTGGTGCGGCCATGAAATTACCTTCTCCTCCACTAGCTGTAATGATTTCCAGTATACAACGCGGGGACAGAAAAATCACCAACGGGTAAGCTACCGCATCACACGAACGCCCACGTTACTTCGTGCTCAAGAAGCCACGCTGCTTGCTTTGCTAACATGAGGGGTCTACTCATGCAGACGTAGGCCTGGTCTGGATCGTAGATGGCAGGGAACCACGACTCGGCAGGGCGCAAAGGGAAATTCCGCATCTGCTCTCGCAGGTTCACCGCGGGATCGAAGGAGATTTGCACCAGGTCATAGGTCACATACCGAAACGACTCGATGACATGCTGTTGGCGTGCCTGATCAAGGGCCGTCGCATCTTTGCTCACGCTTGCCGTCGGCGGGAGCCGGACTATAAGCAGGGCCTTGTGGGTCACCTCGATGACGCGACGACCGATGAGCAGACCGCCTGTTGCTTTGCAAAATGCTTCTACGGTCACCTGCGCGAACTCTTCCTGAGAAACGGAACACACAATTTCAACCAGGACGGCCATGGTGGACCTCCTTACCGCGTCGCGAACAACACTGTGTAGCATCCCGATACTCCTCTCTACAACTCGTAATTCCCCCCTGGAAGAAGCTCTCGACCTTTGCGGTCGTTTCCAAGTTCGGATACATACCCGGGTAGGGATAACCGACTTCTCGTAGGCATGCAACATCTTCATGTGCTATAGGAGAGAGCAGGATCAATGCCGTAATCCCATGGAGAAGGGCTGAACGTGACACTCTCTACATGCACCGATCCAAAAAGTTCCCTCAGAAGAGCACACATGCTTTTTT
>Ga0207646_10002534_pt1 | contig 21550 bp, 21 predicted proteins | sample KBSK5502metaG_FD_184343 | JGI IMG/M metagenome (GOLD analysis project Ga0207646, IMG submission 184343) | Corn, switchgrass and miscanthus rhizosphere microbial communities from Kellogg Biological Station, Michigan, USA - KBS K5-50-2 metaG... | ecosystem: Host-associated > Plants > Roots >... | reverse complement strand
GTACTACATGGGGGTGCTCTACCTCGTCGCGATCGCGGTCTACGCCGCGTCGTGGCTCTACCGACGGTCGCAGGGGTTGAGCCTCAAGATGGTCTATGGAGAGATACCCGCTGAGTAGCCGGCGGGAGCAGGGGAGCGCCTCGCGCGAACGACTCCGAGGCGCTCCCTCTTCCGGGCGTAAGATCGTGGCATGGCACGATGCAACCGTCACGACGACGGTGATGGAGGGGCAGCCTGATGGAGCTCGACCAGACCTACGTCTGGATCACGACCCGAAGGTTGAAGCCCGGCACACGCGAGGAGTTCAGCCGGGCCTGGCGGCCGACGGACTTCCCCGAAGGGATGCTGCGCGCGTACGAGTGCTACTCCGCCGACGGCAACGAGGTGGTGGGCATCTCCATCTGGGACTCACCGGAGTCGCGCGAGCGGTTCCGCCTGTCCGAGGTCGAGGCGGAACGACGACGAGTGATGGCGCCTTTCGTGGTCGAAGAGCGCGCCGGCTTCTACACCGGACGCGAGCTGAAGATCCCCGAACGCTGACTCGATCAATCGCCCAGCTGTGCGATAGGCTCGCCGCCCGGTGAGCGTAGAAGTCGAGACAGTTCGAACGGTCGACGTGCCGATGCGGATCGTCCACGGCGCGGGCGCGATCGCGCGCGTGGGCGAGCTCGTCGCCGAGCTGGGAGTCACCAGGCCGATGCTCGTCACCGACAAGGGAGTCGTGGCGGCCGGTCTCGCCGACGCCACGCTCGCGTACCTCGAGGACGCGGTCCTCTTCGACGACGTCCGTCCGAATCCGGACATCGAACTCGTCGGACGGGCCAGCGCCGTGTACCGCGAGGCGGGCTGCGACGGCCTCGTCGCGCTCGGCGGCGGGAGCTCGATGGACACGGCGAAGTCGGTCGGCGTCGAGGTCGTCCACGGCGGCTCGATCGTCGAGTACGAGTACGGCGGCACGCCGCTGACGAAGCGCATCCCCCCACTCGTCGCCGTGCCCACGACGGCGGGCACCGGGAGCGAGGCCACGCTCTGGGCGGTGATCACCGATCCGGAGCGAAAGATCAAGTTCAACGTCGGCGGCACGCCTCTGATCGGCGCGCACGTCGCGCTCGTCGATCCCGAGTTGATGCTCGGCCTTCCGCCGGCGATCACGGCGGCGACCGGAATGGACGCACTGTCGCACGCGATCGAGTGCTACACGTGCGATTACCACCAACCCTTCAACGACGCCGTCGCCCTTCTGGCGATCGAGCTCGTCGGCCGCTGGCTACGCGTCGCATACGACGACGGCGGCAGCCTCGAGGCGCGCACGAACATGGCGCACGCCGCGACGCTCGGCGGGCTCGCCTACGGAACCGAGAGCGCCGGCGCGGCCCATGCGATGAGCCAGTCGGCTGGCGGGGTTCACGAGTGCCCGCACGGAGCGCTCACCGCACGAGTGCTCGGACCAGTCTGCGAGTACAACGCACCCGCAGCGCCGGAACGCTACGCGCGCATCGCGCAGGGTCTCGGCGTCGACGTCCACGGACTCTCACCACTCGAAGCCGCGATTGCCGGGGTCGACGAGGTCTACCGACTCACCGACGACGTCGGTATCCCGAGCATGGAGGAGCTCGGCTTCTCCGAGGACGAGATCCCGATGCTCGCCAGGATCGCGTTCGACGATCCGCAGACGATCGGAAACCCACGCGAGGTCGACGCCGCCGGGTACGAGGACATCTATCGAAACTCGTTTGCGAGGGCGAAACACTGAGCACCCGCACGACCGACTATTCGATGTACGTCGCGGGAGCGTGGGTCGAGAGCGAGTCCAGCGCCCGGATCGAGGCGACGAGCCCGGCGACGGGTGAGACGATCGGGACCGTCCCGGAGGGGACGCGCGACGACGCCCGGCGAGCGATCGCGGGCGCGAACGCGGCCGCGCGCGAGTGGGCCGCCCGCTCGGCCTTCGAGCGAGCGGCGGCGATGGAGCGGGTCGCAGCGATCATCGAGGAGCGCCGCGACGACCTCGCGCATACGCTCACGCTCGACCAGGGCAAGCCCCTCCGTGCCGAGTCGTACGCGGAGGTCGACGAGCTCGTCGAGTACTGGCGGATGGCCGCGGGAGATGCGCGCCGGCTCGAGGGCCTCATGCCCCCGTCGGTGGACGCATCGAAGCGCGTGCTCGCCTATCGCGTTCCGCGCGGGGTCGTCGGCGTGATCACGCCGTGGAACTGGCCGTACACGATGGCGGCGGAAGTGGTCGCGCCCGCGCTCGCCTCGGGAAACACCGTCGTCTGGGGACCGGCAACGTCAACGTCAGTGTGCTCGGTCAAGCTCGCGGAGTGCATCGTCGACGCCGAGCTCCCCGCCGGCGTCTTCAACCTCGTGACCGGCCCCGGCGCGGTCGTCGGAGACGAGATCGCGGCGAGCGCGGATACGCATGCGATCGGCTTCGTCGGCTCCGTGGCGACGGGGTACCGCGTCGCCGAGCGCGCCGCCGGCAAGCCGCTGCTGCTCGAGATGGGCGGGAACGGCCCCCTGGTCGTCCTCGAGGATGCAGACCTCGACGCCGCCGTCGAGGCGACGCTCGCCGCCGCGTTCCTGTGCGCCGGCCAGAGCTGCACCGCAGGTGAGCGCTTCCTCGTCCAGGAGAGCGTCCACGACGAGTACCTCGACAAGCTGGCGGCCGCGGTCTCGGCTGCGATCCGACTGGGCGACCCCTTTGCGGACGATACGACGATGGGCCCGCTCAACAATGAGGGGACCGCCGCGAAGATGGACGGCCACGTCGGCGACGCGGTCGAGCGCGGCGCCGTGGTCGTCGCCGGCGGCGCCCGCGCGTCGGGGTTTCCCACGGACCTGTACTACGAGGCGACCGTCCTCGACGGCGTGAACGACGAGATGGACGTCGCGAGAGAGGAGACGTTCGGCCCGGTCGTCCCCATCTCGACGATCCGGAGCGAGGACGAGGCGCTGGCGATCATCGACTCGTCTCCGTTCGGTCTCCTCGCCGCTGTGTTCACACAGGACCTTCGCCGCGGTCTGCGCTTCGCCGAGGCCGCGCGGGCCGGCTGGGTGAACATCAACGAATCGACGAATTACTGGGAGAGCCACCTTCCATTCGGGGGGCGGGCCGGATCGCAGAGTGGGATCGGCCGCGTCGGCGGGCGCTTCTCGATGGAGACGTTCACCGAGCTCAAGACCGTCGTCGTGAATCTGGGCTAAGGAAGAGGAGGAAGCGAGCAGTGGCGCACATCGTCGAGCACCCCGAGGTTCTGCTCTACACGCGGATCCGCAAGTCGCCGTACTTCTACGCCTCGCGCCGCCACGGCGTCGAGATGTACAGCTTCTACAACCACATGTACCACCCTCGCCATTACGGCGATCCCGTGGCGGAGTACTGGGAGCTCCTCAACGGTGTCACGCTCTGGGACGTCGGCGTCGAGCGGCAGGTGGAGATCACGGGCCCCGACGCGTTCACGCTCGCGAACATGCTCGTGCCGCGCGATCTGAACAAGTGCGCCGTCGGCCAGTGCAAGTACGTCTTCATCACCGCCCCGGACGGCGGCATCATCAACGACCCGATTCTGCTCCGGCTCGACGAGAACCACTTCTGGATCTCCGTCGCCGATAGCGACGTGCTCCTGTGGGCGATGGGCGTCGCCTACAACTCCGGCCTCGACGTGAAGATCGGTGAGCCGGACGTCGGCCCGATGCAGATCCAGGGCCCGAAGTCGAGGGACGTTCTCGTCGATCTGCTCGGCGACAGCGTGCTGGAGATCCCGTACTACTTCTGCCACGACTACGAGCTCGAGGGCATGAGCGTGATGGTCTCGCGCACCGGCTACACCTCGGAGATCGGGTTCGAGATCTACTGCCGCGATGCGAGCCAGAACGCCGTGAAGCTGTGGGACCTGGTGCTCGAGGCGGGCAAGCCGCACGGCCTTGCCGTGATCGGGCCCTGCCACATCCGCCGCATCGAGGGCGGCATCCTCGCGTACGGCGCGGACATGTGGCTGGACACGAACCCCTACGAGGTGGACCTGGGCTACGAGTGGATGGTCGACCTCGAGCAGGAGGCGGACTTCGTGGGCAAGGAGGCACTGCGGAAGATCAAGGAGAAAGGAATCTCGCGGAAGCTCGTGGGCGTCGAGATCGGTGGCGCCAGGCTCGGCTCCTACAACGACGGCTCGATGATGGACTTCTTCCCGGTGTCCGCGAACGGGAAGAACATCGGCAGGGTGACGTCGGCCTGCTTCTCGCCGCGCCTCGAGAAGAACATCGGCTACGCGATGGTGCCGATCGAGTACGCCGAGCTGGGAACCGAACTCGAGGTGGAGAGGCCGGAAGAGAGGACCTCGGCCGTTGTCGCCCGCAGGCCGTTCATCGACCCCGAGAAGGAGATTCCGAAGCAGGACCTCGCGGCCGCGGGGGCCCGCGACGAATCGAGCAGCTAACGCCACGAATACCGGTCGGGACGCGCTCGCCGGGCTCTTGAGGCGTCCTCGTTACGAGGTGTTCCCCGTCGAGGGGATCGCCGATGAGGTGGTCGAGCACGTCCCGACCGAGATCAAGGTGGCGGTCACCTCATCGCCGAGACGGGGGATCGAAGCGACGCTGCAACTGTGCGAGGAGCTCACGTCCGCGCAGTTCCACGTTGCACCGCATCTGGCAGCCCGCCTCATCAAGGACGAGCAACACCTGTTGGAGATCCTCGAGCGACTGTTCGCGATCGGCGTCCGCGACGTCTTCGCGATCGCGGGCGACGCGGACCGGCCGGCAGGCAAATTCGACGGAGCGACGTCGCTACTCGGGGCGATGGCCGAGCTCGGGCACCGCATCGACGAGGTGGGCATCTCGGGTTACCCGGAGAGCCACCCGTTCATCAGCGACGAGACGACGATTCAGGTGATGTTCGACAAGGAGCCTTTCGCGACGTACATCGTCAGCCAGCTCTGCCTCGACGCCGGCGTGATCACGTGGTGGATCGGAGCCGTCCGAGCTCGCGGTGTCCGGCTGCCGATCCACATCGGGATTCCCGGGCCGATCGCGAGCAGGAAGCTCCTCCGGATCGCGACGAGGATCGGAGTCGGCGAATCGACGCGACTCGTGCGCGGACACGGGGGCCTCCTCACGCGCCTGGTCCTGCGCGGCCGTTACGGCCCGGGCTCACTGATCGAGCGGCTGACGCCTCAGCTCGGTGACCCTCGGAACGGGATCGCCGGCTTCCACGTCTACACCTTCAACGAGCTGGCGACGACGGAACGCTGGCGGCGCGAGGCACTTCGCCGCCTCGAGTCTTGAGGAGTCCTTCAATACGCCGGACGACATCCTCGCCGGCAAGGCCGCGAAGGGCAAGCGTCGTCCGACGCCGGACCACGTCCTCCGGCCGGCACGCCCACTCGACGTCGCGGGCGTACAAGGCCTGCGCGGCGATGTCCGGACCGTTGGGGTGAAGCGGGTGGAACAGATCGCGATCCGCCACAGCGGGAGCAACTACTTCGTCGGCGAGGCTCCCGTACAGATGGACGAGATGCGCGCAGACCGCCGGGTCGAGGTCGGGCACGCGGCGCGAAAGCCGGCGCACGCCCTCGCCCGGGTCGATCGCGCCCGGGAGGGAGAAAGGTCTCCGATCGAAGCGGTGCAAACCGAGCTCGGCGCGAAGCGCGCTGAGCGCTTCGAGCGCGATCCGGCGGTAGGTCGTGAGCTTGCCGCCCGCCACACTCAGCATCCCTGCCGGACCCCGAAGGAAAACCGTCTCGCGGCGCGCGCTGGTCGTTGCGCCGTCGCCCATCGGGAGCACGCGCAGACCCGCGAAGGTGGAGCAGATCGCTTCCGGCCGGAGTAGGTCCGCGCCGATCCCCACGGACGCCTCGCCAAGTATCTGCGCGACGTCGGCTTCGGTCGCCTGCACTTCCTCAGGCTCTCCCTCGAAAAGCGTGTCCGTCGTCCCGAGCAGCAGCATGTCCTGCCAAGGGACAGCGAAGGAGACGCGCACCTTGTCGTGGGGGATCGTGAGCGCTGCCCTCCATGGCTCGTCGAGGCGAAGCAGCACGTGCGCGCCCTTGCTGAGCCGGACCGATGGGATTGCCGAGGGGTCCTCGAGCCGGCGGACCTCGTCGACCCACGGGCCGGTCGCGTTGACGACCAGCCGCGCGGAAACCGAGACCTCCGATCCGTCGACGAGTACCTCGGCCCCGACGACGCGACCGCGAAGGGTTCGCAGCCGGCGCACGTCCGCGTAGTTGAGCACCGTCGCGCCGGACTCAGCTGCAGCGCGGACGTTCGCGAGGCAAAGGCGTCCGTCGTGCGTGGCTGCGTCGGCGTAGAGACCGCACGAGCGTAGCCCGTCGAGCCGCAGGCTCGGGATGTGCTCCCGCGCGCGCTCGGGAGGCAGGAGCCGGTGCAATCGTGCTCGGGCGAGCGTGGAGTAGAGAACAAGGCCGGTTTGGATCGTCAGGGGCCCGTACGGGCCATTTCGATACAGGGGGAGAAGGAAGGGCAGACGACGGACGAGATGCGGTGCGACGACCTGCATCAGCAGCCGGCGCTCGTGGTGAGCCTCTCGAACCAGGCGGATGTCGCCGAGCCGGAGGTAGCGGAGGCCGCCGTGGATGAGCTTCGAGGAGGCGCTCGAGGTGCCCGCGCCAAAGTCGCCGCGGTCGACAAGAGCGACTGCGACACCTGCGCGCGCCGCCTCGGCTGCGATTCCCGCCCCGACGATTCCGCTTCCGATCACCAGCAGGTCGAATGCCCGCCGTGCCAGCTCGTCGGTCGCAGCCTCGCGAGTGCTCACCCCCACAGTGGATTCGTCCAGGCCTTTCGACCGTAGCGATCGACGAGCTCCAGTCGTCCGTACGGACTGCGGGGCGGCCGTTCGAGTCGCACGCGCGTGATCTCCGCGTCGTCGGACACGGACACGACCTCGCCGCCGTACAGGTAACCGGACGGGCCGGAGCTGACTGAGGTGCCCCGCTTGCGCCCCGTGCAGAGGGTGACCCGGCGACACGGGCTGCAACTCACCTCGACGCTCGCGCCGTCGACGTGAAGCTCGTCCAGCACCGGGCCGGTGGAGCTGTAGAAGTGCCCGCTCGCGAGCGCGTCGAGGACTGCAGCCGCTGACCGCTCAGCGACGCGCATCCAGACCCAGGCGAAACCACTGTCGCGCTCAGCGTGATGAGAGTCATCGGCCGCGATCCCGAAACAGCTGGTACCACGCTCGAGCAACTCGTCCCAGTGCACGGTCGACAAGCCACGGCCGACCTCGAGCTCGCACCCGGCGTTGTAGACCTCGAGCCCAGTGACGCCGTCACACAGCGAAAGGCCGCTCGCCGGGGCGCCCGTCCAGTACGGGTGCGCGAGATAGGCGACGCCTCCATGCTCGCCGACCCACTCTGCTGCGGCGGCGAGGTCGGGTCGCGTGCGGACGAAGTCGAGCGGATCCTCGTCGATCCCGAAGGCAAGGAGGTGTCCGTCGGCCTCTCCGGGCAGGAGGCAGCTCAGCTCGGAGCTCGGAATCACGAGCAGGCGGTCCGTCGAGCGCGCCTCCGTCCGGACCCAGTGATCTGTGATGGCCAGAACGTCGAAGCCGGCCCGCTCGTACAGGCTGACGAGCTCCTCCGGCGACAGCTCACCATCGGAACGCGTGGTGTGCGCGTGGAGGGCGCAGCGAAGCCAAGTTCCCGGGGCCGCGAACGGGCTGGAGTTGCCGGCCATCGAGGCCAACCCTAACTCTCGATGCCTCCTTGAATCCCAGGTCGCGGCGCCCTACGATCGTGACTTCCGGATCGAGGAGGGAGGACAAGTGGAGGATTACGAACTCCAGGAAATCGAGTTCTGGCGGAAGCTGGACGAGGAGTCGATGAGCCGCAGTGCGATGCTGCGTCGGGGAGCGGCTGCGGCGTTCGGCCTGACGATCCTTTCCAGTCCGGCCGCCGCGTGGGCAGGCCGCGCCGGCAACGCCGAAGCGCTGACCGCGGACGGCATTCCCAAGAAGCTGATCGCGGCCGCGAAGAAGGAAGGCCAGCTGAACGTGATCGCGCTGCCGCACGACTGGGCGAACTACGGCGAGATCATCAGCACGTTCAAGAACAAGTACGGCCTGAAGATGGACGAGGCGAACCCGAACGGCACATCCGCGCAGGAGAACCAGGCGATTCGTTCGCTCAAGGGCGACTCGCGCGCGCCTGACGTTGTCGACGTCGGGCCGTCATTCGCGATCACGGGAGCAAGTGAGGGCCTGTACAAGCCGTACAAGGTCGCCACCTACAAGACGATCCCGCAGAGGATGAAGGACCCGCGCGCCCGCTGGTACGGCGACTACTGGGGCGCGATCTCCATCGGCTACAACTCGAACCTCATCAAGCCGGCGCCGAAGACGTTCAAGGATCTCCTGAAGTCGGACTACAAGAACAAGGTCGCGCTGAACGGAAACCCGCTGACGTCGAACTCGGCCGTGTCCGGCGTATTTGCCGCCGCGCTGGCGAACGGCGGCTCGCTGAGCGACGTCCAGCCGGGAATCGACTTCTTCCACGAGCTCAAGAAGGCCGGCAACTTCATTCCGGTCGACGGGACTCCGCAGACGGTCGCCTCGGGCCAGACGCCGATCGTGATCGACTGGGACTACCTGAACCTCGCTTACGGGAAGGAGTTCCCCGCCGTCCACTGGGCCACGGTCGTCCCGTCCGACGGGGTCTACGGGTCGTTCTACTGCCAGGCGATCAACGCCACGGCACCGCACCCGAATGCGGCCAAGCTCTGGATGGAGTTCCTCTACTCCGACCAGGGGCAGCTGATCTGGCTCAAGGGCTACTCGCATCCGGCGCGGTTCCAGAATCTGGCAAAGCGAAAGAAGATCCCGGCAGCACTCCTGAAGGCGCTGCCGTCCGCGAAGCTCTACGCGAGGGTGAAGTTCGCGAGCGATGCACAGCAGACCGCGGCCAAGGCGAAGATCGCAGCCGGGTGGCCCGGTATCTGAGGCACTAGCTGGCGACGCAAGCTGAAGCTGCAAGCGCACTCCGGCCGGACGCACGCTCCGGCCGGAGGCGTCTTTCGCTTGCCTGGCTCGGCGTTCTCCCGTTCTTCGCGTACGCGCTCGCCTTCCTGTTCATCCCCGCGGGAGAGGTGATCGTCGGCGCATTCAAGAACGTGCACGGCGGGGCGTCGACGGAGCACGTGCGCCAGCTCTGGCACAAGCCGTTCCTCGATCAGTACTGGCTGTCGATCAAGATCAGCCTGATCACCGCCGGAGGCGGTTGCCTGCTCGGCCTCGCGATCGCCTACGCCGCGATCCGAGAAGGAACGCCGCGGTTCCTCCGGACGATCGTGACGACGTTCTCCGGTGTCGCGGCGAACTTCGCAGGGATTCCGCTCGCGTTCGCGTTCGTCGCGACGCTCGGCACGATCGGGATCGTGACGACGTTCATGCGCGACCATCTCGGCTTCGACCCGTACCAGCATGGGTTCACTCTCTTCGGCGAGCGGGGCGTCGAGCTCGCCTACCTCTACTTCCAGATTCCGCTGATGATCCTCGTGATCGCGCCGGCGATCGACGGGCTCCGGCGGGAGTGGCGCGAGGCGGCCTCGAACCTGGGGGCTAGCGCGTGGCAGTACTGGCGCCATGTGGGCATCCCTGTCCTGCTGCCGTCGTTTCTCGGCGCCTTCATCCTCCTGTTCGGGAACTCGTTCTCGGCCTACGCGACTGCGTACGGGATTGCCGCGAACGGCATTTCGATCATTCCGATCACGATCGGGTTCTATTACAGCGGCAACGTCGTCAACGACCCGCACCTTGCGCAGGCGCTCGCGTTCGGGATGTTCGCCGTGCTCGCGGTGATGATGATCCTCTACGTGCCGTTGCAGCGGCGCTCGGCGAGGTGGATGCGATGAGGAGGCGCTGGATCGCACCGTCGGCTGTCGTTTGGCTGCTCGTCGCAGCCGCGTTCTTCCTGATCCCGCTGATCGCGACTCTGCTCTTCAGCCTCAGAAGCATCCAGACGAACAAGTGCTGCAGCGGCGCCGCGTATTCGCTGATCGTCCATGACCATCAGTTCTGGCACACGATCCGCCTGTCGTTCCTGCTCTCGCTCGAGACGATCGTCATCAGCCTGCTGCTGTTCGTGCCGACGGTCTACTGGGTCCACCTGAAGATGCCGCGTCTGAGGCCCGTGCTCGGCTTCATGGCGCTCGTGCCGTTCGTGGTGCCTCCGATCATCCTCGTGGTCGGCCTCCTGAACTTCTACAAGGGAGCGCCCAGCTGGTTCTACGACAAGCCGTACGGGTTCCTCGCCACCACCTATGTGATCCTGGCGTTCCCGTACATGTACTTCGCCCTCGACGCAGGCTTCCGCTCGATCGACCTGCACACGCTGACGGAGGCCTCGCAGAGCCTGGGGGCGAGCTGGCGGACGACGCTGACGCGCGTGATCCTTCCCAACATCCGTGTTGCCGCAATCGGAGGCTCCTTCCTGACGCTCGCGATCGTGATGGGCGAGTTCACGGTCGCGAGCCTCGCGACCTTCCAGACCTTCCCCACGTATATCCAGTTCATCAACGAGACGCAACCGTATGAGGCGGCTGCGCTCTCACTGCTCAGCTTCGGGATCGTCTGGGCGGCGATGCTCGCGCTGCTGTTCGTCGGCCGCGGTCGCACACGGCCTGTCCAGGTGGCGGCGACACGCTGATGGCGTATCTCGAGCTTCACGACCTACGGAGGGCGTTCGGCCCCGTGGTCGCGCTGGACGGGATCCAGATCGAGCTCGACAAGGGCGAGTTCCTCTCGCTGCTCGGACCGTCCGGGTGCGGGAAGACGACTGCACTTCGTCTCGTGGCCGGCTTCGACCGGCCGGACTCGGGCTCGATCGTGATCGATGGGAAGGACATCACGCGGATGTCGCCCAACCGCCGTGACATGGGGATGGTCTTCCAGGCGTATAGCCTCTTCCCGAATCTGACTGCCGAGCAGAACGTGGAATTCGGCCTGCGCATCCGCAAGAACAAGCGTCCGGCGCGCCGAAAACGCGTCGCGGAGCTGCTGGAGCTCGTCGGCCTCGGGCACGCGGGCAAGCGCTATCCGCACCAGCTGTCCGGCGGCATGCAGCAGCGCGTCGCGCTCGCACGGGCACTCGCGATCGAGCCGCGCGTCTTGCTGCTCGACGAGCCGCTGTCGGCGCTCGACGCAAAGGTGCGCGTCCAGCTGCGGGAGGAGATCAGGCGCATCCAGACCCAGCTCGGGATCACGACGCTCTACGTCACGCACGACCAGGAGGAGGCCCTGTCCGTCTCGGATCACGTCGCAGTCATGTGGTCGGGCCGGATCGAGCAGATGGGAACGCCGTCCGAGATGTACGGCGCTCCCGCAACGCCATTCGTCGCCGAGTTCGTCGGGACGATGAATCGGCTCCAATCGGTGGTGGTGGACGGGGCGCGCGGCGAGGTCGAGCACGCAGGCACCCGGCTGACGGTCGACACCGCGCGAGGCCGGACGAAGGGCGAGCGCGTGCTCGTCCTCGTCAGGCCCGAGTTGCTCGAGCTCGAGCCGTCCGCGAACGCCGCCGCCGGCGGCGAGAACAGCCTGGCGGGGGAGGTGCTCACGCACACGTTCCTCGGCTCGATCACACGACTGAAGATCATCGGGCCCGAGACCGATCTCATCGCCGACGTTCCGACAGCTCGGGTCGACACCCTTCCAATCGGGCTTCCCGTGGTCGCGCACGTGCCCGCGGCAGGCACCCGGCTGCTTAGCCTCGCCGAGGAGCCAACGTCCGACGGGCCAGATCCGGGCGATCGGTGAAGATTCCGCTGACGCCGAGTGCGGCCAGCTCGAGCATCCGAGCGGGTTCGTTGACCGTGTAGACCGTCGTCGCGAAACCGGCGGAACGCGCGCGCGCCACCGCGCGCGGCGTCGCAGCCCCATTTGCAAAACCAACCGCCCACGCGCCGGTGGCACGCCTGATCGAGACACTAAAGCCGACATGCTGAATCGTCCGCAATCTCGGACGGAGTCGGCGAACCGTACGGAGCGCTCCCGGCTCGAACGAGATGATCACCGCATCGTCGTCGACGAGCTCGAGCGTCCGCCCGACGACGTCGTAGCGCCGGTAACGGTAAGGATGCTTGAGCTCGATCATCACGCCGATCCGTCCGGCCGTCACCTCGAGCACTTCCTCGAGGGTTGGGTAGGCGCCTGACTGCCGGGGTCGGTCGTGCACGACGACGAGCCTGCCGTCCTTCGCGGGATGGACGTCGAACTCGACGTAGTCGGCGCCGTGCTCGATCGCCCGCCGAAACGCCGGAAGCGTGTTCTCCGGCTCGTCCCAGGAGGCGCCCCGGTGGGCGATCACGAGCGGCGTCACGTCAGCTGAGCAGACGTTGCATCAGGCCGATGTCGATCGCCGGCACGAGCTCGTCGGCCGCCGCGAGCCGCTCGGGCGCCAGCGTCCCCAGCACGGCGATGCAGCGCATGCCAGCAGCCTTCGCAGAGGCGATGCCTGCCTCCGTGTCCTCGAAGACGAGTACGTCGGACGCATCGAGGCCGGCGTCGAGAAGCGTAAGCGCCCGAAGGTAGCCGGCCGGATGGGGCTTTCCCTCAGCCACATCCTCCGCGGCGACGATCGGGCCGACAAAGGCGGCCAGCCCTGCCGCCCGGATCACCGGCTCGATCTCAGCCCGAGCTGCACCGGACACGATGCCGACATGCACCCGCGCGGCTGCATAGCGCATGGCCTCGCGCACTGGTTCAGGGACGCTGGATCCGTCCGCGACGCGCTCGCGATACTCCGCTATCCGCCGCTGGATGACCTCGTCGACGGACGGATGGTCGCGACCGAGCCACGTACGTACGATCTCCGGGTCGGACAGTCCCGCGAGCTCGTCGAAGTACTCCTGCGCCGAGAGGGGCCGCCCGTACTCTGCGAAGAGCTCGCAGAAGATCTCGCAGAGGATCGGCTCGTCGTGCGAGAGCGTCCCGTTGAAGTCGAAGATGACGGCTCGGACAGGCAAGGACGCGGCGCATTATCGTCGGCGCGTGCCTCTGTCCGCGCTAGGACTTGCGCTTGCCGCCGCGTTCGTGCACGCGCTCTGGAACCTCCTGCTCGCGCGGGCACGCGACATAGAAGCGGCGACCGCCGTCGCGCTTGTCGTCGCCGTCGCCACGTTTGCCTTGCCGGCCGCCGCTTTCTGGAACGTCGACGGGCGGGTGTGGCCGTACGTCGTTGGTAGCGCCGCCTTCGAGCTCGTCTACTTCGCGTTGTTGGCAGCTGCGTACCGGCGCGCCGAATTCTCGGTCGTCTATCCAATCGCGCGCGGATCGGCACCGGTGCTCGTCCTCGTCGTCGCCGTCGCCGTCCTACGCTCCTCGACTTCGTGGAAGCAAGCGGCAGGCGTCGCCCTCGTCGCCGGCGGGATCGTGTTCGTCCGTGGCTTCCACCAAGGCTTGAAGCGCGGCGGGGTCGCCTTCGGCCTCACGATCGGGTCCTGCATCGCCTCTTACACGCTCATCGACAAGACCGGCATCGCCTACGCGACGCCGATCTCTTACCTAGAGCTGTCGATGATGCCGCCGGCGATCGCCTACGCGGTCGCGGTGGCCTGGTCGAAAGGCCTGGCCGCGCTCAGGGCCGAGACGAACCCGGCAGCCGTCGTCGCCGGCCTCGCGACGTTCGGCGCCTACGCACTCGTACTTGCCGCACTCGAGCGCGCGCCGGCAGCTTCGGTCGCAGCGGTCCGCGAGACGAGTGTCGTCATCGCGATCGCACTCGCGAGCGTTTTCCTGAAAGAGCGCGTCGGCTGGGCGCGGATGGCGGGTGCGGTGGTGATTGCAGCCGGTATCGGGCTCGTCAGCCTTGGCTAGGTCCCGCTAACGAGAGGGGGAGCGCGAGTCTGCTTTCGGCTCGAGGAGGTGCTTCTGCTCGACGACGCGGCGAGCTACATCGGCAAGCCGCAGGTTGCGCTCGCGCGCGGTCGTCTGGAGCCTGCGGAAGGCGTCCTGCTCGGAGAGCTTGAGCGCCGACATCAACAGGCCCTTGGCGCGCTCGATGAGCTTGCGGTCCTCGAGCGCCTGTTGCGCCTCCTTCACTTCGGCCTCGAGCGCTTCGAACTCGGCGTGGCGCGCGGCGGCGAGCTTGATCGCCGCCTCGAGCTCGCGGGTGTCGATCGGCTTGGTGAGGTAGGCGCTGACGCCGCTGGCGATGGAGCGTTCGACGAGGTCGGGATCGTCGACGCCGGTGACGATCACGACCGGCCGCCGGAGGCCCTCACCGGCCAGCTGCACGGCCGCGCCCAAGCCGTCGAGACCGGGCATCTCGATGTCGAAGAGGTAGAGGTCGGGACGGCTCGCTCTGGCCTCGGCGACGGCTTGCTCGCCGTCGCCGACTGGGCCGACTGGGTCGTGCCCAAGCGTGCGCAGTCGCTCGGTGAGACCCAGGGCGACGACAGGGTCGTCTTCGGCGATCAGGATCTTCATCTCGGCTGTGCCGGGAAGATGACCTCGGCGCGGGTACCGCCGTCGGGCCGTGCGCCTAGCGTGAAGCGCCCGCGAAGGCCCTGTTCGACCAGCCGCTGGACGAGCTGAAGACCGAGACCTTTCGCGCCCTCGTCGCTGTTGCCGCAGTCGTCGACGCGTAGCCGGTGCGCTTCTCCAGAGTCCAAGCGGACGGTGATCGGGGGGACACCGTGCTGGAACGCATTCGTGATCAGTTCGTTGGCGACGAGCCCGAGTTTCTGGGCCGTAGCAGCGTCGAGGTTTGCCGGCTCGGCCTCGACCGCGACCGCCACTGGAGCCCCACTCGCAATGCTGCTGAGCAGTGCGCCTGCGTCGACGCGGTCATCGGTCTCTGCCAGCAGCCGGTGGACGGTCGCGATGGATTGGATGCGAGCGGCGGTGTCGTCGAAGGCACGACCGTCACCGTCGTCTGGACGGCCGAGTAAGAGGAGGTCGGCCGCGGTCTGGAGATCGTTCTTGATCCGGTGATTGGCCTCCGTCGTCAGTGCGTGCTCGAGCTCGGCACGGGCGGCAGCGCGCTCGTGCGCACCCGCTTCGCGTCGGAGCGTTCGAGCCAGAACGAGCACGGCTACGACCGCGGCTGCGACAAGCGCGAGCCTCATTGCGGTCGGACCGGCCGGAAGCGGAACCAGCGCGGCCGCAAGAGCGCACGTTGCGGCGCTGACGGTGAGCCAGAAGCTTCGACGCCAGCCGACCTGGACGAGCGCGATGAACGGGATCGCAAGGAAGAGAAGGAGCGAGAAGTTCGGGCCGCCTGCGAACACAAGCAGCGCGACGAAGCCGATCAATCCTCCGGACCACAGATCGAGCAGGAGCCGGCCGCGGCGGATCTGAAGCCACTCGCGCCAGGGAACGAACATCGCGACGGCATTTCCGAATGCGGCCGCAAGCGTCAGTCCGACGAGTAGCCAGCGGTGCTTGGACCCGGCGTCGAGGGCGACGCCGCCGAGAACCGCAATGACCGAGAGCCAGCCGAGCCAGAACCCGAGCTGCAGAGCCTGTGAACGAAAGTCGAGCTCGATGTGCGCATCGCCGTCCGCATCGAGCAGAGCAGGAGTAGGCCGAAGCGCGCGACCAAAGCCGCTCGCCGGCACAACGGCGTTCTCTAGACCTAGCAAACTGCTCCCACGAGGGCCAGAACGACGGCGAGCCAGATTTTAATCCGGTTCCTTCTTTCAGCGTGGTAGAGGGAATGTGTCTTCTCGCCCGCTACGCACAGCAGCCTCATTCGGTTTGCGTAGCGCAACCACTTAATCGGAGCACAACAGTGTCGTCTGTTGACGCGCACGGACGATCGCTCGTGCTAGCGTGAGTGCGCGCGTTCGTGACGACGCCACTCGGGGCCAGGATCGCCTCTTTCCCCGCCGAGCCGAACAGGCTCGAGCGACTCGAGAGGGAGAGGCGACGACCACCGCTCGACAATCTCTCTTGACCGCAACGCGGGGGTAACCCGCGAGGGCGTCTTCGCTCTCGCCACTTCAAGCGAGAGGAGAGGCAGATGTCGGTAGCAGAGAACGCAAGCGCGCGGATGCTGACGACCGGCTCGTGGCAGGTCGACCCGGTCCATTCCGTGGTCGAGTTCCGAGTCAGGCACATGATGATCGCGACCGTCAAGGGTCGTTTCCGTGATTTCGACGGCTCGATCGTTCCCGACGAGGCCCCGAGAGTAGCGGGGTCGATCCGGGTCGCCAGTCTGGAAACGCTCGACGCTCGGCGGGACGAACACCTGCGCTCGCCTGACTTCTTCGACGCCCGGCGTTTCCCCGAGATCAGGTTCCGGTCAGAGGCGCTCGAGTTGAACGGCGACGACCGGCGCTTCCTCGTTCCGGGTGAGCTAACGATCAAGGACGTCACCAGGCCGGTTCTGCTCGACGGTGTGTTTCACGGAGCCGGCGTCCACCCCGACGGCGGTGAGCGGATCGCGTTTGCGCTGCGTGGTGAGCTCGACCGCACCGAGTTCGGTCTCACCTGGAATCGCGCGATCGAGACGGGCGGGGTGCTGGTCGGAAACGTCGTCGAGCTGGCGCTCGAGGTCTCCGCGCTGCGAGCGGACTGATGAGCCCGCAGCGACTCGACCCACCGCGGGCGAGCACCGCGACCATTTGGCCGATCACCCTCGCGGTCGGCATCGGCATCGCGCTAATCGGGCTGATCGTGAACCCCGAGGTGATCGCGCCGCTCGGCGGCCTGATCACCGTCCTCGCAGGAATCGGCTGGGTCCGCGGCGACCGCGGCGTGTCGCAACCGACGAGCGCGGAGGACAGCCGACCGGCGGCTGCATCGCCGCACGGCGAGCAGTACTCACGGAGCCGCTTCCTCGAGCGAGCCACGCTCGGTCTCGGCGGCCTCGTCGCAGCCGCCGTGGCGGTACCCGCGGCCGGACTCGCGATCTTGCCGTCGTTCTTCGGTCAGCGGCGGCGCCCAGTCGACCTCGGACCGATCGACGCGTTTCCCGAGGGTCGTTTCGTCATCGCCACCTTCCTCGCCGATCCACAGGCGGGAGAGGTATCGCGACGCGCCGCCTTCATCCGCAACAACGGACTGCTGAACGGCTTGCCGAGTTTCACGACGATGTCGAGCCGCTGCACGCACGTCGGCTGTCCCACGCAACCGAACGGGCCCGTCTTCAACCAGCAACACCGCGCAGAGCGGACCGCCAATGGGCAGGTTGGACTCGTTCCGACTTTGCCGGCAGGCGGCTTCGGCTGCCCCTGCCACGGCAGCCAGTTCGACACGGAAGGCAACCGCACCGCGGGCCCCGCTCCGCGCGCACTCGACCGCTACGAATTCTCGATCCGCAACGGTCACCTCTGGCTCGACCGCCTCTACAGCGTCAGCCACGTCGACGGCACAGGTGCGACCGCGCACATTCATCGCTTCGCCCTCCGCGGAGCCGGCGAGCCTGCCTCGGGTCCCGAGTCGTGGCTGTACCCGGTCGACCCGATCCGATGAGCATCTACGAGCTCGACATCAGCTGGGCCATCACTGCGACCGAGCGGCGCCGCCTGCGCTGGGAGCTGATCGCCTCCGATGAGGTCAGCGGTGTCTTTCTGACCGCACGCGACGACGTGCTCGCCGTTCTCTTCAACGGCGATCGCGCCGTCTTCGACGTCTTCGCTCGGAAACTCGCGCCCGACCAGATGACTGCAACCACCAACGAACAAGGAGCATTGCAATGAAACGGTTCTCTGTACGCCTGTTCGCGCTCGGACTCGCGCTCGGGGCTCTTGGCACAGCCGCAGCCCTCGCTACCAGCGCCTACGCCCACACGACACAAGCGAACGCGATGAAGACCCGCCCTCCCGCCAGGCATGCCCGTCGGAAGGCTCAGGAGCCAGGGCAACCGGTCATCGACTGGAACCAGATTCTGCTGTCGATCGTGAACACCGCGGGCGCACAACCGGCGAACATCCAACCGACCCGCAACTTCGCGATCCTCCATGCGGCGATCTACGACGCGGTCAACTCGATCGACCGAACACACGAGCCGTACCTGATCTCCATCCGCGCGCCTCGCAGCGCCTCGCAGACCGCAGCCGCCGATGCGGCCGCGCACACGGCCCTCGTCGGGCTCTATCCCGCGCAGCAGGCCAGCCTCGATACCGACTACGCGGCCGAGCTCGCCAAGGTCGCAGACGGCCCGGCCAGGGACAAAGGCGTCCGGGTCGGCGAGGAGGTCGCGAGCGACCTGCTAGCGGTTCGGGCGAACGACGGGTCGAAAGTCACTCCGCCATCGTTCGTCGCCGGCACGAACCCCGGCGACTACCGGCCGACGCCGCCGAACTTCCCAACACCGGTCTTCAGCACCTGGGGTCAGGTCGCGCCGTTCGTGCTCGACCGCGGCGACCAGTTCCGCCCCGCCCCGCCCCCCGCGCTCACGACCGACGCCTACGCGGCGGCGATCAATGAAGTCAAGAGCCTCGGCTCGGCGACCAGCACGACACGAACGGCGGTGCAGACCGAGATCGGCAAGTTCTGGAATCCACCGATCCAAAACTTCTGGAACCAGATCGCCGAGACCGCTGCGCTCTCCCGCCACAGCGATCTGCCGACGACGGCGCGGCTCTTTGCCGCCTTGAACCTCAGCTTCGCCGACTCGGCGATCGCGTTCTACGACGCCAAGTACACGTACCGGCTCTGGCGGCCCGTCACGGCCATCCGTCTCGCCGACAGCGACGGCAATCCAAACACGGTCGCCGACCCGGGTTGGCTCCCGCTCGCCGGCAACACCGCGGCCGACCCGTCCTATCCAGGCGCCCACAGCACGATCAGCGCCGCGGGCGCAGAGGTGCTGGGCAGCTTTTACGGCGACGGCCAGCATTTCTCGCTCACCTCGCCGGCCCTTCCGGGCGTGACGCGCTCGTTCACCAGCTTCAACGCCGCTGCACAAGAGGCCGGACTCAGCCGCATCTTCTCCGGCCAGCACACGCGGCTCGACCACCTCGCCGGCCTCGAGCTTGGCCACGACGTCGCCGGCTTCGTCCTGCACAACGCGCTGTTGCCGGCGCACGACTCTTCAGGCAAGTAGCGCTCCATCAAACGAACACAACAAGCGACCCGAAAGGAAGAATCATGAAAGCACGGAGTCTTGTCGTCGCACTGCTTGCAGTGGTAGCGGCGGTGTCCGCTTCGATCGCCTTCGCAGACACCGCTAAGCCTGCGTCGGCCGGTGGTGGCGGAATCGCCACCCGCTCCTATTTGCAGACAAACCTGGTCTCGGACATTCCCGGGCTGGCCACGCACACGGACCCGAACCTGAAGAATCCCTGGGGCACGTCGGTCGGGCCGGGCAGCCCGATCTGGGTGTCCGACAACCATGCCGGGGTGACGACGCTCTACGACGGGGCCGGTAAGCCTCAGCTGCTCGTCGTTGCGATCCCGGCGCCGCCGTCGGCAGGAAACGGCGCCGTGGGGACACCGACCGGCCAGGCGTTCAACACCTTCGATCCGACCTCCACCGACTTCGTAATCTCGAAGAACGGCAGCTCCGGCCCCGCCTTCTTCCTGTTTGCAACCGAAGACGGAACCATCGCCGGCTGGAACCCGAACGTCGACCGCACACACGCGGTCATTGCCGTCGACAGGTCGACCGCGAGGGACAGCGCAGGGGACGTTGGCGCGCTCTACAAAGGCTTGACCTTGGTGGCCACACCAGCCGGCAAGTTCCTCTACGCGAGCAACTTCCGATTCGGGACGGTGGATGTGTTCGACAGTCACTTCAACCTCGTCAACAGCTTCACCGATCCCACCGTTCCGTCCGGGTTCGCCCCCTTCGGAATCCACAACATCGGCGGCAAGCTGTTTGTGACTTTTGCCAAGCAGGGCCCCGGCAAGCAGGACGACGCTGCCCGGCCGGGAAACGGATTCGTCGATGTGTTCGCCCCGAACGGGGACCTGCTGCAGCGGCTCGTCAGCGGTGGCAGGCTCGACTCTCCGTGGGCAGTGACGCTGGCGCCGCCGACCTTCGGCGCTTTCGGCGGCGACATCCTGGTCGGCAACTTCGGCAACGGGCGGATCAACGTCTACGACCCGACGAGCGGCGAGTTCCAAGGCGAGCTCAGCAGGCCCGGCGGCGGCCCGATCGTGATCGACGGGCTGTGGGGACTGCGCTTTGCTCCCGCGACCCCGGGTGCGGGCCCGAACACGCTGTTCTTCACCGCCGGTCCGAACGACGAAGCCGACGGGCTCTTCGGAACGATCGTCCCCAACGGGTAGCACCAGCGAAACGTCGAAGCGTCGGAACTTCGACATCGAGTCCATGGAGTCGGTTCACGGAAACACAGCGATCGAGCGGTGGACACGTCTGATCATGCGGTGGCGCTGGCTCGTGCTCGGCATCTGGCTTGCGCTGCTGATCGCGGGCGGCTTCGCCTCGATGCGACTCAGTGGATTGCTCTCGAACGACTTCGTCGTCCCCGGAACCGACTCGGCTCGGGTCCAATCGATCCTGCAGCAGCGCTTCGGCGATCGGAGCGACGGCGAGTACCTCGTCATCTTCGAAACGACGCCCACGGCAAGCCGACCTCAATTGGCGCGGCTCCAACGAAGCGTCGACCGTGCCGTGGAGGTGATCCCGACTGCTCGCGCCGGACCTCTGCGAGTTGTCGGCGACCACCTGATCGAGGGCACAGTAGTCTCCCAGCTCAGGCTTGCGCGGGCGAAGGAGTCGACGGTCCGGTTGGAGCGAGCGCTCGGCCAACCGAGCGGAGCGCACGCCTACATCAGCGGTCAGGCGGCGATCCAGCACGATCTCGACCCGATCTTCAGCCAGGACCTGCGCCGGGGCGAGTTCGCGATCGCAATTCCGGTCGCCCTTCTCGTCTTGCTGCTGGTTCTTGGCGTCTCGTTGATCGTCGCGGTGCCCCTTGTCTTCGCCGGCGCCACGATCGCGGCCACTCTCGGGATCGTCTTCCTCATTGCGCATGTCCTTCCGATGGCGACGTACGTGACGAATCTCGTCGAGTTGATCGGCCTCGCACTCGCGATCGACTACTCGCTGCTGACCGTCTTCCGCTTCCGGGAAGAGCTGGTTGACGGGGAGAAGCCAGAGGAGGCGGTAGTGCGGACGATGGCGACGGCTGGGCGCTCGGTCGTCTTCTCCGGCGCGACGGTCGCAGTCGGGCTCGCTCTTCTCCTCTTCATCCCGGTCCCGTTCGTGCGGTCACTCGGCATCGGAGGCTTCCTGATTCCGCTCGTGTCGATCGTCGCCGCGTTGACGCTCTTGCCTGCCCTGCTTTCACTGAACGGTCGGCGCGGCGCCGCTCGAGTACGCATCGCGGACGCTGTGCGCATTCGGTTGCGGATTCCGCTGCCACGTGCAGGCAGCAGGGGCGACGTCGAACGTGGCCTCTGGGCGCGGTACGCACGCTCGATCATGCGCCGGCCGGTTGCCTACGTCGCGGCGGGAGCCTTGGTGCTCGTGCTCGCGGCCGTGCCGGCATTCGGGTTGCAACTCACTCCCGGTTCCGCAGACGGGATCCCGCGCTTCCCGCAATCGGTTCAGGGCTTCGACCTCCTGCGGCGGGCCGTCGGCCCCGGTGCGCTCTCGCCGACCCAGCTGGTCGTGGA
>Ga0207646_10002532_pt1 | contig 21563 bp, 24 predicted proteins | sample KBSK5502metaG_FD_184343 | JGI IMG/M metagenome (GOLD analysis project Ga0207646, IMG submission 184343) | Corn, switchgrass and miscanthus rhizosphere microbial communities from Kellogg Biological Station, Michigan, USA - KBS K5-50-2 metaG... | ecosystem: Host-associated > Plants > Roots >... | reverse complement strand
CATATCACGACTGCTCGTTTAGAGCAAGTTGCTGCATATTTCCAATCATATCTAACATTGCGCTAAAGACAAGAGAGAAGAATGCTCTCTTGCTTCCACTCGGTCGCCAAGAAGTGCGGCTGTAGTGGGCCCGAAGAGCAGCCCGAAGAGCAGCCCGAAGAGCAGCCCGGAGGCCAGCCCGAAGAACAGCCCGGAGGCCAGCCCGACGCTCCACAGATAGAAGGCCCTTTGCCTTTTAGGAAGCCAATCTGGTTGTAGTTGCTCTAGCAAGAAGATCGTCTGGTTGTGCTCTCGCATCTCTTGTGCCAGCCACTTGAGCCATACAATGGTGATGGAGAGTGGATAGCGCTGTGTGTCTCCTTTGCGGCTGATCATGTGCTGTACGTAGTCGTCCCAGATCTCCTGCCGCAGGAGCGTCTCCTTCTGGGAAAGCTCCCGTACCGGAGTCCCGTGATACGCCAGCAGTAGAACTTGCAACATCAGAGGCGTGGTTGCCAATTCCTGTAAGGTGGCATTCTTCCTGAGGGCAGTGCGGATCGCTGCTACTGGCTTGCCCATGCTTGCGAGATGGGCATCAATCTGCTCTTTGGAGAGGGGCTGCACGATGATGGCGCTATGCAGGCTCAGCCGCTCACGTTGGGCAGCCGTCTCGTACTCATTGGTTCTACTACAGACCACAAGCGGCTCGAGGTGTTCACGATGGTAAGTATTGATCGCAGCAACGCACTTAGCAGATGCTGCTGGTGGCATTTCATCGAGACCATCCAGCAAGGGAAGAAGCTGCTGCCTTTGTATCCATTGTCGGCTCAGGTCTTTAGGAACATCATAGAGGAGTGCAAACTGTTCACTGAGCCAGTCTTGCAAAGGGTGAGGGTTCGCTGTCCAGGAAGAGAGCGGAAGTAGGATAGGCAATGGCTGTGTAGCATCCTGCTCAGCCTGCTGTGTTAGGTGAAGCGCCAATTCCAGCAGGAGGGTGGATTTGCCTGCCCCTGGCTCCCCAAGGATGAGCAATTCCTGTTGCGCCAGTTCATACGCCTCGCTGATGGAGATGTGAGAGGGAAGTATCTGTTCCGGCTGATCGGGTAAACGCATGGACAGGCCCACCGCATTCTGGACCGCCGTTGGTCTGGAAACCAGCCCCAATTCCACCTGGACTGCTCCCTGCAATGACTGTGCGAGCATCTGTTCGTAGCGTAGTCGCAGCCGTCGCAGCATATGGGTCCGATCCCGCTCAGAGAGGGTACCCTGGGTTGCAGCAGTGTGTTCACGACTCCCAAACCAGAAGAGTCCTGTGAGCAAGAACAGCCCGAGAAAGATGAGAAGAGTCCAGATCGGATGGTGAATAATCGCTTCCAGGATGGGCCAGATGTTAGGGAGTGATTGAAGAGGTTTATCAGAAAACAGCACATCCACGGCCTTCGGGAGTACGAGAGTCAGAATGAATATTGCCCAGAAGAAGCGGATGACCTTCCACCCGGCATGACAGACACGGACCCACCACGGGAGGGATGTGGCGCTCTGTTGCTCCGTTTGCTTTGCCATACTGGCCTCCTGCAAACGACAATAGCTCTCTCATACTATACTTCCGACTGATGCACTGATAGTATAGGATAGAGAGGGGAGAAAGGCAAGAGTGGTCGTGACCTGTCAATAGCAAAGACGGCTCATCTACCACATACTGGTTTCGTTCTGGCCTCTGTCATGTTGTCATTTAACATGAATTGTAATCGGTCGAATAAATTGGCACTTCTGCCATATATGTTGGCATGAGTACAAAAAACAGAGCCAAAAAGACGATGAAAATCATAGCGAACTAAGAAAATAATGTCACGCCATTTTATGAGGCAGAGCCAGTCCACTGAAAGCGCTAGGCATCGTGGCAGATTATGTGGCAAACCGTGCGAATATCCTGACAAATGACAAGAAGCGACGTACCTGCACAACCAGATGGACAGGACGTCCACTGGCTGGCAGATCACGTAACGTGCACAGGTAACGGCTCTGCGCTCGCTTGGACCTCGTTCCACAGCAAGGACAGAGGGCTGTTGGGGAAGCAGCGCGTACGGTGACTGTTACCTCATCCGTAATGCTAACCTGCTCGATGACGAGGTCAGCCAGATCGGGAAGAATGGTCATAGGCTCGATTTAACTCAGGAAAATGTAGTGCTGGAAGAATTTGTTCAGTTCTTGAGTATACCATATTTCACATCAGCGAGCCTGCGGGAGAGTCAATTATTGACACCCGTGCGGCTAAAACAGGCAAACCAAATGTGTTCTTTTTTCTCGGCAAAGGATCAGATGGGCTGTCTCGTTTTTGTGGCAATCCAGCCTGGGAAAAATGCCGGCATCGGTTAGCATGTCTCAAATGTCCCATGTATGTTGGTGCGAGCCAAGCCGCCCGCCTGGCTGAGAGACTTGAAGCGCGAGATGAACTGTTCAAATTTCAGACGCAGGTTGCCATGACTCCTCAAGAGAAGGCTGCGGCTGAAGGCGATATCGAAACCTTATCTTCACTGATCGAGGCCGACGCACATATTCCGCCTCCAGAGCCGCCTGGTGAACAGTTCCACTTCAATACACCCCAACAGAACACCCCGCTGCTTCCTCCGTCTGGAGAAGCACAAGCTGATCTGGCTGTCCTGGGTCGTCAACTTGCTGCATTGAATCGAGATCTGGCCGTAGCCGAAAAACGGAAAGACGGGCGGAACGAGTGAGCTGGTCGCTCGGGCATACTCGCATCGACGTCGTCTTGCGTCACTACCTACGATGAAAGGATTTAGCTATGTACATAAAACTCTGCCCTTTGAAGACGAGTTTGGCGCAATCGGAAGACGAGTTTGGCGCCACAAGTACCAGGGAAAAGGAAAATGATTGGCCTGGTGCTGGTGGCTGTGCTATGCTCCGAGAAGAAAGCCCATTTTTAGCGAGGGAACGAAAAAAGCATGGCAAAACCGCTTGACGGGGTCGCACTCCAGGCGTATTTTCGTCGCTTAGGCTTCGGACGCGAAACTCAGGAGTTACTGACGCAGATCCGTCTCTCTCCACCAAGCCGAACGCCCGGTGCTCGGCGAGGCAATATGCCCGTTTGGTATCCCTCGAAAAAAATGCGATGCATCATCAAGGCAGAAAGCGCCAAAGTCGAGTTCGCGTTCTTGCTGGAAGCAGAACATGCTGACGATGTGCTCGAATTCTGGGACCAACCGCCGCCAATCCCCTTAGAGTACCTTGATAAACGTGGTCATCTCCAACGACCGCTCCACACCGCTGATTACTTTGTTTTTCGCCAGCAGAGCGCGGGATACGAAGAATGCAAACCCGTTGAGGAATTAACTCGCCTCGCACAAACTCAGCCAAACCGATATAGGCAGGATGAACAGGGAGCCTGGCGTTGCCTTCCGGGTGAAGCCTTTGCGGCCAAACATGGATTAACCTACCGTGTGCGAGCCTCCGACCAAATTAACTGGGCGGCACAGGATAACTGGCTGTATCTCGAAGACTACTACCAGGATCTGGAAAAACTTGCGGTGCCAGAGGCAGAACTGGACCTCCTCTGGCAGATCGTTGACGAACATCCCGGCTTGAGCCTGGCAGATCTCCGCTCTGCTGCGCGAGAGGTGAGTTCTGATCGGATCAATATCGCCATTGCCCAACACGCGCTTTACGTCGATCTGGCCGTGCATCGGCTGACAGAACCCTGGCACACACCCATCTGGCGTTCCCGGCAGATGGCACTTGCTTCCGCAAAGCCGCAAAAGCCTGACCAGGAAGCTGTGATTCCTCTGGTCCTTTCTGAAAAGCATTCTCTCTTGACACCGGAGGGGAGAGAACTGCTGGAGCAGGCAAGTGAGACCGATCTGGCTACCGCTCTTTTCCGCAACCGGGTCATTCATCCTGAGCACTACGATGACGACGAGCAAAGACAGCAGACGGACTCGCAGGCAGCTGTGCCAGCACGCACCAAACAACGCTGGCGGCAGCGCTACCACGAGGCTGAAACACGCTACGGAAGTGGGTTCCTGGGGCTGCTTCCGCAGTACTCCCATTGTGGCGGAAATCGCAAAATTGCCGATCCCGTCATCACGCTCATTCATGAGGTTCTGGAAACACACTACGATACGGTCACACAGAAGCCCAAGCGGGGAGCCTACGGAGAATACTTGAAGCGTTCTGAAGAACAGCGCTTAGATGCCGTCAGTGAGAGAACCTTTTACGCTGAAGCATTGCGCCACAAGGCGAAGTACGAGCAAGTCGTTGCCCGCCAGGGCACACACGCTGCCTACCCGTTCAAAGACTACGTTCGCGAGTCAGAGAAAACCATTAGCCGCCATGGTGACTACGCCTGGTCTCTGGCGCACATCGATCATACCGAATTGGATCTGATGCTGTGCGACTCGCGAACCGGTCAACTCCTGGGCAAGTGCTGGTTGACGCTGCTCATCCTTGCCCATCCGAGGCGGATCGCAGCCTACTACCTGACCTTTGACGAGCCCAGTTACCGATCCTGCATGATGACGCTTCGGCTCTGCGTCCAACGCTATGGAAGACTGCCTACTGCCATTGTGGTCGATGGAGGCCCGGAATTCCACAGTGTATATTTCGAGCAACTGTTGGCCCTGTATCGGGTACGCAAACAGCAGCGCCCGGCTGCTGAGCCGCGCTTCGGGTCGCCTCAGGAACGCCTCTTTGGCACCCTCGATACCGAATTTCTCCATCATTTACTGGGGAATACCCAAGCGACCCGAGAACCACGTCAAATGACGCGCGCGACCGATCCCAGGCGTCAGGCGGTCTGGACGCTTCCCAAACTGGCAGAGCGCGTCCAGCTCTGGGCCGATGAGGAATATGAAAGCATCCGGCATCCGGCCCTTGGCATGACCCCACGAGAAGCCTATGATCTCTCCGTCAAACGCGATGGGGAACGTCTTCACAAGCAGATTCCGTATGACGACACGTTTCTCAAGGCGACCTTCCCCACCACTCGCAAGGGAACCGCAAAGGTTGAGCCTGGGGTCGGAGTCCGCATGAATTACCTGGATTACTGGTGCGAAGCCATGCGTGACCCAACAGTGGAGGGTACGCAAGTTAAGGTGCGATACGATCCTTTTAATGTGAGTGTTGGATACGCCTACATTGAGGGAAAGTGGAGAGTGTGTGACTGTCCGTACCCCGAATTTGCTGGGTGCTCAGAGCGAGAACTCCAATTGCTCACAGAGGAATTGCGCAAGCGCAATCGGCTGACATCAAGCCGAGAGCAGGTTGAAATCACCCAGAAGCAGCTCGCCGTCTTTCGGCGACAAAACGTGGAAATCGAAACGATCTTGCGCCAGCAGCGCCATGATCGGGAAACCAGGGCTGCCCTGGTGGTGCTGGAGGGAGGAAAACACCCGGAGATATACAGAAACCAAAGCCATGCCGAAGCAGAACCGGTTCCGCCGGAAGACGCCGAAGCTGCGCCGACCAGGAAAGCGAATCCTTACGACAACCTGCTCGTGCTCAAGCGGATTCGTTTGGAAAGAGAGGGCCAATGAGCCAGACTTCCTCCTCTGAGGAGCCGGAATCTTTTCCTCAGGAGTTGCTGACGAGCTCATTGAGTGCTCGTCAAGCCTACTTTGAACAGCAGTGCCTCATCGAGCACCCGCGTCTGCTTGACACCCTCGATGCGATTGTCCAGGTGATTTGTCCTGTTGATGCGAGCGAAAGCTCAAGGCGGCCAGGAACGATGGTCCTGGTGATTGGACCATCTCGTGTGGGGAAGACAACGCTGATCCGTTTGTTGGAAGAACGCCTGACGCGCCTGACTCTGGAACGTATGCAAGCTGACCCTGGCTTCATCCCCTTTGCCAGCGTGACCACCATCGGGCCGGAAGGCAGCCGTTTTGATTGGCCTGGGTACTACCGGGCGGTGTTGCGCAGCCTGCGCGACCCGTTCATGGATATTCCACGCGCCCGAATCCCTAACCGCGAAGTACGAGAAGCCATGGAAGCGGCCCTGCTCTACCGCAGGCCACTCACGGTCATTGTCGATGAGGCGCATCACCTGGCAGTAGCTGCCAGCGGCAGTCGCCTCCAAAACCAACTCAATCACCTGAAATATTTCGAGAACCTGACGGGCGTCAGTCACATTCTGGTTGGCACCTACGAGATGCGCCCGTTCCGGCGTATCAACGCGCAACTAGCCTGCCGAAGTGTCGATATCCACTTTTCCCGCTATGATGCGACAAACACAGAGGATGTCCAGGTCTTTCGCAGTATCGTGTGGGCCTTGCAGCGACAATTACCCGTGCTGGAAGAACCGCCTCTGGTGGAGCAGTGGGAGTTTTTGTACGCGCGGAGCATTGGCTGTATCGGGTTGCTCAAGCTCCATCTCAATCGCGCCCTCACGCTGGCATTAGAGGAAGATGCCAGGACCGTGACCCTCACCCACTTGCGCAAAGCTGCCATGCCAGAAAGCCGTGTCAAAGCTGCGTTACAAAATGCGTTAGAGAGTGAAGCTGAGTTGACCGAATCAGACGGCGCTGATGAGCGGCTCCTGACCCTCCTGGGGCTCAGAGGGCCTGGGTCAAAGAAAGCGCCGGAAGCTGCGGCAGAGCAGAAACCACGAAGAGCGCCTCGACCAGGAAAACGGACACCTCAGCGTGACGCCATCGATGAGGCAACCCAGGAAGAAACCGCTCCAGAAGAGGCCGCAGGATGACCCAGATGCTAGCAGCCAGAACTGCCGTCGCTGTCCGCCGACCAGAGAAGATGGCATTTCCTCCTCGGACGCTTCTCTACCATCTGGCTCCGCAAGCGCCTGAAGCCATCTGGTGTGAAAGCTTGACGAGCTACATCAACCGGCTGGGAAGGGCACATCACGTTTCTCCTCGTACCTTAGTAGCAGAGGTGATTAATCCTTTGTTGCCTTCTCCAAACCCATTTGTTGCGGCCTTCGGCGCACAAGCGGCGATGGGACTCAATGGAAACGGGGAGCAATCGAAAGGCTGGCAAACAGTTCTGGAACGATTAACGGGCCAGGTACATCTCCATCGTTTAACTTTTGAAACGGTTCTCGGTGATTTTCCCTCGATGCGGATTCTTCGCAAGACTCCTGCCTGGTGTCCGATGTGTCTTGCTGAATGGAAATGTGCTGGCCAGACGCTGTACCAGCCGCTCATCTGGATGCTTCAAGTCGTGACCATCTGTCCAACCCATCAAACGCCCCTGGTAGATCGTTGTCCTGCGTGTCATCGTTACCAGAAGGTTCTTGCGACAAACAAAACACCGCCTTTTGAATGTACCTCGTGCTCAGTCTGGCTTGGGGACGAGTCGTCTCCTCGCCGGACCGGAAAAGAAACAACGCAGCAGCTCGCCTGGCAAGCATGGATATGCTCAATACTTGAAGAACTACAGACTGCCAGTCTGATGGAGGGAAGTCTTTCCTGGCAAGTGTTTTTCACGCAGCTTGTTCACTACCTCAGAGAGCGAAAAGGAGCTTTCAGGAAGCTCGCCCTCGCCATTGGAGCCGAGCCAACAAATTTCCACGGGTGGGTAACGAATCAAGATGTTGCCTTGTCCACCCTCCTTACCTTTTGTTATCGCTGTGAAGTAACCCCCTGGCAAGTGATGCAAGGCCAGTTGGAGCCTCTCGAACGGATCATTCAAGGCGGGGCCAGTCGCTCTTCTCCTTTTCCACCCCGTCCGAATCGGCGTGTAGATCGAGATGCTTACGCCAGCTACCTTGACGCAGCTCTGAACAGGGAGGGCGTTCCTCCGTCGCTCAGAGATGTAGCACGGGAACTCGGCTATGGCTCAACCAGCCAACTCACTTACCATTTTCCAGAAAAATGTGCGCTCATTGCCCAGCGATATGCAGAGTACCGCGATCAGCGCAAACAGCAACGCCTTTTGAAGGTCCGCGAAGATGTCCGCCAAGCAGTCTTTTCCCTCCATGCGCAGGGCGAATATCCGCTCATTTACAAGCTCAGTGACGTGTTCCCCAATGGCTTGATGCGTCAACGGGAAGCACGCAACGCCTGGCGTGAAGCCCTGCAAGAACTGGGGCGGGAACCTTAAAATTTGCGCCAAACTCGTCTTCCGATTGCGCCAAACTCGTCTTCAAAGGGCAAACTCAATACTCCCATTGATCAGGCACGCCGCGATTCTATTGTGGCTCGGTTGATCGCAACCGGATTCGACGGCGCTGACTGCTTGCCTGAGTCTTTCACCCTGGACGACATCTATCGCTTTTATGGGTGCCAGGACGACGGGGGCTCAGCTGCACGCGGCATTTATTACATTGTCGATCAAGCTATGAACTCGAAAATAGATGGCTAGACCGAGCCCCATTGGACAATGTGTCTCAGTACGTGATTACGTACTCCTGCTGGTTCGTGAGAAGTCCACCAATATCGAGAGTAAGTGTGTACTTGAGGTTGGTTGCATTGGGATCAAAGTTCACCTGACCACTTGAGTCGGTAACATCGAGGAGGATTCGCCCCGCGGTGTATACATCGCCCGCTTCTCCCTGATTATGATAGGCAAATATGACAGATCCACAAGGGCTGTCGAGTTGCTGAGCATAGAAGTAGGCGAGTAAATCCTCTGCGAGTTGTTGACCAGTCACACTTGGGTCAACCGTTACCTCTCGCTTTGGCTGTGGACAGGCCCCAACAGCTCCCACACTCTCGCTATGGAACTCATGTATTGCGCTCGCATCTCCTTCTGTGGCAAGACTATGCAAATCGGCTCCCGTTGTTGGCGGATAGTGGATTGATTGAGGAGTCGCTGTTAGCACCAGTGTTGGCGTATCGGTCGGTGCAAGCGTTGGTGCTTGTGTTGGTCGCGCCTGTGTCGGCTGGGCTGGTGCTTGCGTTGGTTGGGAGTTCTGCTGTGCTGCAGGCTTTGTTGGAGCAGGCGTAGCTGTACTATTCTGGAGTGGAGCTCCCGGCATAGCCGCAACGATGCCACTAAACGCAATGAAGAGGATGATTATAGCGGCGATGATAATTTGGGTTTGCCGTGATCTAGCCCGGTACCACTTCCATGTGCGCTTATACCAGGGTCGCTTTGGAGGCCGTGATGGTGGGTACTGTGGGTAGTCAGGTTGTTGATCATTTGGCTGTTCTTCTGACATGCGTAAAGCTCCTTTCTTTTATATGAGTATTAGTGCGAATAGAGCGGTCGCATCACGCCACCATGATAGCTACATGCCCCGGACTCTCCCCCAGACTGGCTAAACGTACCATCCTGGCACTCAACAACGTGGCCGCCATCCGGGTCATCTGCCCCCCAAAATGAGGGGATACAATTGAAATAGTTACAGAAGGCCTGTGGCGGGTTGTAAATCAACGATCCCGGGCTAAAGTTATAGCACCAGGGGTTGTTATTGACCGCCTGACATGCCGGGGCAGACGTGGGTTTTGGCGGCGGTTGTGTTGGTTTCTGCGTCGGCTGTGGTGCATGTGTTGGGATTGGCGTGGGCTGAGGTGTTGGGTGCACAATCGCTACCTGCGTTGGGGTGGCTGTTGGCGTATCAGTTGGCAGCGAATTATCAGTTGTTGGCGTGGCGTTGCTCTGAATCACCGCCTGCGTGGTCGGTGAAGCGGTAGCTTCTGGACTATGAAACGCTGCCCAGGTCCCGCCAGCACAGAGACTACAGAGTAGGAGCGCAAGCACGATAACTCCAGTATAGAGCGCGATCTTGGTTTTCGGATGGGCCTTGAGCCAGGCATCGGTTCTTGCTTTGCGTTCTTGCTTTCGTAGGAACTTTGCTTGTTGTTGCGGTGACAGCAGTTTGGGTGGCTTCGTTCGTCTTGGCATGAGAGATACCCCTTCCATCAATCAGCAGAGAAACATTCCCCCTACGCCACATAAAACGTAAGTTGAATAGTGCAGTAACAATTGAGTGGGATCCTGCCCAATTATAGACTATTTGGCACGTTTTAGCAGGCAAAATAAACATATTCGCGTTTTGATGCCTTTGCGCGGCTAAGCAACCACGTATAGCCTACTTGACTTTCAGTAGCCAAAATCTCAATATCTAGATATCTGGATATTTACTGTTGATTGGAGGAATCTGTATGAAGATCATCTCTATTCTTAATTTCAAGGGAGGCACAGGCAAATCAAGCCTGGCTGAAAATCTCTCACATGCGCTTGCTTTGCGAGGGAAACGGGTCCTGGTGATCGATGCTGACCGCCAGAGCAATGCGAGCACCACTTTACTTGCTGGCCGGCGAACTCCCCCCTGACCCAGTTCCTTCAAGAGGAGGTGCCATTGGCGCAGGTTATCTATCAGGCACGAGAGAACCTCTATGTCATCCCATCGGATACCGATTTAGACAAGGCATCCAGTTACCTCAATACGACTCCTGAAGCATTCAATACGCTCAGAGAAGCCCTCGAGGAGCTAACCGGGTATGACTATATTTTCATCGATCATGCCGGCGCATACACGTCAGTGATGCAGGCTGCCCTGTTAGGCCCATCGCTACGCAAGGTGTCACGAGCCGCAAGGTAAGGCGCATTTTTAGTCGAGTAGCTCCTTTGCTAGTTCCTGATTCTACGGGAGTCGGCACTCGTCAGGTAAAAAGAGGCCAGAAACAAGGCTATATTCGGTTCTCTGAATGTAAAAAAGGGCCTGTGTTCCGTTTCCATGCGGCAGTTCGGTACTCGTCCTTGCTCTGAGACGGTCTTACTTTGCGGGATATGACACCTTGCGTAGCACTAGGCCAATAAGGAGTGAGGCTATGACCGAAGAACGAGTACCCTACCACGCTGGGCAGGAACCTGCACCAGAAAGCGCAGAGGAACATCCGAAGACATTAAGGACTTACTTTATTGAGCAGGAGCCTGTGCCAGAGCAAGCAAGCCCACATAAACATCTCTATCGGGTGGTATTTGGGAATGCGCTGGCGATTCGCTTTTGCGAACGCTGCGGGAAGGCTTGGCTACTTCAGGAGGTACGGGACCTGATCAGTAACCACTCTGTCTATGAGTGGAGCGAGGTGCAGGAACCTGGCACAATCGAGGAGAAGAGCCCCGCCGAGACCGATCAAGAGCCTCGATTGAAGGGGTATCTCAATGAGTGACTGACTGGAGAGGATAGATCAATGAAACAGTTCAAGGTGACGTTCACCCGGACACTGACCCACGAGGAAGTCATCGAGGCAGCGTCACTTGAAGCAGCTCGGAAGGTAGCAGATGAACGAGAGCGAGAACTGACTATCGATGACTTCGACACTGAAACCACAATGTATGATATCCAGGAGGTTGACGGCGATTAGAGGCGAATCGCAGCCATCATCGAGGCCTTGCCCTCATAAGGAGTAGGGAAAGGATGTTTAAGGATAGCACGACTGAGCAGGCTGCACAAGCAGCAAGAGCAAGTCGCGGCCCAGATTGGCGACTCAATGAAAAGCTCTCAGAAGGCGAGATCGAATTACCTGAAAATATCCCTATACGCATGTGGATCTTCACCATGCAGCATGTACTGCACGGGCACCAGGGCTATGAGATTGTGGTGTGGAATCGGACGCGGTTTGTGTCGATTGAGATGCAGTGAACATGGAGCGATAATCATAACAATCTGAACAGATCAAAACAAAAGGGAGAAGCCTACTCCCCGGTATCCCTTTTGTTTTGGTGACCTGGCAGGTTACTCCGCTTTGGGCGGCTCGCTCTTTTCGCGCTCATCGTTCGTATGCTGTCTGATCTTTTCGATCAATAAGCATAGCAAAGACACAACGGCCGTCGCGAACATGAGCACATTAGCCAGCAAGGGCAAAATCACATTCAGGGAATCAATTTCACACATAATACTCCTTTGTCCCCATAAGGGAACCTCCTTCCGTGGGTAATACAATCAGTGAGCACTTGCCGGCTGGCTCTGGCGATAGAATAGAGGAAATATCAATTTACGTCCAAAATTTGTTATTCAGTGTCAAGTAGTGCATAGTGACATAGCCCACAAAGTGGGATTTAGGGAGCATAAACATATATGTCAGGTCGTATTATCATCCATACTACTGCTTGTCTGTTCGTTTCGTTGGATTAGCGTTGAAGGCCCAGCGTTAAGAAGAGGGATTCGTAGCCGCAAAGTAGATAACTGCGGCACAGTTAGCTGCAAATGCTAGAATTTCGTGGGTGAAATTGGTACAATTCAGCAGGTGATCTCTTCCTTTTTGAGGTGTCAACCATCCATTGATAGCATAGGAGGTGCAGGAATGTTGAAGCCTCGTTTACGGCAGCAGCAAAAACGTCATTGGCTGTTTGTTTCTATAGTATGTGTTTCTGTGCCTATAGTCCTCGCCGCAATGGTGTATGCGGTCATAACGTTTGGGTGGGACTGGACCGGCTTTGTTGGTGGCTACAGTAAAGTAACCGTGAAGAGTGCCACAGAAGACAAAGAGTATCTCGCAACGAAGACGCTCTGGGATTGGATGCAGCTTCTTCTAGTTCCCGTGATGCTTGCTATTGGAGGCTTCTGGCTCAATCAGGTTCAAAAGGCTAGAGAAGAGAGGACAGCGACGCAGCGCAGTGAAGCAGAGCGAAAGGCTGCAGAGAAGCGTGCTCAAATTGAACGCGATATTGCAGCAGATAACCAACGGGAAGCCGCGTTGCAGGCTTACATCGACAAGATAGGGGAGCTTCTGCTGCGTGAGCAAGAGCCCTTAGGCGCGTCCCCCGGGAATCCCCAGGCAGAGACTATTGCACGAGCGCGAACTGTCACCGTGCTGCAGATCCTTGATCCGAATCGATGTGCCAGTCTCCTCCAGTTCCTGAGTCAGGCTCGTATTCTTCGGGTATGTACTGGGGGTGATCTGTCAGGACTTAATCTGCGTAAGGCCAATCTTGCTCAATTCGATTTAAGTAACTTTAAAATCCACCATACCGATCTCAGCGAGGCCAATCTCTCCGAAGCCCATCTCGAAGGGGCCAGTCTCCGCGATGCCAGTCTCACCAGAGCCAATCTCAGCGGGGCCCATCTCAGCGGGGCCCATCTCTACACCACCGGTCTCAGCGAGGCCAATCTCTCCGAAGCCCATCTCGAAGGGGCCACTCTCGGTTGGGGGGTCAAGCTCATAGGGGCCCAACTCAAACAGGCCTATCTCAACAAGGCCCATCTCAACAAGGCTGATCTCCAGAGGGCCAATCTCAGCGAGGCCGATCTCAGCGAGGCCCATTTCAGCGAGATCGATCTTGATGAGGCTGATCTCCGTGGGGCTAAGGGCCTGACAGAAAAACAGCAAACAGACTATCAGTCCAGGGGTGCTCTCGTGGATCTAGCTCCTTCGACACTGCCACCAGCACGGGTGGGACAGTTCATAGTCAAGGCTGCGGCCGTTCTCAATGCGCGTCCAGAAGACGTCTACGCCACGATTGCTGATTACCAGCAGGGACACCCCAACATCCTTCCAAAAGAGCGCCTGTATGATCTGCAGGTCCTGGAGGGAGGTTATGGAGCAGGTACGCAGATTCGCTTCAAAGTCAAGGTCCTGGGAGGAGAAAAAACCGTTTACCAACAGGTATACGAGCCTGAACCAGGCCGAGTCCTGGTTGAGCAAGATACCGATTCAGCTTACCACGCCAGGACTACCTACACCGTGACCCCTGGAGAACAGGACCAGAAAGCGAAGGTCGAGATTTCCACGATGATGGATACTAGCCGAGGTTTGGAGGGTTTGCTGGAACGCTTCCTCATTCGTTGGGTCTATCGAAAGGAACTCAAACTGCTTGAGGGAGTTGCACAGAAGAGGGGGACCATGCAGAGGTAGAAGCAGTCCAAGCCTGCAGCACTGCTGATTAGACGGCTTATTCGCGATGCAAGGCGGCCAAAACCGCTGATAATGCACTTTTTCATGCTCGGTAACGAGCAATATTTGCTGTTGGTAATACGAAGCGAGTTCTCAAAGTTGTTTTTTTCTCCGCCTGCTACCGGAACCCTAGCCAACTGTGCCGCAGTTATCTACTTTGCGCCAACAGAGCCGCTATTTTAATACAGGGCCTTGAAATAGACCTGGAGCGGCAAAAGACAACAACTAGAACGTTTATTCTGACATGGAAACAGAATATTTGACACCGCGAGAAGTAGCGCTGCGCCTGCTGGTAAATTAACTGAAGGGTGGACCGATTTTGCACCGAAGGATGGGAATTTGCACTGAAGGGTGGAACTTGACGCTGCGATACCTGGAAAAAACCGCTTCCCATCTGACTTCTTCCATCGACATCTTGTAAATATGCACGACACCCAGGGCGCCCGTCGACTGCTGGCCGGCCTCAAATACTTCGTCCCCCGGCTGAAGAAAATCTGGGCTGATTCTGCCTATCGTGGCAAAGAGCTGGCGGATTGGTGCCAAGCGCAAGGTGATTGGGACCTGGAAGTGGTGGAGCGCACGCCTGGTGTACGTGGCTTCACCATTCTTCCGAAACGCTGGATCGTGGAACGCACATTCGGGTGGCTCTCGCGGAATCGTCGGATGAGTAAGGATTACGAGCGGAAGGTCCAGACGAGTGAAACGCTGATCGAGGTGGCGATGATTCTCCTCCTGGTGGTGCGCCTAGGATGCTGGGCCTAACAACCTGCCAAACATGCTGTGAGACCTCTCATCCGCACGCGAATCAGCGGATCTGTGAGTGCTCTTCCCTGAGCCATACATCCTTCCAGTTCTTGCCGATGCTACGCTCTGCCGGGAACCATTGCCCTCTCCTTCGACGATGCATGGACTACGCGGAAAGGAACCGCTTGACAACAGCTGCCGTGTCTTCAGGGTTTTCTTCAGGGAAGAAGTGACCACCTTTCATTGCTTGTCCATGCACGTGCGGGGCCCATTGCCGCCAAATGCCGAGCGGACCGCCGTCTTTTGCATAGAATGTGTCGAGCGGGCCACCCTCGGCCCAGAGATGCAGCATCGGGCATTCGATTCGCCTGGATGCTTCCTTGTCAGCACGATCGTGTTCGACATCGATCGTGGCTGCGGCTCGATATTCCTCACAGATGCCATGAACGCGGGCCGGATCACGATAGGTGGACAGGTATTCTTCGAGAATCTCTGGACCAAAGGAACCGTGCCCGAAAGGATTCTCGAAAACGGCCTTGGGAGCCCCGAGCAGATAGCTCTCCGGGAGCGGCTGCTCCTGTGCCAGTAAAATCCAGGGCCAGTAGGTCTGAGCGAAGCGCGCATCGGCTCGGCTCCACCCTTCGAGAATCGGAATCACATCCAAGACCGCGAGACGCTCCACGTGCTTGGGATGGTCCAAGGCCATCCGGTAGCAGACGCGTCCTCCGCGATCGTGACCAATGAGCGTGAAGGTGGGAAAGCCGAGTGTGACCATCACGGCAACCAATTCCTCGGCCATGGCGCGCTTGGAATACGGAAAGTGGTTGTCCGTAGAAGCTGGTATCCCGCTGCGGCCGTAGGCGCGCAAGTCCACGCAGATCACGGTATGGTTCTCTGCAAGCCTCGGCGCCAGTTCGCGCCACATCAGGCTAGTGCGCGGGAAGCCGTGCACCAGCAGAATGGCTGGCCCCGTTCCATAGCGGCGCACGAAGACCGTGTTCCCTGCCACCTCGACCTGTGAGGGCGCAAACGAACTCTGACGCGCTACACGTGCGCTAGATGCTGTTGGATGCTGTGCTCCCGCGCGTTCAGCGGAAGAGCCCTCCAACGGGACACTGAGAGATGCGCCCGTGAGGGCGCCAAGAAACTTGCGACGTTCCATTGCTTTCTCCTTGTTCCCACGCGCCGCGCCGAGTGATGACACATGACAACTGCTCTCACGATCGTGGCGCTCACTTTTGCGCGCTGCGGAACACCGTTCTCCGTGCAAGCGATATACTATGAAAAGGCAGCTCAATTGGAGTTTGGACTGCCGAGACCCACGGGATGCGCAACGAGCTGTCCCATGGGCTGAAGTGCCTTCACCGGCCTGTTCCATGCTCGCGCTTGTTGCTGAGACGGGGCGAGATCGAACTCTGTGAGAGCATTTCCTCACGCCAAAGCCCAGCTCCTGCACTTCGCCCTCCCTGTTCCTAGTGTAAGGTGGAAGCGTCATGAAAGCGTCATGGACAGCACCATGAACATCGTCATGGCTCGTGGCGTGAGCAACGGCTCTGCTGCCTCTTGCAAGCATGAGAGCCATGAAGGAGGCTCTCACGCCCGTTCGACTGCTGAGACAAACTCGTTGCGCATCCCGTGGGCGAGATACATGGTTCCTGCTGTGTGGTATTTTGTTGCGAGCGGACACACTGTTTCGCAGGATCTCCCTGGTATGGCACGCCACGTCTACCCAGGACTTCTTTCAGAATACTTGGCTCTCACAGCAGCTTGCACCAGCACTGGGCCGCTCACGCTGGAAGGTGGGTCGTGAGAAAGCGGATGATCAGCTCGGCAATCACCGCCCCATCCTCTTCGAGCGCAAAGTGCCCGGTCTCCAGCAGATGAACCTCGCTGTCTGGCACATCGTGCTTGAAGGCCTCTGCCCCGGCCCACGGGATGCGCAACGAGATGACGACAAGAAACAATAGTGGATGAATCGGCTCTACAAGGGCTATCAACCATCTCTGGCTCTCGATATTGTGGAGAGACCGCTTCACTAGAGCAAACTTCCATGTGGTGTTTGAACTCGACGACGATCTCCATACCCTCTCCTGCGGACCACTCCTTCACATCGTCTTTCGCTTTTGCAAACGCTTGCGTTCACAAAATTTTTGTGGTATATATTTTGTAGACGCTACCGTCTACAAAATAGAGCGGCATTGCACAGCTTTGGGATCAAAAGCAAGCAAGGTTTGGTTGTGTGGAAGAGGGAGAGCGCCGTTCCGCTCTTGCCTGCATGATGAAGAAGGAGGTTTCTCATGCGCATCGCACTCTTCACGATTGGGGGGCGGGGCGATACCCAACCGTTTGTGGCCTTAGCCGTTCAGCTCAGGCAAGCAGGCCATCGCGTCACGCTGGCAGCCCGGCCCGATTTCGCCGACCTGGCTGCCGAATATGGCGTCGGGTTTGCACCGTTGGGCCACCCGTATCAGCCGTTCATTACCGGGGCTGCTGAATCCTCGGCGCTTGGCGGGGGTCATCTCCTCAATCAACTGCGCTATGGACTCGCGCAACGGCGATATTTTTCTGAGCACCTCAACCAGGATGCCTGGCGCGCGGCCCAGGGCGCAGAAGCGATCCTCTACAAATATAGCTGGATCACCGGCTACAGCATTGCGGAAAAGCTCGGCATTCCTTGCGCTGCCGCCATGTTCTTTCCTCTGACCCCAACGCGGGCCTTTCCCAACTTTTTGATTGGCAGAGGCATCGATCGTGGCCCACTGTTGAATCGACTGAACTGGAGCCTGAGCGAGCAGGTCGTCTGGCAGCTCTTGCGCTCGGACGACAGGAAACTGCGCCGTGAGCTAGGGCTGCGCCCGCTGCCTTTCTTCGGCCCACTCGCGCGCCAGCAGTGCGAGGAGATGCCGGTCTACTACACCTACAGCCCGGCAGTGCTGCCCCGGCCCGCTGATTGGCCTCTTCGAGTGCAGGTGACTGGCTACTGGTTTCTTGATCCTCCACCGGGGTGGCAGCCACCTGCCGATCTGCTGCACTTTTTGCAGGCTGGCCCGCCCCCGGTTTCGATCGGATTCGGAAGTATGACCAGCCGCGATGCGCAAGCCACCCTGGACCTCGTCCTGCGGGCACTTGAGTTATCTGGTCAGCGTGGCGTGCTCCTCAGCGGCTGGGCGGGCCTGGGCAAGGATCGCACCCTTCCTGAATTCGTTTTCTGTGCAGAGAGTCTGCCGCACAGCTGGCTCTTTCCGCGTATGGCCGCAGTGGTGCATCATGGAGGGGCCGGAACCACGGGTGCAGCACTGCGCAGTGGTGTTCCTTCTGTGCTCACGCCCCTGGCTGCCGATCAGCCCAGTTGGGCAGGGCTGGTTTCTGCGCTGGGGGCAGGGCCTGCTCCGCTCCCCTTTCCAACGCTCACCGCAGAGCGACTGGCAGAGGCGATCCGCGAGGCAGTGACGAATGCAGCGATGCGACAGCGTGCCACCGAACTCAGCAAGCAGATTCAGGCGGAGGATGGTGTGGGACAAACGATGGAACACTTCTTGCGCTATGTGGACAGATGGAGGAAGGATGGACCCGTGAAGTGTTAGCAGAGAACATCCGCTCCTGAAACGAGAGGAACCGGACGAGGCGAGGCCGCATCCAAAGCATCCGGACAGATGTGAGCCGGGAGCAGAACAGGAACAGTGCGTTCTTTCCCCAGAGATCACATGCCCGAGAGGAGGGACAGAATCCCATGCAAGAACCGCCCAGTGCGCCCCGCCGACGCGGGCGACCGCGCAGTGAACCAGCCCATCGCGCCTTACTAGAGGCCGCGCTGCGGGAATTTGTGGCACGTGGCTATGAAGCGATGAGCCTGGAGGCGATTGCGGCTGCCGCAGGAGTCAGCAAGATCACGTTGTATCGGCGCTGGGACTCCAAGCTGGCCCTGCTTCGAGAGGTGCTGCACGACCTTTCCGACGAAACGCCGATGGAAGACCAGGGCAGTCTCGAAGAGGATCTGCGCGTGCTGTTGCGAGAAGCGTATCGCGCCAGCATCGCCTCGCCTACGGGGCAGATTGTGCCGCGCTTCGTCGCAGAGATTGCGAGCCATCCCGAACTGCTGGACGTGTATCAAACGGAGATTCTCCGCTCGCGGATGGCCCGGCTGAAAGCACTCATCGCTCGTGCATACGAGCGCGGAGAGCTGCGAGAGGATCTGCCGTTCCCCATCCTGGCAGATATGTTCGCCGGTCCCCTCTTCTATCACCTGACCGTCCTTGCCCTGGTCGAGCCGAACACGTCAGAGGATGTGCCAGAACTGCTCACGCAGGCGATTCTCAGGGGAATCGCGAAGCAGGAAACGTAGCGCAGGGACACCTGCGCGTCACCGCCTGTTCTCGGATCTTCCACAGAAGACGTATTGACGGCAAGAGATCTTTTTCGAGATATGGAGGACACCTACGAGAGCCATGACGGAGGCTTCGGTCACCATCCAAATTACTCCTACATCGCTTCCCTCAATACCGACCTTTATGGGGGAAGTGACAACCTTTGCTCAGGTGCTCACCCATACAGGCGTCCTGAAAACGATCCAGGAACAGGTGCGGTTCGCTCGCGCACGCTTTGACACCTATGATCTCATCGATTTTGTCGCGGTGCTGATCGGCTATGCAGTGTCCGGCGAACCAACCTTGAAGGCTTTCTACGAACGGCTCGCCCCGTTTGCTGAGTCGTTCATGGCCCTGTTTGGCCGTAATCAGTTGCCCCATCGCTCGACCTTGTCCCGCTTTCTTGCCGCTCTCGATCAAGCCAGCGTGGAAGCACTCCGGACGCTCTTTCAAAGGGATCTGCTGGCGCGCAAACCCTTTGCCTCCCCTCGTGGCTTGTTCGACCGTACAGAGGGGCAATGGATTGTCATGGATGTCGATGGAACACGACAAGCCGCCCGCCAACGGGCGTTGCCGCAGACGGAAGACTTGCCTGCTCCCCATCGTCGGTTTGATCAGGTGTGCGCGCCAGGCTACCAGGGTCGCAAGCGGGGAGAAGTCGTGAGGACACGCACAGTGGTGCTTCAGGCGCATACGCATCAGTTTCTCGGCACGTTTGGGGGGTCTGGCAACGGGGATTACCGGAGCGAATTGCGACGAGCGATCCAGGTGATCACCACCTATGCAACACACCTTAGGCTCCCCACTGCTTCTATTCTCGTGCGGTTGGATGGCCTGTATGGCGACGCTGCGCCACTCCTCGATGTCCTCTCAGCTGATCTTGGGGTGATTGCCAGAAGTCGTGCGTACCACTTGCTCGATCTGGAGATGGTCAAGCAGACGCTTGCCCGCACCCCAGTTCACGTGAGCGCCCATCCAGAAAGTGGCATGACTCGTGCCCTGTACGACTGCCCAGCGGTTCCCTTGACGCCAACCGGCAAAGAGGTGCGTTTGGTAGTGGCCACGCACCCCGTCACCACCTCGTCCTCTCCTGTCGGTGTTGAACGAGATGGCACGGTCTACGAGTTGTTTGTGAGTACGCTCCCCTCCCCGGCGTTTACGGCCTCGGATGTGCTTGACCTGTATTTACATCGCGGCTCGTTTGAAACGGTGCTCGCTGACGAAGACGTGGAGCAAAACGCAGATCGTTGGTACTCTCATACCCCGTGCGGCCAGGAGTTTAGCCAAATCCTCGCGCAATGGGCCTGGAACTGGGGCAACAGCTTTCTTCAACAGAGTTGCGCACGACCGAATTTGCTCCAGCCCTTGAGGCGGAACTTGTTACGAAAGAAGAGCCTGCACCGGCAGATTCGCCTGCGTCGTCGGTCATCTATGGCCCTCCCCAATGGGCTCGCCCTTCGTTTACAGGAGGCTTTTCCGGTTCTGCGTTTTCCCCGCAGCCTGATGGCACATTGCGCTGCCCTGCCAACCACCCGCTGTATCCTCAAGAACGACGCCCAGAGCGTGATGGCTCCCTGCGGATCTTGTATGCGGCACGCATCGGCCATTGCCGTTCCTGTCCTCTGCGGGCACAGTGTCAAGAGAGCAGCACCACGCTCAAACCACGCCGGGTGAGTGCGGTGCTGTGGCCGCTGAACGCTTCTCGCTCGGATTCCTCGCCTCCTCAGGGACAAGCGCCTCCAGGGCTCCCTCTGGCCCCGGTCCTCTGGAGAGATTGGCCACGCTGTGGAATCCGGCGTGCCTGGCTCAAAGTGATCCGAAGCCAAACCGTCCGGCTAGAAAGCTCCATCCCTGCCGATCCTTCACCTGCCCTGGCGCAGATCTCGCCAACCTTGACCCGAGCGAAGCGCGCGCATTGGCGTCTGTCCTGGGAGGAGCGGCTCGCTCGCAATGTTCGCCCCTCCGACGCTCCCAGGCTGGTCGTCACGCTCCACGGTCTCCCGGCCACCTTTGCGCGCTCTTTTGCCTTTGATCTGCTCGCCACCGCTTAATGGCTCGTCATCGACTCTGTTGCTTCCCTCGGCACTCTCTGACCTCCTCGCCTTTCTGTCTCAATGGACACCAATCGCTGACGCTTCCCTTGGCTTTTTGACCATACAGCACCGACTTTCGGACTGTTTCTTTTCGCTTTGCTTGAGCTTACCTCGTTGCGCATCCCGTGGGCCCGGCCGGTCCAAAGATGGGATCATGCTTGCCCCACACGGCCAGGAGCGGCGGCTGAGAGCGCCGGAAGTACTCCTGCCACACGGAAACCCGTGCAGTAACACCAGGGTGTGTGCTTGCTTTTCTCCGGCCTCACGATAAAACACCGTGAGGCCATCGACCAGCACCGTGCGGTACGAGATAGGGTTCATGGTGGTCCTCCTTGTGATGGCGGTTGTACAATGAGCTGCGTTGGTGCTCGCCGATGACCAGGGCACCAGCCGGGAGCCCGAGGACGACGGCCAGCAGTACGAGGCCGCGCCAGCGTGGCCCTGTGTGGCCCCCGTCAGCCCAACGCCCCCATCCAGCCGGCGATGGCCCGCCCGATCTCGTCCGGCGAATCTTCCTGGACGAAATGGATCCCCGCGACCGTCACCTCGGCCTGCGCTGGCCACCGGCG
>Ga0207646_10002531_pt1 | contig 21575 bp, 19 predicted proteins | sample KBSK5502metaG_FD_184343 | JGI IMG/M metagenome (GOLD analysis project Ga0207646, IMG submission 184343) | Corn, switchgrass and miscanthus rhizosphere microbial communities from Kellogg Biological Station, Michigan, USA - KBS K5-50-2 metaG... | ecosystem: Host-associated > Plants > Roots >... | reverse complement strand
CCATCGGCTGGCTGGGAAATTTCCGGCGCCTCGTGGTGCGCTACGACCGCTCGCTCACGATCTACCGCGCATTCTTTCACATCGCCTGCGCCATGATCGTCTTACGGAGGGTTGTGCAATAGCTTCTAGCATCTTGAAGCGCGGCCCCAAGTCTTTGTTGTGAGGGCGAGGAGGACGAATGAGCGGACGACCGGCCGGCCCAGGGCAGGGCCACAGCGGCGTGACAGTTCTGTCTGTTCTGCTTCTGCTGGGTTTCGCTTTCTCGCAAGCTGCGCGAGCTGCGGAGAAGCCGAAGATTCGCGCCATCACCGCCTTTGTGCGACTAGATCGCGCGCATTATCAGGAGCAGGTCCAGGAAACGCTCAAGGTGCTGCGCAAGGCCCGGGAGGAATACAAGCAGGCCGGCTACGAGGTGCAGACCATCCGCATCACCACGCAGCCGTTTCCGGAGTATGTCCGCGGGCTTTCGACGCAGGAAATCCTGGCCTTCTTCCACGACTACGACGCGCTGGCGCGTAAAGAAGGCTTCGACGCGGCGATTGGCCCAGCCATGCTCAAGGACACCGATGATCCCCGCCAGGTCGAGCTGCTCGGCGAAATCCTTCAGGTGACAACCACCTTGAACGCGAGCCTCGTGGTCGCCGGGGAGGATGGCGTGCACTGGAACGCCGTGCGGGCTGCGGCGCATCTGATGAAAGTTTTCGCTGAGCGCACGCCGCACAGCCAGGGGAATTTCAACTTTTCCGCGACAGCGCTGGTGCCGCCGCTTACTCCCTTCTACCCGGGCTCCTACCATATCGGCTTCGGCCATCAGTTCGCCGTCGGGCTGCAATCGGCCAACGTGGTGGCCGAGGCGTTCGCTGGGGGGCGCAGCCCGACCGCCGCGCGGGACGCGCTGGCCGCGGCGCTGACCGAGCACGCTCGCGCGGTGGCGGATGTCGCCAGCCGCGTGGACCGCGAAACGGGCTGGAGCTTTGTGGGGATGGACCTTTCACCTGCTCCGCTGCGCGACGTCTCTATCGGCGCGGCCATCGAGAGCTTGTCGGGCTCGAAAGTCGGCTCGAGCGGCACGATGACTGCTGCGGCGGTGATCACTGACGCGCTCCGCATCGTTTCCGTAAAGCGCACAGGCTATTCGGGCCTGATGCTGCCGGTGCTGGAAGATAGTCGGCTGGCCCAGCGCTGGAGCGACGGAGCACTCTCGCTCGATGCGCTGCTGGCCTACTCGGCGGTATGCGGCACGGGCCTCGACGTCGTGCCCTTGCCGGGCGACGTCTCCGAACAGCAGCTTGCGCGCATCATCGGCGATATGGCGAGTCTGGCGGCGAAGCTGCACAAGCCGCTCTCCTCCCGGCTGTTGCCGGTGGCCGGCAAGAAGCCGGGCGACAAAACCGAATTCGACGACCCCTTCCTGGTGAACGCCGTCATCCAACCCTTGCCGCCGGAATGAAACGGCGCATCCGCGGGCAGCGGGCTGATCACAATCAGCCCACTACCAATCCGCGCGCTTGGTGCCCTGCGCTGAAATGCTTATGATAGGAGGCTCTTTTTTGCGGCCGGAGGAACAGGAGCGAGGATGGAAATCCAACTGAGCCTGGAATTCCTGCGCGTGGTCGAGCAGGCGGCGATTGCCGCGGCTCGCACGATGGGCCAGGGCGACCGGCACAAGGCGGACGACGTGGCGGTCGAGGCCATGCGCAGCGTGATGGACACGGTGCCGATGGACGGCACCATCGTGATCGGCGAGGGCGAACGCGATGACGCACCTATGCTCTTCATTGGCGAAAAGGTGGGCGCGGCGCAGCGCGAGAAGCAGGTCCAGTTTCCCGCGGTGGATATCGCCGTGGACCCGCTCGAGGGCACCAACCTCTGCGCCACCGGCGCGCCCAACGCCATCGCCGTGCTCGCCGCCAGCGAGAAGCGCGGGTTGCTCCACGCTCCGGACCTCTACATGGAGAAGATTGTCGTCGGACCGTCGTGCAAAGGCGCGGTCGAACTGGATGCGCCGGTGATCGACAACCTGCGCGCGATTGCTCGGCGGCTCGACCGCGACATCGAAGATCTGGTGGTGATCGTGCTCGATCGCCCGCGGCACGACAAGCTAATCAACGATATCCGCGCCGCCAGAGCACGCATCCGGCTGATCGGCGACGGCGACCTTTCCGCGGGCATTTCGGCCGCGGTACTCGGCGCCGGGGTCCACGCCGTGATGGGCACGGGCGGGGCGCCCGAGGGCGTGCTCACCGCCGCGGCGCTGCGTTGCCTGAACGGCCAGATCCTTGCGCGGCTGGTCGTCTCCAAGCCCGAACACGAAGAGCGCCTGGCCAAGATGGGCATCAAGGATGCGAAACGCGTCTACGATACCGAGGATCTGGCGCCGGGGAGAAAAATCATCTTCGCTTGCACGGGCGTCACCGACGGGAACCTGCTGCGCGGCGTGCGATTCTTTGGCGAAGGCGTGCGCACGCATTCGCTGGTGATGACGCTGGACCAGCACCAGGTGCGCTTCATTGATACCGTGCATCTCGAGAAGCGCCCCGACGTCAAGGTGCGCTTCGCCTAGCTGGCACCGGCCTCGCCTGGCGCCAGGAAGGAAACATTCGGACCGCGTTGGGCGTATCCTTAGCTAGTGCCCTGCGAGGAGGTCACTATGTCCACCGCACCCACGCAAACGCCGGGAAAGAAAAGCAACCTGCTCTGGTGGGTGCTCGGGCTCGGCGCTGCGGCCATCATTCTCTTCAGCGTCTGCGGGCTCCTGATCGCCAATCTTTTCGTAAAGGAGGTTCACGTCCGCGAGGGAGCCCCACAGGTCGAGATCCAGACTCCGGCGGGGCAGGTGACTCTCGGCAGTGTCCCTGCTGAATCTCTCGGCTTGCCGGTCTATCCCGGGGCGACGCGGGCTGAATCGGGCGGTGGCGTAGAGCTGACCACGCCGCAGGACGAAAAAGTCGGCGTGGTCGGCGTGAAGTATTCCACCGCCGACGCACTCGAGAAAGTGGATACTTGGTACCGCGAGCATCTGGGGCCGGAGTTCCAGCGCGAGGGGCCCGGCACCAAGCGCATCGCAATCCACGCGCACGGCGTCACGATCGGCAGTGAAGACACCGCTTTTATTTCCGACCGGGATGATCTGGTGCGCGTGGTGGGGCTCAAGAAGAGACGCGGTGGCGTGGAAATCGAGATGGTCCGCGTTGGCAAGCGGGAGACCCAGTAGGTTGTGCGCCGCTGCTCATGTTCACGCCACTCAGGCTGAAACCATCTAAAAAAAGAGGGCGGCTCGGCCACCCCGGCAGCGCTGTGTGGCTACCGGAGAGGCCGAGCCGCCCTGCTAGGCACGCGGCCGCGTTCGGCCGCGGCGCCTCAGCGGTGTCCCGCGATGGTGGTGTGACCGGTGCGTCGCGCCAGCGGCGAGATTCTCACCGCCTGCGGCGCCGGACGCACGTGGCCGTTGCTGCCGGCCACGTGGTCGCTGATGGCCTGGAGCCGCTTCAGGATGGACTGCCATTGCTCCCAATCCAGTTGCCGCAGGAAGGGCCGGAGACCCTGGATGAACGGATCTTCCAGCAGCGCCTCGCCGTTCGATTCGGGGATGAAGAAGCGGTTCAGGCCGACGCCGAGCGCCTCGGAGATTTTCTCGAGCGTGCCCAGGCTCGGAGTCATTTGCCCGCTCTCGATCCGCGAGAGATACGACCGGGAGACGCGCGAGCGCGCCTGAAGCTGGCTTTGCGTCATACCGCGCGATTCCCGCAATTGGCGGATCCGCTGTCCGATGTTTTCCACCGTTTCGCGGTTCGGCCATTTCTCGAAGAGCTGCCGATCATCGCCCGGCAACTCCTGAGGCGCCGGCGGCGGAATCAGAAATTCCACCTTGGGCGGCAGCAGGCGCAGGCAGCGGCGGCAGTTGCCCGTGCGGGTGCGATATTGCACGAGTCCGCAAACCTTGCAGCGGATCACTTCACGATCTGAATCGTCATGGCCCATGTTGCCGTTGTTTACCGACACCGGAGCTCCTCAGACTATTCCGGCCTGCGGAGGGGAGGAATGGTCAAATGGGGGAAGGCAAAAAGCTGGCGCGACCGGCATTGTGGCGATTGCAGCCCCGCATGTCAAGTCTTATTTTTCGTTTCAGGAAACTGTGCCACGTGCCGGACTGCCGTGGAACGCATATACTCTAATGCCGGCCGCCCCGGCCCGGCTGAAAGCCATGCTGGGAAGGAAGTTTGCGGAGCGGAGGAGAGAGCGGAATGCCAACTCGAGATGAGGCGTGGAACCTGCTGTGCGAATACACCCAGAGCGAAAACCTGCGCAAGCACGCCTTGGCAGTGGAGGCCTGCGTGCGCGCCTACGCGCGCAAGTTTGGCGCCGATGAGGAGTTATGGGGCCCGGCCGCGCTGCTGCACGATTTCGACTACGAGCGCTGGCCCAACAACGACCACCACCCCACCGAGGAACACCCCTCGGAAGGCTCTAAGATCCTGCGCGAGCGCGGCTACCCCGAAGAGGCGATCCGCGCCATCCTCTCCCACGCCGACTATACCGGCGTGCCCCGCCAGACCGCGCTCGAACACGCACTGTTTGCCTGCGACGAGCTGGCCGGCTTCCTGGTCGCCTGCGCCCTGATCAAGCCGGGCAAAAGCATCTTTGAGGTGGAGACCGATTCGGTGAAGCGCAAGCTGAAGGACAAGGCCTTCGCCCGTGGCGTCAATCGCCAGGACGTGCTCAAAGGCGCCGAGGAGCTGGGTTTACCGCTTGACGAGCACATTGCCTTCTGCATTGCGGCCCTGCGTGGCGTCGCCGACCGCCTCGGTCTGGGCGGAGCCCCGCCAGCTATCCCCCCGTAAAGCTTGAAGAGAGTTCTCCGTACAACCATGAGTGGGTGCCCGCCGCGCTGGGCCGAACCATGCCCGTATAAGTCTACATGAGGGCGTCACACGAAGTCAGCGATGGCCGCTATGCTAGAATCCCACTTTCGCGTTGGCTGTAGGGACTTCAGCGGCAGGGACACACAATGAAGATTAGCCGGGAAGACGTGCTGCACGTGGCCGAGCTAGCCCACTTGGAGCTGACCGAACAGGAGGTCGAGACCTACCTGCGGCAACTCGACTCTATCCTGACCTACGTCGAAACACTCAATGAACTCGACACGTCGAAGGTCGAGCCCATGGCGCAGGTCCTGGCCGGGGTCGCTGCCGGGGAGAATCCGGCGTTGCGGGAGGATCAGCCGAAGGCCGGCGGGGTAGCCGAGGAAGTGCTCTCGCGGGCGCCCGACCCCAGCCCGCCGTACTTCCGCGTGCCGAGGGTGATTGAGCGGTGAGCGCCGCTTGGACTATCGAGACGGTGCGCGCGGCGCTGGAGGCGAAGAAAATCTCCGCGCGCGAGTTGACCGCTGAGTTCTACGCCCGCATCGAGCGGCAGAACCCCGCCCTGAACGTCTTCCTGACTCTTTCGCCCGAGCGGGCCCACTCGCAGGCCGACCGCATAGACGCGCAGATTGCCCGCGGCGATCAACTCGCTCCGCTCGCCGCGGTGCCCGTGGCGATCAAGGACGTGATCAGCACGCGCGGCCTGCGGACCACCTGTGGCTCGCGCATCCTAGAGAATTACGTGCCGGCGTACGACGCCACCGCCGTCGAGCGCCTGGAGCGCGCCGGCGCCGTCCTGCTGGGCAAAACGAACTGCGACGAATTTGCCATGGGCAGCTCAAACGAGAACTCGGCCTACGGGCCGGTGCGCAACCCGGCGGCGCCGGACCGCGTGCCGGGTGGATCGAGCGGCGGCTCGGCGGCGGCCGTGGCCGCGGGACTGGCCGTCGCTGCGCTGGGGACCGATACAGGAGGCTCGATCCGCCAGCCTGGCGCGTTGTGCGGCATCCCGGCATTGATGCCGACCTACGGGCGGGTGTCGCGTTACGGCCTGATTGCGTTTGCGTCATCGCTCGACCGCATCGGGCCACTGACCACCACGGTGCGCGACGCCGCGAAGGTGATGGCAGTGATCGCAGGACGCGACCCGAATGACTCGACCTCGGTTGAAGCGCGCGTGCCGGATTACGTGGCCGAGATAGAAGTGCCCGTCAAAGGCCTGCGCATCGGCATTCCCGGCCAATACTTCGGCGAAGGCATGGACCCGGCCGTGCGCGAAAAAGTGGAGGCGGCAATCCGGCTGCTCGAGCGCCTGGGCTGCCGGCGGGTCGAACTCGAGATGCCGCACACCGACTACGCCATCGCCACCTACTACATCATCGCCACCGCCGAGGCCAGCTCGAACCTGGCGCGCTACGATGGCGCGCGCTACGGCCTGCGCATCGCGGGCCAGACGCTGCTCGACATGTATAAGAAAACGCGCGGGCGAGGCTTCGGACCGGAGGTGAAGCGGCGGATCATGCTGGGCACTTATGCGCTTTCGGCCGGTTACTATGAGGCCTACTACCTGCGGGCGCAGAAGGTCCGCGCGCTCATCGCCCGGGATTTTCGCGAGGCCTTTAGCCGCGCGGACGCCATTGTCGTGCCCACCTCACCCGTGCCGGCCTTTCGGCTGGGCGAGCGGACTGCCGACCCGCTCCAGATGTACCTCGCGGACATCTATACCGTCACCGGGTCGCTCGCCGGTGTGCCGGGAATCTCGGTCCCGTGCGGGAAGACGCCCGAGGGCCTGCCGGTCGGCCTACAAATCGTGGGGCCGCCGCTCGGTGAGGGGCGCATCCTGCAAATCGCGCATGCCTTTGAGAAAGCCGGCGGGTCGGACGTCTAGACCGGCGCCTTATGAGCAACCTCGCACGAATCATCCGACACCTCTATGCCTCCCGAGCCGGGCTTGAGGCGGCCGCGAACGCCGTGCCTCCCGGCTACTGGCAGAAGCCGCCGCGCGCGGGTGCATGGTCCGCAGCGGAGGTGATCGCACACCTCATCATGGTTGAGGGAGCGATCACCGACGGCGCCATCCGGCTGGTGCGCGGCGCGGCGCCGCGCGTTCCCCTCTGGAAGCGGCTGCATCTGCCCGCCTGGCTGGCGGGCTGGCGCGGCATTCGCGCCAGGACGCCGATTTTGCTGGATCCGAAGCTGGTGGGAGAGAAAGAAGAGATGCTGGCGCAGCTGGCCGGGCTGCGCCGGCGCACGCTCGGGCTGCTCGAGGAGACGCACGAGCGTGAGCTCAGCGTCTACCGCTGGCCGCATCCTTTCTTGGGCAGCCTGAATTTCTATCAGTGGTTCGAAGTGGTCGCCTACCACGAAGCGCGTCACACCAAGCAAGTCCGCGAAATTATAGAATCCTTCCAGGAATAGGCAGGACCTTTTCAAATTAGGCGCGGTTGCCTGCCAAAAACTCCGGCAAGCAACGCGCCTGCCGCCGGCTAAGCCCTTCCAGAGTTTTGGGTTGAGCGGAGCGTACTAGTCATCTAGTTTTTGTCTACCAGAACGGAAATACTATTGCTCAGATATTGAGGCAGCCAGTAGGATGGCCATCGGCATCAAAGCAGACTGAGAGGGCAAACGTGGTCAGGATCAAGTCAAGCCAGAAGCTGTTTACCGCAGAAGAGGTCTCCCGGCTGACGGGCATCTGCCTCGAGCACCTGGAGAGCATGGCGCGCACCAAGCATCTGGGCTTTCTCGCGCGCGCTGCGGAGGCTTCGGAGAAGTACGCCCAGCAGGCGGAGCAGTGGCTGTTCACCAATTCCGATCTGATGATCCTGACGGTGCTTTACACTCGCTGTCAGCACTGATTCTGGGTTTTACGGGGATACGGCAAAGCGGTCCCGATGGGTGGCATCGGGACCGCTTTTGTTTTTGGACGCGGAGCGAAAGGCCGGAGATGGAGGGCCCTGCACCGGGAGGCAGGTTAGTCCGACGGAAGAGACGCCACCGCACAAGCCTCCCCGGCACCCTGGGGCACGCGCCGAGCGCCCGTCCATTGCGACCCCGAGCCGGCTCAGGCTATGCTGGCGGAAGTAAAAGCTCCGCGGCCAAGCAAAACCCGAGGTGGCAGAGCGGGCATCCTAGTTCCTGGAGCTGAGACCAACGGCAACGAGCGCGCTGACAGGCTCATGATCCCTGGCGCACAAAAACGACGGGCACCTGCCGGGCCGAATCTGATTCTGGCCCTGGCGCTCGCCCTTTGCGCGGCCGGCACCGCACCGGGGGTTCAGAATCCCACAGAGAAACCCGCTGATACCCAGACAAAAGCTGATACCCAGTCAACAAAGGACCAGGTTGCTAAGGTTCCCGTTCCGCTGCCCAAGGGTAAGAAGCTGATTCTGAAGGACGGCAGCTTCCAGCTCGTGCGGGAGTACGAGCGGAAAGGCGACCGAGTGCGCTATTACAGCGTTGAGCGGTCTGCCTGGGAGGAAATCCCTGCTGATCTGGTGGACTGGGACGCCACGCGCAAGACCGAAGCCCAAGGGGAGCAGCGCAAGCAGGAGCTGGTGGAGAAGCTGCGCGCCACCGAGGCCGCCGAGCGCGCTGCTCCGGTGGACATTGATGCCAGCATCCAGGTTGGACCGGGTCTGTTCCTGCCGCCGGGCGAGGGGATGTACGTCGTCGAACGCGGCGCAGTGTTGCCGCTCTCGCAGGCTACGGCGGATGTGAAGCTGGATAAAGGGAACCTGGTGAAGCAGATTCTGGTCCCTATTCCCGTCGTGCCTACGCGGCATAAGGTCGGGATCCCCGGCAAGCGCGCGCAGATGCGCATCACCACGACCCAGCCTGAGTTCTACGTGCGTGTGGCGCCGCCGGATGCTGATTCAAAACCCGCAGCTCGCACGACAAGTGGGAAGCGGTCAGACAGCACGCGAGAACCGGAGCTCGAGTTGATCCGCGCCCAGGTGAAGGGGGATGTGCGAGTGATCGAATTCCTCCGCACCGGCATCACCGGCCAGAGCAGCACCGAGCGCAAGGCCGTCTCCCTGCTGCGCTGGGAAGTCACCCAGGGCGTGTACCGGCTGACGCTCAACCAGCCGCTTGAACCCGGCGAATACGCCCTCGCCGAAATCTTGCCGGAGGGAATGAACCTCTACGTTTGGGACTTCGGCGTGGACCCGCCCGCCGCCAAGCCCGCCTCCCCGCAGAAGACTTCACCCTAAAACGGCTGGCTCGGCACGCAAAAATATGTGGCTCCGGCATCCGAGGGGATGCCGGAGCCACAATGCCCCCGGGGTTCGGGACGGGGGCAGGCGAACGGACTTTTCAGCTGTCGGCGATGGCGCCGGCGTCCTTGCGGAGGAAGTCGAGCGCCGCAGCTTCCTCGGGCGAGAGCTCGGCGGCCGCGGGCATGACTTCGCCCGGCGCCGGTTCCGGCACTTGAGTGAGCAATTCGATATTGCGGTAGCGCTCGAGGCCGGTGCCCGCGGGGATCAGGCGGCCCATGATGACGTTCTCCTTCAGCCCGCGCAGGTAGTCCACCTTTCCGGCGACAGCGGCTTCAGTAAGCACCCGCGTGGTCTCCTGGAAGCTGGCCGCGGAGATAAACGAATCGGTGGAGAGCGACGCTTTGGTGATCCCCAACAGCAACGGCCGGCCGGTGGCCGGACGGCCACCCTCGCCGATGATCCGGTCGTTCTCCTCGCGGAAGCGGAACTTGTCCACTTGCTCGTCGAGCAGGAATCCGGTATCGCCGACGTCTTCCACTTTCACCCAGCGCATCATCTGGCGGACGATCACCTCGATGTGCTTGTCGTTGATGTTCACGCCTTGCAGGCGGTAGACCTCCTGGATGGAATTGACCAGGTAGGCCTGGGTGTACTTCTCCCCCAGGACTGCCAGCAGGTCGTGCGGGTTGAGCGGGCCATCAATCAACGGCTCGCCGGCGCGGACGTGTTCGCCTTCCTGCACGTTGATGTGCACGCCGCGCGTGATGGCGTACTCCTTCTGCGTGCGGCCGTCCTCGCTTTCGACGTAGATCTTGCGCAGGCCCTTGCTGATTTCACCGTATTTCACGATGCCGTCGATTTCGCTGATGACGGCCGGGTCCTTCGGCTTGCGCGTTTCGAAGAGCTCGACCACGCGCGGCAGACCGCCGGTGATGTCTTTGGTTTTGGTGGTCTCGCGCGGGATCTTGGCCAGGACGTCGCCCGGCTGGACCTCGTCGCCATCCTGGACCATCAGGTGAGCGCGGGAGGGCATGAGGTACTTCTTGCGGGCCCGGCCGGCGGAGTCACGGATCAGAATAGTCGGCTGGTGCTTTTCATCGCCCGGCGGCAGCGTGACCACGAGTTGCGCCAGGCCAGTGACTTCGTCCACCTGCTCCTCGATGGTGACGCCGGGCTGCAGGTCCTTGAACTGCACCGAGCCGCCCACCTCGGTCAGGATGGAGAAGGTGTAGGGATCCCACTCGACCAGCGTTTGGCCGACGGTGATCGGCTGGCCATCTTCCACGCGCAGCCGGGCCCCGTACACGACGTGGTAGCGTTCCTTTTCGCGTCCCTTCTCATCCACCACGGCAATCAAACCGGAGCGATTCATGGCGATCGAGATGCCGCCGCGGCCGCGCACGGTTTTCAAGTCAATGAACTTGACGAAGCCGGTATTGCGGGCTTCGAGCTTGGACTGCTCGGTGACGCGGGTGGCTGTGCCGCCGATGTGGAAGGTGCGCATAGTGAGCTGCGTGCCAGGTTCGCCGATGGACTGCGCGGCGATCACGCCGACCGCCTCACCCAGCTCGACCATCCGGCCGGTGGCCAGGTTGCGCCCGTAGCAGCTGGCGCACGCGCCGCGTCGCGATTCGCAGGTGAGCACGGAGCGAATCTTGACGCGCTCAATCCCGGCCGCTTGGATGGCGTTGGCCAGCTCCTCGGTGATCTCCTGGTTGACGTCCACGATGATGCTGCCTTCGTAGTCCTTAATCTTGTCGAGCGAGACGCGGCCCACCACGCGGTCGCGCAACGGCTCGACCTCCACGCCCGCCTCGATGATGGGCTCGACGTAGATGCCGTCGGCCGTGCCGCAGTCCACTTCGCTGATGATGACGTCCTGGGCCACGTCCACCAGGCGGCGGGTCAGGTAGCCGGAGTCGGCAGTCTTGAGTGCGGTATCCGCCAGACCCTTGCGCGCGCCGTGCGTGGAGATGAAGTATTGCAGCACCGTCAGACCTTCGCGGAAGTTGGAGGTGATCGGCGTCTCGATGACTTCGCCCGAGGGCTTGGCCATCAGGCCGCGCATGCCGCTGAGCTGGCGGATCTGCTGCTTCGAGCCGCGCGCCCCGGAGTCCGCCATGACGTAAATGGGGTTGATGACGCCTTCCTTGTCCTGTTGCTCCATGGCCTTGAACATTTCGTCGGCCACTTTTTCGGTGACGTCGCTCCAGATGGCGATGACCTTGTTGTACCGCTCGCCGTTGGTGATGGCCCCGTCGAGGTATTGCTGCTGGACCTTGACCACTTCCTTTTCGGCGGCCTCGACCAGCCGGGACTTGTCGATCGGGATGAGCATGTCGTCGATGCCGATGGAGATACCGGCTTTGGTGGCGTAGAGGAAGCCCAGTTCCTTCAGCTCGTCGAGCATGTGCACGGCGCGCTCCTGGCCGAAGCGCAGGTAGCAATACTGCACCAGCGCCTGCACCCCCTTCTTCTTCAGCAGCCCGTTGATGAACGGCATCTCCACCGGCAGGTGGTCATTGAAGATCACCCGGCCGGCGGTGGTGTTCGTGAACTGCCGCTTCAGCGTGATGGGCTCGGCGTGCGAGACGTCCTGATCGTCGTAGGCGGTGGTGAGGTCAATCACCTCGCCGGTGTGGCGCAGGCGGATCGGCGTGAGGATTTCCACCTCGCCGGCCTCGAGCGCGAGCAACACTTCTTCAACCGAACCGAAGGCGCGTCCTTCGCCTTTGGCGCCGGGCTTGGACTTGGTCAGGTAGTAGATGCCCAGCACCATGTCCTGGCTGGGCACGGCCAGCGGCATGCCGTTGGCCGGCGAAAGGATGTTGTTCGAGCTGAGCATGAGCACGGAAGCCTCGACCTGCGCCTCCGGTGACAGCGGAATGTGTACGGCCATCTGGTCGCCGTCGAAGTCGGCGTTGAACGCCGTGCAGACCAGCGGGTGGATGCGGATCGCCTTCCCTTCGACCAGCACGGGCTCAAACGCCTGGATGCCCAGGCGGTGCAGCGTCGGCGCGCGGTTGAGCAGTACGGGGTGTTCGCGGATCACTTCCTCGAGGATGTCCCAGACGATGGGATCCTGCTGCTCGACCATTTCCTTGGCCTGTTTGATGGTGGTGCAGTGCCCGGAGGCCTCCAGCCGGTGATAGATGAACGGCTTGAACAGCTCGAGTGCCATCTTCTTGGGCAGGCCGCACTGGTGCAGCCTGAGCTCCGGACCGACCACGATCACCGAGCGGCCGGAGTAGTCAACGCGCTTGCCCAGCAGGTTTTGGCGGAAGCGTCCCTGCTTGCCCTTGAGCGTATCGGAGAGCGATTTCAGCGGGCGGTTGTTGGTGCCGCGCAGAACGCGGCCGCGGCGGCCGTTGTCGAATAGCGCGTCCACGGCCTCCTGGAGCATGCGCTTTTCATTGCGCACGATCACGTCGGGGGCGTGGAGCTCCATCAGCTTCTTCAAACGGTTGTTGCGGTTGATCACCCGCCGGTAGAGGTCGTTCAGGTCCGAGGTGGCGAACCGCCCGCCATCGAGCGGCACCAGCGGGCGCAGCTCCGGCGGCAATACCGGGATCACGTCCAAAATCATCCACTCCGGCTTGTTGCCGCTCTTGCGGAAGGACTCCACCACCTTCAGTCGCTTGGCATACTTGATCCGCTTCTGGAGACTGGGGTCGATCTTCATTTTCTCGCGGAGCTCTTCGCTGAGCTTCTCGATATCCACGCGCTTCAGCAGCTCCTTGATCGCTCCTGCGCCCATGCCCGAGCGGAACTGCCCGGCATACTCCTTCTGGAGTTCGCGATACTTCTCCTCCGGCAACATCTCACGTTCCTTCAGGCCGGGGGTGTCGCCCGGTTCGATCACCACGTAGGCCTCGAAGTAGAGGATGCGCTCGAGGTCGCGCATGCTGATGTCGAGCAGGTAGCCGATGCGGCTGGGCAGGCCCTTGAAGAACCAGACGTGCGAGCAGGGCGAGGCCAGCTCGATGTGCCCCAGGCGCTCGCGGCGAACTTTGCTTAGGGTGACCTCGACTCCGCACTTGTCACAGATCACGCCGCGGTGCTTCATGCGCTTGTACTTGCCGCACAGGCATTCCCAATCCGTCACCGGGCCGAAGATCTTCGCGCAGAACAGGCCGTCGCGCTCCGGCTTGAAGGTGCGGTAGTTGATGGTCTCCGGCTTGGTGACCTCGCCGTGCGACCAGGAACGGATTTTTTCCGGACTTGCCAGGCTGATGCGGATGGAGTCGAAATCCGCGATCAGGCTGGCGCGATCATAAGGGCTGCTTCGATACAAGGCCATTCCTCCCTTCCCGGCCATCCTAGGGATGCCGGGAGGCCCCGATTGCTCGGGGCCCAACTCTCCAAGACTTTTCGCCGAGCTCCCGCGGGGGAGCGCGGCCTAGTCGGCCACCTTCTCTGTGGTCGGCTTCTGTCGCTTCATCAGTTCCACGTCCAGGCAGAGCGATTGCAGCTCGCGCACCAGAACGTTGAACGATTCGGGGACGCCCGGCTCGATGCCGGGTTCGCCCTTCACAATTGCCTCGTAAATCTTGGCGCGGCCGTAGACGTCGTCGGATTTCGCCGTCAACAGTTCCTGCAAAATGTGCGCTGCGCCGTAAGCTTCGAGCGCCCACACCTCCATTTCGCCGAACCGCTGGCCGCCGAACTGCGCCTTGCCGCCCAGCGGTTGCTGGGTGATGAGCGAATACGGCCCGATGGACCGGGCGTGGATCTTGTCGTCCACCAGGTGCGAAAGTTTCATCATGTAGATGAAGCCGACGGTCACCGTTTGCGCGAATTCCTCGCCGCTCATCCCGTCGTAGAGCGTCACTTTGCCGGAGCTGGGCAGGCCGGCCACTTCGAGCAGGTGGCGAATCTCGCTCTCTCGCGCGCCGTCAAAGACGGGCGTGGCCACTGGAATGCCTTCGCGGAAACTCCGGGCCAGCTCGAGGAGCTGATCGTCGTCGAGAGCGGCCAGGGACTTCCACACCGCCGTTTCGCTGAAGACCTCGCGGAACCACCGGCGCGTGGCCTCGGCGCGCACACTCTGGTCGAGCAGGCGGGTCAAGCTCCGACCCAACTCCTTGGAGGCCCAGCCCAGGTGCGTCTCCAGAATCTGCCCCACGTTCATGCGCGAGGGCACGCCCAGGGGGTTCAGCACCACCTCCACCGGAGTGCCATCGGGCAGGTAGGGCATGTCCTCTTCCGGCACGATCTTGGCGATCACGCCTTTGTTGCCGTGCCGCCCGGCCATTTTGTCGCCCACCGAAAGCTTGCGCTTCATGGCGATGTAGCACTTCACCAGCTTGATGACGCCGGGGGGCAGCTCGTCACCCTTCTTGAGCTTTTCCTTGCGGTCGTCGGTGATCTTCCGCAGCACGTCGATCTGCCGCGAGGTCATCTCCTCGATTTCATCGATCTTCTCGATCAGCAGCGGATCCTTGTCGGTGAGACGGAGGCGCTTCAGGTTGCGGGTGGAGATTTTCTCGATCAGCTCGCGCGTCAGCACCGTGCCCTTGGTGAGTAGGCGTTTGTTGGTCTTCTCGTCGTGCAGGTCGGCCACCAGCTTCTGGCCGCCGAGCAAATCGCCGAGGCGCTTGAGCCGCTCGTCGGTGAGGATGCGAATCTCGTCGGCCAGGTTCTTCTCCAGCTTGAACACCTGGGTGGCTTCGATGGCCCTGTGCCGCTCGTCCTTTTCGGCGCCTTTGCGGCAGAAGATCTTGACGTCCACGACGGTGCCCTCGATGCCCGGGGGGCAGTAGAGTGAAGCGTCGCGGACGTCTCCGGCCTTCTCGCCGAAGATGGCTCGGAGCAGTTTTTCCTCAGGCGTGAGCGTGGTTTCACCCTTGGGGGTCACCTTGCCCACCAGGATGTCGCCCGGGCGGACAGTTGCGCCGATGCGGATCACGCCGCTCTCATCCAGGTTGCGGAGGAAGGTTTCGCTGATGTTGGGGATATCGCGGGTGATTTCCTCGGGGCCGAGCTTGGTGTCGCGCGCCTCGATCTCAAATTCCTCGATGTGGATCGAGGTGTAGTAGTCGTCCTTGACCAGCTTCTCGCTGACCAGGATGGCGTCCTCGAAGTTGTAGCCGCGCCAGGGCAGGAAGGCCACCAGTACGTTGCGTCCCAGGGCCAACTCGCCGCGATCGGTGCAGGGCCCGTCAGCCAGCACCTGGCCCTGAAGGACGCGGTCGCCCACGCGCACCAGCGGCTTCTGGTTGATGCAGGTGTTCTGGTTGGAGCGCTTGAACTTCGTGAGTGTGTAGATGTCTGCGCCCACTTCCCGGCTGAGCACGCCGGAGTGGTCGGACTCCACACGCACGATGATGCGCTCGGAGTCCACTTGGTCCACGACGCCGTCGCGCCGGCAGATCACCACTGCGCCGGAGTCGCGCGCGGTGACGCGCTCCATGCCGGTGCCGACCAGCGGGGCTTCGCCGCGGATCAGCGGCACGGCCTGGCGTTGCATGTTGGAACCCATCAGCGCGCGGTTGGCGTCGTCGTTTTCGAGGAAGGGAATCAGGCTGGCCGCCACGGAGACCAGCTGCTTGGGCGACACGTCGATGTAGTCCACTTCCTCGCGCTGCTTGAGCACGAAGTTTCCAGCCTGGCGGCAGTTCACCAGTTCGGTGGTGATGCGGCCGCGCTCGTCGAGCGAGGCGTTAGCCTGGGCGACGACGTAGCGGTCTTCCTCCCAGGCCGAGAGGTAGAAGCAGTGGGGCTCGAAGGTCACCCGGCGGCGCTTGAGCTCCTCGTTGACGGCCTCCACCTTCTCGCGCTCGACGATGTCGCCGGCCTTGAACTCGCTGTCGCCTGCATTGACCACTAGCACGTAGTCCACCACGCGGCCCGTCTTCACCTTGCGGTAGGGCGATTCGATAAAGCCGAACTCATTGATGCGCGCGTAGCAGGAAAGCGAGCTGATCAAACCGATGTTCGGGCCTTCCGGCGTCTCAATCGGGCAGATGCGGCCGTAATGGGTGGGATGGACGTCGCGGACCTCAAACCCGGCGCGCTCGCGCGACAGCCCGCCCGGACCCAGGGCCGAAAGGCGCCGCTTGTGGGTGATCTCGCTGAGCGGGTTGGTCTGGTCCATGAACTGGCTGAGCTGCGAGCTGCCGAAGAATTCCCGGATCGCCGCCATCACCGGCTTCGCGTTCACCAGGTCGTGCGGCATGGCGGTGGACATTTCCTGGTACACGGACATCTTTTCCTTGATGGCGCGCTCCATGCGGACCAAGCCGATGCGGAATTGGTTTTCGAGCAGTTCGCCGACGGCGCGGACACGCCGGTTGCCCAGGTGGTCGATGTCGTCGAGGGTGCCGATGTTCTTGCGCAGCTTCAGCAGGTAGCGGATGGCGGCGACGAAGTCGGTCGAATCGAGCGTGCGCGTATCGAGCGGAGTCTGCAGGCCCAGCTTGATGTTGAACTTCAGCCGGCCCACCTTGCTGAAATCGTACTTGCGCGGGTCGAAGAACATCCCGTTGAAGAGTGCCGTGGCGGTCTCCAGGGTGGGCGGGTCGCCCGGGCGCAGCTTGCGATAGATCTCAATCAGCGCCTCGCGCGGCGAGCGGATCGTGTCTTTCTCGAGCGTGCGGCTGAGCACCAACCCGACGTCGTCGCGCTCGGGGAAGAAGACGTCCACGTCGGTGATGCCGGCTTCGGCTAGCGCCGCCCACAGCTCGGCAGTGAGCGGTTTGTTCGCTTCGAGGATGACTTCGCCCGTCTGCCGGTTGACCAGGTCGGCCACAGTGAAAGTGCCTTCCAGGTCGGCCACAGAAACTTTCGCCTGGGTGACGCGCGCCTTCGCCAACTCTTTGTAGAGGCCTTCGGTGATGCGCTTGTGCGCGCCCACCAGCACCTCGTCGCTGCGCGGGTGCTTGATCTCGTGGGAGAGCTTGCGATCGATCAGGCCTTCAGAGACGTTCCAGTAGAGCTCACGCTCGCGCAGCGAAATGCGCTCCACCTGATAGAACGTCCGCAGGATCTCTTCGTTGGACTTCATGCCCAGCGCGCGGAGGAAGATGCTGCCCAGAAACTTGCGCTTGCGGTCGATGCGCACATAGAGGATGTTCTTGGTGTCGTATTCGAATTCCACCCACGAGCCGCGGTAGGGAATGATCTTGCCCAGGAAGTAGGTGCGGTTATTGGCGGACTCGTAGAAGACGCCGGGGGAACGGTGGAGCTGGCTGACGATGACGCGCTCGGTCCCGTTGATGACGAACGTGCCGTTATCGGTCATCAGTGGGATGTCGCCGAAGAAAACCTCCTGCTCCTTGATGTCGCGGATGTTCTTGGCGCCGGTGTCGGGATCTTTGTCGTAGATGGTCAGGCGGATGGTCACTTTGAGGGGGGCGGCATAGGTCATGCCGCGCTCCTGGCATTCGTTGACGTCGTATTTGAGCTGCATACCCACCGGGTCGCCGCATTTATTGCAGAAGGTGGGCGTGTTCTTGTTGAACGTGCCGCACTTGGTGCAGAGCACGTCCCCGGTCTGGTAAGGGTTGGTGACCACCGAGGCGCCGCAGTTCCGGCAGGTGGCCCGCAGGTGGTGCAGCCCCTTCAGGTTGCCGCACTTGCACTCCCAGTTGCCGATCGAATAGTCCACGAAGTCGAGCTGCGAGAGCCCGCGGAAATCCTGGATGGGGAGGACCGAAGTGAACACCGACTGCAAGCCGGTGTCCTCCCGTTCGCTCGGCAGCAAATCCATCTGGAGGAAACGCTGATAAGACTTCTTCTGCACCTCGATCAGATTGGGGATCTGAATGGTGCTCTTGATTTTGGAGAAGTCCAGCCGTTCGCGTTCCCGGATATGATGATTGCCATTCTGCATATCGTTTTACCTCATGCCCAAGTGGTCGGACCCGGGCCGAACAGCGGCGGCACCTGTGCGTTCCCCCGTTGCGGCGAAACGGAACGGGCACACGCAGCACTGCGGACGGTCCCGGAAGGACGCGTTGCAGGTTTGTGAATCCCGGCCTGAAACGAGCGTAAGTGAGTCCCTTCAGTCGCGGCCTCGGCGGGAGCGAGCTCTTCAGCTTCGCTCCGGCCCAGCCGCGCAATCTTTGCCCTTCTACTTGATCTCGACTTTTGCGCCAGCCTCTTCAAACTTTTTCTTGATCGCCGCCGCCTCGTCCTTGTTGATGCCTTCTTTCACCGTCTTCGGCGCGCCATCCACCAGATCCTTGGCCTCTTTTAGACCGAGGCTGGTAACCTCGCGGACGGCTTTGATCACGTTGATCTTGTTGGCGCCGACTTCCGTCAACACGACGGCGAATTCGGTCTTCTCTTCCACAGGGGCTGCGCCGCCCGCGGCGGTTCCACCCGGGCCGGCCACGGCCGCCGGTGCGGCTGCGGCCGCCGAGACGCCGAAGGTCTCTTCCATCTTCTTGACCAGGTCGGCGGCTTCAAGCAGCGTCAGACCCTTGATCTCCTCTAAGATTCCTTCCACCTTATTCGGCATCGCTGTGTCCTTCCTCCTCGCTATGGTGCGAACTTGTCGTGTTTGACCGCCTCGTTGACGGTGACGGCCAGATTCCGGGAAATCGCGGCCAGCACTGTGGCGATCCTCTGCGCCGGCGCCTGCAGCAGGAACAGAATTTTGCTGAACAATTCCTCCTTCGAGGGCAACTGCGCCAGTTTTTGAATTTCCTCGATGGAAAGCACGCGGCCTTCGACCACGCCGGCTTTGAACCGAAACGCAGGAACGTCTTTCGCCACGCGCGTGAGGACCTTCGCCAGTGCCACTGGGTCGGCAGCGGTGTAGGCAATCGAATTGGTGCCCGTCAGGTTCTTCAGCAGCGGCTCGGCGGGCGTGCCGGCTCCGGCGCGCTCGGCTAGGGTGTTTTTTACCACGCGGTAGCGGCCGCCGGCGGCCTGCACGGCGCGGCGCAGCTTGGTGTCTTCCTCGACGGTGATGCCTTGAAAAGTGGTCAGGATCACCGTGGACACCTTGGCCAGCTCGATCTTCAGTTGTTCCACTTCATTCTGCTTTTCGCTGTGCTTCTTCATCGTTCGTCCTCGAAGTCGAGTCCTCTACGCGGCCACCGCGATGGCAGCGTCCACCTCGGCCGGATCAATCAGGATCCCAGGGCCCATCGTGGAGGTGAGCGTGACGCGTTTCACATACTTCCCTTTGGCGGCGGCCGGCTTGGCCTTGAGGATCGCGCCGAGCAGCGCCTGGGCGTTTTCCGCCAGCTTCGGAGCATCAAAGCTGACCTTCCCGATGGGCGAGTGGATGATGCCGGTTTTGTCCACGCGGAACTCGACCTTGCCGGCCTTGATCTCCTTCACCGCGCGGGAGACCTCGAAGGTCACCGTGCCGGTCTTGGGGTTCGGCATCAGGCCGCGTGGGCCCAGCACCTTGCCGAGCCGCCCCGCGGACTTCATCATGTCTGGCGTGGCGATGACGGCTTCGAAGTCGGTCCAGCCTTCCTGAATCTTTTGCACCATGTCCTCGCCGCCGACGAAGTCTGCTCCGGCTTCCTGCGCCTCGCGGATTTTTTCTCCGCCGGCGATCACCAAAACGCGCTTCGATTTGCCCAGGCCGTGCGGCAGGACCACGGTGCCGCGCACCATCTGGTCGGAATGTTTTGGGTCCACGCCGAGGTTGACCACGAGCTCCACGGCCTCGTCAAACTTGGCGAAATGCGCCTTCTTGAGCACCTCGGCAGCCTCAGACAAGCGGTAGGACCGCGCCTCGACGAGTTTGCGGGCCTTCTCGGTGTTCTTCCCCACCTTGCGACTCATCCGCTTCTCCCTAGCCCTCGACCTCGATGCCCATGTTCCGCGCAGTGCCCATCACGGTGCGGATCGCTGCTTCCAAATTGGTGGCGTTCAAGTCCACCAGCTTGGTGCGGGCGATCTCTTCGACCTGCTTGCGCGTGACTTTCCCCACCTTGTTGCGGTTGGGTTCCGGCGAACCCTTGACGATGCCCGCGGCGCGCTTCAGCAGCTCGGAGGCAGGCGGAGTCTTGGTGATGAAGGTGAACGAGCGGTCGCTGTAGATCGTCACCAGCACCGGGATGATCATTCCTTCTGGCTCTTTCGCCGTCTTGGAGTTGAACTGCTTGCAGAAGTCCATGATGTTCACGCCGTGCGGGCCCAGCGCGGTGCCCACCGGCGGGGCCGGCGTGGCTTTGGCCGCCGGCAACTGCAACTTGACCTGTGCTTGGACCTTTTTCGCCATTGCCAATCCCCTGATGGGCTGCCCCTAGGCGATCTTCTCCACTTGCGCGAAATCCAGTTCCACGGGCGTCGAGCGCCCGAAGATGGTCACCGAGATCTTCAGCGTGCTGCGGTCGGAGTTGACCTCCTCGACCACGCCGGTGAAGTTGGCAAACGGGCCGTCCACGATACGCACCTGCTCGTTGCGCTCAAAGACGAGCTTCGGTTTGGGCTTGTCGGACGAGGTCGTCACGCGGTGCAGGATGTTCTCGACCTCTTCCTCGCTGAGCGGCGTGGGCGTCTGCCCCGAGCCCACAAAGCCGGTCACTCGCGGCGTGGACCGCACCACGTGCCAGGTGTAGTCGTCCATCTCCATTTCCACCAGGACGTAGCCGGGGTAGAACATCCGGGGGGAAACCACCTTCTTGCCCCCGCGCACTTCCACCACGTCTTCGGTGGGAATCATGACCTGGCCGATTTTGTCTTCGAGTCCAAACGCGGCCACGCGGCTCTCCAGACTCTCCTTCACCTTTTTCTCAAATCCCGAGTAGGTGTGGATGATGTACCACTGCTTCGTCATCGCCCGTTCGCGTCCTACGGATTGAATTTGAGCACCCGCCCAACCGCCTGGCTGACGCCGACATCCACCAGATACAGGAACACGGCGAAGAAAGCCGTCGTCACGATGACCACCACGGTCGTGGCGTACACGTCGTTCTGCGTGGGCCAAGTGACCTGCCTCATCTCCACGCGCACTTCGTGCAGGAACTGCCGCCAGCGCCGCGGGTACTCGAGCAGCTTGTTTACCGGTCCCGGCATTTGCAGGGAAGGACCGCCACCCGGCGCTGTTTGGTTATTCACGTTGGCCATCTGTGGCGACATCGTTTCCGGATTTCTCCGCCGCGCTCAATCTTGTTCAACCGCTGCCTCACCCTCCGGCTCCCGAGGTGGCAGGGGAGGAGGGATTCGAACCCCCACATCCGGTTTTGGAGACCGGCGGTCTACCCTTGAACCTACTCCCCTCCGCGGCCTACTTCACTTCGCGATGCGTTGTGTGCTTGCGACATGTGTTGCAAAACTTGCGCGTCTCGAGCCGGTCAGAATGCTTCTTCCGGTTCTTGGTGGTCGTGTAGTTCCGGTTCTTGCAATCGTTGCACTGCAGCGTGATGATTTCGCGCATTCGCGATCGGTGCTCTCTTTAGCGGTTACTCGACGATCTCGCTGACGGCGCCGGCGCCGACGGTGTGGCCGCCCTCGCGGATGGCGAACCGCAGCCCCTTCTCCAGCGCCACCGGCGTGATCAGCTCGATCTCCATGGACACATTGTCTC
>Ga0207646_10002527_pt1 | contig 21589 bp, 23 predicted proteins | sample KBSK5502metaG_FD_184343 | JGI IMG/M metagenome (GOLD analysis project Ga0207646, IMG submission 184343) | Corn, switchgrass and miscanthus rhizosphere microbial communities from Kellogg Biological Station, Michigan, USA - KBS K5-50-2 metaG... | ecosystem: Host-associated > Plants > Roots >... | reverse complement strand
GCTGCGGGCGACGCTGCAGGTCTTACCACCGACGAACGTGTGGGTCAATCCCGACTGTGGTCTCAAGACGCGCACGTGGGAAGAAGTCATCCCAGCGTTGGAGCATATGGTCGCTGCCGCCCGACAGGTGCGGTCATCGCTGCCACTTCAGACAGCTGCCTTGTAGAGGTCAGTGTATCAAAAGTTGAATGCTGTGAATGAGAAAGATAGGAAACAGGTGGGAATAGCTATTTGCGCCTGTTTATAACAGGATCAAGGAATGGCGACACTTTCACACTTATGCATCTGAACAGGATCTTTGGCAAACAACTCCTGCTGCACAACAAGACTGAGACGCGAGCTGTTGCTTCTGCTGATAGGAATTGGCTTCTCAAGCTGATTGACGAGAGAGTCAGAGAGCCGATTTCGCTCCTACATTGGTCTTTTCCCCTTGTTCTGTTCCGAAGCTCTTCATACCCGTGTATCCAGCCTCTCTCTGATGTCCTCGACCCCTTTTGCTTTCGCCAGTGGGACAGGGATCTCGGCTGCCCCTTCCTTCTGACAGCGTTTCGTGACATACTTCGGCCAAGGAGGTAGGCCAAATCCTGTCCCTATCGGGTGTGGGTTTACGACCTCCAATTCCTTCCCAAAGTCCCGCGTCACGACCCCCTCATGTGTGCGAATCTCGCCCTGCGGGTTGGCCTCAGCAATAATGGCTCGCACATATTTTTTGACCCATTGAGTTTCGACCGCCGATTCGTCTTGCAAGGGCGCTCTTTGACCCGTGCTGGGATGTCCTTCGAACATTAGTTTCCTCCGTCTTTTCCTCGTTGACACTCGTGTCCCCGCGCTTCTTGAGAGCGTGCTGACTGCCTCTTGAAGATGATCAGGGTTTCCGGCCAAAGTGTTTTGTACACATTTACATATGGACCGTCATACGGTTTTTCTCCCTGAGAAAATGCGATCCAATGAGGAAGACGTCAGAAGGAGTGATTTTTTGCGTACATGTTCCTTTCACTCTGTCCACTAGAGTCGAAGCGAGGTGGAGCACGTTCGTTTGTCCAACTCTACTTATGCATCCGCAGCTTTGGCCTGAAACCCTGCTGAAATGAAAAGGCGCCGCGGAAGCCTTGACCTTGCAGGAAGTGAAACTTTTGTGCAATCGACGAGGCTAGACTGAGATAAGCCCAGCTACCGCAGTTCGGCCCAGACGCTTGCATGAGCAGCGTGACGGCCACTGATGCAAACGAATAAATCCCCTTTTGTTGCGCCAATTGGCACGAAGTTTCACTTCGTGCTTTGCTGAACGATGGGATATACTGTTGGAGGAACGAGTACCTCTACTTTGAAGAGAAGCGTTCCTGGTATCCTGGAAGGAGGAGTGCACATGCCTGAAGAGAGAAAGCTCGTGACCATCCTCTTTGCCGACGTGACCGAATCCACAGCACTCGGTGACACGCTTGACCCGGAGGATGTCCGCGCCCTGATGGGACGCTACTATGCGCACGCACGCCGCATCATCCAAGAGCATGGTGGCACACTCGAGAAGTTCATTGGCGATGCCGTGATGGCGGTTTTTGGTCTCCCGCATGCCTATGGGAATGATGCTGAACGAGCTCTGGCGGGCGCCCTGGCACTCCGCGAGGCCGTGGCGACTGATACGGTGCTGGACAGACGTTTGCTGTTGCGTATCGGAATCAACACCGGCGAGATCATAGCAACCAGCGATCCCCAGGGCGGCGATTTCCTGGCGACGGGGGACGCCGTAAACGTTGCAGCTCGGCTGCAACAGGCAGCTAGTCCGGGCGAGATTGTGGTGAGTGAGCGGACGGCTGATGCTGCCCAGGCGGCTTTTCTCTTTGACAACGCCCGCCTGGTCGAGGTGAAAGGCAAGCGCCAGCCTCTACGCGTGTTTCCCCTTCAAGAGGCGCGGCTCGTGCGTCGCGTGACCCGGCCACCTTTTGTCGGCAGGCGGCAGGATCTCTTACAACTCTCGGTGCTGCAGGCACGGGTTCTCGAGGAGCGACGACCGCAACTGGTCTCGATCCTGGCGCCAGCGGGGATCGGCAAAACGCGACTTCTGGAGGAGTTTCTAGCCCGCCTCGATCAGGCGGATGGATTCCAGGTAGCAACGGCTCGCTGCCTCCCCTACGGCCAGACTCTGACCTACTGGCCGCTGCGTGGCTTGCTGACTGACCTGCTAGGAGGCGAGATCGCTAAGCCGCCGGTCACGCAGGCCTTTACCCGTGGGGGCCATACCCCTGAGGATGCAACGCGTCTGGCCGATTTCGTCCTCACGACACTGGGCATTGAGCGCGAAGGGACAAGCGACCGCGAGAGCATTTTCAATGCCTGGCGGCTGCTCCTGGAATCGCTTGCGCGTCAGGCGCCACGCATCGTGGTCTTTGAGGGCCTTCACTGGGCAAGCGAGAGCTTACTCGACCTGGTTGAGCACATCATGCACCCACGCACGCAGGTTCCTCTCTTCATCGTCGTTCTCAGTCGCCCAGAACTCCTGGAACGGCGTCCCACCTGGGGTGGAGGCCGGCAGAACTTCACCGCCCTCGCACTGGAACCCCTGAGCGAGACCCAAACACGTGAGCTGGTTGAGCGGTTGATGGGAGGGCTACATGAGGCAATCCGCGAGCGCATCGTGGAGCGTTGTGGTGGCAATCCTTTCTTTGCCGTAGAGCTGGTGCGAGGGCTGGCCGAGCACGGGATTACCGGAAAAGCTGCCCTGGCCGATACGTTGCCAGACACGGTTCATGCCGCAGTGCTGGCACGCCTCGACCTGCTCTCGCCACAGGAACGAGCCGTCGTGCAAGCGGCTTCGGTCGCTGGTCGAGCTTTCCGCCCGGCAAAGGTACACGCGGCTTTAGGTGATCGCACTCCGATCGAGATCGACGAGGCGCTCGACGCGCTGCTGACGCACAACCTCGTTGTATCAGCTCAGGGTGGAGCTTTCACTTTCCGGCATGCGCTCATTCGTGATGTCGCCTATGGGACGCTCTCGCGGGCGGAGTGTGTGCGCATGCATGGAAAGATCGCCGCCTGGCTCGAGGAAAACGCTGGAGATCAAGTGGATGAATACACGGAGCTTATTGCCTACCATTATCGAGAGACTGTCCTGCTATCAAGACAGGCGGCGGTGCCACTGGAGTTGCCCATCGATCCGGCTCGTGCCGTCCACTACCTCACGAGGGCGGGCCAACTGGCCAGTCGCTCCGGCGCCTTTGCCGAAGCTCGCACCTATCTGCAAAGCGCCATTGACCTTGCTCCGCGGGAAGAGCACCTGCAGCTCTATGAGCAGCTCGGAGATTGTGTAGTCTGGGGCAATACCGCCGTTGACGCCTATCGCCAGGCTCTCGCGCGCTGGCGAGGAACAGCAGAACAGGACCCACTGGTCGGGGTGCGCCTTCTGCGGAAGCTGCTGATTGCCTCCCTACGCTGGAACGTCACCCCGCGCTCCGCCGAGGAAGAGTTGGTCAGGCTGCTGGCTGAGGCGCGGCGTTTGGCTGAGGCAGTAGACGATGAGGATGAACGCTGGCGGGTCCAGCTCGCGCACATCTGGTTGCTCCTCTGGTCTGAGAACGACACGCTACAAGACGTAGAGAAGGGACGATCGACGGCACTAGTAGCAGCTACCTATTTTGAAGCCCGTGCCGATTGGGTCTCCTTTAGCGATGCGCTGGATGCCTACACCAGCTTGTCGCGGGGGGTTGGGGCACATGACGACGCGCTCGCGGCGTCAAGACGCCGCTTGAGTATCCCCGAGCTCCCGGCGATGGAACGTGGCGATGCGTTGAACATGATGGCCCAGCTCTACTTCCATCTCGGTAACTATTCCCGTTGTTACGAAATCGTCCGAGAGGAGCTGGCACGGCTTCGACCAGGCGAACCGGTGGGATACCTGGCTGGAGCAGTAGCTCTTGCCATGCGAGCCCTGTATGTTACTGGACGCTGGTCCGAAATCGATGCTCTCATGCCCACGCTTGAAGACGTCTGGGAACAGGTCCAACATGATGTGAGTACGGCCACAGATGTAGCGTATGGGTATTTCACAGTGCTCGACATCGCTCTGGCACGAGAAGACCAGGTCGCAACGTCGACTGCGGCTTCGGTGCTTGAACGATGTCTTCCCACCGGGCAAGCCAATGCGCAAAACGGACGATCCCTGCTCGCGGCCTTGCTTGAGGACGATCCACGACCCATCGACTACGATCCTTCGAACGGGGATTGGGGGACCAACCTGCTTTTGTTCTTCAACGAGCATGGAGTCCACGCCCCACCAGCCCTCATCGCACAAGAGCACTATTGGCTCTCCTGGGCAGCAAGCGTTTTGAGAAGCCGGTGCGTTGAGATTACCGAAGCGCTGGCAGCCGAGGATCTGGCACGACTGACGGCAGCCCTCGATGAAGCGGAAGCCGCTGGCTTGATCATACACGCAGCGCGCATGCGCGTCGTGCTCGCCCAACGCACGAGTGATCGAGCTCAGCTTGAACGCGCCAGGTCAGCCCTTGAGCGGCTGGGAGACCGCCACTTCCTCCGTCGTCTCGATGAGATCGCGGCGACACTAGACGAGGAGGGGAAGGTCCGGTGATAATGAGCAGTGAGCAAAGGAGAACGTCCATGTCCACAATGACGAACCTGTTCGAGACTCTGAACCAGGAGCGTACCATCCTTCTTGACGCCATCACGACCCTGCCAGAAGCGCTCTTAGATGAAAAAGGCGTGGTCGGTGAGTGGTCAATCAAAAATGTGCTGGCCCATCTGACCAGCTGGGAATGGGTCGTCACTGACTTCCTTCCTGATCGTCTCGCCACGGGCAGGAGACCCCACATCTTGTCGGTCATGAGTGCCGACGAAGATGCCTGGAATGCACAGCAAGTGGCCTCACACGAGCAGCTCACACCGAAGGAGCAATTGGAAGAATTCCAACGAACGCGGCAGGCGCTTTTGCAGGTACTCCACGAGCTCGGCGAGGAGGCCCTCAATCGGCAGCATCCCTGGTCCGAATGGCAGGGGACTCTGGCAACCTACATTCTTGAACAGGTGGGGGACCATGAACGTGAGCACCGGGAAGCTGTCCTTGCTGCTGTGGAGGGACTTCGAGAGGGGCTGAGAACGCAAGAGGAGTGAATCCTCTCATCTTGTCCGTATCCTCGTTTTGCTCATTCTGCATCGTACAAAAGTAACCCAGGTGTAGCTACGCTTGCCAGATGGACGACGCTTGCTGTTCAAGGTACAGGCAGGGTTTCGGGTCACACGCTGTTATTGCACATGTGGAAATGGGCGAGGAGCAAAAGAAGGTGCCACATGTAGGTAGCACAACGAACGGCAGAACCTTAGCGTGAGCTTGTCAGCAACGTTCCCAGAAAAATGAGATAGACTGCCAGTGCCAGCAAGGCGAGGACATTGGCTGTACCCGATCCACCCAGGACCTGCCCACTCCTCACAAAGAACGACACTGCGAGCAACACCCAGACCAGGGCATGGAACCACCGCAAAATAATAGATGCAAGTGCTCCCGCGTTGTCTGAACATTTTCCATGAGGCCAAATCACCGTGAAGATCACCGCGACGACTAAACACAGAAAGCCCCAGACAAACCAGGGGATGCCCAAAAACGCTGTGTCCATATGCTTCCTCGTTCGAAGAAGGGATGAAAGCCCAACAGTGCTGATAAGGAGTCAAGATAGTACTCGGAGCTGCTTCGACCTCTTTCAGTCTAGCATAGCTGCTTGTCCATTTCTAGATGCACGGGAGAAGGTTTGGCCTGAAACAGGGAGTAAGCCTTTTACCATCAACGCATTTAGACTAAGATAAGCTCAGGTAATACCTGCGCTGGCTACTCTTCTGAAAAACGGTTGTTTCCATCCTGGGTGGTGTAGCTCCTCCATGAGGGTCTTGGCACATCCGTTCAGAAATAAGGCACTTTCAGAGCGATCTACTAGTCCCACTTTGCTTGCAGGAGAGAAGCGGCAAAGGTAGAATCAGAGAGCATACATGAATTTATACATTGATACCTTTCTTTCTCTTCGCAAAGGAGAAGCCAGTGATCCCTGTTCTCATCCCTCTCAGGCAACGACTAGCTCGTTGCTTTCACACGCTTCACGATGGCATGGTTCATTGGATGAAACCGCACTCCCCCTCTCTTCTGCTTGGAACGATCGCAGACCTTGCCAAAGGGAAGCCCGAACTGCTCGTCGAAAACGCGTTGTGACGGCAGCAACTCATCATCCTGCGTCCGCACGTCAAACGACCGGCCTACAAGAAGACCGATAGAATCCTCTTGGTGCTGCTGGCAAGGATGCTTCGGACCTGGAAGCAGGCTCTCTTCATGGTGCAACCAGAGACAGTGCTTCGCTGGCATCAGGAACTTTACCGCTTGTTCTGCAAGCACACGTCCAAGGCTGATGCGAGACAGCCGAAGCTCTCTCTAGAGACGATTGCATTGATCAAGGAGATGGTCAAGAAGAATCGGCTCTGGGGAGCGGAGTGCATCCGAGGCGAGTTGCTCAAGCTGGATATGCGCGTGTGCAAACGCACGATCCAGAAGTATATGAGGCACGTTCGCCTGCATCGGCCAAGAGGGCAGAAGTGGTCGACTTTCCTCCATAATCACGCTGCTGATATGTGGGCCTGCGATTTTCTCCAGGTCACCGATCTCTACTTTCGTTCGCTCTTTGCGTTTTTCCTCATTGAACTGAAATGAGCTTCCCCCGCTTTTGTGGAATAGAGAAAGCTTAGGATATACTATTCCAGAGGGAGAATCAGGAGCATGCAAAAAGCTCAAAAGACGTACACGCAGGAGTTTAAGCGGGAGGCAGTGCGGCTCGCCCAGACCAGCGGCAAGCCGATTGCCCAGGTCGCCCGTGAATTGGGCATTTCCGACAGCTCGATCCATCAGTGGCGCAAAGAATTGGCGGAACATGGCCCTGAAGCGTTTACAGGCAGTGGGCACCAGACCGCTTTGGAGGAAGAAAATCGCCGTCTCAAACGGGAACTGGAGAGAACGCGACAAGAACGTGATATTCTAAAAAAACCCGTCAGTATCTTCTCGCACGGCCATCTGTGAGGTACCAAGTCGTGGAAGACTATCGCAAGGACTATCCCGTCAGTGTCCTCTGTGAGACGCTTGGGGTGTCGCTGAGCGGCTACTATGCCTGGAAGAAACGTCCGATGAGTAAACATCAGCGGGAAGACAACCAGCTCGCAGAGCACATTCAAGAAGTCTATCAATACTGTCGGAAGGTGTATGGAAGTCCTCGCATTCATGCGGAATTGCGGGATCAGGGCATCATGAGCTCCCGCAAGCGGGTGGCGCGTCTGATGAGAGAGCAGGGACTATCTGCGTGCCGTCGGCAGCATCGGACGACCACGACGAAAAGTGAGCCAGGAGCACGTGTGGCCCCGAATCTGCTGGATCAGGATTTTACAGCGGCGCGTCCCGATGAGAAATGGACCGGCGATATTACCGCGGTGTGGACGTATGAAGGATGGCTCTACCTGGCAGTCGTGCTGGATCTGTTCTCCCGGGGTGTCATCGGCTGGGCGATGGCGGCGATCCAGGACGAAACTCTCATTGAGACGGCCTTGCGCATGGCTCTGCTCGGTCGGCATCCATCAGCGGGACTGCTGGTTCATTCGGATCGCGGATCGCAGTCTACCAGTGATGCCTATCGCGCTGCTCTAGCGGAAGCTGGTATCATCGTGAGCATGAGCCGCACTGGGAACTGCTATGATAATGCCGTGACCGAATCCTTTTTCGGAACCTTGAAGGGCGAATGTGTGGACCGTGCCTGCTTCCAGACACGGAGAGAGGCTAGGCAAACCATCTTTGAGTATGTCGAGTGCTTCTACAACCGCGTTCGGCGGCACTCTCACTTGGGTATGTGAGTCCGGTTGCTTTTGAACAAGTCATGTGTTAACCCGAAGGTTTCGGGGTTCCACAAAAGTGAGCCAATCTCACAATGCCTGGGGGAAATTGGCTGAGACCACCTCAGAAATGGTGAAGTAAGGTATGCCAGCCCTTATGTCCGGCGAGCTTCAGATCAGAAAATGCATCGACAAGAACAACACAGAGCGGACAAGCGTTGAAGTAAGGGCGGATAAGATTAAACTGCTTGACAGCAAAGACAAACCAGAGAGAGACCTGGCAGCGTAAACTCACACGGAGGGGAAGATTACCCCTTATTCCTCAGAGCTTGTAATTCGTCAATTTGGTAGTTGGCTTCCGTTTACGTCAATCTCTAGTAGGACGAAGACGTGAAAGGAGAACAACACGATGTATAATCTTTTTATAATCTGGATAGCTCTTGTGCTGCTCGTAGCTGTTGGTACCTTTCTCAGTACCCGCTTATACACTCGTTTTGGCAAAGGCAACCAGGCGCGAGGAAATAGACTGAATACGCTCGAAGGAATGCTTTTTCAATAGTAGCGTCCCCTGTGCTGGCTACGTGGGACAGCCGTTCTTAGAAAACAATGGATTTTGCGAACGGCTGTCCCACGTAGCCAGCACAACTTACTATGAGGTAGTCAACAGCCGAGAGTAATTCCGCCCGTCGCTTTTCATAAATTGGTCTGAAATATTGCGAACCATTTATGGCCAGCCGGCACCCGCCGCCGGGGCTTCTATGGTCAGCACCTGGCCTGTCCGTGTCTCATCGGCCGCACTCTCCATGCCGTGCCACTCTCTTGTCACCATAAACAACTTCTTCCTGTCTGAGCCACCGAGCATACAAGCGAAGCATCCACGGTCTAACACAAGAGTCTGCAACACCTCACCACCTTCGCGGACGCGCACGCAGCGCTTGTTTGGAACGTCGGCATACCAAACTGCGCCCTCAGCATCGAGACAGATGCCATCAGGGACGCCGTCGCCTAGGTTGGCCCATACTCGGCGGTTAGACAGATTGCCATCGATGGAAATGTCGAAGGCTGTGAGTTGCTTGCCATGGGACTCAGCAATAACCAACGTCGCATTGTCGGTGTACTGACTACTTAGGATATCCGTTCCAAAAAAGAGCGCTCATGCTGGCTCTACCGATTCTTTTTCTTTGCAATCTACACATCAGATAGGTGACTTAGGGTTTCCTGCATGACTGTTTACTACCTGATTTTGGAACGGATATCCTAAATAGCCAGCACAATGCACGGCCTCCGAGGAGCAATACAACGAGAAGCTATGAATCCGCTTTTTAGAGTATCTGAGAAGGAAAATCACCTGTTGTCCTCTGAATAAATTATTCAGAGGACAACATAATTATAGTCCGCAACTTTATTCTGTCAGTCCATGACTTTATTCTTGTAGTCCGCAACTTTATTCTGCGAGTCCACGACTTTATTCTTCATGAACAACCAGTGTTCATCAACAATAAAGTTGCGGACTGGACTGCATGGTGTTTTTAGCGAAATTCTGCTATGAACAATAAAGTTGTGGACTTGAGCACTTGATGGTTGGGATATCTGTTCTGAAATCAGGAAGGAAAGGGTCATGTGCTAAACTTTATCACCATCGATCTGGTAGGAGAAGAACAGGATAAGAGCGACATCCATGTTCTTTTTTAAGACGAGGTATTGTATGCAGTAGGAACAAGGCAGAGGAAACGAAGGTCACTTCACCTCAGCCGATATCCCTCCATGTTTTCGCCTGAGCCAGGCGGGAGAGATGACCAACATTCGTGGTCGCGATAATTACCTCATGCCCTCCGTCCTGTATCAATGTAGCCTGGGCCGCTAGGATTACATCTCCATCCAAAGCCTTGTCATCCGCTGTCGGCATTCCCTGTTTACGCACTTGCGCCCAAAATTGGGCAGCTTTCAGCATGGTTTGCGTCGTGAGTGGTACGTAGTCAAGATACCTTTGGAGATCGTTTAAGCGCTCGATCCCTTTGAATTTGTCTGCGCGCAGCAATTCACGACGAACCTCGTAGTCCGCGATCTCGGGGATTTTTACCTGTATCTCCTTCAACGCCAGCAATTCTAGCCATTGATTGCACTCACGCGCTTCCTGGGAAGCTCTGGGGTTTGTTATCAAGCCTAAAGGGCCTGCATCGAGGAGAATAACCATGCTCATGGGAACAGCTTCCGTTCGGACAGTCGATCTTCATCTAGGGCCTGTTTGAGGTATTCCCACGTGCTGCGTTGCTCCTGCTCGTCACCTTCGCGCCAGGACTTCAGTAGCTGGATTAAAGCCAGGCTCTTTGGGGATTGTGCCATGCTTTGAGGAAGTTCCTTGCTCTCAATCTCGCTTTGAGACGCTGCGCGGGGTGGTTCGTAAGCTAGACGTGCCAATGTCTGTAGCCATAAAAATCCGCTCGGCGTCACAGAGGAACTCTGCGCCTCCTGCAGGGAATGCGAAAGCCCTGAAAAAGGCGTTCCGGTTCCAGAAGCGCCAATGAAAGGCTCATATGCTGCTCGGGAATTAGTGATAGTTCTTAAGATTATACTGCTCATTATGGCCTCCTATTCAAGAGAGCGTCTAGCTTCTCACCTTTCGCTGAGGAGAACACTTCCCAAACATCGGCATGTAAGCGATCCATCTCCTGCATTAAAACTTCTTGTCCTGTCGGCACCTCACGCTCAACGATCCGGTCAATATCAAAAATGATGGCTCCGTGTCCTCCATCCGCATCTGATTGAGGATCACCCAGGGTGATAATCAGGATATTTTCAGTATCCAAATGGATCTCTTCTCGTAAAAGAAACCCCGGCCCTGAGCGGAGGAAACCTGCCGAGATATAGTCATTTGCGACGAACCACGTGCTGGGGCGGTCTTGTGCTGTTTCCTTATTGATCCGGTTAATGTAGCGGAGTCCGATGCGATTTATCACCTCTGGCTGCAAAACTTCTTCAACACGCTGCCAGGCTGCCAGAACATCACGACGCATCGTCTCCCATCCCTGGTAGGGCGAGAGAGCGCTGACACTGAGAGAATCCTCGGCCAATTGAAGAATGAGTGGGCGAGTACCGTGCTTGAATCGGACTTTCTGTCGTTGGGGCACGAACTTTGTACCCGTACCTAGTGGTCCGAACTCAAACTGCAGGCCCATCTCAAGCACCGGTTCCATCTCTGGGTATTCATTCTGTATATGCTTGAAGAACTCACCAGGGAAAGAAGGCCTCCATCCTTTTTCCTGAGGGAGCCGAAAGTGTATATCACAGACTGCCTCAGTAATAGTTGGGTTGGGATATGCAGGATATCCGCTAGTCATATTCTTCTCCAATGCGCATATATCGAGACCGCCCTTGGCAAAAAGGCGTGCGTTCCTTTCCGAAGTTACTCCTACCTAGATTATAGTTCATAATCGCCTCGATAGATAGAGCGATCTCGGAGATACGAATAGCGGACCTCTGTTATGCTGGCTACTTGAGACATCCGTTCGCAAAATCTGTCGTTTTCTACGAACGGATGTCTCAAGTAGCCAGCACAGGTATACTGCGCCAAGATAAAGATTTCTGGAAGGAATGATGATGGAACTGACCGACGAGGTCAAAGCGCTGCTGTTGAAGACAGCCAAGGAGCTCAAGGGCAGCGTCCGCCGGATGTTTCTGGCGCGGGCGGTGCAATCCTTGGGTGAAGGCGGCCAGCGACTCGCCGAACGTGAGTTGGGCTGGAATCGTGGGACCATTCGCAAAGGGATGCACGAGGTGGAGCACGGGCTCGCCTGCGTGGATGGCTTCTTGTTGCGTGGCCGCAAGCGCAGCGAAGACCATCTGCCCAACTTGCTGAGCGATATCACGGCTCTTGTCGATGGTCAGAGCCAGGCGGACCCGCAGTTTCGCACCGCCCGCCTGTATACGCGTCTGACGGCAGCCGAAGTGCGTCGCCAGTTGATCGCCAAGTTCGGCTACACAGACGACGAATTACCCACCGCTGAGACGATTGCGACCAAGCTCAACCACCTGGGCTACTTTGCGAAAAAAGTTGCCAAGAGTCAGCCCCAAAAAACCTGCCCGAGACTGACGCCATCTTTGCACAAGTGAAACAGAGCAACGAGGAGGCAGATGCCGATGAGCAGGTGTTACGTCTCTCAATAGATGCCAAGGCCACGGTTAAGGTTGGCCCTTTTGCCCGTGGAGGAAAGAGTCGCGTGCCCACCAAGGCAGCCGACCACGACTTTCAGCCAGCAGCTACCGTGACGCCGGTGGGCATTCTCCTGCCCGCTTCCGACGAACTCTTTCTCTATGGCGTTACCTCCAAAGGCACTAGTGACTGCCTGGTGGATCGGTTGGTCGACTGGTGGGAGAGCGTCAAGGGGCGATTTCCCGAGATCAAGACTCTGGTCATCAATCTGGACAATGGTCCGGAGAGCCACAGTCGGCGTACCCAGTTTATGCAGCGCCTGGTGGAGTTTGTGCAGCACTATCACCTCACGATACGCCTAGCGTATTATCCCCCTTACCACAGTAAATACAACCCGATCGAGCGGTGCTGGGGGATTCTGGAACAGCACTGGAATGGCGCCTTGCTTGATTCGGTCGATGCGGTGATCCAGTATGCCAGCACTATGACCTGGAAAGGGAAACATCCCGTGGTCGAATTGGTGACGACCACATATCAAACCGGGTCAAACTGACCGAAAAGGCGATGCAGGCCCTAGAAACCCAGCTTCAGCGATTGCCACACCTAGACAAGTGGTTCGTGGACATCGTGTATCCCTCACCAGCTATTGTTACTTAACCCATGGTCTTGCAGATTGGTGAGGCCATAGTTTTGCAGGAAATAGCCCATGCTCGTGTGAAATGGGATAGCTTTAACCGCGCTCATGGCTATCAAGCCAGCAATAGTCTGATTCATGGAATCATAGTTTTGCAGAAAAACAGACGGTTTTACCCTTTGTGGAGCCCAGTTCTCTACCTACTGGCTCCGCGTACCTCAGCATTCAACTGTTGTGTGATGGCGTTGCCTACTTCTCGCCATACAGCACCTGGCTCGCCCCGGCGCCGGTCATACACGATACGGAAGGTGAAGTTGCGGGTACGGACTTTGAGCTGTTTACCGCCATAGACATCGATCAGGCGCACTGTGACCAGGTCTTGCCCCAACACTTGCTCAATTCGTCCCTGAATAGCTGGCACCTTGATCTCTTCGTTCACCAGGAGGGAGATATCAAAACTTTCTGCCTCGCGACGCGGCGTTCTCAGGCGCTTTTCCTGTCTTAATGCTGATGGAGGCAGGTAGATTTCCGCAGCATAGCCCACGCGTACGGGTGTAGCACCATAGGCTTGATGCTCAACTTCGCCGACGTACCCTACAATCTCCACGGTTTCTCCTGATTTGTCTCTCAGGCAACAGCTCTTTCCTGGTAGAAAAGGAAAGGGTATTGGACTTGAGGTATCGGCAACTACCTCTCTCCCAAGCGCCTCTAGCGCTGCTTCAGCCTCGGCTTTGATCGTATAGAAATCGGGCTGAATTGTTGGATGATACCAGCTTGAAGGCCCGCTGCTCATCATCAGAACCCAGGCGGCTGTACGCTCTTCTACAGGTTGCCCGTTCACCAAGTGAAAAGTCCGGCCAATCTCGAACAGGCGACGCTGCGGTAGCAAAAAGGGCAAGAAGCGAGCGCTGCTCAAGAGATTTGGGATCAACGATGGACGTAACACATCCATATCCCCCGCAGGTGAATTCTCGACCCTGACTACATCGGGCCTGTCCTCAATGCCCCCAACGCAATCAACCAGGAACGCGTCCAGGATCGCTTCATCGTAGCCCCAAGTGCAGAGGAGATGCCGCACGGTTTCCTCCTGCTCCCAGACGTGGTCGGGGTTGCTGGTAGGCGGCATACTGTCAAGGTGTTCCAGTGGGATGTGGCGGTATCCATGGATGCGCAGCACCTCCTCTATCAAGTCGGCTGGATGTGCTACGTCGGTGCGCCACCAGGGTGGGATAGCTGCAAACTTATGCTCTTGCACCGTCTCCACTTGGAAACCGAGGGAAATCAGGATATCCCTGGCACGCTCGACCGGGATGTGCACGCCGCTCATGCGCTCTATGTCCCGGTGGTCCAACACGATGGCCTCACTGCTGCGTTCTGGCACCGAGCCAGCCTGCCACAGTGTGGTCTCCCCAACTGTTCCGTATTGTGCGAGGAGAGCCAGGAAACGCTGGAGGGCGACAGGAACAAGCCCAGGTGGGAGCAACTTGCTGCTGCGTTGCGACGCTTCTGTTGTTAATCCATGCCTGCGAGCGGTTCGGCGAACCAGTGCGGGGCGAAAGGTCCCGGCCTCGACGACGATGTCCCCGCTGGTCGCTATGACTTTGGTCGCGTCTCCCCCCATGACACCAGCCAGAGACAATGGGCCTGTGCGGTCTGCAATCGCCAGGTCATGCTCGGTAAGTGTGACCGTTTCACCATGTAACAGTGTCAACGTTTCACCTTGGCGCGCGGGCCTGCTCTGGGCAGACAGCACGTCGATCTCGGAAGCAGCATAGATGTGCAGCGGCTGGCCCAGTTCGATCATCACGTAGTTTGAGAGGTCGACAAACGGGTTCAAGGAACCCTGGCCATACTGGTCGAGTAGTGCTAGCATTTCGCGCGGGAGACGCTCAAGCCTGCTTCCCTTGATATGCAAGAAACACACGTAGTCCGGCGTGTCAGCCTCCGACCGCTGGATCTCACGCGGCAGGTCGGCAAGCGTGACCTCCCTTACAGGAGAGGAGAAGGCAGCAGCGACCTCACGCGCTATGCCAACAATGGAAAGGCAATCGGGGCGATTCTGGCGTATCTCGAGGGATACGACACGCTGACCGCCAGGCAATTGAACAAGTCCATCTAGCATGTGGCCGATTGCGGTCAAACGAGGAAGCAGTTCGAGTTCTGGCGGAAGGCTTACATAGTGCGTAAGCCAGGAGAGCGGTACTTTCATCTGCGTTACACCTCCGGGATGTAGGACATGCGCGGGCCGTATAACTCACGAATATCAGAGATGCCGGCGGCACTCATGACCAGTCGGTCCAGGCCCATACCGAAGGCAAAGCCGGAATACTGACTCCAGTCAATGCCCATAAGGGTGAGCACATTTGGGTGAACCATACCTGCACCAAGTATTTCAATCCATCCCTTCTGCTTGCAGATGGAGCAGCCTAACCCCCCACAGAATTCACAGGCGAGATCGACTCCCAGGCCAGGCTCGACCTGGGGATAGTACTTGGCACGAAAACGGCTCTTGCAGTCGGCACCGAACATGAATTGCAAAAATGCTGTCAAGACCCAGTGGAGGTGGCTCATTTTGATGTGACGGTCGATGGCGAGTCCCTCGTACTGGAAGAACATGTAGTTATTGGTGGCGTTGATGGCTTCGTTGCGATAGGCTTTCCCTGGAGCGACGACCCTGATTGGCGGCTTCCGCCGCTCCATCACGCGGGTCTCCACTGCGGATGTGTGACTCCGCAGCAATACGTCTGGCTCCAGCAGGTAGATGGTATCTTGCATCTCTCGTGCCGGATGGTCTGGCGGAATATTTAGCGCCCCGTAATTATAGTGATCAGTCTCGATTTCCGGTCCATCCACCACTTCGAAGCCCAGAGATTGGAAAAAAGCGTTCATGCGCCGCAAGATGGCGATGGTGGGATGAACACGGCCCAGCCGCAGCGGCGGCGCTGGTAGCTCTGGGTCGAATGCTGCACCTGCCTGCGGCTTTGCTGCTTCCAACTCATGCAGCCGTGCCGCGACGAGCCGCTCAACCTCCGCTTTGATACGGTTCAGTTCCTGGCCAACTCTGCGTTTCTCCGCTGGTTCTAACGAACTCAGTCCCTGAAACTGCTGTCGAACCCAGGCCTGCAGCTCCCGTCTCTTTTCCCGTATGTGGTCGGGGCTTGTCAATGCTGGCAGTTCAGATGCAAACGTGTTCAGTATCTCATCGGGCGAGTTCACTCATTGCTCCTTTCGTGCAAGGATCTCCCGTAAGGGTGGTACCTTTACAGAATCAAAAAGCCGACAAGACGTTCGTCACCTGGGACGAAGTTGTCGGCAAACTCCGCGGTACCACCCGTATTGAATCGCCTCAAACCTGTATGCGGGTGACCAGACCCGGACAGGATTCCCGCCTGCGAATGGCGATTCCCCTCGGTTTGTCTGGTAACGGAGACGACCCGGGGCTGTCTACCGCTTGCTGATGTTCAGTTTCAACAGCCAGCTCTGGAGTGAACTTCAGCGATTGTTCCTGGGAAAGGGCTCACAGCCGATGACCCTTTCTCTCTGTGCGTTCCCAATCCGATTACTCTCTCCATCATTGCTTTTACATATCTATTGTCCTCTTCTGTAGTATACCAGTTGTGTAAGGAGAATGTCCAAGAGGAATTTGAAGGGTAGTTGCGCACAAGATGCCTACTATTGATCTTAGAAGAAGAGGAGTCTATTGAGATAACAGGTAAGTTGTAAAGATGGTGTTGGAAGCATAGTCTTGCAGATTATTTCTTTGGATAAAGAATCTGCAAAAAACCGTGGTTAAATTACAGCTATCTGGGATAGTTAATAATTCTTGCGTCCCTTAGCAGGGGAGAGCGTATTGATATCTGCCGGGCCACCCATCCTGACTTCGAAGAAGAGTTCGCTATAAAAATACTCTTCCCGGATGAGATAGTCGATGAGCGAGAGCGACAGTTCGCTGAGAAGCGGTTCTACAAAGAAGCTTACTATCTGATGCGGATGGATCATCCGCATATTGTGAAGGCCTTTGATTATGGGAAAGTAGAGAGCCTCCACTATCTCGTGATGGAATACGCGCCCTATGGGTCGCTGACTCAAAAGCGTTCCCTGGCTAAGCGACTTAGCCTAGATAGAGCCAGCAGCTACCTGGGGCAGATCGGCCCGGCCATACAGTACCTTCATTCTCTGGGACTTATCCATAGGGATATCAAGCCAGGAAATATTTTTGTGGGAGCCAGAAACAGGCTATTACTCGGTGACTTCGGTCTTGTCACCAGGGATTGCAGTATGCACCAGCCTCGCGTGTACTTGGAGTATGGGGGAACCAGGGCATATATGGCACCTGAGCAGTTGCGAGGAGAACCATGCCAGGCAAGCGACCAGTACGCCCTGGCAACAATGGTGTTCGAATGGCTTACTGGTTGTAGCCCTTTTGATGGCACTCCTGAGGAAATTACTCAAATGCGTCTGAACTTTCCTGCTCCTTCCATGCGTGCAATCGTACCAGAAATTCCGGCTGCTGTCGACAGGGTAGTAATGACTGCCCTGCGGCGATCTCCTCACCATCGATATACCTCTATCCAGGAGTTTATCCAGGCCTTTGAAGAAGCCTGTACGTCTGCATCTGCTCCTGCAAGGCCTTCCTATCCATCGGCCGGTCGTTCCAGCGGGGCATCAGTATTCCATCAACATGAGGCAATTTCTCCACATCACGCTGCACTCCGTCAACGGCGGGCTGAGCGGTTTCAGCGACAACACGCGCCTGCCGCTGTTGAGGAGGGTATAGTGGTCGTTTCCCACCATTCACGCTCTGTTTCTTTGCATCAAAGGGAAGTTGAGCCAATTCGCTTCTATCATAGGCCGACTTCCCAGCAGGATAGTGTTAACGAGCCTGTACCTTCTCTTCATGAAGATGACTTTCACACTGTCAGAGGCAGGCTGGCGACGTTTTGGGAAAAATTGTCTTGAACAATGCTCCTGGACTGGCTACTGCACATCTGTTCGGATAAAGCCGCTGTAAGCAGGATAGAGTGTGCCTACACTGGTTGCAGATGGATCTCCAACTTTGGAGACTCCACTTTCCGGGTCAATTCCAATATCTCCCTTTCTTGTACATCTTGTATATTCTCATCTATTTCGCTCGCTTCGGAGCAGAAAGTGTTATTCTCAGCGCGCGCCATCCCATGCCTGACACTCGACCGGACGGGGGTCGGTGAGGGTCTCCCAGGTGGTGTTGATGCGCATGACCGAACGTTGTTGCGTGTTGTAGGGGACCCAACCGGGATCGCCAGTCGTGGCGAACGTGATCCAGGTGTGGTGGACGCTTCTGGCGAGCTCAACTGGCGGATTCTCCCCAACCAGACCTTGCGGGCCGGTCAGCCCGGGGGTGTCAAGCGTGTCGAAAACAAAGCCCAGCTCCAGACCGTGACAGGCGCCGAGCCTCCCGCCAAAGGCCGGTGAAGGCCAAGCAAATTCGTAGAGATAGGTGCCGCCGGGGTGGGGGGCGTGAGCCTCGGCCAGGCACACACTTGGAATAGAGAACATCCAGTCGGTCATGATCGTGGAGAACAACTCTCCCGAGGAGGCGCCCGGGCGACTAGAGCGATACGCGGCAACAAGCTTTTCAGGCTGTGGATGACGACCGCCAATGCTCGCGCATACTTTCTCATCGCTGTCGATGAGATTCACAACGTCGATGGGGACGTAGTAGAGGTTCATCTCCTGGCTGTTCGTGCCTATCAGTAGATCCACCGTCGCCGACGCGCCCCGCCTGACGGCGTCCACCGGCTGCTCAGAGATCAGGTCGCCATCACGCACGGGCAGGAATAATGTCAGCCCGCCCGTGGGATCAGCATCTCGCGCTGTGGTCAAGTCGAGCGTGCCGGGCAGCAGTTGAGATTGCGCGGCGATGAGCTGCTCGGGGGGGAGCGAGGCGAAGTTCTCTCGAGTGGGGTCAATGCGCAGGATTTCACCGAGCCGAGCCGCAACACGGGCAGCTTGCTCCATGCTCATGGTGTGCTGGGCACCCCCGCTCTGACTGATCGCGCGATGAAAGAGTCCGACGGCAGACGGCACCGCCAGCAGCGTGTCAACGCTGAGCGCGCCTGCCGACTCACCAAATATCGTCATCTTGTTCGGGTCTCCGCCGAATGCGGCGATGTTGTCCTGCACCTAGGTGAGGGCGGCAATCTGGTCGCGCAGACCCACGTTGCTCTCCCCACCGCTAAGCGGGAGGAAACCTTCGACCCCAAGCCGGTAGTTGAATGAGACTAGTACCACGCCGTCGCGGGCAAAACGCGCCCCATCGTACAGAGGAGTTGAGCTGCCCCCTGACACGAATGCGCCACCATAGATGAACACCATGACTGGGAGCCTCCGCGCGCCCGGATCGGGGGTCCAGATATTGAGCGTCAGATAGTCGTCGCCCTTGCGCCAACTCTCGCCGACGATAGGACGAAGGTCCAGGCCCGGCATTCTTTGTGCGGAGAGGTCCGCCTGCGACGGAGTCGGGGAAAAAGCGCTGGCCTCGCGCACCCCGTCCCACGGCTGCAGCGGAACCGGCGCGGCAAATCGCCGATCACCCACCGGAGGCGCTGCGAATGGAATCCCCTTGAATGTCGCTACCTCCTGCTCGTATCTTCCTCGTACTGCGCCACTGCTCGTCTTTACAATCGGTTCGTTCATGAAACCATTCGCTTTCTTTTCATCAGCCTATCAATCCTGAAGGTCCTCGCCAGCTACGCACTGTGTACCGGCAGCAGAATTGCCGAGGGGTGTTCGGGGTCGTGATAGACCACCTGGTCGGCAACGCGCAGCTTCGTCCCAGTAGCCAGCGATTCGCCGCTGCCGGGATTGCGCACAAAGCGCGGGTGTGCGCCGCTAGAGATCTGGACGCGAAGGCGCTGTCCCTTGCGGAAACGGTAGGCGGTTGGCCAGACCTCGATCGAGATATGCAGGCTGCCATCGGGCTCCGGGGGAATGCTCCCCGGGGTCAAACGCAGAAGGCCATCGCACAGGTTGATGGACTTGCCCGATGCTTCCACGACGCAGAGCCTGGCGAAGAAGTCGGTATATTCCAGGCTGGAACGCACATACAACTCGGCGGTGACCGGACCGATCACCTCCATATCTTGCTCCAGGACCGCGCTCGTATACACCAGTACGTCGGCGCGAGCCTCCAATGAGCGATTGTCCTTTGGCCCCATGTGCTTCGCGGCTCCAAGCGAATTTCCTCCGACTGCCGGGGTCGGATCGGCAGGATCGTAACGGTAGCGATCCGGCTGCGAGGAGAGCGGCGCTGTGGGGGCTAGCTCGCCGTTGGCTTGCAGATACCAGCGCTCACTCTGAACGGGCGGGGGCCAGTCGGCGAAATGACGCCACCTGTTTTCGCCCATTACAAAGAGTTGAACTGGCATCTCGTGCAGCCTTTCGTTCTTCCCTTTGACATGCCTATCCAGCCAGGCCAGTGTTTCGCGAATAATCAGGCCAGCGTTGGCGAAACTGGTATGGGTCCAGGGGCCGACGAGCAAATAGGGCTGTTTCCCCGCCCTGCGCAACGCCTGGTAGTCCTTCAACTGCCAATCCAGGAAGATATCATACCAGCCGCCCATGAGATACGCGGGCGCTTTCACCTCTTCCAGACGCGCGCTGAAGTCGACCGGCTTCCAGTAGTCATCCTCGGGCCCGTACAGGAGCTGTTCCTGGAAAGGCTGGGATGGCTGCCCAACACCAAGCCGATCGGCCTCGCCGAGCGGCAAGTGCCCATAGGCGCGCTCCAGTTTGCGGTTGCGCTGACCGGACAGGAGAATCGAGCTGAGCCTTATCCCCGTCGCAGCATAGACCGTCATCATGGTGGACCAGCCCAGAGACGTTTCCAGGTTGAGCGACCCTCCCTGATAGCGGAAATGGTTGAAATCCGAGCTGGTGACCTGCGGTACCAGCGCCTTCAGTTCTGGCCCGGCGTCGGCGGCTACGGACCACTGGACAAAGCCGAGGTAACTGGCACCGAGGGTGGCCAGCTCGCCCGAAAACCATTCCTGCTGCTTGATCCATGCGATGGTGGCCAGTCCATCGTCGTGCTCATGACGGGCGTAGCGAAACTGGCCTCCTGAGCCTGCGGTGCCACGGCAGCTCTGAATGAGCACCTGGTAGCCGCGTTCGGCGTAGGGAAGAGCCGTCAGGGCGCTGAAAAAGCCTTTCCTACCGTAAGGAGAACAGACGAGGAGTGTTGGGAGCTTTGAACTGCTGCGCGGCGCGTAGTGATCCGCGAGCAGCGCCACTCCATCGGGCATGGGGATCTGGATATCGCGCGTAATCGCAATGTCATGGGTTTGAGCCGGGGGCAAGTGCATCAACCGGCCTATGAGGCGGCTGGTGAAACTCATCAGGTGCTCTCCTGTTCTATGCAACGAGCCGCGTCTCGTCGCCGTGTTTCGGGTCATTCTTTCGCCCTACGGAAGGAACGGGAAGGGCGCTTGCGCATGGCAATGGGTATAGAAGCAGTGTAGCATAGACGGATGTCCCTTGTAAAATACCTGTATTGTACTCTGCGTCCACGCCTGACCTGTCCACCTTCGGTAATAGGATTGCCCCCGCTGTGGGAGAAAGCGTTAACTGCCGCTCAAAAAGAGTACGATAGAAGAAGAAAATGTGCCATCGGTGTGCTACGCTTTCATTTGAGGGAGATGTAGCCCGGTCTCTCCACAATGAGACGTACTGCGAGTAGTGGCGGATGTTTCATAGGTGGACTTCGAGCAAGAAGGGAATGAGCCGATGTTCAAAGACAGGAAAGCATTTTCCGGTTTGCAGTCAACGACGTGTAAAAGATGAGACTCGTGGGTGTTTTATGGAGAGACGATCTAATGTGTTATGAAAAGGAGGGTTTTCAGTGGAGCATTCAAAGCAAAAGATCACGACGTTTTTGATGTTCGATGACAAGGCTGAGGAGGACATGCAGT